>Ga0247812_10000224_pt1 | contig 53708 bp, 41 predicted proteins | sample UWRJL149409B1_FD_178011 | JGI IMG/M metagenome (GOLD analysis project Ga0247812, IMG submission 178011) | Plant litter microbial communities from Arlington Agricultural Research Station in Wisconsin, United States - UWRJ-L149-409B-1 | ecosystem: Environmental > Terrestrial > Plant litter >...
TGATCTTATTAAAACCGGTAATGTTGAACTTACAGAGCAAGAGTTAGAATTGGTTGCCGGAGGATTAGCAACAGCATTAGAAGCAGCTGGCTCAAATGGTTGTATCTGTCTTATTACCTGGTAATAGAATCTTAATTTCAGTAAATGAAGTTATTTTGATAAAAACGTATAAATAAATTAATAATCATTTAAAATATTAACTATGAACAATTCAGAAAAAATCAGAAAAAATCTAATTAACAATCAAGCCTTTTTGTATTCAGTTGTTGCAAAAGCAAATGAGGATGCTTCTTTTAAAGCGAGCTTACTAGCTGATTCAGAAAATACCCTTAAAGCATTTCATCCAAAATTCAATGTTCCAAGTGGATACGAGCTTATCGTTGAGGATCAACCGGAATTAAATACTATTTATGTTGATCTTATTAAAACCGGTAATGTTGAACTTACAGAGCAAGAGTTAGAATTGGTTGCCGGAGGATTAGCAACAGCATTAGAAGCAGCTGGCTCAAATGGTTGTATCTGTCTTATTACCTGGTAATAGTGGAGATAATAAGAAAATTATAATTATAAATTGCAGCCATTTTTCTTTGGTTGCATTTTATAATTATGTCCAATGATGAACTTTTATATTAATGACTATAAATGGTAAATCATTTATAAGCTATTAATATCAAATAATAAAACCTTTAATCTATAAATATAATGGGCAATCCTGTAATATTACAATCTTCGCTAGGATTTGAAATTAAAAATAAAGTTACAAACTTCATATGTTCTGTTAATGAGAATGTATTGGTAGAGCATCTGACATCCAGTAAGATCAAAGAAACTGACTTTTCTTTTGATGAATATTTCAAAAAGCTGGAGGAAAGTAATTGGCAGGATATTAGAGAACAATTTCCTGTAATGGATGAAAGTTTTATGTTTCACAAAAAAAATATAGAGAATTTATTTTATGATATAACAAATTCTTTTTATGCAGATAAAATTTTTCTTCAGGAAAAAAGTATCATTCAGGATCAATATTTAGAAGATATAAATATTGGTGAAGGAGATCAGCACAATGGAAAATCAACTGCTATATTACTATTATCAGAAAATCAAAAATTAATTTTCAAACCTACAGATGCTGGAATTTCAGAATCATATTTCATGCTTTTAGATTGGGTTGGTCAGCATTTGGACATGGGTAATAGTATATATCAAATTCATAATAAAAAAAATTACCATTGGCAAGAATTTGTCTCTGAACAACATTGCAATACTTCAAAAGATTTACAAACCTACTACAAAAGAGCGGGATATTTGTTAGGTATTTTGTATGTAATTAATGCTACAGATTACCATGCAGAAAATCTTATTGCTCATGGCGACACTCCTGTACTGATAGATCACGAAACAGTTATTTTACCCAAAATATCTACTCATTTCAAAGAGTATTACAGACAATTTAATGAAGGAAAAAAAGATACGGTACTCAACACTTTTTTACTTCCTAACAATGGGGCTAAAGGAGATTTTCCCGTAGGAGCATGTGGGTTAGGATCTTCTAAAGAAACCCACGGTTACAGAGATAAAAAATTGGGTGTTAACCGTTTTACTAAATATTGGAGAATGGTTACCAAATTAGTAGAAGAAGATTATATTAAATGTAATGTCCCTACGTTAAATGGTAAAAAGGTTTTTGTAGAAGAGTACTTGGAAGACTTCATAAGTGGATTTGAAGGCTGTTATCAATTATTATTAAAAAACAAGGATTTTTTATTATCTAAAGATTCACCTATACAACATTTTAATAATGTGCCAATACGATATATTTGGCGATCTACCAGCGCATATCGAATAATTATCAATTTTATGAAGGAGCCAAGAAACCTGATAGATAAAACACAATATGAACTTAAAATAAGAAAATATTTATCTGTTGCATATAAAGATTTTCCACAAAATTCTCCCTTGTTAAAAATTTTAGAACACGAAATAGCTCAAGTATTAAGGGGCGATATTCCTTACTTTGAGGTAAATTCTTCATCCAGGGACTTGAAAACAGAATTTGGAACAATTAAAGATTTTTTCGAACTCAGTGCGGTAGAAAATATAGAAAGAAAATTAAAAAAACTTTCATTAGAAGATCAGGAATTCCAAAAAGCAATAATTCTGGAAAGCCTTACATAAGAACCGATAATCAAATACTTACATGAAACAACTAATCTTATTTATTTTACTTTTTAGTATGAGCATTTATGGTTTTGCACAAGAGTTTACCGGTTACTGGAAAGGCACAATAGACAAGCAGGGTAACAAATTGGATTTAATTTTTTATATAGTAAATGACGGGGGCAAATTAGCTACTACCTTAGACGTTCCTATGCAAGAAAAAAAAGGGATTTTGTTTGACAGTACCGTAATCAATACCAATAAAATCACAATTTCTTCCAGCAAAATGAGTATAACTTACGTGGCTGTACTTGAAAATGACCAGCTGGTTGGAACTTACAAACAATCCGGAATGGAATCGCCTTTGACCTTATCAAAATTTGAAAACAAATTACCGGGAAATAAAGCTTTGCCTAGTTCTGAAGAAGAGTTACATGCATTAGCTGCAAAAGACAATGGTAACTACAAATATCAAGTAGAAGATTATTTTGCTAAGCCAAAAGCATCTTCTTTTCAGCTTTCTCCTGATGGTAAATATATGTCTTATCAAGAAAAAGATACCAATCTGAAAAACCACGTGTATGTAAAAAATATAAAAACACGAGAAGTAAAAAGAGTGATAGAAGAAAAAGGAGAATTGATCCGCGGGTATGCTTGGGTAAACAACAACCATTTAATTTACATAATGGATAAAGGCGGAAACGAAAACTATCACTTGTTTTCTGTAAAAATTGATGGCACAGCTAGTAAAGAGCTGACTCCGTTTGATGGTGTAAAAGCAGATATTTTAGCTCTTCTTAAAGAAGATCCTGACCACATCATTATTTCAATGAACAAAAATAAACCTCAAATTTCTGATCCTTATCAATTAAATATCGTAACCGGAGAATTGAAGCAACTCTATAAAAATGATGATGTCGAAACTCCAATTGTAGATTATGATTTTGACAAAGACGGCAACTTAAGAGGTTATACAAAAATTAAAGATGGCGTTATTACGCAATACTTTTACACAAAAGACGGAGGCGAAACTTTTAGCCTAATAAAGGAATATGGGATGGAAGATACCTTTGAGGTTTTGCAGTATAACTATTCTTCTAAAAACCCTGATGATGCTTATGTTTTAACAAATTTAGAGTCTGACAAAGCTGAAATTCAATTATATGATTTAAAATTAAATAAACCCGTTAAATCTATTTTCTCAAATGATGACTACGACGTTAGTGATATAAGTTTATCCAGAAAAAGAGGATATGAAATAGATTATTTTATTTACGAAGGCGATAAAAAGGAGATTGTTCCTCAAAGTAAATCCTTTAAAAATTTAGATAAAAATATAAGAAAACAATTTACAGGTTACCAATATAGAATCATTGGTGTAACGGACGATGAATCTATGTATTTAGTTGTTGTTACAAGCGATAAAGTGGTCGGGAAATATTATACGTATGATCCCGAAAAAAACGAATTCAGCTTTCTGTATGATCTAATGCCTCAATTGAAAGAAGAAGATATGGCAGAGATGCGTCCAATCACCTTTAAGAGCAGAGACGGAAAAACGATACATGGCTATATTACATTACCAAAAGCAACATCAGAAGCTAAAAAATTTCCTTTAATTGTAAATCCACATGGTGGTCCGCAAGGAGTCAGAGATCATTGGAGTTTTAATCCGGAAACTCAATTGTTTGCTAGCAGGGGCTATGCGACTTTACAGGTAAATTTCAGAATTTCTGGTGGCTATGGTAAAGATTTTTTCAAGTCAGGTTTTAAACAAATTGGCAGAAAACTGCTGGACGATGTAGAAGATGGTTTACAATATGTAATTAATGAAGGTCTTGTAGATAAAAATAAAGTTGCCATTTATGGCGCAAGTCATGGTGGTTATGCTGTTTTGAGAGGAATGGAAAAAACACCGAATTTATATGTTTGTGGGATCGATTACTGCGGAGTTTCCAATATTTTTACTTTTATGAGTTCTATGCCAGCTTATTGGAAACCTTACATAAAAATTATTAAAGGCTATTGGTATGATGTTGATGATCCAGAAGAAAATGTAATTGCCCAAGAAGTATCTCCTGTTTTTCATATTGATAAAATTAAAAAGCCATTATTTGTAATACAGGGAGGAAACGATCCCAGAGTAAACATAAACGAGTCAGACCAAATAGTTGAAGCACTGCGTAAAAAAGGATTTGTTGTTCCTTATATGGTAAAATATGATGAAGGACACGGATTTCGCAAAGAAAAAAATCAAATAGAATTGTACCAAACAATGCTGGGTTTTTTAACCGAAAATTTAAAATAATTAAACATTGCCAAAAAATATTAGAAAGATAGTATCTCTTTTGGCTTTACAATAATAAGATTTCCTTTTTTATAATTAAAAAAGGAAATTTTGTCATTCCATACATTGTATTTTATCTGAATAAATATTATAAAAATCATATTTACTTTTTGGCAATTTGGTCATCGACCCTTTATCATTTTTAACTATTATTTTGGTACTGCTTTATTTTAAGATGAGGAAAAAAAGCTTCAAAACTACTACTACTACTACTACTACTACTACTACTACTACTACTACTACTACTACTACTACTACTACTAAAATAAAAAAAGAGAATGTTTTATTACCAATGAAATGATCCCGTTTTATTGGTGATTAGCATTCAAAGCGAAATTCTTATTGTAAGATGATTTTTTTTGTTTTTAACTGAAATCGTCAGATTATTTTCAAAAAGAAAAATTATTTAAAGTAAGAATTTTAACATTTTTTACACTTTTAGTCTAAAGTAAAACTTTAAAATCGGTATAGATTTGTCTAAGTAATATTACAAGTACAAGGAATTCCTAAAAACATTTTTTAATCACGCAACGGCTAATACCAAGTTGTTGTTCCAATAAATATTTTCTAAACTAAACCAAAGAACACCATGAAACATTTTTATTATATTATCGCCATTATATCACTGTTAGCAACTTTAAATTCTTGTACTGCAGACGAAATTGAAACTGAAACACCAAAGGCTAAAATCGAAACTCGCGCTGACGTTGATCCAAATAATCCTGGAAGCATAATCCCACCAAAAAAATAACTTTAGTTTTTTAGTATTATTTTTTAAACATATTAAAAAGTTAAAAAAAATGTACTTTTACCTTTATATAATTAAGCACGATTGAAACTACTTACAACAATATTATTTTTTAGTATTTTTTTTATTAGCTGCGAGCGTAAAAGTAAAAATCCTTACGCTCTAAATGCTAGTGAGTTAGATTCGTTGATTGCGATTTCTACAAACGAAAATAAAACTAAAAATGAAAGGTTACAAAAGGCTTTATTGGCCTCAGAAATTATTCAAAAGAATGACACTTTAGTAACCTCTGCTGACTATTATTACCAATTGGCAGATTCATTTTTACAACTTGGGGAGACTGAAAAATGTCTTGAGTTACTTCAAAAACTGTATCAAAAATCAACTTTATTAAAAGATAATGAAGGTATTCAGAATGCAAGCTACAGTATTGCAACTGTTTACAATAAAGAAACAAAATATGATTCTGCCTATTATTACTTTACAAAATCAGAAAAAGTTCTTTTGAAAAAAAAAAATGAGAATTTACTGGGAAATGTAAAGATATGGAAAGCAGAAATTTTATCTTTTAAAAATGACTACGTAGGTGCTGAAAAATTAGCGATTGAAGCCTTAAAATTTGGAATTGAAAAAAATAATAATCTACTGATTTACAATTGTTATCTCACTTTAGGAAGCACGCTGGTAGGTTTAAATAATTACGAAAAAGCTGTAGATTACTATAACAAAGCTATTGAAATTTCTGAAAAGTTAAAATCAAATCCAAATTATTTATCTTACAAATGCCAGCCTTATAATCATATCGCCAATATATATGTAAAAACCCAGGAATATGAAAAAGCTATTGCATTTGCAAAACAAGGATTAGCTATAGCCAATTTCAAAAAAACAGATCCTCCAATTTATTGTTATCTTACCAATAAACTGGCTTATTCTAAATTTAAACTGGGTAATAAATCGTCATTGAAACAGTTTGAAGAAACCTTAAAAATTGGCGAAAAAATAAATAATATTCCAGTTCAAATTACCTCTAAAACTTATTTAGGAGAATATCATTTAAATCAAAGAAACTTTTCAATAGCAAATTACTACTTAAAAGACGCGTTGCTCAAGGCGCATGAAAATAATCTTTTTGAAGACGAACTCAACATTCTTAAATTATTAACCGTCGCAAATCCTGAGAACGAATTCTATTATACCAATAGATACATTAATCTTAAAGATAGTCTTCAGGCTGTAGAGCGTACTTCTCGTAATAAATATGCCCGGATAGAGTTTGAAACCGACCAGATAATTCAGGAAAAAATAGTAGCCGAGAATAAAAAGAATGAAATCTCAAAACAATTCATTCTGTATGCAATAATGAGTGCTCTGGTATTGCTATTATTGTTAATTATTTTATATCATAAAAACAGAAACATCAAACTTGAAAAACTGTTTCGCAAACAAGAACAAGCGCTAAACGATTCGCAGATTTATAATTTGATGCTTTCAAATCAGCAAAAAATGGAAGAAGGCAAACTTATCGAAAAGCAGCGTATTTCCAGAGAACTGCACGATGGCATAATTGGGAAATTGTCGGCAATACGAATGAATTTGTACGAAATAAAATATAGTCAATCAGAGGAAACAATAAAAAAACATCTGGTATATATCGCTCAGATGAGAAATATCGAAGAAGAAATTCGCAATCTGACACACGAACTCAATACGAATGTTTTTTCAGGATCTGATGATTTTGAAACCACGATAAAAGCATTATTTACGGAATTAAACCAAAACCCTATAACTAAAATAGATATAGAAATTGATCCGAGGATAGACTGGTCATTGGTGGATATAAATGTAAAAATGAATCTTTACAGAATTTTTCAGGAAGCATTGCAAAACATCAATAAATATGCTGATGCTCATGTCATAACAATTGCAATTGCCAAGAGTGAAACAGGTATAAGTATTCAAATTGCCGACAACGGTAAAGGTTTTGATTTGACGCAATCAAAAAAAGGAATTGGATTAAAAAACATGAATCATCGCGCAATGGAACTTAAGGGACAATTCTCCCTGGAATCTCAACAAAATATTGGTACAAAAATAAATTTGTCAATTCCGATAGAATTCAATAGTTTTGAGTTTTAAAGACCAATGACAAAAAAAATACTAATAGTTGAAGACCACTCTTCGATGATTACTGGATATCAAACCATTCTCTCTCACAATAAGTTAGGGCATGAGTTAGAGTTTTATTCTGCAAATAATTGTAAGGCTGCTTATGATCGTATTTCAGATGAAACCCAGCCAATTTCTTTTGATTTGGTAATGCTGGATTATAGCTTGCCACCTTTCCCTGAAAAAGACATTTTGAATGGTGGTGATTTAGCACTTTTAGTTCACAAACATATTCCCGGTGCAAAAACATTAATTATTACTTCGCATTTTGAAAGTGTTATTTTGTACAATATTTTTCAAAAAACTCATGTCAACGGAATAATGGTCAAAACTGATTTTGACGATGAAGAATTGTTGTTGGCTTATGAAAAGCTCATGAATGGCGAAAGCTATTTTAGTAAAACTGCTAAAAAAGCAAAAACAGAACGCTTGTTGGCCGAAGGTCATTTTGATAGTGTTGACCGCCAAATCATAACACTTATTTCTCAGGGTTGTCAGATAAAAACCATTGCAAACACTATAAAAGTTTCTGAAGACACTGTTAAAAAACGCAAAAGTAAAATAAAAGATATTTTAGGCATTGATAAAGGCAATGACGAAGATATCCTGCGTGAGTGCAGATTATTACAAATGATATAGATACAGTTTCCAGCATCTTGTGTTATGCAAATCCTTATTTGCAGACTTCTTTCTTTTCTCCGAAATCATTAAAAAAATCAAAATTTAGTAATTTTCTTATAGATATTTTTTATCAGAAGAGTTTCTGTTACATTACTTTTTGATGTTTCTGCACGATTTATATTTTGGGTCAATCCTTATCTAATAGCTGCCTTTTTCGTCTGTATAAAAAACACGTAGATAACTTAAAATTTAAGTTCCATCCCTTAAAGGAGATGTACGGTTGCTAATTTTTAACTTTTTTTACACTTTAGGTGTAAAACCGCACAAAACTCTTACACTAGCTTTGACATATCAAATTACTTCAGAATTATTTATAATCAGGAATTTTGAAGTTCATAAAAGCCATAAAAACAGCATAATTGTAAAGTAATACAAACTTATCAATTGTTTGTAAAGTCTGTTTTTTTTTAGATTTTTCAAAATGAAAAGTCAAATGGTTCTGAATCTGCTTATAAAGATAGTAGTACTCGATTTTTGAAAATTAGTAATCATAGAATTAATTACCAGTACAAATCATGAATACAACAGCAAAGAAAACGGCAATAGATTGGTCTTCACCAGATATTTTAAATCATCTGTTCCTGCATATAAAAAGTCCACTAGATTCTATTATTACAGCCAGTACTCCGAGCACATCCGGAAACGAGGTTAAAAATGAAATTATTTTTTCGAGCAGTAATGAAATCAATGATTTGATTGAGCAAATATTAAATGAAATTAAATCTAAATCAGTAAGCTTAACCATACAAAGCCGACCGGATATTTTTGATATTTATGAATCAAATAAGAATGTTCAGGATCTATGTTCCGGAAAGATAACTCCCGAAAAAGTGACAAAAAACGATCAGAAATGGCTGATAAACTTAGAAAAAGAAATTTATAATTCTATTTCTAAAAACGATCTCGATTTATGTTATTTATCGTATAAAATGGCAGTAAGCGAAAGACAGCTTCATAGAAAAATTGCCAATTTAGTTTACTTAACTCCCAATAAATACATTCGAATCTTAAGGCTGCATAAAGCAAAGGAGCTAATTGATAATTATATTCAGGATTCCATTTCTCAGGTTTCTTATTCAGTTGGATATAATGATTCCCATTATTTTTCAAAATTGTTCATTGATCAATATAATATATCACCCAAAGCATTAATAAACTCATTAGCCTAAAGAGTCACAAAAGTCTATAAGATTCTTTAATGATTTTTTTAATCAAGCATAATTAAATAAACATAACCTTAAAAATATATATTATGAAACGAGTGCTTTTTTTCTTAGGCCAATTAGATGACAGAGATCTGGAATGGATGATCCAGAATGGTCAAAAAATAGAATTAAAAACTGGAGAAACACTGATCAGGAAAGGAAATTATGTAGATAATTTATACATTTTATTATCTGGCGAATTGTCTATTTTTTCAGATGGAATTGACGGAAAGGAAGTTGCTCTTCTTGGAGCGGGAGAAGTTGTTGGTGAAATGTCTTTCTTAGAATCCAGACCACCTTCAGTTTCTGTTATTTCAAAAAAAACATCTGTAATTTATAAAATATCCCGAAACGCAATAGAATTGAGGCTTTCTTCAAATCCGGATTTCAAAGCTAATTTTTATTATTCACTAGCATTATTTCTTTCCAACAGGTTAAGAAAAACAACAGATCGTTTGGGATATGGAATTCCTGAGGAAGAGGATTTAATTGATACAAAAGTATTAGATGTAGTTTCTCAGGCTGGTGCGCGCTTCGGTCAGATATTAAATAAGTTTTCTGAAGTTAAGTTAAGTGTTAATTATTAAGGCTTAAATATGAGGAATTACTTTTTGTGTGGCATTTTATTGATTAGTAGTCTCTTATATAGTCAGTCTAAAATTAAGTGCGATTTGATAGAGGTTTCAACTATTGCATTTAGTAAAAATCCAAATATTAAATTTGCTAATTACGCTATTCAAAATGCTGAAGGTAATTTCCTAATTCAAAAGAGTATTTTTGACTTTAACCTAAATTCTGAAATTGCATATAAAAATGACAGATACAATCTTTTTGATGCTGATTCCAGGAATAAATACGTCGATAAAACGCTAAAAAGTAATTCGTTGGATGTTTCAGCAGGATTACAAAAAGCATTACGCTCCGGACAAATCCTGGATCTAAGCTTAAATTATAATTATAAAGATAGTAATTATCCTTACAACAATTTTAATGAGCTCGTTGGTCCTTTTTATGGTAATCATTTAAGCACTGTTAATCTTCAATTAACCCAGCCTCTTTTAAGAGGAAGGGGAGCAAAGATAACTACAGCCTTAGAAAAAGCTGCTGTTTTTTATATCAATAAAAGTAAATATGATTCTGAATTTACCAATTCTTATGAAGTTGAGCAAATTGGTCTTGCCTATTGGAATTACTATACGTCGTATAAAAGTCTGGCCATTTATATTCAAAATGAAAATAGGGTAAGAGACGTATTAAATATGACTATTGAACTTGTAAAAGCGGATAAAAAACCAGAAAGTGATTTAGCTCAGGTCAATGCCGATTTAAGCAATCAGGAAAGGTTAACCGCTTCTGCAAAACAAGATCTATATAATGCAAGATTAAATTTAGGGAGGGTTATTGGTCTAATCGATGAAGAAAGTCAAAAATTAGATATTCCGGTTAATGACTTTCCCACTATTTTAGAATCCGGATATGTCGGCAGTATTAATAAAGAGGCGCTTATTAAACTTGCCAAGGATAACAGAGGTGATGTAAAGGCAAATGCAGAAGAATACAAAGCAGTTGAACTTCAGTACCTTGTAGCAGAAAACAATCTAAAACCTGTATTGAATTTATCAGCATTTGCTTATTATGGAAGTACAAGCGCTGGAAATGGTATTGACGAATCCTGGGCTTCTCTTACTAATAATCAGGGTAGGGATTTAGGAGGAGGAGCTAAACTAACATTTGCTTTTCCACTGAATAACAATCTGGCAAAAGGGAATTATGCAATACGTAAAATCGCTTTGCAAAATCAATCTACAATAAATGAAAACACGCAAAGAAATATTGAATTGAATATCGATATAGCAATCAATAATTTGATTAACAATGCTTTAATTGTTGAAAAATCAGAAGAAGCTTATGGTTTTTGTCTAAATGCATATAACAATGAACAGATAAAGTTTCAGGCAGGTTTGACTACACTTTTAAATTTGATGATATTTCAGGAAAGACTTACTTCTTCAGAATTACAAAATTTAAGCGCACGGGAACAATTTTCAAATGCAATCCTAATTCTTAGACATGAAACCGGTACCCTTATTTCTAAAGAAGAGCTTGGGTTCAAAATCACTCAAAATGCATTTTATACGATTCCGAAGACGGAAAATTAAAAATAAATAACATTATGTCAGCACCTTTTTTTAGAAAATCGGCATTAGAAAAACTTTCTACTCCAGAAAAACTGGATCAATTGATTAAAGTTACCGGCACAAAAGCCTGGATAGCTCTAATTACCATTATGGTGGCAGTTTTTACAGCATTAATCTGGTCATTTATGGGTACTGTAAAAACAAAATTAGATGTGGTTGGCGTTGTATTGGGTGGAGACGTTCATGAAGTAGTGGCTACTGCACAAGGACAATTAGTAGACTTAAAAATAGCCATAGGTAATAATGTTAAAAAAGGAGATGTTATAGCTACAATACGTCAACCGGAACTATTTCAACAAATAGAAGATGCAAAAGTGGTATTGTCAGACAGAAAATTTGAAATGGAAAAGCTAATGTCTTACGGAAATCAAGGCGCTCAGTTACAAGGTCAAATAATTAGTCAGTCACGTGTAAGTATTACAGGTGAAATCGAATCCGAAAAAAAGAAAATCATATTTCTGAGTAATCAATTGGAATCAGAGAATGCCCTTCTTGAAAAGAGTTTAATAACGAAATCGCAAGTTGCAACTACAAAACAACAAATAGAAGCTTCAAAAAATACAATCGAGAGATTAAAAGGACAAATCGTAGAAACATCCAGTCAACAAAATAATTTGGGATTTGATACACAACAGAAAGTTACATTACAAAGACAAAGAATTGCAGAGGCGGAAAGAAATCTTCAGTTTTTAACTGAAAAATATGACAATCAAAGAAATGTAAAAAGTCCTTATGACGGAGAAGTAGTGGAAGTTTTAACCGATGCCGGAATTGTAGTTTCAGCAGGATCTCCGTTATTTAAACTTAAAAATACAATTAACACAAAACAATCGCAACTAAGAGGAATTCTTTATATTCCTTCCAAAGATGGAAAAAAAATTAAAAAAGGAATGGAAGCTCTAATTGTACCTTCGACCGTGCAACCTGAAGAATATGGTTTTATAAAAGGAAAAGTAACGTATGTATCTGATTTTCCGATAACACAACAAGGAATGCTAACCTCTGTTAAAAATGATCAGCTTACCAAGCAACTATTAACAGGCGGTCCTTTGTTTGAGGTGTACGTTGATTTTGAAAAAGATGCTGTATCGTATAGTGGCTATAAATGGACCTCTGCTAAAGGACCTGATATTTTTCTGAAAGAAGGCACGTCATGTTTAGGTAAAATTACTATTAAACAAGAGCCTCCTGTAACACTAGTTGTTCCTGCATTTAAGAAATTTTTCGACCTATATTGATCCATCAAATGAAAAATAACACAAACATACTTATCAAGAAACCAGCTAAGCCTGTTAAAGTACCGACTGTTTTACAAATGGAAGGCGTTGAATGTGGTGCCGCAGCTTTAAGTATTATTTTAGGACATTTTGGCAAGTTTGTTCCGTTAGAAAAATTGAGAATAGCTTGTGGAGTGTCACGAGACGGATTGAAGGCGACCAATATTTTAAAAGCAGCCAAAGAGTACGGATTAGAAGGAAAAGGCTATGCGAAATCTATTGAAAAACTAATGCAATTAGAAACTCCATCGATTATCTTCTGGAATTTTAACCATTTTTTAGTCCTGGAGGGTTTTACAAAAAAGAGGGTTTACCTTAGTGATCCTGCACAAGGAAGATATTCTGTAAGTCATCAGGAATTTGATGATTGTTATACAGGTGTAGTTTTAACCTTTAGTCCATCAAAAGAATTTGAAAAAGGAAATCATAAAAAAGGATTAATAGGATCTTTGATTTCAAGAATTGCTAATTCTAAATTAAGTATTGCCTACATTGTTATTGCGAGCTTATTTTTAGTAATTCCCGGTTTAGTAATTCCTTCATTCCTTAAAATATTTATAGATAAATATTTGATCAATAATTTTTCAGGTTTTGTAATGCCCCTTTTACTAATTATGGGCGTAGTCTTAATTGTGAATGCTTCTTTGGTTTATCTCCAGCAGTACTTTTTACTTAAATTAGAAACAAAATTGGCACTGGTAACTTCCAGTAAATTTCTTTGGCATGTTTTTCATTTGCCAATTGCTTTTTTTACTCAAAGATACAGTGGCGAAATAGGTAACAGAGTCGCACTAAATGATAAAGTAGCAAAACTTTTAAGTGGTGATTTGGCAAATGCTGCATTAAATGTTATCGTGGTGATTTTTTATGCCATTTTAATGTTTTCCTATGATGTTCTTCTCACTTTAATTGGCGTTTTTATGGCAGCACTAAATGTTGCCGCCTTAAAATATGTTGCAACAGCCAGAAAAGACGGAAGTCGAAGATTAAGCAATGAAATGGGAAAGTTATTAGGAACTACTACTTCCGGAATTAGTATGATTGAGACATTGAAATCCTCTGGTAGAGAAAATGATTTTTTTACCAATTGGATCGGATATTTGGCGAAGGTAATGAACGCTCAACAAGAATTTGGATGGTTGACAATAAGGCTCAATATACTTCCAAATCTAATTTTATCTTTAACCAATACTCTCATTTTAGGAATCGGCGCATTAAGGATAATGGAAGGAGAAATGACTTTGGGAGCTTTAGTTGCTTTTACTTTCTTAATGAATAATTTTATTACTCCGGTCAACCAACTGGTATCGGCAGGAGCCATGCTGCACGAAACAGAAAGTGATATGGCGCGTATAGATGATGTGATGAACTATGAGATCGACAAACAATTTATAGAAACGGAAGATGAAACTATCCAAAAGACAAAAAATCAATTTACTAATAACAAATTGATTGGCTACTTCGAAATGAAGAATGTCACTTTTGGATATACTCGCACCATGCCTGCGTTAATAGAAAACTTTAGTTTAAAATTAAGACCCGGAAGCAGAGTAGCACTAGTTGGAGGTTCGGGGAGCGGAAAGTCAACTGTTGCAAGAATAGCTTCAGGACTTTATGATCCGTGGGATGGAGATATTTTACTTGATAATAAAAACAGAACTCATATACCCAGACATATCATAACAGAATCGTTAGCGGTAATAGATCAGGATGTCCTGGTTTTTAATGGTACCATCAAAGAAAATATTTCTTTTTGGGATACCATGATTCCTGAAAAAAACATCATAAATTCAGCAAGAGATGCTGATATTCATGATGTTATTGCTGCCAGAAGTGATGGGTACGAAAGTTCTGTATTAGAAGGTGGTTCAAATTTTAGCGGTGGACAACGTCAGCGAATAGAAATTGCAAGAGCATTAGTTTGTAACCCCACAATTTTAATTATGGATGAAGCTACAAGTGCATTAGATTCTACTACAGAAAAAATTGTGATGGATAATATTAAGAAAAGAGGATGTACTTGTTTGATCGTTGCCCATAGATTAAGCACTATAATGGATTGTGATGAAATAATTGTAATGGAGTTAGGCAAAATCGTAGAACGAGGCTCTCATAAAGAATTATTAAAACAAAATGGTGTTTATGCAAAATTGATTGAAACAAAATAAAATTAAGATATGTCAACGAAAGATAAAATAGCTATAGGAGTTGAAGAACCATTGATACTGAATAGTTCCGGTAAATTCTGGATGGTACTTTCTGGTGAAGTAAATGTGTTTTATGCCAGAGTTGATGAAAACGGAGAATACCTATGTGCGCTAAAATATCTTTATTCTGCAAAAAAAGGAGAGCTATTATTTAGTTTACTATCTCCTGACTGTAAGGATGATATACGTTTAATTGTTTTTTCAAACGAGGCCAATTTATTATGTATAAATAAACACGAGCTCATTACTATAGATCATTTCTTTCTAAAAAGTATGATTGATAAATGGATCTTAAAAACGTCATTTAAAATTAATTCGGGTAACGCTCCAAAATCTTACACCACATTTGACAGCTATAATGATTTTATTTTAAATCAAAATACAATAGCATACCCTTCTCAGGGAATAAATTGGATCAGTTTAATTCAGGGAAAACTTTCCGTTTTCTCCGAACAGGAAGCTATTAACTCAGACGATACTCTTCAATTTCCAATTCCTGTTTGTAATAAGTTATGGGTTAGATCCTTGTCTGAATTTTGTGAGCTGAAATTGATGAGTACCAGAGAGGTTTTAGAAGATGAAATTAATTTTTTAATTGCTTTAGAAAAATTACAAGTCCATTTTTACAATCAGCTTTGCAAAAATATGGAGATCAATAGTTTGTTCGAAAACAATAACCTCAATGATAAATTAATTCATCAGGAAGAAGAATTAAAAAATACTTTAGAAAAAATAAAATCTATAGTTACAGGTAGTAAAAAAAAATTACATCACCCGAATAATAAAAAGCAAAACATACTGTATTTAACATGTCAATTAATTGGAGAACATGCCGGCTTTACATGTCAGGAGCCAAAACATTTTGAATCAGATATACACAACGCAAACAATCTTCTATATGCTATTGCTCAAAGCTCTAAAGTAAGAATACGAAAAATTATTTTGAGAGATGTCTGGTGGAAAGATGAAAACGGGCATTTATTAGCCTTTATAAAAGAGACTAATGAACCTGTTGCTCTCATACAGCAGAATTCGACAACGTATATCATCAAAAATCTTTCAAAAGGAACAGAAACTGTTGTCGATAATGAAATAGCCCAATCTTTAGATCCTATTGGGTATATGTTTTTTTCTGGATTTGATGTAAAAATGGATTCCATAAAAAAAGTAGTAAGTTTTGCTATGAATGGCGTAAAAAAAGATGCCAAACTATTATTACTGGCTTCTTTTCTCGGAAGTCTGATTGGTCTGTTAATTCCTGTACTGTCCGGGATGATATATGATGATGTAATACCAACCGCAGACAAATCTATACATTTAGAAATCTTCACGATTATGATCATTATAGCTTTGGTATCTGCCGGGCTGCAGCTTACTCAAGGAGTCTTACAAATGAGAGTAGAGTCAAAATCCAGTATTAACCTGCAAGCCGGAGTGATGGACTATATACTTCGATTACCTGTAACCTTTTATAAAAAATATACTTCCGGTGACCTTACAAATAGAGTTTTAAGTATTAATTCAATAAGACAAATCCTTTCAAATACACTTATGACAGTTGTACTTAGTGGTGCATTTTCATTTGTAAATTTATTACTTCTTTTTTATTATGATTCGGGTTTAGCATGGGTAGGAGTTGGACTTGCTCTAATTGCTATTGTTTTTATGGTTGTAATGGGCTGGCTAAAATTGAAGCATGATCGTGGAGTGTCTCGATACGAAGGAGAAATTCAGGGTTTTCTTTTTGAGTTTTTATCCGGAATTAGTAAAATAAGAATAACCGGAGGTGAGAAAAGAATTTTTTCATTATGGGGTGACAAGTTTTCAAAATTAAAAAAATTAGGATTTAGTTCGGGAAGTTATCAAAACTTTGTAGAAGTTTTTAATAGTTCATATCCACTTTTTACAAGTATTTTATTTTTTTCATTTATATATTACACGGTTTTAAATGCTCAAAATGCTCAAAATCCCGCGATATTATCGGTAGGATCATTTATGGCTTTTATCATTTCCTTTAATAAATTTTTAAATGATAGTTTACGGTTAAGTATGGCATTTATTACGTCTCTTAGCGTTATTCCTTTGTACGAAAGAGTAAAACCAATTTTAGAAGAAAAACCAGAATCGATAGAAGATAGTATTGATCCGGGTGAGTTAATGGGAGAAATTGAACTGAATTCTATTTCCTTTAGATATTATGAAGACCAGCCGCTAATTTTAAAAAATGTTACATTTAAAATAAAGCCTGGCGAAATGGTTGCTTTTGTTGGCGCATCTGGCTCTGGAAAGTCAACAATTATGAGGCTTTTATTAGGTTTTGAACACGCGGAGTTAGGTTCTATATTCTATGATGGAAACACATTTGACGCAATGAATAAAGAACTCACAAGACGACAAATAGGTGTAGTCCTGCAAAATGGAACTCTTATGTCAGGGAGTATTTATCAAAACATTGTGGGCAATTCAGAATTAACACTTGAAGATGCCTGGGAAGCAGCACGCATGGCCGGTATGGAAGATGACATAAAGAATATGCCTATGGAAATGCATACCTTTATTAGTGAAGGAGCAGGCACATTTTCAGGAGGTCAAAGACAAAGATTAATGATTGCCAGAGCAATTGTGCATAAACCCAGATTATTATTTATGGATGAGGCCACAAGCGCTCTGGACAATAAAACTCAAAATATTGTTGCCGAAAGTTTAGATAAACTTCAGGCTACGCGCATCGTTATTGCACATAGGTTGAGTACTATAAAAAATGCTGACCGTATTTTTGTTCTGGAAAAAGGAGAAATCAAAGAATCGGGAACTTATGATGAGCTAATTCAAATGGAAGGTTTGTTTACAGAACTTGCTAAACGTCAAATTGCGTAACAATGGTAAATCAATCTCCTTTTAAAGAAGAAGTACCTCTCATTGATAATGGTCTTTCTGAGGAACTCAAAACCTACTTATCAAATAAATTTAAATCAAACAAAACAATACTTTCTTTCGAAAATGAAACAGGTATTGAATACTGGGAAGATCTTGCCAAAAAAATTACTGAGGATAAATTATTATTTAATGAATTAAAAAAGTGCTATCCGCAATTGAACTTTCCAATTGAATTAGGGATAGAAGAAAAACAAGAATACAAAGATGTAGTTTTGAAAGGTAAAACAGAAAATATAAAATTGCCTTCTGTATTAAGATTAAACGATTCTAAAAATATAACCCTCAAAATTGGTGAAAGTATTGCGGGTAAAATACCAATACTAACAGTTCCAGATCAAGAAGACTTTATAAAAATTCTGCAGTGCTTATTGTATAAAAATAATCCTAAACCTGTGCCGCAATCAATGGGTGCAGTTTTGATTAATGGACTCAATAATTGGCAAAAAATAGCTAATTTAAAAAGTGATTGGTTAGCAAGCCATACTTTAGATAAATGGAGCAAGGAGTTTTACCTGAATGTTTTACCAAATTATAGCTTATATAAAGATAAGTTAATCATTATAAGTACAAAACCCTATAGTAATGTATGTGCAAAGCAGTTGGGATTGAATGAAAGTCTTTGGTTATCGTATTCCATTTCGATTAGAGAAGAACATGAATGTACCCATCTGTACACTCTTAAAAAATTCGGAATAGCGTCGAATAACCTGCACGATGAGTTAATTGCAGATTACATAGGAATTGTAAAAACAATTGGTAAATATAATAAGTCATGGATGTTTATGTTTATGGGGCTTGAAAACTATCCTAAATACAGGCAAGGGGCAAGGTTGGAAAATTATGTATCAGATGATAAATTGTCTAAAGATGATTTTATAAAGCTAGTTGAGATAGTAAAAATGGCTATTGAAAACATTTCTATATTTGATGAATCTGCAGGGAAATTACAATCAAATATAGATCAAATGTGTAGAATAGACGCCCTTTGTGAAACAAGTCTGGAAGAATTATCATCTACAAATGGAGCTGCTTTACTTATTGATAATTATAATAAAAGGTTGTAAAAGGGAATTAAATTTTGAAGTATAGTCTTGTATTCTGTTTTGTAGGTTTGTCCCAACCTGAAATATCTTTAATAATTGTTGTTGTAAATGTCCTTTTTTGGGAAGTTATGAAAAGAGAATTTCATATGCCAGAGATTGCTAGATAATAGATTGAAAGTGATGATTACTACATTAGTAGGCAAATAGCTTTAATAAAAAAGGAAAAAAAAAAAGAAAATTTTTACTTTGAATCTAAATCTATTAAAAAAAAGCTTGGCACGATGTAAAGGAAGAAGTTATCAATAGAAATTTTATTTTTCAGAACTTCCACCATTTTTTATCCTTGTTTTTAGCTGTATCGGTAGCAATGTCTAAACCTAAACTCTCGCCTGAAATAGCTTTTGCATCTTTACCAAATTGCTGATCCTCTGACGACTCTGCATCTGCAAGCTCATTGAGGTTCTCGTCAAATGGATTTTTTTGGGACTTCAAATGAGATTGTAAATCCTGTGCAGAATCTTTATTAATATTTTCATTTGATTCTGAAGTAGAATCGTCGGTTATTTTTTGCAGGAAGCGGAAATTGAAGTCTATTGGCTTTTCTTTGCCAATTTCAAAAAAGTCGATTATATATTGGTTTTTATCCAGATTTACTGCCTTGATTCTCCCTTTTTTAAATACTTGGTGGGAAACCAGATCCCCAACACCAAAAAGCTCCTTATTTTCAGCATCGGAGTTTCTAGACGGCACTTTAGCGGCCTGAAGGATTTCAGGGCTTAACTTGCCTTTACGGATGTAAAACTCTTCACTGATTTCAAAGAGAAAACGAGATGGATATTTATTGAGCCCAGTGGTAAAATTATATCCTTCCGAATCGGTTATGTAAAATCTTTTCTCGGCGCGCGTAACTGCTACATAAGTAAGCCTTCTTTCTTCCTCAATGGCGCGGGTTCTTCTTTCTTTGATCGACAGCGCGCTTGGCAGCACGCCTTCGGTAAAACCGCAAAGGAAAACATAGGGAAATTCCAATCCTTTGGAAATGTGGATGGTCATCAGTTTTACCTTATCCTGATTTTCATTTTGGGTATCCAGATCGGTGTACAGGGCAATTTCCTGCAGGTATTCCTCGACATTGATGGGTTCTTTGTTTTCTTTTTCAAGCAATAGCATGGAACTGACCAGCTCCTTGATATTTTCCAATCGGTCCTCATCACCGTCTTTTCGGTACAACTCAGCCAGTCCGCTTCTCTCGAGTATTTCTTTGACCAGATCCGATATGGATTTTGTTTTGGCAAGCTCTTTTAGATTGGCTATCAAATCCAGAAATTCAGCGGCCCCTTTTTTGGACAATTCCTTGTCGGCGAAGTTTTGTTCAAGGGTTTTGAGAAGCGAAAGGTTTTGCTCTCGTCCGAGATAACTCAGGCGCTCTATAAACTTCTTGCCGAGCCCCCTTGAGGGATGGTTAAACATACGAAGGAAGGATATATTATCTCCCGTTACAATCAGGCGTAAAAGGGATAAGACATCCTTTATTTCTTTTCTTTCAAAGAATTTAACTCCGCCAAAAATCGTATAGGGAATATTTTCCTTAATGAGTGACTGCTCTATGTTCCTGGAGATGTGATTGGCACGGTACAGTATGGTGATATCGGAATACTTTGCCTTTTCGGTTTTAATGATCTCCTTGATTTCCGAGGCTACCCATAGGGATTCCTCAAAATCATTTTTTCCATGAAAATGCACCACTTCAACTCCCTCGGGCTTTTCGGTTATCATATCCTTATCAACCCTTATTTTGTTGTTTTTAATAATGTGGTTTCCCACTTTCAGTATGTTGGGCGTAGAGCGGTAATTCTGGTTCATGATAATTGTTTCACAATTCGGAAACATCTTGTCAAAATCCACCAGGTATTCGGGTTTAGCACCGCGCCATTCGTAAATGGTCTGGTCAGGATCGCCAACAACAAATAAATTCTGATGAACACGCGAGAGCATTTCCACAAGCTCAAACTGGCTGTCGGAACTGTCCTGCGCCTCATCAACTTGTATGTAATGCATGTTTTGCTGCCACTTTACAAGTATCTCATTAAAAGTATTCAGGATATGTACCGTGAAATGTATCAGGTCGTCAAAGTCCAGGGCATAGTTCCGCTTCTGTTTATCGAGATATTTGTGAAATACCTTAAGCGATAAATTGTCGGTGTTTTCGTCCTCAAAACTTTTATTGGCCAGAATGTAGCTTAAATAATCAGAGGTGCCTTTTGATTTGGAAATGAACTGCAGGACCTGCTTGAATGTCAGGTTTTTGGAGTTGATGTCCAGTTCGTTAAACACTTCGCGAAGGATGGTCTTTTGATCTTCCGCGTCAAGTATGATGAAATTTTTGGGATACTGGATCTTGTTTATTTCCTCGCGAAGAAACCGCACACAAAAACCATGATAGGTGGTAATAAGGCTCACATCATAGGTATCGCCTATGAGCATTTTTACCCTTTTTTTCATTTCCTGGGCTGCCTTGTTGGTAAAGGTCACGCAAAGTATATTAGAGGAATTTATCCCAAGCCTGTCTACTATATAGGCAAACCTTGAGGTGAGGGCTTTTGTTTTTCCTGATCCGGCCCCGGCAATCACGCGCACATACCCTTCGGTAGTTTCCACTGCCTGAAGCTGTTTCTTATTAAGGTTCTCTAAAATGGGATCAGTCATTTCGTTTTGATATGTTTAGGGATAGTACTGTTTTTTTTTGGATAGTATGCGTTGCATATTAATCAGATAAAATCAAAAAATCCTGAAAAGAATTTACCATAAAAATACTAAATTCTTTTCAAGATCTTGGATATCATTGTACTCTCTAACTGTTAAATATCCGAGAGTTTCGAAGGGTCAGTGGCCTCGGCAATGCTTTTTCCCTCAGGATTGTTTTTTTTGTCCGAAGCATCATCCAAGTAATCCTTCTGGTAGTCATTCAGGCGGCCGGCTTCTCCGGTACCTGCTCCGGGCTGCATGCTTCCCGAGCCGCTGTAGGCACTGTTGGCATTTTCGTTTGTATTTTCTTTGTCCTGTTGCGTGTTTTTATTCGTTTCCATGATTTTCACTTTTATCGGTTTTCTCTTTATGATTTTCCAGCAGCTCACGAGCCTGTTTGAGTCCGGTAGCTATGGCAATTCCTTCTTCTGCACCGTCCTGAAGCAGGGCATTGGCGATCTCGACAGCCTTTTCGCGGAGTTCTGCGGGCTGGTTTTTATAGGATGGGGGATAATCCCCATTATACCAAGGCATGACATTAATTATTTTCTGCCAGATAATCCCTGACATCATCCACTCTGGTACCTGCGGCCCTCACGGCTGTTTTTAATGTTTCCTGTGGCACATTGAACTTTTCAGACCAATACTGCACCTCATAAGATTCGTTTATATTGATCTGCGAGTCATCTGCTTTTCCGGTTTTCGTTTTATCATCCATGATTTTTAAATTTAATAGTTTACCCAAAGTTACTTTCAAAGATCATAATACTGTTATACTATAAATCACGATTTTTACAGGATTGCTATGATTACTAGTACTTTATGTAGATTTTATGAGTTCGATCCCTTTCAAATAAAAAATAAGTATGTAAAAGAGAAGACCATTTAAATAAATTCAAGCCTTTACCGGAGGTGAAGAAATTATATGCGGCAGTTCTGCTTGAAGGATATCGAGAACACACAGGAGCGGTAGCTAGTCAAAAAAGAAGTCCCTTGAACAAATTGCAACGTACGAAAAGAAATTATCTGTTGCCAGAAATCTGTTAGTAACTGAGAAAATTGATGCTGAGGATTATAATCTCATGAAGACTGAATACAATGAAATTATCAGTAGTCTGGAAAAAGAGATGGGTAATATGGAGAGGACGACAGAACGAGTATAAAGCATTTAACGACGACCGGATTGGAAAACCTTTTAAAGCTAGGCGATGCCTTTGATAATGCGAGTTTAGCTGATTCTCGAGAGATGATTGGTTTAATTTATCCCGAAAATTTCACATTTTAAGAAAACAAAATCCAAACCGCCAAGACCAATGAGATGACCAACTGTATCTACTTGGTAATCAATATATTATTTGTAAAAAAAAAACGGGACAAAAGATGATATTTTTCTTTTGTCCCGAGTAACCCAACGATACAAATTCCAAACCACCTGTTTTTTGAAGATTTGGGAAAGGCTTTTAGGTAAAAATACATAATTATAATGTGTTTCATTACAGTGCTTTAAGTATTTCTGCTTAATTTATTACTTTCAATTTTAAAGAAAATAATGTTTACAAAATTACGAAATTCATAAGATGTACAAACAAACTGTACATCTATAAAAACTGGATTGGATCAAATGCGGTTATATATGACTTGATTAAAGAACAAGAGTCTCAGCGTAATTTTTTAACCATTAAAGAAGCCAAGAGTCTTTTTACAAGACCGTGTTCAAAGAAATGTGATTTTAAGTGTCCCACTGTGACTATGTATGTCTACGTGTGCCATGATTGGCCAAAAAAAAAATTTTTTTACTCGCGTTTCCAAGGTACAAATAAGGTGCAAATTTATTCAAAACATCACATAATATCCAAAAGAAAAAGCAAATAAAAAACTAGTTAAAATATAGATAATCAATATTTTAACTAGTTAACTTGTTGTTGTTTTGCATTATTTTGTCCTGCTATTTTCCAATACAGAAATTTGCGAAGATATTCCCCAATAGTTCATCATTAGATACCTGACCTGTGATTAACCCAAATTGGTATAAAGCCTCACGAATATCTAGCGCAATCAGGTCACTTGAAAGATTGGTTTCAAGGCCATATTTTACTTTTTGTATCTCATCTAAAGCTTTTAATAAAGAATCATAATGTCTTGTATTTGTAACAATTGTTTCATTGTTGCGAAGTGCACCGGTATTTACAAAAGAAAGTAATTCATTCTTTAAATCATCAACCCCAATTTTCTCTTTAGCTGAAATTAATAGCAGTTTTGCATTTAAATTTTCTAGCTTAGTTGTGATGTTTGACACTTCATCCGCAGATAATATATCTTTTTTATTTACTACAATTAATAAAGGTTTTAGCGGATATTTATTCTTGATTTGTTCAATTTCAGAAACAAATTCAGAACTTGAAACCTGAAATTTTAAACCATCAAATAAATAAAGCACAACCTGTGCCTGCTCAATTTTTTCAAAAGTTTTCTTTATTCCTATGCTTTCTACAACATCTTTAGTTTCACGTATTCCGGCCGTATCTATAAATCTAAAACCAATGCCGCCAATAACCAATTCATCTTCGATAGTATCACGGGTTGTTCCGGCAATATCAGAAACTATAGCACGTTCTTCATTTAATAAAGCATTTAGTAAAGTCGATTTTCCCACATTTGGCTCACCAACAATGGCAACAGGAATTCCATTTTTAATTACGTTTCCAACTGCAAATGAATCAATTAAACGTTTTAAGACAAATTCAATTCGGTTTAATAATTCATGAAACTGCGTTCTGTCGGCAAATTCTACGTCTTCTTCTGCAAAATCCAATTCTAATTCGATCAAAGAAGCAAAGTTTAAAAGTTCCTCACGCAATTTAGCAATTTCATTACTAAAACCACCGCGCATTTGCTGCATGGCAATTTGGTGGGAAGCTTCATTATCTGACGAAATCAAGTCAGCAACTGCTTCTGCCTGCGATAAATCAAGTTTTCCGTTCAGGAAAGCCCTTAAAGTAAATTCACCTGCATCAGCCATACGACAGCCTTTTCGTAATAATAACTGAATAATTTGCTGTTGGATATAAGTAGACCCGTGGCAGGAAATTTCGATTGTATTTTCGCCCGTATAAGAGTTTGGTCCTTTAAAAACAGAAACCAATACTTCGTCAAGTGTTTTTGAATCATCAACAATATGACCCAAGTGCAAAGTATGTGTTTTTTGTTTGGTTAAATCTTTGTTTTTGATGGATTTAAAAACCGAATTTCCGATGGCAATCGCCTCAGAACCCGAAATTCGAATTATAGCAATAGCCCCGGCTCCGGACGGAGTTGCTAATGCAACTATAGAATCTTGATTTATCATGCCGCAAAGGTATAAAAAAAGCGATAAAGTTGAGCCTTTAAGACCTTAGCTAAAGCATGTTCTTTTCATCAATTAAAATATATTTTATCAATAAATTATTAAATGTTAAAATACTGATAATTGTCAGAGTATTTTTATTATAGAATGACTAAATTTGAGAGAACAACTTCTAAATCACAATCAAAATGAAAAAAATATTATTCCCCACAGATTTTTCCGAATGTGCAACAAATGCATTTGTGCATGCTTTAGAATTTGCAAAAGTGGTCAATGCTGAACTTATTTTGTTACATACTTTTGAAATTCCAGTATATGATAGCCAGTTTTTCCCGGAAAACTATGCAGCGATTTACAGCTCAATAGAATTGGCAAAATTTGAAATGTTCAAAGACGAAATTCCAAAGTTAAGAACCATTGCAGAAGAACGAAATTTAAGCGATATTGTAATAAAACACCGCCTGATGGATGGAGACTTGATTTATAATTTAAAAAATGCTGTTGAAGAAGATAAAGTAGATTTTGTGATTATGGGATCATCAGGAGAAACAGACTGGACTAAATTTTTTCTGGGATCCAATACAAGTTCTGTAATTTCAGAAATTCAGGTTCCTGTTTTATGCATTCCTGCTGATACAAAATTTAAAAAAATAAAAACAATTGGGTTTACAACCCGTTACCGCGAAAAAGATAAGGCTGAACTCAGAAAAGTATTGGATATTGCAAAAAAAACAAATGCAAAAGTAAAAAGTTTATATGTTAAAACATCGGGTTCTGATGTTTCTGATGTCACTATTAAAGAATGGGAAAGAGAATTTGCTAATGAAAATATTGAGTTTCTTGTCTTGCCAGGTGATGAAGTAAAAGAAACTATTCTTGATTTTATATTGTATAAAGACATAGACATCCTTACCACCATAACACACAAAAGATCATTTTTTGAAGGTCTTTTCGACTCTAGTTTTACTAAAAAAATAGCCAAAGAAGTTTCTGTGCCGGTTTTAGTAATGCACGAAACCTAAAATTTTGCTTTGATAGTAAATTTGTAAGTGTAAAACCTATATTTGTATTTCATTAAATTCAAAAAATGGAATCATATCAAAATAAAGTTGAGCGCTATACTGCAATTTTCAATAAAATCAATAAAAGATACAATAGTATAAGTATCCTGCGTCTTTTAAGTGTTTTTCTTTGTTTATTTTTATTGTTCTATTACATAAAAACAAACGAAATTTTATACGCTGCTTTTGCTTTTCTATCTTTTGTTGGTTTTCTTTTTTTGATGAGAGTTCATTCAAAATTGTCTTTTAAAAAAGAGCTTACAAAAGCCATTTTAAAAATTAATAAAGATGAAATTACGTATCTAAAAAGAGAAAATATCCCTTTTGAAAACGGAATCGAATTCAACGATTTTCATCATCCTTATGCTTACGATCTGGATATTTTTGGAGAACATTCTTTATTTCAGAACATCAACAGAACAGCTACTTTCATCGGAAAAAAAACATTAGCCAATCAGTTATTAAACTTGTCTTCTAATGAAACTATTCTGGAAAATCAGGAAGCAATTAGTGAACTTAAAACCAAAATCGACTGGCGTCAGGATTTTCTGGCTCTGGCAATGATTAGTAATGATTCTAAAGATTCATATGAATCACTACTTTATTGGAATTCATTTAAAAATAACACGCTACCTAAAGTTATAGTTGCATTATCAGTTATTCTTCCAGTCCTGTTTTTAGGTTTTTTAGCGGCCTATTTTATAACTTCAAAAACGATTATTTTATCGTATCTTACCTATATCTTTATCGCAAACCTAATGGTTTTGGGAAGATCCTTTAAACGCATTCAATCCGAAATTGCTAAAGCAGATAACGTAGATAAAATCATCAAGCAATACAGTTTATTGGTTCAGAAAATTGAAACAGAAACTTTTCAGTCAAAAAGGTTAATTGACTTACAAAAACAGTTAATTTTTAGAAATGTAACAGCAAGTACGCATTTAAAAGATCTTTCAGAATTGTTTTCAAGAATGGATACCATTAACAATTTAGTAACCGCGATTGTATTCAACGGAACATTTTTATTCAATCTGCATGTTTTAAAAGCGCTTTTAAAATGGAAAGACAATTATTCGACCGAACTCGAAAAATGGATTACAATTATTGGAGAATTTGAAGCTTTGAACAGTTTGGCAAATCTGGCCTACAACAATCCTGATTTTGTTTTTCCTGAAATCAATTCAGAATATAAAATCGGATTTTCAGACCTAAGTCATCCGTTACTTAATCCTGCAACAAGAGTAGGGAACGATACACATTTTTATCCACAATCCTATATGATTTTAACCGGTTCTAATATGTCCGGAAAAAGTACTTTTTTAAGAAGTTTAGGAATCAATATGGTTTTAGGTGGCATAGGGTCAGTGGTTTGTGCTTCAAAAGCTAACATTCATCCACTTCCAGTTTTAGTTTCAATGAGATTATCAGATTCTTTAGCCGATAGTGAATCGTATTTCTTTGCCGAAATTAAGCGTTTAAAACAAATTATGGATGCCTTAGAAGAACGTCCGGCTTTTGTATTATTAGACGAAATTTTAAGAGGAACAAATTCAGATGATAAACGAAACGGAACAATAGAAGTAGTCAAAAAAATCATTGCTAAAAATGCCATTGGTGCCATCGCCACGCACGATATCGAAGTTTGCTTGACAACCAACGAATATCCTGACATACTAACCAACCAATGTTTCGAAGTAGAAATTCAAAACAACGACCTTCATTTCGATTACAAGCTCCGCAACGGAATCTGCAAAAATAGAAGCGCCACTTTCTTGATGCAGAAAATGGGAGTTATTTAGGGATTTTAGAGTTTAGATTGTTTGGAATTTGCATTTTTTAAACTTTAGAATTTAAATTTGAATTAGGAGCTATTTCCTGCTATCCGTTCTAATCTTTTGTGTCCGCCGCGACGGACACAAAAGGATTTCCGCTTCTATAAGGGCTAGGGTATTCGTTTCCAAGAAAAAATTAACCTTAAAATTTGTCACTCTGAGAGAAGTCGAAGAGAGCATAGTTTTTAGAGCCAGTTTGTCATCCCGAGGAATGAGGGATCTCCGCAAGAAACTCCTCCTGCAAAATCGCCAATCTTTGTAGAGGTGCTTGTGGAGATCCCTCATTCCTCGGGATGACAAGATTATGTATAAATCTAAAATATTTTACTTTAACCCTTTAGTAATCGTATTCACAAAAGCCTCAACCGGCTGCGCGCCTGAAACCGCATATTTCCTGTCAAAAACAAAAAACGGAACTCCCTGTACACCAATTTCATTAGCTTCATGAATATCTAAATGAACATCATCTAAATAAAGATTTTCATTCTCAATAACTTCTTTTACTTCATTAGAATTTAAACCAACTTTTACAGCCAACTCTATTAAAGTTTCGGTATCATTTAAATCCCTTCCTTCAGTAAAATAAGCTTTAAAGAAAATTTCTTCCATTTCATCACCTAATTTTTTGGTTTTAGCCAATTGTATAATACGATGAGAGGTTAAAGAATTTGAAATAATAGCTTTATCAAAGTGATAGTCTAAACCAACGCTTTTTGCGCGTTCTGTGACACCTTTATGCATTTCTATTGATTGCTCAACCGAAATACCTTTTCGTTCCGCCAGAAACGTAAAAACGTCTTTGCCGGCTTGCGGTGTAATAGTAGGGTCAAGTTGAAAACTTTTCCACTCAATTTCAAATTCACCATTTGGAAACTCAGCTAAAGCGGTTTCCAGTTGTCTTTTTCCGATATAACAAAACGGACACATGATGTCCGACCAAATTTCTATTTTCATAATACAAAGTTATAAAAATTGTTTCAAGTTTTAAATTTAACCGCAAAGTGCGCTAAGGTTTACGCCAAGTTCGCAAAGTTTTCACTCAAAGCTTTGCGAACTTTGCGTTTTGTAAAAGTTAATGCTGGAAAAAACTTTGCGTGCTTTGCGGTAAAATCTACCCAATCCAGGAAAAATTTGACCTGAAACAAAAAATCCTCCAAATAAAAAACCGCAAATCTTAAAAAAAGAATTGCGGTTTCTAGGTATAAAAAATGGTTGGTTAATAGCGATATTTTTTTTTTACAATGATATGTCTTTAATTTGAAACTAAAAAAAATCCCTGTAACAAAAAGAAGTTTTGATGTTAACTATTTAACATCACAGGCATTACCAACATAGTAACAGTTTCACCTTCTTCTAAACCATCAACTGGAGTTAGAATCCCGGCTCTGTTAGGTAATGACATTTCTAGCATAATCATGTCAGATTGTAAGTTGGTCAACATCTCAGTTAAAAAACGAGAGTTAAAACCAATTTGAAGATCATCTCCCTGATAATCACAAGTCAATCTTTCTTCTGCTTTATTAGAGTAATCGATATCTTCGGCAGAAACATTTAATTCAGCTCCTGCAATTTTTAAACGAATCTGGTGTGTTGTTTTGTTTGAGAAAATCGCCACACGTTTTACTGAACTTAAAAATAAAGAACGGTCAATCATTAACTTATTTGGATTCTCTTTAGGAATTACCGCTTCGTAATTAGGGTATTTTCCGTCGATCAAACGACACATTAAGATATAATTGTCAAATGAAAAAGTCGCATTTGAATCGTTGTATTCAATTTTTACTTCAGCATCAGAACTTCCTAAAATACTTTTTAAAATATTCAAAGGTTTCTTTGGCATAATAAAATCAGCTACCTGAGATGCTTTTACATCTGTACGGGCATATTTTACCAATTTATGAGCATCTGTAGCAACAAAAGTTAAACCTTCCGGAGAGAACTGGAAGAAAACTCCTGACATTACCGGACGTAAATCATCGTTTCCGGCAGCAAAGATTGTTTTACTTACCGCAGTTGCCAAGACATCAGCAGGAACAAGAGTTACCGAAGGATCTTCAAGATTTACCGATTTAGGAAATTCTTCTCCTGCAGCATATGCTAAAGCATATTTACCAGAATTTGAACTAATTTCAACCGTATTGTTTTCCTCAACTGTAAAAGTTAAAGGCTGTTCTGGAAACGTTTTCAAAATTTCAAGCAAAAGTTTCGCCGGTACAGCAACACTTCCTTTGCTTGTAGAATCGATTGATAATGTAGCAGACATAGTAGTTTCAAGATCCGAAGCCGAAACTGTCAACTCATTATTGTCTAGTTCAAATAAAAAGTTATCTAAAATAGGCAACGTATTGTTACTGTTGATTACACTACCTAAAACTTGTAATTGTTTTAATAAGTAAGAACTCGATACTATAAATTTCATCTCTTTTGTTTTATTTTTTTGCACTTTTTCTTAGTATTTCTTCAACTAAGATAGGTTTTACAAATATATCGTAAACAATCTTAGTTTCGCAATTTTTTTATTAACATCTATTTACTGTATTTTCTTTTACGGATGTAAGTAAAAGCCAATCCAAAAACTAATAATATTAGAATTGGAAGTCCGATAGTTATGAATTGCGTCAGGCTGTAATTCTTGTAAACTTTGTCTCCGTCTAATAAAGGCAAGCTGACATCTTTACTTCTAATGTTAATAAGTCCTGTATCATCCAGCAAATAATTGATACAATTCATCATAAAATCTTTGTTGTCGTATAAAATACCTGTACGCTGATCGTAACCTAATTCTACCGGCATCATATTTTTATCCAATTGATTTCTGGCCAAATCTCCATCGGCAATCACAATCATTTTGTTGGGTTTTCCTTTTGCTAAAAAAGAATTTTCCTTAAAAGGCAACACACGGTTCTCGAAAGCCGAATGAAAAGAACCTTCCAATAAAACAGAAAGTGGCTTGTTTCCTGTGTTGATGTAATCCTGAGGCGAAGTTTTTTCGGTTACGCTATTCAGCGTAATTTCCGTTGGAGTTCCAATTACTTTCGAATATTGCGATGATTGCAGCAAAACTGTTTTTTTAATTCCGTTTTTTAAAGTGTCAATTGGACTGGCAAAATCAAATTTAATTTCCCCTAGATTTTTTACGATCGGATTATTGCTGGTTGGCGTTACAACAGGAGCAAACTTCCAGATAAATTCCTGGTATTGTGTAGCGCTTCCTTGCTCGCCGGTAGCTAATTTCAATTTACTTCCTCGTTCATCTTTTACCAGATCAGGATTAATTCTGAATCCGTATTTAAAGAACATATCATTCAGATTCAAATCTCTGGGGTACGCTAAAGTTGCTCCGGATTGATTGTATAAACTGTCCATATCGGCCGCAACCTGATCGATAAGCCATAAAGTTTTTCCACCATTCATGATAAACTGATCCAAAACTTGTTTTTCCTCATCAGAAAAACTTTGGGTTGGTTTTGAAATAATCGCTAAATCGTATTTTTTTAAGGCATCTAGAGTTCCGGTTGGATTTTTAGCAACAGAATCTAAAGTAAAAGGTCCAATGTAGTAGCTTTCTCGAATTTGCATTAGCATTTTAGCAATATGAACTTCGTTCAACTCTCCGTTACCTTTTATAATGGCAACTTTCTTTTGCCTGTATTTGCTGATTTTATTGATAGCATCTGCAATAGAATATTCTAAATGCTGAATAGATCCGATAACTTTTTGCGTAGTCGAAGCACCCATTATGTTTTTCAACAAAGGAATATTAACTTCTTTATTGTTGTAAACCGCAACTGCCCACGGAAAAACCATTGCCTGAGATTGTTTTCCTTTATCGTCAACGGTAATGTTTATTGGTGTAAGGCCTTTTTGGTACAAAGATTTTACAACGGCCATGCTTTCGTCTTCGTTTTCCATAGGATTTACAAATTCGAAAACAATATTACTATTGTAGGCCTGAAATTCTTCCAGTAATTGTCTGGTTTCTTGTTGTAAACGTTTAAAATCTGCCGGCAAATCGCCTTGCATATAGATCTTGATAGATAACGGATTTTTAACCTGTTTTATGATTTGTAAAGAGGTTTCGGATAAAGTATAGCGTTTGTCTTTGGTCAAATCAAATCGGTGGAAAAATAAACTTCCCAATACATTTAAAACGATTAAAACAAAAACAGTTATACCTAACGTTTTGATATTTTGTTGAGTAGATGCTTTCATTACGCTTTAAAAGATTTTAATTGATAAACGGTAAAAGACAGAAATAATAAGGTGATGCTCAAAAAGTAAATCACATCTCGAGTATCGATTACTCCGCGGCTCATACTTTTAAAATGATCCTGCATGCCTAATGCCGAAATGATAGTAAACGATCCGGGAATCAATGATGCTAAACCTTCAAATCCAAAATAAAAGATAAAACACAGAAAAACCGAAATGATAAATGCTACAATTTGATTTTCAGACAGGGTAGAAGTAAAGATCCCGATTGCTGAATAAGCTGCAATCAGAAACAATAATCCAAAATACGAACCAATAGTACTTCCCATATCGATATTTCCTTCAGGGAAACCTAAATTCGAAATTACTTTTACATATATAAAAGTTGGTATAATTGCTAAAATAATCAATAGGAGAGAACCTAAAAATTTTCCGTTTACGATTTCCCAAATCGACAAAGGTTTGGTTAATAGCAATTCTAATGTTCCTTGTTTTTTTTCATCAGAGAAACTTCTCATGGTAACGGCCGGAATCAGAAAAATTAAAATCCAGGGCGCCAAAGTAAAAAACGGAGTCAGATCAGCATAACCGCTTTTCAATATATTATAATCTCCTTCAAATACCCATAAAAATAGTCCGTTGCTAATTAAGAAAATAGCAATGACCAAATAGCCAATAGGAGAGCCAAAAAAGGATTTTATTTCTCGTAAAATGATTGATTTCATGTAACTTATTTTTGTTTCAGGTTTTCTTGTTTCGGGTCGCTTTGGTTTGCGCTTTTTTAACCGCAAAGAACGCAAAGTTTTACGCTAAGTTCGCAAAGTTTTGCTCAACGCTTTGCGAACTTAGCGTTTTTATAAAACCTTATTTAATATAATCTTTGCGCTCTTTGCGGTTAAATCGTTCCTGTTTTAATTATTAATTTAAACTTACCAGTTTATCCACACTCCATGCTTCAGGCTTTGCATTAAATAGCTTTTTTGTAAAACTCCAAACAGTATTAAAAAGCTCAGATTGTCTGTAATTCTCTAGATCTTCTTCGGTTTCCCAATAACTGTAAGTAAAAAAGATGCATTTATCATTTTTATCCTGATACAATTCTAAAAAACGATTTCCTTCTGCATTTCGTATTTTGCCTTTCACAGTTTCGAAATTCTCCAGAAAATCCGGAATTTTTTCTTCGTGAAAACTCATTTTTACTATTCTAACGAACATGTATACAATTTTAGATTTTAGATTGTTGATTTTAGATTGAAAAATCTTCAATACGCGCGCAAAAGTACCAAAATTGATTGTTCTTTTTAATAAAATTTTAAAATTCGAATTGTGAAATTCCAAATTCCAAATTTCCAGCATTATCAAATCTAAAATCTACAATCTAAAATCTAAAAATTTTAAAGGAACTGAATCGTAATAACATCACGATAATTCAATCCCAAAAGACTATTTGCAGAACCAACTTTTGAAGGATTACTCCTGAAAATGGCAATTTCGAGAAATCCGGCTTCGTTAAAAATGGCTAGTTTTTCGCCTTCATAAGTTTTAATAGGATATTTATCCGAAGTAGCAATTGCAGAATAATTAGGTAGAATCGTTTTGATGTTTTTTGGTTTCATTACGATTTCATACGGACGGCCTTTAGCCACTTCAAGAAATTGCTGTCTCGAAATATTGGTAACAATATTCCCAAAGTGATCGATGTAAATTACGTAGCCTTTTAATGAATTTCCGTCATTTGAAACTACAGCCTGCAATTCGGTTATTTCTTTAATTGCTGAAATTTCTTTTCCAATAACATTCAATAAACCTCCTTTTGCAATATGACAGGCCACTTGTATAAAAATATCCAAATCACTGAATTCAATAGGAAAACGATCATGAATATTGATTTCGACAATTTTCTGCGGAACGATTTTCTGCGTAAGCATACTTAGAATTCCGTTATCTGCACAAATAAAGTAGTGGTCGTTCCATTGCATGGCAATATGCTGATTCTCTTTATTACGTTCAATATCTACTCCAATTAAATGCACTGTACCTTTTGGAAAGCTCAAATAAGAAGCTCCAACAATGTAACTTGCTTCTGCAGTGTTAAACGGATCAACGTCATGCGAAATGTCAACAATTGTAACTTCTGAATACTCAGATAAAATCTTACCCTTAAGCGAACCCACAAAGTGATCCTTTAAGCCGTAATCGGTAGTAAGGGTAATTATTGACATAATTTTGTTTATAACTATTGGTAGTATTTAAATCTAATTTTCATTAAATTTGAGAAATGCAAATCTAAGAATACTAAAATCAAATTGAAAGAAAGAAAAGACAAATTGCGATAAAATATAAAGTCGTCACCGTTTTCAGTTTCAGTTTTCAGTATTTTAACAAAAATGATTTTAAAAATGTTACCGCTGTTAAAAACGGTAATTTTAAGATAAAACACCCGACAACCACAGATTATAAAACTGATTTATTTTTAATTTAAAATTAACTCATTTGAACGAAAGAATTATCGAGCTCATAGACATCGCTCCAAAAGACTTTTGGGGCGCTCAAGACACTCATCTTGAAATAATTAAAAAGTATTACCCAAAGCTTAAAATCGTTGCGAGAGGTACCACTTTGAAAGCATTTGGCGAAAAAGAAGTTTTAGATGAATTCGAAAAAAGATTTCAGAGGCTTATGCTTCATTTTACCCGATACAACAACATTGACGATAATGTAATTGAACGCGTAATAATGAGTGATGGTCAGGATGAAAGAAAATCATACGATCATGACAAAATATTAGTTCATGGAGTTGGCGGTAAAATAATAAAAGCCATGACACCTAACCAGCAGTTACTGGTAGATACCATCAAAAAAAATGATATGGTATTTGCTGTAGGTCCTGCCGGAACAGGAAAAACGTACACTGGTGTTGCAATGGCGGTAAAAGCGCTTAAAGAAAAAGAAGTAAAAAGGATCATATTAACACGCCCGGCGGTAGAGGCAGGAGAAAATCTTGGTTTTTTACCAGGCGATATGAAAGAAAAACTAGATCCTTACATGCAGCCTCTTTATGATGCTTTACGCGATATGTTACCCAACGAAAAGCTCGAAGATTACATTTTAAAAGGAATTATTCAAATTGCACCATTGGCATTTATGCGTGGGCGTACGCTGGATAATGCCTTTGTAATTCTGGATGAAGCTCAAAATACCACACACTCTCAAATGAAAATGTTTTTGACCCGTATGGGAAAAAATGCAAAATTCATGATTACGGGTGATCCCGGACAGGTCGATTTACCACGCAGAACTATTTCAGGTCTGAAAGAAGCGATTTTGGTTCTGAAAGACGTTGACGGAATTGGGATTATTTATCTGGATGATAAAGATATCGTACGTCACAGATTAGTAAAAAAGGTAATTGATGCTTATAAACAAATAGAAAATCACGATTAATTTTATAGAATGTCAAATGTAAATCGTAAAATGTGTTTTGACATTTATTAGTATTCGTTTTATGCATATCTTTATTAGAAATGTGTAAAACGAATATTTTTTTTGAATTAGTTTTGATGTTCAATTGTCACACTGAGCGAAGTTGAAGCCCCGCAAAGGGAAGTGATTAAGTTTTTTTGAGCGTAATTTTTGCTAGTATTGTGATTGGAATTTGGAATTTTTTAAATATTGGAATTTACAAATAAATTTAATGAAACAACTAGATGATTTCTACTTTACACAAGAAGAGCCCACAAAAGGCATATTTTTGGCATTAAAAGAAATTATTCTAAAACAAGATCAGGACATTACTAACGTTCTAAAATACGGAATGCCGTTTTTTTGCTATAAAGGAAAAATGTTTTGCTATTTATGGACACACAAGAAATTCAAACAGCCGTATTTAGCAATCGTTGAAGGAAAACATTTTGATGAATCGTTTTTAATTCAGGAAAATCGTTCTAGAATGAAAATTATGTTATTGGATATTGATGAAGATTTGCCTTTGGAACAAATTGAAATAGTCATTAGAAAAGCATTAAATTTATACAAATCCGGAATTATAAAAGTTTAAATTAACTATAATTTACTATTTGATGAAATAGTTAAATAAATAATAAACTTCGCTCTTTTCGGGTTTTTACGGCTTATAATCTTTGCTCTTCTGTGAGTAAAGCCTTAAATTTGCACATCATAAATACTTGATCTTTAATATGACAAAATTAAAAAATATAAAAGTTGTAGTAAGTGACCTTGACGGAACTTTACTCAACCCTCAACACAGAATATCAGATTATACGAAATCAATTTTTCAGGAACTTCACAATCAAAATTATCTTATTGTAGTGGCTACAGGACGTCATCATCTTGATGCAATGGCAATTATCGAAACTCTTGAAATTCCGGTTTATTTGGTAAGTTCAAACGGAGCCAGAATTCATTCACCAGAAAAAGAAGAACTTTTTGCTTTTAACTTAGACAGTGACGTGGTAAAAGCAGCATTAAATGTCGAAATCGATCCTGAAATTACAGTTGTTCTATTCAAAGAAAATGTTTGGCAAACCAATAAATGGAGCGAAAAATTAAATGCTTTTCAGGCTGACTTGAAATACCATCCTGAATTGGTTGATTATAAAAATCTGGAAGATTTTGGAGCAATTAAGATTTTCTTCTCCTGTGATAATCATGAAAAATTAGTGAAATTAAAAGATGATATTTTAGCCCATTCTTCAGAATATCTGCATCATGCTTTTAGCTTACCAACTTGTTTAGAATTTATGGACAAATCTATTGACAAAGCGGTTGCGATTGAAAGGGTTCTTGAAAAACAAGGATTTACTCTCGATCAGGCAGTTTCTTTTGGTGATGGTTTCAATGATGTTCAAATGTTATCAGCATCAGGAAAAGGTTTAATTATGGGAAATGCTCCTGCTTTATTAAAGGAAACTTTGCCAAAACTAGAAGTCATTAAAACCAATGCAGAAGATGGAGTAGCACAATATATTGCATCGAAAATTTTAAATAAAGAATTCGCCGCGAGCTAATTTAAAAATAGTAAGAAATTTGAAATTGACGAAATTACAATTTTAGACTTTTGATAAAAAAGAGATCCTTGAAGTTAATTCTTCAGGGATTTTTTTATGAAATGAAAAATTATACAAGTGATTTAGCAAGCAAAGGGCAAAAAAACTTTTTTAGTAATTTTCAAAGTGTATTTTTGTTTTCTCAAAAAACGAATACCATGACAAAAAACATTTTTATCGTTGCCTTTTTAGTTTTTTCAATAACAGGCTATAGCCAAAATTTGAAATTAGAAGAAATCATGAAAGGGGAATCTTTTATTGGAAATCAACCCACAAACGGACGCTGGTCCCTTGATGGTAAAAAGGTTTATTTTGAATGGAATCCGACTAATGATTTAGGTGCAAGTACTTATTTCTGGCAAAAAGGAGCAGCAAAACCTGTTTTGGCCGAACCTAAAGAAGCTGCTTTTTCGAAGATTGATTTTAAAAGAAAACCAAATTCTGATATTGTTTATTATACAGATAACGGAGGTTTGTATTCATATAGCATTACTACCAAAACGATAAAGAAAATTATTCAGCAAAGTACTCCAGTTTCTAATCTTGAATTGGGCGCAACGGCCGACATATTGTTTTTTGAACAAAATGATAACATCTTCAAGTACAATACTAAAGAAGGAACGGTTCTGCAAATAACTAATTTTGTCAAAGGAACTAAAAAAGAGAAAACTCCGGAGAAAGATTCTTTCTTGAAAACACAACAAAAAGAGTTGTTTCAATTTATTAAAGACAAGGAAGCTAAAAAACAATGGAATCTTGCCAAAAGTAAAGCCATAAAATCTGATTTTGCAAAAGAATATTTTTATGGAAAAGACAACTTTTTTAATCTTAAAGCAAATCCAAACGGAAATTTTGCCACTTTTAGTTTAGTAGAAGAATCGGATGTAAAAAAAGAGAAAATGGAAGTTTTTATAACCGATGATGGTTATAATCAAAGTCCAGAGACCAAAGAAAAAGTATCCACCTCAAATTTGGTAAAAACGAAATTCGGAATTTATTCTGTAGCAAAAGATACGGTTTATTACGTCAATTTTTCGACTTTAAGTCATATTCAGGACAGTCCAAAGTATTATGAATCGTATGAGAATTTAAAAAATAAAGCTAAAGAAGATAAACTAATTACAAGTCAGGCTCCTGTGTATAACGAAGACGGATCTTTGGCAATTGTAGAGATTAGAAGTCAGGATAATAAAGACAGATGGTTGGTAAGCCTAAATCTTGAAAACGGAACCTTTAAAGAAATTGAATACCAACATGACGATGCGTGGATCGCTGGTCCTGGAATTCCGTCCTATTCTTTTGATTCTGGAGTTTTAGGTTTTCTGGCAGATAATGAGACGATTTATTTCCAGTCTGAAGCCACAGGATATTCGCATTTGTATACTTATAATGTAAAATCAGGAAAGAAAACACAACTTACAGCTGGAAACTGGGAAGTTCGTGATGTAACATTATCTAAAGATAAAAAAGCATTTTATTTAACGACAAATACAACACATCCCGGAAATAGAAATTTTTATAAACTAGCAGCGACAGGTGGAGCTTTAGAACCAATTTTAACAAAAGACGGCGCACACGAAGTAGTAGTTTCTCCTGACGAAAAATCACTTTTGGTTCGTTATTCGTATAAAAATATTCCTTGGGATTTTTATATTGCAGAGAATAAAAAGAACACAACTTTACAACAAATTTCTTCTTCGGTTTCTGATGACTTTAAAAAGTACAAATGGAGAGAGCCGGAAGTTATTACATTCAACGCCCAAGATGGAATCCCAGTAAACGCAAGATTATATACACCAAAAGCAGAAAACGCAAACAAAGCTGCTGTTATTTTTGTTCACGGTGCCGGTTATCTGCAGAATGCCCACAATTATTGGAGTAATTATTACAGAGAATATATGTTTCATAATTTGTTGACTGACTTAGGATACACCGTTCTGGACATCGATTATAGAGGAAGTGACGGTTATGGACGTGATTTTAGAACTGGAATTTACCGTTTTATGGGAGGAAAAGATTTATCTGACCATCTTGACGGAAAGAAAATATTAGTAGAAAAATATGGAATTGACGCCAATAGAGTAGGGATTTACGGAGGTTCATACGGTGGATTTATTACTCTAATGGGAATGCTGACGACTCCAGGCGAATTTGCTACAGGGGCAGCATTACGTTCTGTTACAGATTGGGCACATTATAATCACGGATATACAGGCAATATTCTAAATTTTCCGGAAACAGATCCTGAAGCATACAAAAAAAGTTCTCCTATTTATTATGCAGATAATTTAAAAGGAAATCTGGTAATGCTACACGGAATGGTCGATGATAATGTTGAATATAAAGACATTGTACGTTTATCGCAACGCTTTATAGAATTACAAAAGAAAAATTGGACTCTTGCATCTTTCCCTGTTGAATCTCACGGTTTTAAAGAAACCTATTCCTGGATTGACGAATACAGTAGAATTTTGAATTTATTTAATTCGACGCTTCTTAAGTAAGTTTACAGTTTTCAGTCGCAGTTTTTAGTCACAGTGAAAAGCAGTTTAGAGAGTGTTTAGAAAACTGCAGTAAAGCTTTGTCAAAGTTTTAAAGCAATACTGTAAAATTTTTTTGCAAAAGTCTAATTTTAAAGTTGGTATACGCATTTTTATCATTTCATAAATGACAAAGTTGTAACATACATTAATTTCTATCTTCAAACATAGCCCTTGGTTTAAACCACAGGAACACAATAGAAGACATAATAATATTGCACCCCGTGGTTGAAACCACGGGCAATGTATGACAAGTTTACAAGTGAAAAAACTTTGTGAAAGTTTAAAAACAAGTACCTTACAATCTTGGCTTTAAACTTCACAAAGCTCGCGCAAAGAATAGACTGAGACCGAGACTGAATACTGCGACTGTAAACTGAATACTGAAAAACTTGCTTGCTCTTTTAATTAGTTTTAAATTTGCATTCATAAAAAACAACACAACTAGTAATAATGAGCAATACAATCACAACTACAAATTTTAATTTTCCAGATCAGAAATCAGTTTACCGTGGAAAAGTTAGAGAAGTTTACAATATTAATGACGAACTTTTGGTAATGGTAGCAACCGACAGACTTTCGGCTTTTGATGTGGTTTTACCAAAAGGTATTCCGTACAAAGGGCAAATTCTGAATCAGATTGCAACAAGATTTATGGAATTGACAGAAGATATTGTACCAAACTGGTTGATTGCAACTCCGGATCCTAATGTTGCTGTTGGACATTTATGCGAACCTTTTAAAGTAGAAATGGTTATTCGTGGTTATCTTTCAGGACACGCTGCCCGTGAGTACGCCGCCGGAAAAAGAAAAATTTGTGGTGTAACTATGGCAGAAGGTTTGAAGGAAAATGATAAGTTTCCTGAACCAATTATTACACCAACTACAAAAGCAGACAACGGTTCTCATGATGAAGATATTTCTCGTGAAGACATTTTAGCTAAAGGAATTGTTACAGAAGAAGATTATATTGTTTTAGAAAAATACACTCGTGATTTGTTTCAAAGAGGGACTGAAATTGCTGCTGAACGCGGATTGATTTTGGTAGATACTAAATACGAATTCGGAAAAACAAAAGATGGAGTTATTGTTTTAATTGATGAAATTCATACACCGGATTCTTCTCGTTATTTCTACGCTGATGGATATCAGGAAAGACAAGATAAAGGAGAAGAACAAAAACAGTTATCTAAAGAATTCGTTCGTCGTTGGTTGATCGAAAATGGTTTTCAAGGTCAGGACGGGCAACAAATTCCGGAGATGACAGACGCTTATATCGAATCAGTTTCTGAAAGATATATTGAATTGTATGAAAATATTTTAGGAGAAAAATTCGTTAAGGCAGATATTGCTAATATTGATCAGCGTATTGAGAAAAACGTAATAGAGTATTTAAGTACTAAAGAATAGTTTTCGGGCTTATTTAACCGGTGAAATTTTAAAAATAAAAATGCCTTGTTATAGTAATAGCAAGGCATTTCTTTTGTGTAAAATTTTAATTTAGAACAAAGATAGTAGAGTAGTAAATAGAAGTGCAATGAGGGGTTTGTCTCGAGCTGCACTTTTTTATTTATAATTTTTTGCATTTGTGTGTAACATATTTGATTGTTTAGGCGACTACTATAGTAATCAAAAAAATTAAGAATGACATTTAAGCATTAATTTAATTTTTACATCAATCATAAAATCAATCAATCAACATGAAAAAATCAGTAATTATTTTAGGTATAGCCATTGCTATGTCTACACAAGTGTCAAAAGCATCGAATATCAAGCAATTAGTAAAAGATCCAATCGATTTTCCTGCTGATGAAGTATCGTCTCTACATTACGCCGTATGTGAGGGAGATATTGAAAAGGTTAAAAAATTAATTGAATACGGAACAAATGTAAATAAGTTGGTTAGAGATATGTCACCTTTAATGTTGGCAGCCCGTTTTAATAAATTTGAAATCATTAAAGTTTTATTGGCTAACGGAGCTAATCCCAGAATCGAGAATGAAAAAGGTTTAAGAGCAATAAATTTCGCAGAGTACGCAAAAGCAACTGAATCTATTGCAATTTTAAAAAATGCAAAATAAGACTAAAAAAAAGCATCAGTTATACTGATGCTTTTTTTCATTTTTGGATCAGTATATTCTCAAATGAAAAGTCATTTTATTTTTTTTTGATAATTTTTCATTTTTACTGTAACATTTTGAATAAGATCGCGTCTATTATACAGAAGCTTTAAAAGAGATAACATAAATTTTAAGCTTAAACGACATTTGTTATCTAAATGTTAAGAATTAGTTAAAACATAGTACTTTGTTATACATAATACAGGAATTAGAATTACATTTACATAGAAATTAAAAATCATCATTAATCAATCAACAATTAACAATCAATCATTATGAAAAATTCAATCATTTATTTAGGAGTAGCTTTAGTTGCATTTGCAAATGTTTCAATGGCTTCAAATCAAACATCATTTGTACAACCACAAATGGAAATCGTACACAGTTTCTCAACTCCACTAAACGTGGCAGTAGGTAAGGGAGATCTTGAATTTGTTAAAAAATTAATAGAATACGGAGCTGACGTAAACGAAATATCAGAAGATTTATCACCTTTGATGATAGCTGCCCGTTATAATAAAGTAGATATTCTAAGAGTTTTATTGGCAAGCGGAGCAAATGCTTCTGTTAGAAATGAAAAAGGATTTACTGCTTTAAAATATGCACAATTATCAAATGCAACTGAGGCTATCGCCATCTTGAAAGAGGTAAAATAAAAGTTTAAATAGAGTTTTTGAGTTAGTATACAAAACGACCTTCCTTGAGCAGAAGGTCGTTTTTTATTTGGATACTTTTTTAGCCCCGATGGGAGGGAAAATCCTTTTGTGGTGGGGTTCACCACAAAAGATTTGGAAGGACAGCGGGAATAGCTCCTTAAAAAACAGAAGATTCGTAAAAGTGTATTTTTTGAATTTGTTTATCTTGTATTTTCGAAAATAGAATTAATCCCACAATTGCTCCAATTGTAGCAAATAACATATCCGATTGTGTATCCCAAACATATCCTTGTGTACCTAAAAAAGCATCACCACCATCTCCGGTTGCTATAGATACAAACCATTCGATAAATTCATATGCTGCACTTATAGCAAGACAAATAGATACTATAATAAAGTTGAAAAAGCTTTTATTCTGGATTACCTGTTTTCGAATAAATAATTCTCTTATGATCATTGCGGGAACCAGTCCTTGGGCAAAATGACCTACTTTATCATAATTGTTTCTGCTTTGATGAAAAACTTCTTTGATGTAGTCAAAAAACGGAACTTCGGCATAAGTATAATGTCCGCCAATGAACAGAATGATACAATGAATTAAAATTAAAGTATAAGTAAAATTGGTAAACCTAAATTTTTTGAAAGTGAAAGCTAAAATCAAAAATCCAATAATAGCAGGAATTACTTCCAGAAAGCAAGTAAAACCTTCTTTTGGGTTGATAACAGAGGCAAGCAGCGAAATAAAAAAAATGCTCAATAAAAAATAAATATACTTCATAAGGTTTTATATGTAATAAAAATAGCACGCAAGATAATGAAGTAATATTTAGTAAAATTAAAAAAGCACCATTAAATATAATGATGCTTTCTCGTTCAAAACCTAATCAAATTAATTTAACCAATTAATCTATCTTCAATTTCTTTACTCGATTGGAATATGTTTTTTACGGTTGAATACCCAAAATATAATTGGGAAAACCAAAAGGGTTAAAACAGTTGCAGTTATCAATCCTCCGATAATAACAATTGCTAATGGTTTTTGAGACTCAGATCCAATTCCTGTTGAAATTGCTGCAGGCATTAAACCAATAGACGCCATAAGCGCAGTCATTACTACGGCTCTTGTTCGGGCTTTTACCCCCATAAATATAGACTCTTCAAGAGTGAATTTTGCTTTTAAATTATGATGAAATTCAGATATTAGAATAACTCCGTTTTGAATACAAATTCCCAGCAAGGCGATAAAACCAACTCCTGCAGAAATTCCGAAATTCATTCTGGTCAGATGCAGAGCAATAATTCCACCGATGATGGCAAACGGAACATTCGCCAGAACAAGCAATGAATCTTTAATATTTCCGAACAAAATAAATAAGAGAACAAAAATCCCAATTAAGCTTATAGGAACAACCTGAGCCAAACGCGCACTGGCACGAACCTGATTTTCAAATTCTCCTGTCCATCCCACAGTATACCCGGTTGGTAGTTTCATTTTAGCCACTTTTGCCTGTGCTTCTGCAATGGTACTTCCTAAATCACGATCACGAACAGAGAATTTTACTCCAATAAAACGTTTGGTATTATCTCTGTAGATAAATGCCGGTCCCGTTATGGTTTTTAAATCAGAGATTTCTTTTAACGGAATTTTAATTCCGCTAATAGTTGGAACCTTAAGTTCGGCAATATCATTTTCATCTTTACGATATTCCTTAGAAAAACGAACTCTGACATCAAACTTTTTATCGTCTTCATATTTTTCGGTTGCTGTTTTTCCTCCAAAAGCTAATTCTAAAACTGCCTGCGCATCACTTAATGTTACTCCGTAAGCCGCCATTTTATCTCTGTCTAATACAACACTAATTTCAGGCTGGCCAACATTTCGTAAAATTCCGGCATCTTTTATACCAGGAATGTTTTTTATTTGCGCTAAAACTTCGTTTGATAACTCGTCTAATTTATCCAGATCGTCTCCGTAAATTTTAACAGCATTCGAGGCTTTAAATCCTGCAACAGATTCGGCTACGTTGTCGATTACAGGTTGGGAATAATTATAAGTAATTCCTTGATGAACGCGTAATTTCTCATCCATTTCATTAATTAAATCATCCATGCTAATTTTTCGTTTCCATTCTGATTTTTGTTTTAAATCAACCTGAAGCTGTATAAAACCAAATCCGTTAGGGTCTGTTCCGTCATTACTTCTTCCGGTTTGCGATAAAACATTTTTTACTTCCGGAAAACTTTCGAGATCTTTTCGAATTATTGCAGCTGTTTTTACACTTTCAGGCAATGAAGTACTCATTGGTAATTCTGCTGTAACCCATAAAGCTCCTTCATTTAATTGAGGTAAAAATTCTGTTCCTAAAAAAGTAGCCGAAAAGAAAACCACTGCCAAAAGTGAAATGGAACCAATTAGGGTTTGTATTTTATGCTTAAAAGTCCAGGCAAAACTTTTACCTACAATGCGATCCCAGAAATTAACAAAAGGATTATTTTTTTCTTTTACATTTTTATTTAAAAGGATATGAGATAAAACAGGAACTAAAGTCAGGGTAAAAAGTAATGCACCCATTAAAGCAAAACCTAATGTATAGGCTAGGGGAGAGAACATTTTTCCTTCTACTTTCTGAAATGAGAATATAGGTAATAAGGCAGTAATAATGATTAATTTAGAAAAGAAGATGGCTTTACCCATTTCAGCTCCGGTTTTCTTAATCAAACTTCCCTTGGCGATTTTATTATACGCCGTCATTCCTAATTGATGCGCCCTTTGATCTAATACCACAAATAATCCTTCAACCATAACTACGGCACCATCAATAATAATCCCGAAATCGACTGCACCTAAACTCAATAAGTTGGCGCTCATTCCCATCATTTTTAAACATAAAAAGGCAAATAATAAAGAGAGCGGAATAACAATCGAAACGGTGAAAGTAGTCCTCCAGTCGGCCATAAATAAGAACACAACGCAGGTAACCAGAATAATCCCTTCAAATAAATTATGCATTACAGTTTCTGTCGTGAAATTCATTAAATTATCACGATCATAAAAAGTAACTAATTTGATGTCCTTAGGAAGAATATTATCGTTTAGATCTTTTATTTTTGCTTTAATTAATGCTAGTGTTTCCTGAGGATTTTCGCCTTTTCGCATTACTATAATACCTTCAACAACATCATCATTTTTGCCTAATCCTGTTTGTCCAACTCTAGGCATGGCACTTTCGTAAACCGAAGCCAGATTTTTCACTAAAATTGGATTTCCATTCGCATCATCAACAATAATATTTTCAATATCCTGAATCGATTTTAAAAGTCCAACTCCACGCACTACAAATGCCTGGCCGTTTTTTTCGATAATATCACCGCCAACATTTAAATTACCACTGTTTACAGCATTATAAACCTGAAGCGGAGTGATATTGTATTTTGCTAATTTAATTGGGTCAACACCAACTTCATATGTTTTAGTCTGCCCTCCAAAAACATTCAAATCAGCAACACCAGGAACAGAACGAAGCTGTTTATCGATCACCCAGTTTTGGTAGGTTAGTAATTCTCTACTGTCTCTGCTGTCACTTTTTACAATGTATCTGAAAATTTCACCGGTTGGCCCGTAAGGCGGCTGAACATCCGGCTCTACATCATCCGGAAGTGAAACATTTTTTAGTAAGTTATTGACCTGCAAACGTGCAAAAGTATCATCGACACCATCATCAAAAATAATTTTAATAACAGATAATCCAAACATTGTAATACTGCGAACACTTGTCTTTTTCTGAACCGAGTTCATCGAGATTTCGATTGGTGAGGTTACAAAACGCTCAACTTCTTCGGCGCTTTTTCCGTTCCATTGTGTAATGATGATAATTTGAGTATTGGTTACGTCAGGAAATGCGTCAATAGGCATATTTTTGAAAGAAATAAACCCGGCAACAGCCAATAATCCTACCCAAAAAAAGGTAAATGCTTTATTCTTAAGCGAAAAAGCAATAATATTTCTTATGAATTTGTTCATGTCTTATTCGTTTAAAGCGCGATAAATAAATAACTGATTATTGGTAATGACTTTTTCGTTCTCCTTTAAACCACTTGATATATATGTAATATCTCCAACTACTCTGTAAACCTCGACTTGTCTGGTTTCGATGTTATTACGATCTTTAAAAATCATTACAAAGTTTTTACTTTTATCAAAAACAATCGCTTTACTAGGCACGGCTATCATTGACTCTCCTTCATTATAAGATAATTTGATATTGGCATTCATATCAGGCTTTAGCATATACCCCGGATTTTGCAATTTTATACGTGCTTGCATCGCTTTTGTTTCCGGATCAATAACGTTGAAGATTTTATCCACTTTTCCTTTAAAAACTTTATCAGGATAACTTAATGTGGTAACATCAGCATCAATACCCAATTTTACTTTATTTATGTCAATTTCATTAATATTCGCTAATGCCCAAACTTCGCTAATCTCAGCAATATCAAATATATTTTCAGAACGGTCATTTCGCAAAAGCATATCCTGATTGATACTTTTTTGAATGATAAAACCACTAATTGGCGCAGTTACTTCGTATATTGAACCTGCTTTGATATTGTAAATTTTATAAGTTTCCTGAATTTTACTCAATTGAGATTGCGCTTTATTTACTTCAGATTTTGCCTGAAGAACATCACTTTCAGAATTTAATTTACCATCAAATAATTCCTGAGCCACTTTCATTTGATTTTTAGCTACTAATAAATCGTTTTTAGCATCTATCGACTGTTTTTCGAAATCAGCAATATCAGTACTTTTTATAGTAGCCAAAACTTGTCCCTTATGTACATAATCGCCAAGTTCTACATTTACCTTGATCACATTTCCGCCAACAAGCGGGTAAACGTCGATCATTTTATTATTATCAGCAGTAATTTTTCCGTAAAAACTCAGAACATTTTTTACAGGCTGTGTTTGTGCTTCGGCTGTAGTAGTGGTCTTTAGCATAGAATCGCTTAACGCAAAAGATGTATTGGTATCAGGATTTTCAACTTCCTTTTTGCAGCTTGCTATCAATAAACTCACAAGAGCAATTCCTATAATTAGTTTATATTTCATTTTGATTAGTTTTAAAATAAATCTTTGTTGATGGTACTATTTAATTCTTCGCCAGAAAGCACTACTTTTTTCTTCAATTCATTTATCTGAATAGAAGCCTGATTATAACTTTCCATAAAATCAGTAAATTCCAGTAGACTGATATTTCGTTTTTGAAAGTTGGTTAGGATTCCGTTATAAACCGCTTCGAAGTCTGAATTAACAGTAGGTTTTATCACCACATAGTTTTTGCGGGATTCATCCCATTTGTTCCATGCCGACGTAATTTCGGTTTGCAATTGCAGGTCAAAATTTTGTTTTTCAATTTTTGATTGTTCTAAAATGGTTTGAGCATACTTGATATTTCCTTTGTTTTTGTTCCAAAGAGGCAACGGAATCCCAAGAGTCAAATTAGCTTCTTTGTTAAAAGCTCCGCTTCGTTGATCGTAATTGGCACCAACCGTTATATCCGGAATCGAAAGAGATTTTTGCCACTTTACGTTGATTTCGTTTGATTCAATATCCTTTTGCTTTGCTAAATAATCCGGACGATTGGCTATTGCTTCATCCTGAAAAGTTTTAAGATCAAACGGAATTGTTACCAGATATTTATTAAATTCTTCTTTAGAAATATCAGGAACAATACTTTCAGTCGAATTCAACAATAGTTTTAAGTTTGCTTCTTCTTCTATATTTTCATTTATAACTTCCATACGTTCATTTTTAAAATTCAAATACAGCGATTGTAAACGAACAAGATCTCTTAAAGGAATATTTCCTTTTTGTACCTGAACAGAATAAGAGTTAATCAAATCCTCAATATGGGCAAGTTGATTGTCTGTAGTTTCAAGACTTTTTTTGTTGTAGTATACTGTAAAAAAACTCTTTCGTAGTTGCAGTTTTAAAGTTCTTAATAAATCATTAAACTGTAATTCGGCTAATTTTTCATTGGTTTGAGCCAATTTTATTTCGTTGCGTTTTTTTCCGCCTAAATAAATGAGCTGTTCAATGCCAAATGCCTTTTGTCCTTGTTTGCCAATATCAAAATATTGATTCCTTTCGGGATTGTAAGCATTCAATTCTGCTGTAAGGGAAGGATTATCCCAAATCCTGGCCTGAATTGTTAATGCTTTCGATGCATCGATGTTATATTGAGATGCCAACAAAAAAAGATTGTTTTTAAGAAATTGGCTTTCACAGTCTTGAAGGGTGACTGTTTTTTGAGCCAAAACTACCGGACCAAAAAGCACAAGTAGGAATGCACAGAGTTTTCTCATTGTATTATTTTTAATTATACAAAGATGATAGCGCCAGACTTTAAGACACCTTAAAATCTACCTTAAAAAAACCTTAAAAATAATTTACAAATGAAAAATTAATTGAAATAAATTCGTGTTTTTGGTTGGAACACTGTAGGTTATGGTTGCTTTGTGTAGTGTTAAGATACGCTGCACAATACGCAAACCAAGGCCAAAGCCCGAAGTTCCTTTTGAATTTTTGCCACGCATAAAAGGCTGAAAAAGAAGTTTTTGTTCGTTTTCGCTTAGCGTGTCTCCAGTGTTTAAAATAGAAATGATTAAGTTATTGTCCTGAGTGCTAATAATAACTTTAGCTTGCTTGTTGTCAGAGTATACGCAAGCATTTTTAAGAACATTGCTTATAGCAATTTCTAATAAGTTTTTATTCCCGTTTATTTCTAATGCAGTATCCAGATCGTCATTTTCTTCTATTTCAAATAAAATTACAAATTCAGGATAGCTTTTATTTAAATTTTCAATAGCCGAAAATAAAATTTCATCCATACGATGTACTTCATTATTTTCATGTTTTTTATTGTCTATTTTGGATAAAATCAACAGTGAATTAATCAATTCCGTTAATTGATTTACATCAGATAAAATATTGATCAAAAAACTCTTTCTCTCATTGCTTGTCTTAGTATCAGCAATTACATTTTCTATTTGCGAAGTAATTCTGGATAGTGGAGTTCTAAGTTCGTGAGAAGCATGTGCAGTAAATTCTTTTTGCCTTTGGTACGAGATTTCAATCCTGTCCATCATAAAATTGAATTCGTTCGCAATCAAATCAATTTCATCCTTATTGCTTTTTGATGTTACACGAGTATCAAGATTATTCTCGTTTATATTTTTTATTTTTTGATGGAAAGCATTTAAGGGACTCATTAATTTTTTTACCGTAATAGAGGTAATTACCCAACAAATACAAGTAAAAAGAATATAGGACACCACCAGAGTATATCGCAAAAAAAGCAATCTTCGTTGACCAAAATTATCTGTTGCTGATATTAAGGCATAAAAATCCTTGTCTTTAGTATCGTAAAAAACACCATAAACCTCATAGTTTCCTTGTTTTTTAAAAAACGTCTTATTCTTTTTTAAATATTTTAAATCATCAATCGACCATTTAATTTTAGCATCATCAATACTACTATAGATAAGTTTATAATTAGAATCAAAGACTAATGTTTTCTCGTCATACAGTTTATTAATCGAATTTTGGTCAATCATTTTCAAAAGCTGATTGTCTATTTCTTTAACATTTACCAAAAGTTTAATGTTCGAAAGTGCTTTAATTTCAAGACGATCCCTGAATTCATCTTTTCTGAAATTAGAATATAAAACAAATATCAAAGTAGAAGCCAACCCAAAAAGGATTGTAAATAATAAACTTACTAAAAGTGATATCCGATTTTTTAATGTCATTCGTTTTCGCTCAAATAATATCCGTAACCCACCTTGGTCCGAATAAGTTTTGTTTCATGGTCTTTATCTATTTTTTTTCTCAAAAAATTAATGTAAACCTCAATCGTATTCTGATTCGTTTCGATATGATAATCCCAAAGTTTTTCGGCTATAAACTGCTTCGATAATACTTTTCCTTTGGCTAGAGCCAAAATCAAAATCAGTTTAAATTCCTTTGGCGTCAGTTTGATCTCTTCCCCTGAACGGAAAACTTTCATGTCATCCTCCAGAATTTCTAAATCCTGAATAGTTATTTTTTTCTCTGTTTGTTGCGGAATTTCTTTTCGTCTTAGCAAAGATGAAATTCGGGCATATAACTCTTTAAAATGAAAAGGTTTTACCAAATAATCATCTGCACCATTATCAAAAGAAGATAATTTATCGTCAATTTCGCTAAAAGCAGTTAGCATAATGATAGGTGTTTTTTTATCAACTTCACGAATGCCTTTGCAAACTTCAATTCCGTTAATACCAGGAACATTGATATCAAGGATGATTAAATCATAATCGTAAGGAAAATACTTTTTTAATAATAAAGAACCATCATAATATGGGAAACACTCGAATCCTTTTGTAGTAAAGAACGCTGAGATTTCTTTAGATAAAGTAAAATCGTCTTCGAGTAATAATATCTTCATGCAGTTTTATATTTGCAAATTCAGCTATTATTAATAACCGAATTTGCGTTTTTTAATCAGTTCTTATTTAAAATAAGAAAAAGTTTCATTGTTTTCAATTTTCAGTAATGATTCATAAATTAACTGAATCACATTTTCTACATCTTCTCTGTGAACCATTTCTACTGTAGTATGCATATAACGAAGGGGCAAAGAAATCAGTGCCGATGCAACCCCACCATTGCTATAAGCAAAAGCATCAGTGTCAGTTCCTGTTGCACGTGATGTAGCATGACGCTGAAACGGAATTTTATTCTCTTCTGCAGTATCAACAATCAGATCACGTAATTTATTTTGTACCGCAGGAGCATAAGCAATAACAGGACCTTTCCCCATTTTTAGATCACCCTCTACTTTTTTATCAATCATTGGTGTAGTGGTATCATGACAAACATCAGTAACAATGGCAACATTAGGTTTAATAGTCTGAGCGATCATTTCGGCACCACGAAGACCAATTTCTTCCTGAACAGAATTCACTATATACAAACCAAACGGAAGTGTTTTTTTATTTTCATGAAGTAAGCGGGCTACTTCAGCAATCATAAATCCGCCCATTCTGTTGTCAATAGCACGACAGACAAATTTATTTTCGTTTAAGATCATAAATTCGTCAGGATAAGTAATTACACAACCAACATGTACACCCATTTCCAAAACTTGTTCTTTCGTTTCGCAACCCAAATCAATAAAAATATTGCTGATTTTTGGAGCTTCTTCCTTGTCGCGCAAACGTGTGTGAATTGCCGGCCAGCCAAAAACACCTTTTACAATACCTTTTTTAGTATGAATATGAACCCTCTTTGATGGGGCGATCTGATGATCTGATCCACCATTTCTAATAACATATAATAAACCATCATCAGTAATATAATTCACGTACCACGAGATTTCATCGGCATGACCTTCAATAACAACCTTAAAGGGTGCATCGGGATTAATAACCCCCACAGCAGTTCCGTAAGTATCCGTTATAAAAGTATCTACATAAGGTTTTAAATAATTCATCCAAAGTTTTTGCCCTTCGCTTTCATATCCGGTAGGAGAGGCATTATTTAGGTAGCTTTCCAGGAAAGCAATCGAGGTATCTTTTAAGATAGATTCTGTGCTCATAAAAATATTTTTTTGCTAAATTATAAATTTGGTATTAGAGTTGTATATAAATATATAATTTTACACTTAAATTATGATTCAATGAGATTCACCTACTGCATTTTATTCTTGATATTGATTTCGTTAACAAGTCAGGCTCAGGTTACGCCCAAAGAAAACCAACAAATGGGTTATATATTAACTGAGCAAGACTCTATTTTAAACGATACAATTCAATTGCCTGAGATTATTATTTCGAAAGAAAAACTCGATCCCGAAGCGCAAAAGCAATTTTTAATCCTTCAAAACAGGGTTTATAAAGTGTATCCTTACGCAAAACTAGCCGCAGATCGATTGACGGCTCTAAATAACGGGATGGCACGTTTGAAAACCAACCGCGAAAAGAAAAAATATTTTAAAATAGTAGAAGACTACCTTAATAATGAATTCGAAGCAAGGCTTAAAAAGCTTTCCCGTAAACAAGGTCAAATTCTGGTTAAGCTTGTTCATAGACAAACCGGCATTACAACCTATGAATTAATTAAAACCCTAAAAAGCGGTTTCAAAGCCTTTGTATCCAACACAACAGCTAATTTATTCGACATTAGTCTAAAAACCGAATACAAACCCTACGAAGTCAACGAAGACTATTTAATTGAAACAATTTTGTTACGTGCCTTCGAATCCGGTCGCTTGGCAAATCAAAAATCTGCAAATCCTGTAAACTATGACGATCTAATGAATCATTGGGAAGCAAGAGCAAAGACACTCAATAAAAAATAACCTTCCTATATATAACGTAAGATTTAATGAACCTGGCAGTTTCCTAAATTCTGCCGGGTTTATTTATATATGTATATTAATGAAAAGCAACTTTGTCCTGCTGAGTGATCCCGATAGCTATCGGGAGAAGCTTTTTGGAATTTGGAATTTTAAAGATTGGAGCTTAATAAAGATAAGGAGCTATTTCCCGCTGTCCTTCCAATCTTTTGCTTTTTAAAGAAAAAAGCAAAAGGATTTTCCCTCTCATCGGGGCTAGGGCAGTAGTTTTCAAAAGAAACATTAGTAATAAGAAGAAAGAAACCGCCCCAAAAGAATAAACTTTGCGACTTAGCGCCCGATAACTATCGGGATTGCGCGATTAAAAAAAACAGTAAAACCCCAACTTTGCTGACTTTTTCAAAACAAAGCCAAGAAAAAAAGAAACCTTCGCGCCTTCGCGCCTTCGTGGCAAAACTCATTAAAACCACCCAAAACAGGCAAAACCCAACAAAAGCAGCCAAAGATCAAAAAAACTTCGTATTGTAAAAACCACCCAACCAGTTACTTATAAAAAAGATTAAAAATAAGTTGGAAAAGCTATTGTTTAACTCAATAAACTAGCTACTTTTGCACCCGCAACAGCGACAGACGTTCCCTGAAATACTGACAAGCATTACGAATCAAACTGAAAATTTATTTTCAAAAAAAGATTAAGAAAAGCTTGTGAGATTTAAAAACAGAAGTTACATTTGCACCCCGCAAAACACGGAAAGTTCATTGAG
>Ga0247812_10000225_pt1 | contig 53307 bp, 50 predicted proteins | sample UWRJL149409B1_FD_178011 | JGI IMG/M metagenome (GOLD analysis project Ga0247812, IMG submission 178011) | Plant litter microbial communities from Arlington Agricultural Research Station in Wisconsin, United States - UWRJ-L149-409B-1 | ecosystem: Environmental > Terrestrial > Plant litter >...
CTGGACGCCGTCGTCGCGCCGCCGCGTCGCGGGTGGCGGTAGAAGCTGTTTTCAGGGAAGGCCGACGGATCGGCTGGTGCGGGCGGCCGGGGTCGAACCGGCACTCCTTTCGGAACCGGATTTTGAGCCGTCAAAAATGGGTTATCCCATTCGTACGAAGACACCGCCGATTGTACGATAACAGATTGTACGGATTAGACATTTCGGGAATCTGTGTCACGCTTTCGTCGCCGTCTCTACGCGTGGGCTTCCTCTCTGGCTGCACCTGTCGAGCACCTAGGAGCGAACCCTTCAGGAGGTTCGATGACCAAGGCCAAGCTCACAAAGACGCTCGTGGAGGCCGCCGTTCCCGGCGCCCGAGACTACGAAATCCGCGACACGCTCATCCCCGGTTTCCTGCTCAAGGTGACCCCGGCCGGCGGGAAGGTCTTCATGACCGCCTACACCGCCTTGGACGGCCAAAGGCGAAAGCCTTCTATCGGCAAGTTCGGGGAGGTCACGGTTGAGCAAGCCCGCGCCGTAGCGCGGGGCTGGCTGGCAGATGTCCGCCGAGGCGAGGACCCCAGCGCCCAGCGCAAACAGGTCCGACAGGCTCCGGACATGGCCGAACTCGCCGACCGCTACATGCGCGAATATTCCGAACCTCGTAACCGGCCCAGCACGGTGCGAGGCAACCGAGAGCGGATACAGACCCACATCAAGCCCAAGCTGGGGCAGGTGAAGGTCCAGGACGTCACCCGGCCGGACATCGCCGACATCATCGGAGCGATGCAAGCGACGCCGACGGCGGCCAACCATCTCCTCTCCTTGCTTCGGAAGATGTTCAACATGGCTGAGATCTGGGGCTATCGGCCCGACGGCTCAAACCCGTGCCGCCACATTCCGAAATTCCCGCAGCGTAATCGGAGCCGCTTTATCAACGACGACGAGATGCGAAGGCTGTTCGCCTATCTCGACCGCGCCGAGCGCGAAGGCTTGGAGCATCCCTTCAATCTGCTGGCCGTCAGGCTCCAGTTCGCCTTCGCCGCAAGACGCTCGGAGATCCTTGGCCTGAAGTGGGAGTGGATCGACTTCACGCGTAAACGGGTCGTCTGGCCCGAAAGCAAGACCGGCGGCATGTCCAAGCCGCTGACCGAAGAAGCCGAACGCCTCCTTGCTCGTGCGCCGCGAAGCACCGGAAGCCCATATGTGGTGCCGGCCATCTTTCAGCCGATGAACCCAATGCCTGAACACAGCTACTCGGGAGCATGGCGCAGGATACTGGAGCGTGCGGACATCCCGCACTGCGGCACCCACGCCATCCGCCATCGGGCGGCAACCGATATCGCCAACTCGGGGGTGCCTACCAAGATCGGCATGGCCCTGACTGCCCACAAGACGGTCGCCATGTTCATGCGCTACGTCCACTCCGAGGATGACGCCGTACGCGCGGCCGCCGACCTGGTCGCAGCGCGGCGGCAGAACCTTACCGAAGGCTCGTCGCACCACGAGGACCTGTCTCGTTTAGATCGGGCGAAGTTGTCCTTGCCGCCGCCGCGCACTGCCCTGGACGCTTATCGTCCGCTTCGCCGGACGCGCCCGGGCGGCGCGGCGCGACGACCTTTGCGCAGCTGGGAGCCGAGCGATGACTGACAAGATCAAGGTTAAGGGCCGGTGGCCGCCGCCTGACATCGTCGCGCGCGCTGTGATGGTTGATGACCTGGGACCGATTGGTTTCGTCACGACCGAGACGGCGGCGAAATTCCTGTCGCTCAGCCCGCATTCGCTCGAATGCTATCGGTCAGGAGGGTACGGGCCGCCTTACTACAAGTTCGGGAAGTCGGTCAGATATGCTGTCTGCGATCTGGAAACCTGGATCGCACGCCAGCGGAAAACTGGGCGTGCCTAGCCGCGAAGTTTGGTGCGGGTGGCCGGGGTCGAACCGGCACTCCTCTCGGAACTGGATTTTGAATCCAGCGCGTCTACCAATTCCACCACACCCGCACAGGCTTGGTCTTGTTGGGTCTAGCGATCACGGTGCGAGTTTTCAACTCCGAGAGAAATGCTTCCTGCGCGTTCCGTTTCACGCGGGTGTCCAGCGCCTTCGCGATATGTCGTCCAATCAGCGAGGTTGGAGAGGAATGGGAAAGCAAATCGCAGTCGGTCCAGTCCATCATGGGTGCAATGGACAATCTACGCGCTTGATTTATCAAGCCTTTTCCTCTATAAATCAGTGCACTCGAGGGAATTCGGGTGCACTTTTCTACGCTACTCCACGACGTTTTTCGCGCCTTTTCGACATCTCATTGCACCCGTTTTGCACCCGAAAAATGGCTTCGATCCGCAAACAGAAATCCGGCCGCTGGCGTGTCCAGGTTCGTCGCAAGGGCAGAGCCCTTAGCGAGACTTTCGTTCGGTATGAGGACGCCAAGGTTTGGGCCGTCGAAGCCGAACGCGAAATCGATCGCGGAGAGTCTCCACGCAAGTCCTGGATTTCGAAGCTTACGACTTTCGGGGACCTGATCGACCTGCACATCTCCGACATGAAAGAGGTGGGCAAGGCGCCCGGCCGCTCAAAGGACGCCACGCTCAATATGCTGAAGAAGGTGCTCGGCAAGCGCAAGATCGTCGAGCTCGACCGGGATCGGTTCATCGAGTTCGGCAAGACGCGAGCGGGGGAGGGGGCGGGCCCTGTCACCCTCTCCATCGATATTGGCATCATCAAGCTGGTGCTCCAGCACGCCGCTGCGGTCCACGGACTGCGGGTTTCGGTCGAAGCCGTCGACCTTGCCCGCTATGCGCTCAAGAGACTGGGCCTCGTTGGGAAGGGGACCGAGCGGGACCGGCGGCCGACGGACGACGAGTTGGCCAAACTGATCGCCCACTTCGACGACAATCCCCGGCAGGGGATACCCATGAGCCGGATCGTCAAGTTCGCCATCGCGACTGCGATGCGCCAGGAGGAGATCTTCCGGGTATCGTGGGACGACCTCAATACACGAACCAAGATGCTGACGATCCGGGATCGCAAGGATCCCCGCCAGAAGAAGGGCAACGATCAGCGAATTCCGCTGTTGTCGGTCTCAGGTTTTGACGGTCTGGCCTTGGCGGAAGAGCAGCGGGCGCTCCGGGGCAACCAGGATGCGCGCATTTTCCCGTTCAATCACCGGTCGGCAGGCACGGCGTTTACGCGCGCCTGCCGCAAGCTCGAGATCGACGATCTCCACTTCCATGACCTTCGCCACGAGGGAACGAGCCGGCTGTTCGAAGCGGGCTTTGCAATCCAGCAGGTCGCGCTGGTAACCGGGCACAGGGATTGGAAGATGCTGAGGCGGTATACGCACCTGAAGCCGGAAGGGCTGCACGCGATTGCTGCGGGGCTGGCGGCATGACCATGGGTGGTTTTCCGGCGTGCCTTGGGCTGTATAGTGGTTCTCAGACCGTCTCGGGTCGCCCATGCGTATGTTCAGACTTCGGTCAAAGGCATGGGCGCATGTCTCAAGCCATGTTCTCACCACCCGGGCGGTCGCCCATCATTCCGGCGCAGGTTCTGACCGATGAAGCGTGACATCGATCATCTGCCCGAGAAGCAGCAAGCCGAACTGGCGCGGATCCGTACGACGCTCCTGACGGAGTTCGACGCCTCGATCGCCGGCGGAACGCAGACCTGGCGCAAGCATGGCAAGATCCTCAAGATCATCCTGTTCGGATCATACGCGCGCAACGACTGGGTCGACGAGCCGGAGAACGGCTACCTCTCCGACTTCGATCTCCTGATCGTCGTCAGCAATGAGAAGCTGACCGACATCGCGGACTACTGGTACGTCGCCGAGGACAAGATCCTTCACGACACGGCCATCGGTCGGACGGTCAATATCATCGTCCACGACCTCGCTGAGGTGAACGCCGCCATTTGCCGTGGCGAGTACTTCTGGACCGACATCGTTCGAGACGGCGTTGTCCTGTACGAGCTGCCTAGCCACCCGCTCGCTGCGCCACGGCCGATGACACCCGCTGAGGCTCTCGAGGGTGCGAAGAAAAACTTCATCCAATGGTTTGGCGCGGTAGGCCGTTCGCTCGAAACTGCGGAAGCGCAGCTCACTAAAAGTGCAGAGCTTGGATGGCGAAGAGAGGCGGCGTTCTCACTGCACCAAGCCGTCGAGCGCGCTTACATCTGCCTGCTGCTGGTCCATACGTTCTATTTCCCACGCTCCCACAATATCAAGTTTCTGCGCTCCTTGGCCGAGGACGTGGACAAGACCCTCGTATCCGCGTGGCCGCGAGAGACGAAACTCGAGCGACGCCGCTTCGAGATGCTGAAACGAGCTTACGTCGAAGCGCGATATGCCGACCAATACGATGTGAACGCCGAAGATCTTGAAGAGCTGTTTGTTTCTGCCAAAGGCCTAGCTGCTTTGGTGGCAAGCTCCGCCGACCTTCGATTGGCCGAACTCGCGGCGGCTACCGGGAGTGTCTGAGTTGGGCTCAACGCAGCAGTTCGGAATGTCCGCTTATCGGCCCGGCATGTACTGAGCTAGCATACATAGGGTGTTCACTAGAGACATCTCACGGGTTGTGCGGCACGGAACTTCGAGCAGGGCGGGGCTGGCGAACATCAGGGCAGTAACTTGGGCCCTCGAGATCGCAACGTTGATCCGGTTGAGCGAAAAGAGGAATTCGATATCTCGAGGGAGTTCTTCAGCGCTTGAAGTCGTCATGGAGATCAAACAGATCGGCGCTTCCTGACCCTGAAAGCGGTCAACCGTCCCGACGCGAACGGCTTGCGGCAAACGTTCGCGTAACGCGTTCACCTGGGCGTTGTAGGGGGCCACCACCAGGATATCGCCGTGACCGATGTGGCGCTGCACGCCGTCGCGGTCGTGGAAGATTGTCCCCGTCAGCGACTGGATGGCATTGAGGATGGCGTCGATTTCTTCAGGACAGACCTGGGAACGTCCCTCGTGAACGACGGGCATGAACCGGGCGCCGACAAGACTTTCCCCGGAGGCGCCGACAAGGCGTTGGGCTGCGGCACCCTCGTCACTCTGGAGACGGCGCTCGTAGACCGCGCGCGAGATGAATTCACAGACATCGGGATGCATGCGCCGGCTCACAGGCATGAACACGCCACGTTCCGGCGGGACGACACGATGGCCATTCATCAGATACTCCAGACAGGATTGGCCGCTTAATCCTGGGTGCAGCCCCTGAAGCGGTTGCGCCAACTGCATCGGGTCGCCGACGAGAACGAGGTTGTTCGCCGATCGAGCCATGGCGATCAGATTGGCAAGGGAGACCTGGCCCGCCTCATCGACAAACAGGTGACTGAACGCGGATTGATCGTAGCGGGCGAAATGCCATGCGGTGGCGCCGACGACCTGGGCGGCCATGAGTTCCGAGGCATTGTTGTCGGTCACAGTGACAATGTCGGACGCTTCGGCGTTTTCAGTCTCGTCTCCGGAGGTCTTCTGGACGATCCGGCAGGGCGTTCCGGTCGTACGCGCCCGGCTGGCCACGGCTTCCAAAAGGTTGGAAATGGCCTTGTGGCTGTTGGAAGACACGGCGACCCTTCGGCCGCTACGGACGAGATCGACGATCGCCAGTGCGCTGACATAGGTCTTTCCGGTTCCAGGCGGCCCCTGGATCGCCAAGGTCGTGTGGTCCATGGCGAGGATCGCGCGGCTGGTCTCTTCGGGCAGGGGTTGAGACGGATCGATGATCCCGTCGGCGCGCGCGCCATCGGTGAACCGGGGCGGTGACCGCAGGAGCAGATCCTCCACCGCCCGAACTGGAGCGGCGTTGATCAACCGTTCCCTTACCGCAGCGATGGCGTCCCTGAGCGTCGTATTCTTGATCGGCATCGGGGGGATCAGATCCAGCCGGTCAGGGAGGATGAAGTTCTTCGCCGTGCTTCTCAAAACGATCGTGCATCGGGTGGGGTCCATTCCGGATATTTCCACCCCAATCGGTTTCTCGGCCGGCTTGGCGCAGGGACGTTTGGTCGCGCGCAGCTTCGTCTCCTGGGCCGGATAGGCGTAGGTGCGCTGGAAAGATCGCTTGTCGGGGACCGCAGGCCCCATCGCCTCAAGGTCCGCAAGGCAGTCCAGGTCGTCGACCAACTCCTCGCTTTCGCGCGACAAGCGGTCAAAAATGGCCCACCAGGTCGGCTTGTCCTCGCGGGCGTGGAAGCCTCCCAGGTCCAGCAGCAAGTCGCCGATTTCAGGACCATAGCGGTCGAACACCGGCTGCATATGCGCGCGGAGCGTGGCCATCTCAGCCTCTTCCTCGCCGACGTTCGCGAGGGGGCCAGCCTCTGGCGCCGGCCCCGGCTGGCGCCAGGCCAGGTCGTCAGGCCGAACCGTTTCGATCAACCAATCCCGCAAAAGCTGCGTCGAACGGCAGTCGGTCTCGTTGTAGGCGCGGATCTGCTCCAGAAGAGCGGGGTCCCGGCTGTCCCGCCACTTTTCGTAGACGACCACGCTGGCGCCCGCGGTGGCGACGTCGCCACCGCGCTTTTCCATATAGAAGGCCTCAAGGTCCTTGATGGAATACCCCGCTTCGGAGGCGATCAGACCGCCAGAGACCACCCGGAACAGATCTACGAAGCGGAGTTCCCGCTGCAACTGATCCATCGCCGCCTCGCCGACGCGATGCCGTGCGGTGAGCTTGCGCAGCGCCGTGAGTTCGTAGTGGGCATAATGATAGATGTGCGCTTTGGGATGCGCGGCGAGATGGTCGACTAGGAAGGACAAAAGAGCTGCCGTGGCCTGTCCTTCAGCGTCCCGATCGTGGGCCCAGAAAGCCTTGAACGTCCATCGTCCTTCTGACCTGAGCCAGAGGCCGTGCAGATATTCGAGGCCTTCCGGATAATACGGGTCCCCCTCAATGTCATAGAAGAGGTCGCCCTCGTCCGGTTCAGGCAACAGCCCGAAGCCCTTGCCGGGCTCCGGCGTCCGCAGAACGAAGGACGGCGATCCACCCGCCCGGCGGTCGGTCTGAAGACGCGCCTGGGTTCTCAGACGCGCCTGGGCGGCCGCGGACAGGTTCGGCACACGACCCGTATAGTCGCCGAGCGCGGCCATCGTCGGCACGCCGGCAGTCTCGAGCTTGATGCGCTGACTGCGGCTTATTCCGGCGACGAGGGAAAGGCTGTCGGCCTGCTCCCATTGCTGTTTGCAGGTCGAGCGCCAGCGGCACAGATTACAGGTCGCGACGGGCTCGGAGCGGGTTTCGGGCCTGGCGGCGACGAAGGCTTCTAGCTTAGAGCGTGACAGGCGCGCATAGGCCGAGAATTCGGCCAGCGGCGCCGAGAAGCGAGAGCCGCCTCCTAACTGCAGGTGCGCGTGTTCGGGCGCGACGCCCTGGACCTCCTCCAGAAGGTCAGAATAGAGCGCTAGCTGAAGGATGTGTTTGGGATCGGGCGAGCGCTTCAGCTTGGTGTCCACGACCTCATAGGCGTGATCGCCGAGTCGCGACGGCCTGTCGACGCGTTCCAGGAAATCCGAATACCCGCCCCAGGCCCCGCCGAGGAAGGCGCCCTGAAAAACGACGTCAGGTCCTTTAAGGAGAGCCTCCCGCGTCAGGGCGACCGACTGGTCCAGCGTGAGCCCATCCTTGGGAATCTCGATGATAGAGCGTCCCTCCGATCTCAGGATCTCCAGGAACGCCAGCTCATGGTCGTCGCCTTGTCGCTGCAGGAGTTCCGCTTCCTCGCTGTCGTCGTCAGGCGTCAAATCCGCCCGTTCCAGCATTCGCAGGTCAAGCGCGGTGGCGTGGGCGCAGCCCTTGAACCGCATCAGATCCGATGCGGAAAGGCGCAGCGCGCCGTCGATCATTCTCACAAGCGTTTCCCCCGTCTTTAAGCTACACCGTGCCGTGCATTGGCTGACCTGTCACGCGCAGAGATTGCGGATTGTCTTTCAACAAGGCCCAACACCTAGTCAGCCTCGCGGCGATGGCCGCTCGCCGAACGGGCGTCACTCTCATAGATATCGAAGCCGAGTTCTCGGTCTCGCATCGGACCGCGCAAAGGATGACCGAGGCCCGGTGCGCCTCTTTTCCGTTGACGGACCAGACCATCGGCGACGACCGCCGCGCGTGCTGGAGATTGCCGGTCAGCGCCATCGCGCCCCTGCTCACCCCGACGGCTGAGGAACTCAGCGCCCTTGCGCTCGCGCTGGAAGTTCTTCGCAAGGAAGGTCTCGAGGCTGAAGCGGGTCTGGTGCGCCAAGCCGCCTGCGCCACTACCGGGTGGAGGAAATCGACTAGGCGGAGGTCCTTGCGGAAGGCTTCGTTTCGGATCCCGGGTTCAGCATTCAAGCTCATGCGGAGCGGGCCTTCGGGTCGTATGAGAGCCATGACGAGCACGGGGAGGTCGTCTGGAAGCTCTCGCCGGAGGCTTCCGCCCACGCCCGACGATACACCTTCCATCCAACGCAGGTTCTGGAAGAAACCAATGACGGCGGTCTGCTCGTTCGCTTCTTCGCCTCGGGGCATCTTGAAATGTGCTGGCATCTTTACGCTTGGGGCGATGCGGTGGAGGTGGTGGCGCCCGAGGCGTTGAGGCAGCTCGTGGCTGGCCATCGTCAAAATGATTTTCTGGCCCTTCCCTGAAAACCGCCGACGACGAGTGGCGTGCCGCCTCCCGTCGCCGGCGTCTGGATCAGCAGTCGTCGAGGTCGTCCAGATTGTTCTTGGTGGAACCGTCGCGCTGGGTCCGCAGATATTTGCCCGTGGCGCCGTTGACGACCTTGATCGGCGTCTTCTGACCGTCGGTCCACGACACGAAATATTCGTGGGCCTTGTTCTCGATGTCGGCGATCGCCTCGGCCTTCAGACGGGGCGACCATGCCTCGCCGGTGTTGCAGAGCTTGGTGATGTCGCCGTCCTTGTCCTTCCCGGACCGGGTAACGTAGCGGGTAGCCATGGGGAAAATGCCTCGTGAGGTTGGTGATGACCCAACCTGACCCACGGCCACGTCAAAAGCTGTCACGGGAACAAAAGCGGCACAGCGGCAAGTGGTCGAGGCATTCGGGCGTCATCCGGGCGCACCGGCGCCGCCCGATTTCCGGGGCGAGCGCGTCGAACCGGAAGGCGGGCTAACGCGTGCGGGACCAGGTGAGGGCTGGCTACCCCGCCTGAGTCACGCGGTGTGCAGGACGGACAAGAGCCCTTCGGCGCCCTGCTAAACAATCAGGCGGCACGATACGGAAAACCGCATAGCTCGGGATTATGCGGTTTTCCGTATCGTGCGCGGCCTCAGCCCCACCAGCGTTGGACGAGGGCCTGCGCGGCGGGGCTCGAGCAAAAGACGCATTCGGTCGATCTGGACCTGTACTTGCGAAGCCTCGCCAGCGGCCCGAGCCAAGGATCGACCTGCCAGTAGTTGGCGTCGACCACCCCGGCGGCGCGCCGGAGCATTTCGACCACGATCAGGGCGCCGGCGAGGGATGATACGAAGGCGAAGGGCGTCAGCACCTGCCGGCCTTCCGGGGTGGTGAGGGCTTGGGTCGCGCACAGTTGGCGGAACAGGGTGTCAAAGGCCTTGCCAATCAGATCAGCCTTATCGAGACCCGGATGGGTTTGCAGGATCCGGCTCGCGGCATCCTCGTCGATGAACCCGCGCGCGACCGTGTCCAGGTCGAGGCCCAAGCCCTCGGCTATTGAGCGCTCGCGCGCATGTTCATCCGGGATGTGGCGATAGATGCAGGCGAGGCAGGCCCCGTCTGTCGGTTGCTCATGGGCGTGCATCACCACGGCGGTTACGTCGGTTGTCGAGGCGTCGAAGACCCGGCGCGGCGCATACTCCTGAATGCCGCGCCGGGCGCGGCGGCTGTCGACCGTCACGATGACCGTATCGACCCTGTCGACCGTCTCCGCATAGTGCCGGAACTCGCCGACCACCGGAACAAGTTGCAGGCTCGAGAAGTCCGGCGCCGCCCGGTCGGCGAGGGCCACGGCCTTGTCGCTACCCTCGTCTCCAGGCTGAAGGTAAAGGCATCTGTTCAGATTGCCTTCGCCCACCTTTTTTGGATCGAGGACGAGCAATTCGCCAACAGCGGGCACGGTCCTCAAGGCGCGCAAGAACCCGTGGCCGACGGCGCCGGCGCCGACGAGGACCGTCCCGGTCAGATCGAAAGGCGCAAGAGCGTCGAGTTTCGGAAGGCCCAGTTGGCTCGCCTTGACCTCGAGCGGGTCGGGGCCCTGCGGCAGGGCTCCGTCGCCGGCGACGGCGCGCAATACGGCGGCGGAGACGGCGGTCGCATAGATCATGACCACCAAAGGGTGGGCTTCCCGAGCGGTGCGGGGCGCGGGGTTCGAGCCGACAATCACACTGACCGCGTCCGCCGTTGCGTACCGCCGGGGGCAGGCGGCCCGGGGCGTGGCGTTTCCGATCACCAGTTCGAGGTCGGCCTCGTCAGGGACGTCCGTGACAGAAAGCGTTCGCTCAAGGAGCAGGGTGACCTCGGACGCGAGACTCTTGGCGGACGGCTGGTCGCTCACGGTAATTAGAACCTTGCGATCCAGCCGCTCGGCCGCCTCGTCCTGGTCGATGCCCATCAGCGAGGCGAGCATCCTGGCGCTTTCATCGCGGGCGGTCATGCCGTGATCTCCAGTCGGGCAAGGGGGCCAGTGTTGGGCGCGAGGACCCAGTCCCCATCAGGGGCACAGGCGTAGGTCATGACTTCGTCCTGGAAATTCTCGACGGTCGTAGCGGAAGCGAAGCGCGGCAGGACCAGAGACAAGGCGCCGACATGGCGGATGATCGCCCATTCGGCGTCGACGTCGGAATGGTAGGCGCGGCCGGGATGGGTATGGATCTGCGCCACCACCTTCAACCGCCCGGTCCTGAGACGGGTCATCAGCGCGCCTATGCTGCGCGGCGGCAGCCGGAAATAGTCCTTGGCGGTCTCCTGCTCCGGCTCGAAGACCTCGCTGACCCGGAGCTTTCCGACCGTCGGCGCGAGCCACAGGGCGACGCGCTCATGGCCACGAGGACCGCCGGCGCGCAGGATCTCCAGGGTGGCCTGGAGGTTGGTGCTGCTGATCGAGAGAAGCGTCATTGCACACTGACTTTCCAAGTTTTCCAGAGTTGATCCAGCAGCCCGAGCAGGTCGTTGCCGGAGCGCCCCCTGAAACTGTCCCAGACCTCCCCGAGATGGCTGGAATGGGTATGAAACTCACGCGCCCCGCGCATGCAGACGAAGGGCTTGCCGGTGATCGGATGGGCGCTCGGATTGAAGATCGACTTGCCATGACTGAACATCCGGCCATCCTCGACTGATCCGGGTTGAACGACCGACCCGTCCTCGCGCAGAAGCTCGATCGCGGGAGGCTGTTCGTCCCAATGGTCGCAGGTGAAGCGCAGCCGCAGCGGCGAAGCGCCGGCGTGCCGGAACACGATGTCCAGAACCGGATATTCCGCCTGGAGGACCGTCCAGCCGCGGCGCTTCGCCAGCCGGGGGGCGAGGCGGCCCACGTCCCGGTCGAAGGCCGCCTTCGAGAGCTCCCTAAGCATCGCCGCCGCCGCCTTCGGGGGGCAGCCAGTCGAGATCGACGTGACCGCTCAGGCCGTTCTGCGCGAACGACAGGGCGGCGTCGATGTCGCGTCCGTCGATCGAGACGATCCACGCGGCGGTGTCCGTCAGGTGCAGTTTGTGCGCGGCCCGGGCGAGGACGTCCGACACCAGCGTCTCAGCCTTGACCCTCAAGGCGCCTTCGGCGGGAAACACCCCCGCGGTCGCGAAAACCGTCACGGTGACGAACTCATGGTCCCGGCGCTTGCGGGTGACGATGTCCTCCACACCGGCCGGACCGAAGGACACGACGCCGTCGGGGCGCAGGATCACATCGGGCTGGTCGTCACGTTCGAGAACCATCTCCTTGTCCTCGGCCACCGTGAAGATGGCGGCGAGTTCGTTGACTTCGATCGATTCCTCGCACGAGACTTGGCCGACCTCGTCGAAGGTGTAGGTGAAGGCGCGATCACCCAGGGCGCACCGGAACCGGGCGCCCGCGTGGGCCTTTAGGTCGATCTTGTCGTCCGGGCCCACCAGGTGGGTGCGGCCCTTCAGGATTTCGATCAGGACATGTTCAGTCGCCGGCGCATAACCGCCGAGACCGAGAATGTCGCGCCCCGAGACGATTTGATCGTCGTTTTCGTAGATCGACCCGTTGAGATCGACGGCGCTCCAGGCGCGCCCTTTGTCTTTTGCTTCCATGGCTTTCACTCCCAGCTCACCGCTTGACACTGACCAGACGTGGACTAATCTCCACTAATCAGTCCCGATGTGGACTGTATGTATGTGGACCTAAGCTGGTCGTCAAGTCCATATCTGGACTGGAGGTAGTGGATGCAGGAATTAAACCCCGCCGCCCGTGAGGGCGCCGGGCCCTCAAGGATTCCGGTAGAGTTGGAGGCCTTTTTCATGATCGCCGAAAAGTGGAAGCTCTCGACGGACGAGCAGATCAGGCTGTTGGGGTCCCCGGGGCGATCGACATTCTTCAAATGGAAAAAGGATGGAGGGGCCGTGCCCGTCGACACCACCGAGCGGATTTCCCATCTGCTCGGCATATGGAAATCGTTGAAGATCCTCTTCCCGCTCGACGATCGGGGCTATGACTGGATCCGTCAGCCCAACCAGCAGTTCGACGGTGAGAGCGCGTTGGCGGTAATGCTCACCGGCGGCGTCATCGATCTCTACAAGGTTCGCCGGTATCTGGATGTGCAACGTGGCGGCTGATCCCTCCGTCGTGTCCTGGAAAGGCGACGCCTTCCGCCTGATCCCTTCCCGATTTCCGCCGGTCGATATTTATGAGGAAGTGGTCGCCAACGACCGGGTGGCAGCCCTGGTCGAGATCGAGAACCTCACCAACCCCCGTCTGCAGTCCGCCCAGCGGCTGATGTCCGCAAGCTTGGGCATCGCATCCGACTCGCCGCGCCTCCAGAACTGGAATCATGCCCCTTTCACCTACCCCAATCCCGATGGCTCGCGGTTCTTTCCTCCGGAACGACCGAGTCTTGAGCTTGCCGATACGCGCCAGACCGCGCTGGCCGTATCCATCGCCCGGCGAGAGGTCTTCCTGAGCCAGACTTCCGAGCCGGCGATCGGGCTCGACATGCGGATGCTGAAGACCCCGGTCGATGGTCGCTTCCTCGACCTGAGGGATCTTGATCCCACGACCGACAAGGGTGTGCGATGGGCGCTCGGGGCGGGGCTCGCCGACGATGTCGACGGCATTTTGTACAGGCCGCCTGAACGTCCGTCGGCGACCTGTGTCACAGTTCGATCAGCAGCGGCGCTCCAGCGCTCGGTCCAGACCGTGCATTATCGCTACCTCTGGAACGGCACGAAGGTCGTCAAACTCTACGCGTTTGACGACGCCGGCACCGAGCTGTCGCCGTTGGCGCTTGGTGGCGCAGAGGATGTTCTCGCGGCCTGAGCCGTGCGCGTCAGGACAAGGCGCCGTCCGTCCAGTCCTTGAGCTTGACCCAGTCGTGGAAGTCGCAGCCGTCAGTACGGCACACGACGCTTGGCCTGACCGCGCCGCCGGACGAGATGCTGTGCCCGCTCAGGACGATTGCATGACCGCGCGAGCAGGTCATATGCGCTTTAAACCGGGCGCGTGTTCGTGGATGGCAAGACTTCCAGTGCATCGGCGGAGGGTCGCCTTCACCGCGATACGCCGTGATGGGTCTGCCGACCGGGTGATACTCCCGGATCGGTCCATGAGGTCGTGAAATCGGTCCTTCCGGCGGGGGAGATTCTTGGTTCGAGACAAAAATCGATCGCCAAAATTTCGCCAGCCATCCAAACATCTCAGAATCCTAAAAAGATCGTCGGGTAAACTAGGTGCGCCCCGGAAGACCGCTCGAAAGCCCCCCTTGGCACAGGCACTGTTCGCCATTCCGTCCACCTCGATATTGACTGCGTCTTACGTCAAAACCGGACACGGTTGGCGGACCACAACTAGGCGCAGGCGCGTTGGGCGCGATACCCCGCCTGTCTGTCGGGTTATCCTTCCAACGAATAGGCCTCCGTTTCGGTCTCCGTCTCGACCGAGCTTTCGCCACCCAGAGCTTGGAAGCGCTTTTCCGCCAACCACTGGAGACGTTTGGCTTGGACCTGGAGCACCCGGCGCAGGCCGCCCTTGACCTCGCGCTCTGAGATTACCTGGGCCAGGCGGGAGATGATTAGGGCGCGCCGCGCGATGCGGATGTCCGGATGCGATCTCAGAGCGTGCACGGCGTCGGACACGACCCGGCCCCGATGCGACACAGGCGGGTCGCTCATCGTCTGTCCGGCCGGCGGATCCTTTTCGTTCAGGATGGCCTTGAACCGCGACCCGGCGACTGCCCGGGCTGTGATCTCACGTTCCAGGGCGTTCAGACGCTGGCGCGCCTCAGGATTTTTGCCGTCGACCGCCTGAAGCTCTGGCAGGGGCCAGACCTCGATCTCATAGACCTCGAAGGGATCGAGCACGGACATGGCGACCGCGTCAGTGCGCTGATTGGTAAGGTGACGGCGTATCCTGACCCGAAGCTTCTCGTTGGTCTGGCCGACATAGATCGGCTCGCCATCATAGTCGAAGAAGGCGTAGACTCCCCATTTGTAGTCGCCGACCTTGCGCAGACCACCGTCCGGATGAGGGACAGGGGTGTCGAGATAGGCCGTGAGCCGTTTGCGCAGCTCTTCCGTTTCAAACGGCGGCTTCTTCACCGCGTCCGAAAGGCCCTTTCCAGCCACCCTCAGGCCGCGCGCTTGCTGCGGGCGACGGCGGCCATGGTCACAGGCTCGAAGACATGCTGGGCTAGGTGGCGCACGACGGGCACGGCCACCCCGTCGCCGGTGAGATGGTAAGCCTCGTTATAGTTTCGCGGCAACTTGTAGCTGTCCTTCAATCCCATGAGACGCGCAGTCTCGCGCGCCGAGATCAGTCGCGTGCGGACATGGTCGCCATCGATCACGATAATCACCTGTCGGCTTGAGCCGCCCGCGGGCGTCCGCAGACAGCCGGCGACGTCGTCGAATCGGACCTCGGCCCTTTGCACCTTCTTGCCCGTCTCATCCAGGCGCGTGCGTCTGTAGATGCCGCCGACCATGCGCCGGCCGGCCCGCTTCGCCTGGCTCACCTTGGCATGGTTGATCGGCGACATCATCGCTAGGAGCTTGTTAGTCTCTTCCGGCGTGTGCCAGGTCACGCTCTCAGGCGTCTCCTCGATCACGTCGGCAAAGGTGTCGGAGCGACGACCGGGCGTGGGAACATTCCACCAGATCATATGCTCGCGAAGCGCTTCCGGCAGGTCGTCGATAGCCCGCTTCAGGGCTCTGGTATGGAAGGGCTCGATCGGTCCGGGCGAAAGCAAGGCTTCGTCTACCGCGACGTCCTCATGAACGCCCACGACAAACAGGCGCGGCCGGGATTGGGGGACGAACAGGTCGGCGTTGATGACCAATGCGCCGAAGCGATAGCCCGTCTCCGCGAACGTGCGGCAGATGGCCTCGAAATCCTTGCCCCCATGCGAGGTGAGGGCCCCGCAGACATTCTCCACGGCGACCATGCGTGGAGCGCGGCCGGCCTCGATCAGTTCGGAGATCACCCGCCAGAACGGATAGAAGGTGCCCGACCGCTCTCCGTCCAGACCTGCGCCGACGCCGGCGAGCGACAGATCCTGGCAGGGGAAGGAGCCCCAGACCAGATCCGCTTGGCCATAGAGGTCCGCGCCGCGCACCTGACCGACATCGCCGATTCGGAGCTCGCCGCCTACGCCCCAGTTGTTCTGATAGGCGAGACCCTTCTTGGCGTCGAAATCATTGGCGAACAGACAGTTCCAGCCGTCGCCCAGGCCGGCCCGGGCCATGCCGCCGCCAGCGAAGAACTCATAGAAACTAGCCATGGAGTCGAACATCCTCATCCGACGCCGCGGCGTTTGCGGCTTCACGCGCCAGCTTCTCTTGCACAGCTTCCGTTAACCACGTGTTTCGCGATATCTGACCCGAACGCTTCAACCTGGCCGCGTCTACGGCCGCGAAGGTTTTAGGCGGCAGCCTCAGGTTAATGCGGTCCAGATCGCGGACGGGTGAGGGAATCGATTCGGTCATGGCGCCAAAATGGCGCCATGAGGCGGTTGCGTCCAGCGCGAGGTTCTCATTTTGTTCCCGGTTCATCTGGCTCGTCAATCCACGTTACAACCGAGTGGACCACCTGAGGTCGATTCGGAACACGCCTTGGCCTTTCTCCACGAGCCACCGCCTGTACGCCGCGAGATCCTGCTCTCCGATCTCGCCGTCCTGTCAGACGCCGAGGCCGAAATGGCCGCCGAGGACGGCGCACTGGAAGGCAATCAAGCCTATGCCGATCTGCGGGCGTTGAGCGTAACGGAGCTCGCGCAGGTCCTCGCGCGAGAAGACGCCTTGCTCATCGAGATGGAGGCGGCAGGGGCTTCGGGAGCGGCAGAGGTCGAGGCCCGCTTCGCCGATCTGCGCGGCCTGTCCTTCGAGCCGGCGGATGAACTCTGGGGTTTGGACGTCGGGGTCGCCGGAGTGGTCGTCGCCCTGTCTGTAATGGGGGCTTGCCCAGTGGCAAGCTGCAACGGCGGCGCTTTCGGTCCCGGCCATCAGAGCCAGTACGCCTATGTCGCCTTCTATCTCTGCGATGCGGCCCTGACCGATATTCTGTGCAGAGCCGAGCGAACGAACTGCGGGCTGATCGCGATCGACGGTCTGGGTCATCTCTATGGTCCCATTGAAGCGCTGATCGCTTTTGGTCGCGCGGGGCAAACTCGATGCGTTGCGAGTAAGGCCAGCCGCGAGACTCGTACTTGAGTTTGGGTCAGCTGTACCTATGGAAAGGTCCACGGCATGTCTGCTTTAGTCGCGGAATGTCTGGTTTGGGCCTCAATGCCTATGTCCGCTTATGGCGCTTCTCAGACTCAGCCTGCAACGCTGCTTTGGGCTCTTAGCGAACGTTCGCAGCGTCCGCTCTCAGGCCGGCTCAGGTCAGCCTGCCGCCCTTCGCTGGCCACGTGTTCATGCTGAATGAAGTCGTTCCCGGCCATCGTCCTTGGCGACGGTACGATAGGTGGAGATCCGATTGTCATGGGGCGCACGGCGTCAGGCCTCATTTTGAACTCCCTCCCGTATGGCTATGTCGCCAAAGCTCGCCCACGTGAGCTGCCGCTTCTCGGCCCTGAGAGACTTTACGCCGTCGTCGCGCGCTTGGGTGGAGCCCTGAGCCGACCCCGTCCAGCGTCACCGGTCGTCGACCCGCAGTCTCTCGTCTAATGTTCGATAGGCGTTGAGATTGGCCAGATCAGGATCGGCCGCTCGCGCTCTATCGAGAATTTCCCGCAGTTCAGCTGCGAACCAGACCTGGTTCGGATCGACGATCGCTTCGAGAAGAGCGATCGTCTCCCTAGGATGTACTGTCGGATGATCGGAGCCCTGTAAGTCATGCAGGGCAATGTCCGAGCTGCCGCGTGAGAGAAATGGCGACAAAACGGCGAGTGCAGCAGGGAATGCGGCGTCTACCGCAACCGCCGCCCTAGCGAACTGAGCCGATACGCGTCGGCCGTTCATTTCAGGTTCGGCCGGCCAAACCTTCCTTAGCCATGGCGACACGTGACTCGACCATGCCTGGTCGACTGAAAGGGCTTGGGGGTCATCGGGCTGACCGTCCGCGTGCTGGCGGAGGTAAGTCGCTATCCAGGCGGCGGCCTCGGACCTCAAATCCTCGGGCATCGCACGAATGGCGTCCCGTACCCCGTCGCGTGGCAGTTCCGATTGGCCGAACTCCACACCGACAAGCATCAGCATCGCCGCCATGTTGCGGCCGCTCTCTCTGAGAAGCCGGAGACGACCCGCCGTAAACATCGGCAGAAAGTGCGGTTTGAGGGCGGGCCACAGCTTGGCGTCGATCCGCGGCTGCCATGCGAAACCTTGCCAAGCGGCAAGCGCCTCGGCCTCATCCCGCCAGTCAAAGCTGGGCAGCAGATGTTCTTGGCACCATTCCGGATCAACCGCATACAGATACGACAGGCGGGAGGCCGCGATCACCCGCGCGGGCCGATGTCGCGGCTCGCCGGGGGACACCAGCCTGTCGAGAAGGCCGCGAAGGTCTTCCGGCACGCCTTCGCCGACTTTGAGGCCGCGCCCGAACATCGCGCCAAAGAAAGCCGTCGCCAATGTTCCCATGGATCGGTTGATCGCCAGCCCGACCCACCCGCTGTCTTGCGGAACATCGGCATTGTCGACATCCGCGGCCGCGGCCACGAGCGTGCCATCGAAGAGTCGCCAGAACGCCGGGTCGTCCGCCGGGAGGGGCCGGGTCTTGGAGGCGGCCTCGAGGATATCGGCCGCCGCGTTCGCAAGGCGGGGTTGATCCATAAGCGGCTGAGGAAGATCAAGCAGGAGGTCGATCACGCGGCCCCGAAAGGGAGGCTCCGCCGCATGATCGCGAACGCCCCATAGACCATAGGTCCAGATGTCCTCGACCGCCGGATCATTTTGCAGGGTGTTCAGGACATCGAGCGCGCGATCTGGGGCCCCCGCCGCGAAATCACGCCAGCGGTCGAGAAGGCCGTCGCGCCGATCTTGCGTAGTCGTCATCAGGGCAGCCAGATCGGCTACCTGCATCGTGCCCAGATCATCGACGGTAAAATCGGCGTCAGGTCCGACCCGGAATTCCATCCATGATGAAAAATCGACCTGCTCGCCGGCCTGTGCTTCCCAATCGGGATAAGCCTGTCGGATACGGGCCGCTTCGGCGAGAAGCACCTCATCGAGCGGCGGGTCCTCCAACCGCTCGAGGACCGTCAGGCGATCAAAGATTCGTCGATCTCGGGAGGACCTGCGAGCGTCTTCGTCCAGATGAGCCAGAAGATGGCCAGGTGGACCGGCGACGAGCATCGTCGCTAGAGCCGTTCGGGTTTCGACGTCGCCCTCCCTCCAGATCCTGCGCAAGAGATCCATGACCTCCTTTCGCGCCCCGGACATCCACAGGATCGGTACGTCAGTCATCAGGCCAAGAGCTCCAGACGTTCCGGATCAGAGAAATTATTGCTCACGGTCATCGCCGCGACGGCAAGTCGGCGGAACGCAGGATAGGGAATGCTGCGCCATCGAGTGACGTGCTGTCGGCTTTGCCGAGCGTCGCGCGCGTTGATGACCAGCCATCCCCGCCACACAAGATCGAACAAGCGGGTCCAACTTTGATGGGCGTGGTTCTGCTCATGCGGCGCGATCGACGGCCGCTGAATGGCCGACGGATCCCAGCGGGGACCGGCCTGGTCCACAGTCGCATACAGGTCGAGCGCTGTCCGGAGCACTCCGGTCAAGTCGTCGAGCAGGGCAGCCCAAACCTCGTCGGCCTGGGTTTGGCGATCGATCGCGGCGACAAGCTCATCCAGATGGTCGGCATCGGCCAACGCCACATCGGCGTCTGCGACGTCCCGAAAGTGTTCACCAAACGGAGGGATTTCTTCTTCGACTTCGCGCTCGCGGTATCGGCGCGAAAGCGGCTGTTCCAACCGCAGGATAGGCCGCACCGCGGCGAGCAGCTCCTGCTTCATCCAGGCGAAGTCATCAGTCTGGACGACGCCGTCGACGGCGACGCGGCCTGGATGGGCTTCCTCGGTCTGAAGCATCCAGTCACCCTCAGTTGAAACGATACGCCAGAAGCGTTGCAGGCCCGGGAGGAGCTCAGGTCCCTGGCGTAGGCGTTGCCGGATCGCGGACCGGAGATGGGCATGGGGACGACGCCCTTGCTGAAGCTTCAGCGTCATCCGCTGGACCAGCCCTTCGGAACTCAGATGCCGTACGAGCCAAGGGATCAGGCGATGGGCCAGCGGCGTCAGAACGAGCCGACGACGATCATCGACGACGGGAAATAGGGGTTCGATGTCGAGGCTAGGCGAGGGAGGCCTCATGCGCTCTGCCTCGATGGCCGCAGCAACCGCGGCTTGGTGAGCCGCCTGAACGTCGCGGTCACGCCCCTCAAACGCATCCAGCCATTCGATTGGTGGCGGCTCGTCGTTTCCGCTCGCGCCTTCTCCGACGGCGGCGAATGTGCGGGCGCCGTGGCCGTTGTCGTCACGCCGACCCGCCACCGCCCAAAGGAGGTTGGCGGTGTCTGTCGGGTCGATAGCGTCGGGGCGAAAGGGCGCGATCCTTCGGATCATCGCTGACGTATTGGCCAAGTAGTCGGATCGCGCGTCCGCCCAGGCCACGAGCGTCTGTTTCAACCGACTGTGGTGCCGCATCTCGTTGTAGAAGATCGGCTCGAGGTTCCTGTCGACAAAGGGTCGTCTGTCTGGAAGTGTCCGTCCCTTGTAGGAGGAGAAAATATAAGCAGGTCCTCTCGTGCGATCGGATCGCGCCTCTGCATCTTCGGCCGCGAAGGCATCAGTCATGTAGCGCAGCACGGGATCATTCAGGCTGTACCCGACGAACAGCACCGTGAAGTCAGCGAAGAGCCGAGCGACGAACCGGGCTGCCCAGGCTTCGGTCAGATAGGCGCGGCCGAAATCTGCGCTGGTAAGCACAAGGTTCTGATTGGTCCCCGGATCCAACCGCCCGTGCAGATAAACGAGGCTGCGCCAGCTTGCGGCGCGATCATTGCGCGGAATCGGCAGGATAGGGCCGGCGTGATAGTCTCGACCAAGTTGAAAGTCCGCGCCCGCGGCCTCGAATAGAGTGTCGAAATTGGTCGTGATCAACCGCACGCCTTCGACGCGCCTCAGTCTGGCAAGCCTCAAGATCGCTCGGTGCATGTCCAGGTCTCGCGGCTCTTGAGAGAGCCTCGCGGCCACTATTTCACGAACGCGAGCGGGGGTGGTGCGGCTTTCCAAAAAGCCGAGCATCCGATCAGGCCAGTCCCAATCGCGATGGCGCGCCGCCGGTGTCGTTTGGCCCAACTCCGCGAAGCAATACTCAACCAGACCTTTGTAGTCGGGGAGACCCGCACCCATCGAAATTCCGGCACCGCAGAAGATCACCACGCGATCGTCTTCTAGGTCCTGGACAAGTTTGTCGGGAACAACCGGGCCGTGGCGGATGAACTGCGGCATTCAGCGCGTGGCCTTCAGTCAGGGAGAATGGGCTGCGCACTATGCCCGCCTGGCGGCGCCGGTGGCCAGCTGTTTCGATCTTGAGTGGCGGCACTTCTAGCGTCGAACTGCCTGCTAACGCGCGCGCCGGCTGACGGTCACGCTATTCGCGGCGAAAACGCCTGTGATGATCCTGTAGTCAAGGCGGACAGGCAGGCTTTCGAGATAGGCGTTGAGCGACGCCTCTGACGTCACGCGGCGGATGCCGAGAGGAACGGGTTTGCCTGATATCCAGTGCACCTCGTCGCCGATGACCCGGGCCGCGAGCTCGAGTTGGGCGACATAGGCGAGACGATAGGTACCCACGTTGAAGACGTGGGTGAACATCATCGGCGGGGGCGGATCGAGCGGAAGGTCAATCCCATGCGCAGTGATGAAGCTCAGGCTCTCGATGGTGTCGGCGTCAGTCAGAAGCGCCTCCGCTGTTGTGATGTCGGCTCTGGCGTTCCAGATCTCCTGAATGGTCATTTTGGCGTTGGGCGCACCAGCCTTGCGAAAGATGTCTTCCAGCCGGTCGGCGAGCTGGGACAGGACATGCCACTCGGGATTGGTGTTGTTGGCGCCCAGTGCGAGGCTCTGCCGGAATGAGGGTTTGCCCCGCGTGCGGATCTCGAGGTCCATCCCTTCCCGGAGGACGGCGGAAAGCGCCCCGTAGAGGCTGGTCCATTCCGCCGGTTTCCTGGCGGCACCCATCACGACCTCACCGTTAAGGGTCAGGGAAAAGAACATCTCGACCGCTGTCGCCCCGCGTTCCGAGGCAATCGTCAGGTCGAACATCTCCGTGCGGAAAAGGACCTTGGGTCGTGTGATCAGGTCCTTGAAGGCGGCGGGCAGCCGAAAGGTCTTCGCCTTGAACGAAAAGCGGCGCCCCGCCGCGCGGTCGTGGATGATGACCTCGGATCTGTCAGGCGTCGGCAGGAACTGCATCGTCGCAGCTCCATCCAGACCGTCATCGGCCGGCAAGGGGATCCCGAACCGGGTCTCCGTGCACTTCAGGTCCTCGGCTTCTATCGTTGTCATCCCCAGAAGCGCATCCACGATCGCTTCCTCGGCGCCATGGAAGCGTCCCGTCACGGAGTGTGCATCGGGCTCGAATCCGAGGCTTTCAAGCTCTCCGCTCTTCGCGGTCAGATAGGTGAGAGCGTCTCCGGCCGCGTCCTTCTCGAGCTTCGAGCGCAGCGCCTCCCCCGTGCAGGGAAGCGTTGTCTCGTAGCGGTCTGGTCGGACCGCGATCGTAAGCAGGTTCGGCTTTTTGCCAGCCGCCTCGGCGCGCCGGAGCTGCTTGAGGATCCTCGCGAGAAGTTCGCCCCGGCAATGCAGAACGCGCATCCTGTCGAAGGTAAGATCCCGGTTGACGGACAGGACACAGATGAAGCTTGGTCCGGCATGCTTCGCCAACAGCTCTGCGGACGAAAGCCTAAGCTTGATGATCTCACTGTCCGACCATTGGGTCTTGACCTGTACGCGGACGGAGGCAGGGGCCGGCCGCGCATCCAGCCGCCGACCGTCGGCGACAGGCCTGAAGTCGACGACATAGTCCCAGCCGGCCCGGTCACGGCTCGAAGCATTGGCCACCAGTTTGGCGTCGGCGCATACGAGCGCGACCGGCTGTCGATGGATGACGTCTTAGGACTGGTCGAGAGGATGGACAAAAATAGCGACGATCCGACGCAAAAAGAGTTCTTCGAAGCGATCCGCCAGTTGATCGAGAAGATCGCCGTCGGGAAGACCCAGGCTGGTCGCGACGCAGATGGCGACGACGATGACTGATCCGTACGAGCCTGCGTTGACCACCTTTGTGCTGACGCCGAGCGAGTCCGCGGCCATCGCGGCGGCCATGCTGACGGCTAAGCCGTGGAAGGAAGACAACGCCGACATCAAGAGCGTGAAGAATAAGATCCGCGACCTGCACCTCGCGCGCCAGAACTCGCTCTGTTGCTACTGCCGTACGAACCTGCACGGCGGTGGCCACTTTATGATCGATCGCGAACATGTCCTGCCAAAGAAAGCGTTCAAGCAATACACGTTCGAGATTTGGAACCTTTCGATCTCCTGCAAGCGCTGCAACATGGAGATGAAAGGCGAGCGAAAGGAGTTTGTCATCGACATGGGGCCGACTGCGGCGGTCCAGACGAGTGCCAACTACCGCATCGTTCATCCTAACTTCGACGCGTGGAAAGACCACCTCCATCGGTACCAAGTTCAGCAAACCGATAAGGTCGTGGTCAAGATTTCCCTCGTCGAGGGCAGCGCGAAAGGCCAATACACCTACGACTTTTTCAAGCTGAAGGATCTGGACATAGGCGCGTTTGACGTCGGGCAGGGAGGTGAGCTTCTGCCATCAGAAAATTTGGGTCCGGGAGCCTTGGAGGCGCGTCTCATTGCGCGAGATCTTGGCCAGTAGTCAGGACGGGTAACGGAGACAGCCGTCCTTGACGCTTACCGATGCTGAATGTCCGGTCATGGGTAGTACGCCAATAGCCGTTTCTGGCGCTCCTCCGACATTCGCTCTCTCTCACTGCGCGGTAAGCTGGCTGCGTTGGCCAGCAAGCGCCGCAACTCTCGGGCGCTTGCAAACGGTCGCAGACTGATTCACCGTAGGCCCGCGTCCTAGATGGACGCCGAGGCGTGAGAACCTCGCTTGAAACGACTTAACTTCCAGGTTCCGCAGCAGCGGCGTGGCTGGCGTGCATGTCCAGGCGTCTTAGGGCGCTAAAGACGTCGGCGCGTGCTCAAGCATGTTCTCAACACCCGGTGCTTCGGCCGGGCTCGCCTCTTCAACTGGAGGCGAGCCTGTGACGGATGGCTATGGACGAATAGGCAGGCAAGACGCCCCCGGTCTGTCGGCGCTCCATGAGCGTTACGACCGATGGCTCACCCGCGCTGTCCGTAAACGCTTCGGCGCCCAAGACGCCGACGATGTCGTTCAGGACACCTGGGTCCGCGTCGCGTCGCTCGACCTCGTCGACGCCATCCGCCACCCCAAGGCCTTCCTGCTGCGCACGGCGATCAATCTCGCGCTCGACCGGCACAGGCACCGCGCCGTGATAGAGAAATCCGCCGATGCGTTGCGCCGCTCGGACCAGGCCCAATCCGACCAACTGGAAGCTGTGCTGCTGGAAGAAATCGTCCTTGGCTTGCCAGCGCCGTTGCGTGATGTCTTTGTGTTAAGTCGCTTCGCATGTTTGAGCCACGCGCAGATCGGTGAGCAGTTGGGCATCTCCATCAAAACCGTAGAATGGCGTATGACAAAGGCGACGGCCCTTTGTACGGCTCGATTGTCTCTCTGAGGGGAGAACAGCATGAGCGATCAACAACGTCGCGTGGCGAAGGCTGATGCGGAAGCGGCGTCCTGGCATACCCGATTGGCCAACCGCAGCATCTCCACCGACACGATCAGCGAGTTCTACGCCTGGCGTCAGGATCCGCTGAACGACGAGGCCTACGGCAAGGTGCAGGCCATGTGGTCCAAGGCGAAGACCGTGGAAGGGCGGCCGGACATCCAGGCGGCGATTAACGATGCGCTGGCGCGCAAGAAGACGCCCGATCGCCGTGGGATGTGGATCGGAGCGCTGGTCGCCTCGACAGGGATCGCGCTCGCGATCGGCGGGACCTTCTGGTTCCAGGGCCGCAACGCCTATGCGACGGACGTGGGCGAAGAGCGCGTCGTGCAGCTGGACGATGGCTCGACTGTCAGACTGGATACGGGATCCAGCATCAAGGTCGCCTTCAGCGGCGGACAACGACGGGTCGAACTTGAAGGGGGCAGGGCGCTTTTCAACGTCGCCCACGATCGGTCGCGGCCTTTTGTCGTTCTCGCGGGGGAAACCCAGGTGCGCGCCGTTGGCACGGTGTTCGACGTTCGACGCGCCGAGACCGGAGTGACGGTATCGATGGTGTCGGGACTGGTTGAAGTCACTGGCCCCGACCTCCCGGCCGGCCCGCCCAAGCGTCTGGCGACCGGCGAACGGGCTCTGGTGTCGCCGCGCGGCCTCCAGACCCAGACTATCAATGTCGCCGATGCCACCAGCTGGGCGGAAGGACGTCTCGTCTTCCGCGCGACGCCCTTGAACGAGGCGGTCGCCGAGGTGAATCGCTACCTGACCGACAAGATCGTCCTGGCGCCGGGAACGCCCGTCGCACAGCCGCTCAGCGGCGTCTTTCACACGGGTGATCGCGAGGCCTTCGTGTCCGCCGTCTGCGAATTGTTCCAACTGAGGGCGACGACCAACCCCGACGGGTCGGTTCGTCTGACTGCTGATAAAAAGTTGCGCGAGCCATTGGGAGAAACCCGAGGCTGAGCCGTCAACCCTCCGACGCACCTCGCGCGTCGGAGGGGATCCAGAATATGAGTCAGTACCGTTATCTCGCCGGGGCCCTGGCGGCCGTGTCCGTCACTGCGATCAGCAGCGCCGTCGCCGCCCAGGAAGCGCGCCCGTTCAGCATTCCGCCCGGCGCGCTCGCTGACGCCTTGCCGGTGTTCGGCGCCCAGTCCGGGCTGCAGATCGTCTATACGCCCGAGACCGTAGCCGGCGCGCAAACGGCCGGATTGCATGGACCTTATGAACCGCTGGCCGGACTGACCCGACTGCTGACGGGCTCGGGGCTCAGCTGGACCCAGACCCGACCCGGCGTCTTCGTGCTGCGCCGGATGCAGTCCGCCGCCTCCGAGGATCCGACGACCCAGGTGGAGGACGTCATCGTCACAGGGACCTTGCTGAAGGGGTCCGGCGAACTGGCGTCGCCCGTTCTGGTTCTCGATCGCGACGCCCTGGATCGCAGTGGGCGCGGGACGGTCGCCGAGGTGCTGACAGACCTGCCGCAGAACTATCAGGGCAGCGGCACGCCGGGCGCGCTGCTGGCCGGCGCTGACGGCAGCGGTTCCAACGGCGTCGTGGCGACAGGGGTCAATCTCAGGGGACTGGGAACCGACGCGACCCTGGTTCTGGTCAACGGACGCCGTCTCGCCGGCACGGGCTTCATGGCCGAGTTCGCCGATGTGTCCGCGTTGCCGTCGGCCGCGGTCGAGCGCGTGGACGTCTTGCTCGACGGCGCGTCGGCCTTGTACGGCGCCGACGCGGTCGCCGGAGTCGTCAACATCATCATGCGCCGCGCGTTCGACGGGCAGGAGAGCCGCTTTCGGGTGTCGGCGGCGCAAGGCGGGGCCGAGACGGTTCAGGCGTCGCATCTCGTCGGGACGTCCTGGTCGTCCGGCTCGGCGCTCCTGTCCTACGAGTACCAGCATCAGAACCCGCTGAACGCGCGCGACCGCGCTTATACGGCCACCGGCGATCTGAGGCCCTTCGGCGGATCGGACTGGCGCGGCATCTTCAGCGCCCCCGGCAATATCGTCGCGTTCGATCCGGCGATCGGCAGCTATGTCGCGAGCTTCGCCATCCGGCCGAACGCGACCGGGGCGGCGCGGACGCCCGCGGATTTCGCGGCCGGCCAGGCCAATCTGCAAGCGCCGTCGTTCGGCGTGGATCTTTCGCCCGAGCTCGAGCGCCACAGTGTCTACGGCCGGGTCCGGCAATCGATTGGGGATCGGCTGGATCTGACGGCCGACGTGCGTTTCAGTCGCCGCACCTATGGCTTCGACAACGTCGCGGCGGCGACGATTCTGGAGGTCACAGACGCCAATCCCTTCTTCGTGTCGCCAAACGGGCAGACGGAGCACACGATCGCCTATTCATTCCTGGGCGATCTGGGCCTGACCCGGCAATCAGGCTCGTCACGCAGCGTGGGCGTGACGGCGGGCGCCAGCTACGATTTCGGGAAGGGCTGGTCGCTGGAGGGCTACCTTTCCTACGCCGACGAGCGGGGCGAGGCGCTTATCTCGGACCGGGTCAACACCGCGCGTCTGGACGAGGCTCTGGGCAATACGCCCGACGATCCCGCCACGACCTACAGCGCTGCGCGCGACGGCTATTTCAATCCCTTCGGCGCCGGCGCCGCGAACGGCTCGGCAGTGCTGGACTTCGTCGGCGCCGGATATTCCAGCGAAGTCGACCGCAGTCGCGCCATGTCCGCCAACCTGCTTCTGGAAGGTCCGCTCATGACCCTGCCGGGCGGCGATCTGAAGATCGCCGTCGGCGCCCAGGTGCGTAACGAGGCATTCGAGACGCGTTCGACGTCCTTCCTGTCGTCGCTCACTCCGATCGTGACAGAGACGCCGCAGCGTGATCGCACGATCGCGGCGGCTTTCGCCGAGGCGCGCCTCCCCCTCTTTGGTCCGGACAATGCGCGGCCTGGCTTGCGCAGGCTGGAGCTCTCAGTCGCGGGCCGGATCGAGGAGTATGACGACTTTGGAACCACCTCCAATCCCAAGCTTGGTCTGGTCTGGTCGCCGGTCGCCGACCTGACGTTCCGGGGATCCTGGGGGACTTCGTTTCGCGCGCCTGCGCTTCCGCAGTTGTTCGATGAATCCGCAGTCGGCGCGACGCTCGTCCCCCGCGCCAACGGGTCCCGGCTCCTGGCCATCTATCTATACGGGGGCAATCCCGACCTGAAGCCGGAGACGGCCGAAACCTGGACAGCCGGGTTCGACTATCGCCGCGTCAACGGGCTGCAACTGAGCGCGAGCGTCTTCGACACGCGGTTTGAGAACCGCATCGCCCAACCGACCAACGAGAACCTGTCGGGTGTTCTCACCGATCCATCGCTGGCGCCCTTCGTTCGCCTGATCGACCCCGCCAACGCCGCCGACCTCGCCCTTGTCCAGGGCTATATTTCCACGCCCGGCTTTGTCTTCGGAAATCTGTTTCCGCCCTCGACCTACGGCGCCGTGCTGGATGGCCGCTGGGTCAACGCCGCCTCCGTCGCGCTGAGCGGTCTGGATCTCGCGGCGACCTATCCGGTCACGCTGGGTGGAGCGACGGTGACCTTCGACGCGACCGCCTCCTGGCTGTTCGACTACCGGACCCGGACGACGCCCGCCGCGCCCACCCTCGACGTGCTCGACCAGGTCGGACGCCCCACCAGGCTGCGGTCCCGGGCGGGCGCCTCGACGCGGTGGCGGGATTATTCGGCGGACCTGCACTGGATCCATGTGTCCGACTATGCGGACGCCGCGGGTCGCAGGATCGAGGCCTGGGACACGGCCGATCTCAGCCTCGGCTGGTCGCCCGTCGGCGGCCGGTGGGACGGCCTGACCGTCGCCCTGACGGTCCAGAACCTGTTCGACCGGGACCCGCCCTTCTACGACAATCCGACGGGCTACGGTTTCGACCCGGGTCAGGCCAATCTGCTCGGTCGCGTCGCCGCGTTCCAGTTGACCAAGCGCTGGTAGGCCCTTCATGTCCGGAAGGTTCGCCCGCCTCGCGGCGGCGATGATGACGCTCGTCTGGATCTCGACCCAGGCCCTCGCCCAATCTCGCCCCGTCACCATCGATGACGTCGTCGCCCTCGAGACGATCGGTACGGTCACGATCGATCCCGGAGCCTCGTGGCTTGTCTATGAGCGGCGCGGGGCGTTCGACGCCGCCACAGACTACGATCTCGGCTATCGCTCGGTCTGGACGGTCAGCGCCCTCTACGCGCTCGACCTGCGCCATGGGGGGGCGCCCGCGCCTTTGCTGGCGAACCCCGGACCCGGCGGGCTGATCCTGGGTCCCTGGTCGCCGTCGGGCGCCCGACTGCTGGTCTATCGGCTGGCCGACCGAAAGCTCGAGGCGGGGGTAGTCGACATGGCCATGCGCACCGTCCACTGGACCGGCCTGACGCCGGACATGCCGGTCGCCGGCGCCTTCGCGGTCTGGCTCGATGAGGACCGTCTGGCGATGACGGTGCGTCCGGCCGCAAGCCTGCCGTGGGTTCTACGTCACGACGGCGACAGCCAGATGGAGGTCGCCCGTCAATGGGCCGCGATGGCGCACGGAAAGACACCATCCCGCACAGTGGTGGACACCCAAGGTGGCGTCGCCACGACGCAGAATCCGCTCGCCGACCAGAGCGTCGTGATTTTCGACCGCACGACGAACAGCGTCAGACCCCTGCTGCACGGACGTGTCCACGACGTCGCCGCCTCGCCCGACGGGCGCGCCGTCGCCGTCCTCCTGGGCGGGGCCGGCATCGCCGCCGACCCGTCCCGCCCCCTGATCCAGAGCGATATCGCCGAACGCGGTGACCTGGTGCTTGTCGACACCCAAACCGGGATGACAACTCGACCCGTCGGAGACCTGGATGTCGCGCCCCACCTCCTTCGCTGGTCGCCCGATTCGCGCTCGCTACTGATCTGGGCCCGGGCGTATGGGGCGTCCTGGGCGGCCGGGGGACTGTTTCAGGTGCGGCCAGACGGGTCCCGTGTCGCCCTGCGCCTCGACGGCCTCGATCCCTTTCCCGCCGGTAGCGGTCTGGACAGCCTGCGCGGCGTGCGGGCCAACCTCAACGGCGAGCAACCGGTGCTGTACGCGCGACTATCGGGCGGCGACCGGTCCGACTGGTGGGGCCTGAGTTCGACACAGCCGCCGGTCTCTCTGACCCGGGAACTGGCCGCCCCTCCCGCCCGGCTGGCGGCGAGTACCGGGCACAGCCTGCTGATGTTCGCCGACGGCGGACTGTGGGAAACGCAGAGGGGCGGTCTGAAGCGTCGATCCAACCTGGATGAGGAGGTCGCCGACGCCGGGTTCACCGACATGCTCGCGCCGCTGCGTCTGCGCATCAACACCCCGCCCGATCGCAACTGGGCGGTGGGCGTCCTGGCGAACGGCGCGGCGCGGACCGTGGGGGAGGGCGTCGCGGTCCGCCTGTCGCCGGGCGCCGCAGGCGGGATGACCCGGATCGTCGCAGCCGGCCCGTCCACAATCGTCTCCCTGACCACGGACAAGGGCGAGCAGACGTTGCGGCTCGCAGACACCTTGGGGACACGCACGATCGATCATCTCAACGCCGAACTCGCCGACCGGTCATGGCCCCGGGCGCAGGCCCTCGCCCACAAGGATCGCCTCGGCCGCGACACGCAGAGCTACCTCTATCTCCCCGATGGCGTGGCGCCGCGGGACGTCAAGGGCGTGATCGTCGCCGTCTATCCCGGCTCGGTCGACGACGGCGCTTTCCAGGATCCGGTCACGATGAGGGTGTCGCTAAGCCTGGAGCTGATCGCCGGCGCCGGCTACGCCGTTTTGTCTCCAGCCGTGCCCCTCGACGGAGAGGGCTCCGATACGAGCGACGGCTATGCGCAAAGTGTCGACATCGCGGTCGATGCGATGCTCGCAGCCGTTCCGGAACTCCCGGCCGATCGGCTGGCGATCCTCGGGCATAGTTACGGAGGCTATGCGGCGCTGGGGATCGCCACACGCTCTCACCGGTATCGCTCCTATGTGTCGTGGGCCGGCCTGTCCGATCTGGTCGGCGCCTGGGGCGAGTTCACCCCGATCAGTCGAAGCCGGCCAGAGGAGGGTTCCACCGTCGCCTACCAGATGGGGTGGGCCGAGGTCGGGCAGGGCGGGACCGGCGGTCCGCCCTGGGCGAAGCCTGGCGTCTATCTGGAAAAGAGCCCGTTGTTCGCGGCCGATCGTATCACCGAGCCAGTGATGCTGATCACAGCGGATCGGGATTTCGTGCCGATGTCCCAGGCAGAACGCATCTTCTCGGCCCTTCACCGACAGAACCGAACGTCGCGTCTGGTCACCTACTGGGGTGAAGGGCACATGATGTGGAGCCCGGCTAACGCGCGCGATCTCTACGCGCAGCTCTTCGCCTGGTGGGATGAGACGCTCAGGCCTTCCGGGTCTGCGCAGCCTGGTCCAGCCGATTCTCCCAAACCCGCACCCAGCCTTCCAGCGCCGCCGCAGTCATGATCTCGCCAAAGCCGCCGCTCCACAGGAGCACCTCCGGCTTCAGGATCTGATCCAGCGTGGCGACGTCCAGCAATCCTTCGCGCGCCAGTCTTCCGTCGAGCAACCACGGCCGCAGGACGGGGAGGCTTCCGGCCAGCAAGCGGCCGTAGAAGGCGGTCATTTCGCCCTTCGAACGCCGGTGTATGATGCTCGGCGGCAGTCGGCTGGCGAAGGCCCGCCGAACGAGGCCGCGATCCCGGGCTGTTAGCGTCAACTGCCACGGGCTCAGGGTCAAGGCCGTTTCGACGACGGGCTGAGCGAGCAGGGGATGGAGGACATCGACGACCGCGGTCTGGCGCGACGGTGCGCTGAAGGACACGCCGCTGGCGATGCCGGCGATCTGATGAATCCTGGCGGGGCCTGATGCGGACGTCGGCGCGAGCCAGGGATGTGCAGCGGTCGCGCCTTCCTTGGGCGTTACAGGGCGGACCCAGTCTGGCCCCGCACCATCGTTGGACGGCAATGTTCCCGGCGGCTGTCGCGCTTCGGCAATCAGCGACCACACCGAGCGCTGGTTCAAGCGCGCCAATCCGGGCAAGTCGGGCGACAAAATCGATCGCCACCCTTGAGACCGGTAGCGGTCGGTGAACACATCCGATGTCGCCGCCTGGATCAGGACGGAATCGCCGCCCTTGCCGGTTATGACGGCGTCAACGCCTGCCGACCGCCACTGCGAGGCCCACGCGGCGTCGTAAGACCCGTCCAGCGCGTTGAGCCCCGGCCTCACGCCCTGGGACAGGCTCAACAAGTCCGCCTCGGACACACTCCCCGACGGGCGAGGTAAACAGACCGGCGTGATGTCCAGACAACGGGCGAGGTCCTCGACATAGCGTCGCTCGTCCGCGCCCGGATCCTCTCCCCAGGCGTTCAGCCACAGGCGAACCTTGTCCCTGGCCGCTGTCGCCAGACTCGACGCGACCACGCTGGAGTCCAGCCCGCCCGAGACTTCGCAGCCGATGCAAGCGCTGAGGCTCGAAAGGCCGGTCACGGCTTCGTCGATGGACATCATGAGCAGATCGGCCGCGGCGGCGGGCGCAATGTCCCACCGATCGGAACGGCGGGCGAAGATGTCAGGACGCCAGAGCAGGGCGCCGGGCTCTTCCGCGGTCAACGCCATGATCGAGCCGGGCAGCACCGCTCGCGGGCCGTCGAGCAAAAGTTCGCTCCAGACCCGCAAGGGATCGATCAAAGCCTGGCCGACGCGGTCGAAGTTGATCCGCGTCGGTGTAGGAAGGGTGTGGGCGATCCAGGCAGGGATGTCTGAGCCGACAAGGATGAGATCATCATCGTGCCAGGTCACGCACTCCAGCGATCCGGAGGGGTCTCTGAGCGCCGCGTCGATGCCTTCGCCCCGAAGTCTGACGCCAACGAACCGGCCCCAGAATCGGCTGAACAACTTCTTCTCGTAGCTATGAGGCTCGATGTCCGACGCGGGATCCAGGTGGCGATGGCTGCGGTTGAGGACGTCACCCACCAGTATCCAGGCGCCGACGGTCAGTGTCTTCAGCGGTCTCGGGCCGCGTGCGGCCAGCCAGAGTCTGGGCCCAAGGCTTTGCAGCGTGAAGCCCTGGGCGCGGCACTGGTCCCGCAGCGCGGTCGATCGTGCGCCGGCAACGGAGGATCCGGCCCTTTCGCCGACGATCAGATAGTCGCCCATCGTCAGACGATCAGGATCGGGGTGTAGCCGAGGATCCTGTCCAGATCGTCCGCAAGGACGGTGTCCTCGTGCTGTAACCAGCAATGGGCGGCGAACGGCCAGGTGCGGACGCCAAAGACCCAATCGACAGGGACGCCGCGTCGGGTGAGGCAGTTGAGAAGGGAGAAGGCGCGCTGGAGGCACAAACCCTGACGAGGAAGCCAGGGCCTTACGGTCTCGAAGGCGGCAATCGTTTGATCGATGACGGCCGCGTCGCCGTCAGACGGCTGCCGGCTGGGCCGCAGACGTCGCGCCGCTGTGAGAATGTCCGCCAGAGGCTGATCGCGCATCCATGTGGTTGCCGCCAGAACCTGAACGCTGACGGGCAAGAGTTCCAGCCCAAAGGCCGAAGGCGTGGGGTTGCGAGATCGGACCGGCGCCTGAAAGCGCCGCCGCTGCGGAAGCGTTGGACAGGCCGACACCCATCCGGCCTCTTCGAGATCGTTCAGGACGGCGCTCTGCATCAGCCGTAGCCGACCATCGGCCAGCAGTTGCAGATGTTCAGCGCCCCCTGCGAGGCAGGTGTAGGCATCGCCCGTGACGTCGAGCACGACAATGTCGGCGCCGATCCGCGCCATGTGGATATGCGCAGCCGGCCAGGCATGGAGTTCTCGCAACATCGCAGAAAGTCGGGCGGCCGTCTGTGACGGCCGCCCGGTCCGATCAGACGGGCACGCGGCTCGGCATGAAGTTGGCTTCGAGGTACTTGCCGGTGATGTCGCCCTGGGTCAGCGCCTTGGCGCTGCCGACGCTGATGCGGTTCAGGATCGAGGTGGTCATGTCTGTCTCCTCTGGTTCGCCAAGGATTTGGCGAGGTCATGGAGCGCGCGTTCCGACAGCGTGGAAATCTATATTGCCGTATATTTCACTGTCCAGGTTTCGGGCGTCGCCGCCTCAGCGCCTTGCGACCTTCCTCAAGCCAGTTGTCTACGCTCGTCTGGCGATTCTGGCTTTCGTCGTCACAAGCCTCAAACATCGCTGACAGGCTGACGATCACTTCGCGTGGCTCCAGGGTCCGGATGCGCTCGCCGGCCCTGTCGTAGAAGCGCTGAAGCTCGATTTCGAAGATCGTGAGGAGTTTGTTGTCGGCGCACCAGAGAGCGAGGTTCGGTGCGCCGATCCGCACTGCGTGAAGGATCGCCTGGGGATCGCTGTCCGTCGCCGCCGCGAAGCGATGAACGTAATCCTCGTTGAGCCGGTACCGCCCGGCCTCGAAATCCTGATAGGTCCTAAGGGAGATATTCATGCGCCCGGCGACCTCGGCCGCCGAAAGGTCGCGCAACCTTCGGATACGCCTCAGCGCCTCGGACAAGATTTGTCCGTCACGGGAGTGACGACCCGGCTCAGACATCGCGCATACTAACCTTCCGAACCGAGAATGAAGCCAAAAACCCCCTTGAAGCAACGCACACTTGTGCGCTGCACCAAACGCGCGCGAGGTTTGCGCGGGAAATCCGTGCAAGATGTGCAGGTCCTCCGGGGCATGACGTGGATATCCGGCAAAATCCAAACGCGGGCTTTCAACCCTGTGGAGAATTGTGGACGGTTCGGCCTGACCCGGATGACATCCCATGGCGAGAAACCGCGATCCCTTCAGTCTGGCCCTGCAGACCTTGCGACAGCAGGCGGTAGACGGCGTCTTTGCGCCCGACCGCGCGATTGTCATCCTCGACGCCGCGCATGGCCTGCGCCTGTCGACCACGCCTGTGCGCGAAGCCCTGGCCTGGCTCGGAGGCGAGGGCATGGTCGAGCGATCCCCGAACGGGGGGTACACGGGGCTCAGGCAGGACGCCGCCTCGGTGCGTGGCCGCTATCGCCTCCGCCTGGCGTTGCTCAAGGCGGCGCTTGCTGAAAATGAGCAGGCGCTGAAAGGCTGGATCCCGCCCTCCGGCGCGTCGCTTGCGGACCTGCTATCCGCCATTGTCCGTCTGGGCGGTGATGAAGTCCTGTGGCGCGCCTATGACCGCGTTGCCCGCCAGCTCGTGTGGCTTGAAGCCGCCGAGGTCGAGGCTATCCCGGAGCTTGATGGAGAGTTGGACATCCTCAGGCAACGTCTCGAAAGCGAGTCTTCCGAGTTCCTAGCTGCGCTTGATCGACTCCACTGCAAGCTGGCCGGCCGCGCAGCAGCCATCCTGCTGGCCGCCCGACGGCCGGACGCGCACATCAACCCCGCTGGCGTGTCATGATCGGCGTAGCCGTCCCGACGCTCGACATCACGTCATTGCGTTGGTCAGTCACCGTCGCCCAAACCGGCGGCTTCCGGCGCGCTGCGGAACAACTGGGTGTCGAGCAGTCCGCGGTCAGTCGCCGCGTCCGCCACCTTGAGGAGGGCTTGGGCGTTTCCCTGTTTCAGCGTAGCGCGCGAGGCGTGACGCTCACCAACGCGGGTGTGGAGTTCATCGGCGTTGTCGAAAGCGCCCTGACCCTTTTGAGCGCGGCGGTGACAGATGCCCGGGCCGCAGGCGCGGGTCAAAAAGGCCGTTTGCGCATCGGGCTGACGGCGCCGTCCATCGGGGATTTCCTTCTGACGCTTCTGGAGCGGTTCAGGGGCGCTCATCCCAGGGTGAGGATCGAGGTTTCCGACGGTTCAGCGGACGAGCACATCGCCGCCGTGGCTGATCGGCGTCTCGATCTGGCCGTGTTGCCGGGAGGGACGACCGTCACCGGGCTCGACGTCTCGGAGTTGTGGCGCGAGCCGCTCCAGATCGCCGTTCCCAAATCGCACAGACTGAGCGCCGCCGAAGTGATCGGCCTGGGCGACGTCAGGGCCGACCACCTGCTGGTCAGCACGCGCGACCTCGGGCACCGGGACATCGCTCGATTGACTGAGGCGGCCGGAACGCCCTTCGATCTGGAAAGCACCGATGTCGGCGTCATCGTCCTGATCGGTATGACGCGGCTGAACCTTGGCCTCGCCGTCGTCAGCGCCGGGGCGATGGCCGCCGCGCGTCTTCCGGATGACGTCGTTGTCCGACCTTTGGGGAGCGCGGAATTGAGCGCCCCCTTTGCCGCCGCCTGGTCGGCGGCCAACGACAACCCGGCCTTGCGGCGCTTCGTCTCGACGGCGCGCGCCATGCGGCCGGCGCGTCCAGGCTGACGGCGCAGGCTCATCCCGGACGACCCGCCTTGGCGTTGGTGAAGGTGCGATCTGTGGCCATGAATCTCGACAACATCGGACCGATCAACTGCGCGGGCGTGAAGGGGCGGCCTTCAACGTCGCTCAGCACCGCGCCGTAACGTATCAGATCGCGATGGACCTCGGCCGGCAGCTCGACCGTCAGTTTGACCGGAGTGTCATCCTGCAGTCCCGCGAGTTTGAGCGTCATCAACGGTCTCCGTAGGGTTCAAGAACGAGGTCGCGCGACACGATCACGCGGAAGGCGAAGCCCGGCCGGATCGTCAGTCGCGGCGCAACGTTCAGGCCTTTCGCGACCAGTCCTTCACCGAAGGCATTCACACCGCCGGAAACGCCCTGGGTGAGGGCTCTCGCGATCGCGTCATCACCACTGTTGACGCCTGATGAGGCGCCAATGGCCAGCAAGGTGGTCAGGGCGGCGGTTCTCAATCGCTCGCCCCACCGGTTGTCGATCCAATCTTCCAGGCCCGAGTACCCTTGCGGATCGGTCGCGCGCATATCGTCGAGCGTGATCGAACGGCCGTTGGGCAGGATCAGGCGAGACCAGATCAGCGAAAGCCGGGACTGACCAAAGGCGACGTCGGCTTCATAGGCGCCCAGCAGGCGCGATCCCTTCGGAATAAGGAGGTGGCGACCCGAGATGCTGTCGTAGACATCATCGGTCACCTGACCGATCGCAGCGCCGGGCAGGTCGGAGCGAAGACCGGTGACCAGGGCGCCGGAGATGATCGCGCCGGCCTGAACAGTGAATGGCGAAGGGGCGACACCGAGGGCGGAGACGGGCTGTTCCGAACCTTGGGCCGACGGGGGCGATGCGGCGCCAGCATGCTGTTCCATCATGGCGGAGCCGGCCGGCCGCACGCCCGTAAGAAACAGGCTGCTCAACCGAGCAGTGTCTCTCTCCTGGGCCGCGCGTTGGCGAGCGGCGTCGGCGGCCGTGCGGGCTGGATCCGGCTCTGTCGCCGTCGATCCGATCGCGGGCGCCGAAACGTCGACGCCGTTCGTCTGGGCCGCCAGGATCGGGCGGCCGAGATCACCTGGCAAGGGCGGACCCAGTTGGGGGACAGCGGCGGAGCCCGCGCGACGCGTGTAGTCCGCCGGGAGCGTCTGCAGGGTTTCAGGCGGCGGACCTCCAACCCGGTAGAGTTCCGGTTTGGCGGAGGGGGTGGGACGCTCCAGAAGGGCGAAGCCCAGGGCCGCGGCCAGGGCGAGGGCGGAGACACCGCCGATCGCGATCAGGGCTTTGCGCGACAGCCGCATCACGGGCGGGGGCGCGGCCCTCAGCCGCATTTGCCGGGAAATCTCGTCCTTATCCGTCGGGGTGCGATCGGTCATCGGGCCACGCGCCCCGTCTTTTCGATGCGAACCACGACCTCGCGTCCTCGTGGCGACGCCAGGCGCAGTTCGGCCGCGGAGAACAGGCGATCGACGACCATGCGCCGGCCGGCGACGCGGTAGTTGACGAGGTCGGCGCTTCTGCCGTCTTCGCCGCGAACGAACAGAGGCGGCAGGGTGGAGGCGTCCAGCCCGGGCCCAAATTCGATGAAGACCTGACGTCCGTCGTCGAAAGCGCGCACCGGACGCCACGGCGCCGTGTCGCCGCTAATCAGATAGTCAAAGCTCAAGGCGTCGATGTTCAGCGTGGGCTCGGCCGCTCGGGCGGCCTGCGTGCTGGTCGCCGCCTGCAGGGCGATCAGTTCGTCTTGCGGATACCGCCAAGAGACAGAGGCCATGGCGGTCGAGGCCGTGGACCAGAGTTCCACATGATAGGTCCGGCGATCGGTATTGATGATCAGGTTGGTGCGCAGGGCCGGCCGGGTCGGTTTGACCAGGATGTGGACCCTGGCCGTGACGCCGCTTCCGCTCACGGTGTCGCCAATGATCCAGCGCGCGGTGTCGCCAGCCGCGACGGGCCCGGACGCAGAGAGGCTCTCGCCCGGCTGCAAGGCGATGTCAGTGATCTGGCCGGGGGCGGCGTAGACCTGGAACAGGGCGCCCTCGTCGAAAGCATAGACCTGGACCGCATTGGCATAGCCGTCGCGGGTCGGTTCGATCCGTGCGGCGGCGTTGGCGCGCGCCACCCGTTCGGTCGGATCGCGCAACTCCGGCGAGACCGGATAGACCGGAATGGAGGCTGGCGAGGACACGGTCGGCAAGGCGGCCAGATCCTGAGCTTCGGAAACTGCAGGATCGGCGACCGGAATAGAGACCGGCGCCGGCTGTTGAAGCGTGGCGGACACGAAGGGCGCAGCCTCGGGAAGCGCCTCCGCGCTGGCGCAGGCGCCGAGGCCCGCCAGGGCGAGGATGGCCATGGAGGGAATGATGAGACGAGACATCAGCTGAGTTCCTTTGACCAGTTGAGGGCGCGGACGAAGACGCCCAGCGGATTCTTGCGCAGGGCGTCCGCGGTACGGGGCGGCTGCACGACGACGGTGAGAATGGCGGTCCAGCGTTCGGTCGAGGCGAACTGACCCTCGACGTAGCGCCGTTCCGTCCAGGCGACGCGGAAGCTGGAGGGCGAGGCCCGGATCACGCTCGAGACATCGACCGCGACCTGCACCCGCCCAACCTGGGCGAAGGGGTCGTTGGATCGGGCCCAGGCCGACAGGGCCTGGCCGCCTTCATCGGTGGTGTAGTCATAGGCGCGCAGCCAGTTGGCGCGCACGACCACCGGATCGGCGGCGATGCTGCGGACCTCCTCGATGAATCGGCTGAGGTGCCAGGCGATCTGGGGATCGGACGGTTGGTAGTCGGCGTCGGCCGGCGCCACCGCCTGGGCCTGTCCGAACTTGTCGATCTGGACGACCCAAGGAGTCACCACCCCACGCGCGGATTGGACCACCAGGGCGCCGGCGAGCCCGGACGACAGCAAAAGGGAGCCGAGCGCCATGAGGCGCCAATTGCGGGCCTGTACCCGGGCGGAACCGATGCGATCGTCCCAGGCCTGGGCCGCACGCTGATAGGGTGTCGTCGGCTGGGGCGTCGCGCCGTAATGGGCTGTGGCCCTCTTGAACGGGTTCATGATCTATCCTCCGAAACTGAGACTGAGGCGCCGCCGCCCGGGCGATCGCCGGAACGGACAGCGTGGATGGCGGTCTGGACGCCGTGGGCGAGCGCCTGACGTCGCGCCATCTCACGCGCCCAGGGCGGCTGTTCGGCGCCCGATGACGGCGCCGCAGGCGAGGCGACAGGTCGAGCCGAGCCGCCGCTCTGGCCGTCGGGGGTCGCGTCCGAGGACGGGGAGGGCCCAGGCCCCCACGTCGGCCCAGACGTTGTGGTCGGTCCATCTTCCGCCGACCCAAGACCCGCGCTCGGCGACGAGTCCGGCGCTGGAGGTCCGTACGGCTCGGCGGCGCCGGATGCGGTGTCGCCAGAAGGACCGGCGCCGGCGCGATGACTGTCCGAAAACTGACCGTCGGACGATCCATCGCCGGACGACCCGTCGGACGCTGACCGGTTTCCAAACGGCGCGCCGCCGGGCTGGGCGCCCGCCGATGGAGCGCTCCCCACGGACGCTCCGCCGGACGACCCGCTGGCCGGCCCTCCCGAAGGCCCCTTCGGCGCCGCCGCCGAGGCGCCGTCGGCCGCCCCCGCGCCACCGCGGCTTGCGAGTACCCCGGCGCCCGCCCGGCCGGCCAGTCCGGCGCCTGCACCGGCAGCGAGGCCCACACCGGCCGCAGCCGCCACGGCGACGCCGCCGACGGCCACGCCAGTTCCGACTGCGGCGCCCGCGCCCAGCTGAGGCGCGCCAGAGACGAGGCCGGTCGCGATGCCGGGACCGAAGATGCCCAGACCGAGCAGGGACAGGGCGCCCAGCATGACGGCGAGCACCTCCTCCAGGGTCGGGGCGTCGCCGCCGAAATCCTGCACGAAGGTGTCGAAGAGTGTCGAGCCGATGCCGACGATCACCGCCATCACCAGCACCTTGACCCCTGAGGCGACGACGTTGCCAAGCACCCGCTCGGCCAGGAAGGCGGTCTTTCCGAACAAGCCGAAGGGAATGAGGACGAACCCGGCCAGGGTCGTGAGCTTGAACTCGATAAGGGTGACGAAGAGCTGCACCGCCAAGACGAAGAAGGCGATCACGACGATCACGAAGGCGACCATCAGGACGGCGATCTGGACGAAGTTCTCGAAAAAGCCGGGAAAGCCCGACATCTGTGATGCGGACTCCAGCATCGGGCGGCCGGCGTCGATCCCGGCCTGGGCGAGTTTGCCCGGTCGCAGGAAGTCGGCGGCCGACATGGAGGCGCCGGCCGCCTTCAGGCCGAGACCGGAAAAGCTCTGGAACACGATGTTCGCGAGACGGCTGAAGTTGCCGATCAGAAAGGCGAAGAAGCCGACGAAAAGGGTCTTCTTCACCAGCCGGGCCATCACATCGTCGCCAGGCGCCCAGGCCCAGAACAGGGCGGCCAGGGTTATGTCAATGACGACGAGGGTGGAGGCGATGAAGGCCACCTCACCCCCCAGCAGACCGAAGCCGCTGTCGATGTAGCGGGTGAAGACCTCCAGAAACCGGTCGATGACGCCCGTATCATTCATCGGAGATCTCCGCGGTCGGGTGCGAGAAGAAGTGGTTGCGGCTCTGGGCCCAGGCGGACCGGCATGCGGGCTCATCCGCCCCGCTCGGGCCCGCCAGCCGGCAGCGATCGAGGGCTTCAGCCAGGGTCTCGGTTGATGTCCTGTGACGAGGCGCACGGGGCGCGATCGTCACCACCCGGACTTCACCCGACTTCGCATCCTGAACGGCCTGGCCTGCGAGAACGCCTGCGATGACGAGCGCGAGTATGGCGAGACCGACCGTGATGCGGCCGAGCGGCAGGGCCGGAGGCGATGACGGGGTCACTGAACCGGCGCCGTGGCGAATCCCATGAACCGACGGAACCGCGCCTGGGCGTCGGCGTGAGCGGCGGCCCGGTCGGCGGCCTCCAGCGCCTGGGCCCGGCCCTGGGCCGCCAGCAGGGCGCTGAGTTCCGACAGTTGAGCGGCCTGCAGGGCAAGGAGCTGGTTGCCGGCCTGGGCGGCCTGAAGGGCCCCGGTCGAGGTCTGGCTTGCCGTGACGAGACGGTTCATCTCCGTTCGCGACGTCTCCAGACCGCCGACCACGCCGGCCTGAACCTTCAGCGCGTCCTCGAAGGCGCCGACGGAGGTCGACCAGCGCGCGTCGGCGCGGGCGACCAGGTCGCGCTCGGTCGCGCTCATCGCAGCCGATCCGTAACGGCCGCGAAAAGCCTCCTCGATCTGGCCCACATCGAAGGCCAGAGACCGGGCCTGCCCCAGCAAGGCCTGGGTGCGGCTCACCTGTTCCTGGAGTTGCTGAAGCGAAGAGGTCGGCAGGCTGGCCAGGTTGCGCGCCTGGTTCATCAGCATGGTCGCTTCGTTCTGCAGCGACTGGATCTGGTTGTTTACCTGCTCGAGAGCGCGAGCGGCCTGGATCAGGTTCTGGGCATAATTCGCCGGATCATGGACGGCGAGCTGGGCATGAGCGGGCTGGACGATCAGGCAGGCGCCGAGGGTGGCGGACAGCAGGGCGCGACGCAGGGTCTTCATGAAGAACTCCAAGGTCAGGGTTGGGGTGGGTAGGCTGCGTCTAGACGGCCCGCCTCGAGCAGGTCGGCGGCCCAGGGAAGGCGTCGATGGCGGAGCCAGGCGGCGGCGAAGCCGTCGCGTCCATGATCCCCGACCAGTCTGGCGATCGCGGCCTGATCAGTGGCCGACGAGGCGGCGCAAAAGGCCAACGCGACCGGGCCGAGACCCAGTTCAAACAGGCGATTGCCACGACGCGACTGGCAGTAATAGTCGCGCTTCGGGATGGCTTGGCTGAGGATCTCGATCTGACGCGCATTCAGGCCGAAGCGGCGATAGATGGCCTGAATCTGCGGCTCGAGCGCCCGATCGTTCGGCAGGAAGACGCGGGTGTGGCAGCTCTCGATGATGGCGGCGGCGATCGCGCTGGACTCGATGTCGGCCAGGGACTGGGTCGCGAAGATCACCGAGGCGTTCTTCTTGCGAAGCGTCTTCAGCCACTCCCGCAGCTGACTGCCGAAGCCTCGGTCATCGAGCGCGAGCCAGCCTTCGTCGATGACGATCAGGCTGGGGCGTCCGTCCAGTCGGGCTTCGATCCTGTGGAACAGGTGCGCGAGCACGGCTCCGGCCGCACCCGATCCGATCAGACCTTCGGTCTCGAATGCCTGGATCGGGGCGACGCCGAGATGTTCAAACTCGCCGTCCAGCAGCCGGCCCCAGGGACCGTCGAGGGTGAAGGGCGCCAGAGCGCGTTTCAGCACAGTGGATTGAACCAGGGCGGCGAACCCGGACAGAGTCCGCTCGGCCGCCGGGGCCGACGCCAGGCTGGTCAGAGCCGACCAAATCTGGTCCTTGATCTCCGGCGTGACGCCGACGCCCTCGGTCCGGTAAAGGTCCGCGAGCCATCCCGCAGCCCAGGCCCGCTCGCCGGCATCGTCGATCTGTTCGAGAGGCTGAAGGGCCAGACCTTCGCCTTGGCCCGATAAGGCCGCGCCGAGATTGTGGAAGTCGCCGCCCATGGCGAGGGTTGCGGCGCGGATCGACCCGCCGAAATCAAAGGCGAAGATCTGGGCGCAGTCATAGCGCCGGAAGGACAGGGCCATCAGCGCCAGCAACACGCTTTTGCCGGCGCCGGTCGGCCCGACGACCAGGGTATGACCGACATCGCCGACGTGATTGGAGAAGCGAAACGGTGTCGAACCCTCGGTGCGCGCAAAGAACAGCGGCGGCCCGTCCAGGTGATCGTTCCACGCCGCGCCCGCCCAGACCGCGGACAGCGGCATCAGATGCGCCAGGTTGAGGGTCGAGATCGGGGGCGTGCGGACGTTGGCGTAGACCTGTCCGGGCAGAGAGCCGAGCCAAGCCTCCACGGCGTTCAGGCTTTCGGACATGCAGGTGAAGTCGCGACCCTGGATCACCTTTTCCACGAGCCGCAGTTTGACGTCAGCCGCAGCGGGCGCGGCGTCCCAGACCGTGATCGTGGCTGTGACCAGCGCATAGCCCACGCCATCAGCGCCGAGATCTTGCAAGGCCTCGTCGGCGTCCTGCGCCTTGTTGCCCGCATCGGTATCCATCAGGACCGAAGCCTCGTTGGTCATCACCTCCTTGAGGATGGCTGCGACGGATTTGCGCTTGGAAAACCACTGACGCCGGATGCGGCCGAGCAGTTTGGCGGCCTCGGTCTTGTCCAGGCAGATGGCTCGGGTGGTCCAGCGATAGGCGAACGGCAGCCGATTCAGGTCGTCGAGCAGGCCGGGCCAGGTTGCGGTCGGGAAGCCGATCACGGTCAGGGTCCGCAGGTGAGCGTCCCCAAGGCGGGGGGCCAGACCGGTGATCAGGGGACTGTCGGCGACCAGGGCGTCGATGTGCATCGGCGTGTCCGGAAGGCGGACGCGGTGCCGCGAGGTCGAGACCGTCGAATGCAGATAGGTCAGGGTCTCCTCGTCGTTCAGCCAGGCCGCTTCGGGCATGAAGCCTTCCACGAGGCCGAGGAGGCGGTCGGTGCGATCGAGGAAACCCCGGATCTGTTCGGGCCAGTCGACGCCGCGCGCGTGTTGTCCCTCATAGAGCCAGCGATCGATCCAGCTTCTGTCTTCGGCCGGAGGCAACCAGACGAGCGACAGGAAGTAGACGCTCTCGAAATGTGCGCCTTCGGCCTGGAAGTCGGCGCGCCGCTCCTCGTCCACCAGGGCCGAGACGGGATCGGGAAACTCGCCGACGGGATAGGCGACAGCCGGGTTGCGCTGGGCTTCGACCAGAACTGTCCAGCCCGAGCCCAGGCGGCGCAGCGCATTGTTCAGGCGCGCGGCGGTGGCTGTGAGTTCGGTCGTCGTCGCCGAGTCCAGATCCGGTCCCCGGAACCGGGCGGTGCGTTGGAAAGCCCCATCCTTGTTGAGCACGACGCCGGGCGCGATCAGGGCGGCCCACGGCAGGAAATCGGCCAGGCGTTTGGGGCGTCGGCTGTATTCGCGAAGATCGAGCATGGAAACCTCAGACGTCGAGGAAAGCGGGAATGCGGAGATGGCGGCGGGCGACCTCGACGAAGTCGGGGTCCTTGCGGGCGGCCCAGACCGCCAGCCCGTGGCCGGCGATCCAGAGCAAGGCGCCAAGGATCCAGAGGCGAAGGCCCAGACCCAGCGCGGCGGCCAGGGTTCCGTTGAGAAGGGCCAGGGTCCTCGGCGCGCCCGCCAGCAGGATCGGTTCGGTCAGGGCGCGGTGAACCGGCGCCAGATACCCGACGGGCGGGTCGTCGGCGCCGGCGCCCATCAGACCAGCGCCCCGCCGCCGAACGAGAAGAAGCTCAGGAAGAAGGAACTGGCGGCGAAGGCGATCGACAGCCCGAATACGATCTGGATCATGCGGCGCGCGCCGCCGGAGGTGTCCCCGAACGCCAGGGTGAGGCCGGTGACGATGATGATGATCACCGCGATGATCTTGGCGACCGGACCCTCAATCGACTCCAGGATCTGCTGGAGCGGGGCCTCCCACGGCATCGACGAGCCGCCGGCCCAGGCGGGGGCGGCCAGCATCGCGGCGAGGGCGAAGAGCCCAACGCCGCCAACATGGCGCGACAGGCGGGGGAAGGGGCGATCCGGTCGGCGTCCGGCCGGCAGGCTTGATGGGTGCGAGGTCATGGTGAGATCCTTTCAGGGTTGGGGCAGCAGGGAGGTGAGGCGGTAGGCGCCGTCGGCGGCCAGCCCGTCGACAGCGCTGAGTTCGACCAGACGGCGGGCGCCGCCGCGGCCGTCCAGCACCGCGATCAGGTCGATGGTGTCCGCGATCAGGGGGCGGGGCACGGTGACGACGACCTCCTGGATCAGCTGTTCGAGCCGATGCAGGGCGCCGACGCCTGAGCCTGCGTGAAGCGTTCCGACACCGCCGGGGTGGCCGGTTCCCCAGGCCTTGATCAGGTCAAGCGCTTCGGGGCCGCGCACCTCGCCGATCGGGATCCGGTCTGGCCGGAGGCGCAGGGCCGACCGCACGAGATCCGATAGCGAGACGGCTCCGGCGCGCGTGCGCATCGACACCAGGTTCTGCGCCGCGCACTGAAGCTCGCGGGTGTCCTCGATCAGGATAATGCGGTCGGTGCTGTCGGCGATCACCGCCAGAAGCGCATTGACCAGTGTCGTCTTGCCGGTCGATGTGCCGCCGACGACGAGGATGTTCTTCCGGTCCAGCACGGCCTTGCGCAAGGTGGCCGCCGCCGCGTCCGGCATGATGCCGGCGGCGACGTAGTCGGCGAGGCCGAAGATGGCGACCGCCGGCTTGCGGATGGCGAAAGCGGGGCCCGACACCACGGGCGGGAGAAGCCCTTCGAACCGCTCGCCGGTTTCTGGCAGTTCCGCCGAGACGCGGGGCCGATCCTCATCCACCTCGACGCCGAGATGGTGAGCCACCAGGCGGACGATGCGTTCGCCATCGGCGGCTCGGATGTGATCGCCGGTCGCCTCCAGGCCCGTGCTCAGACGGTCCAGCCACACCGAGCCGTCCGGGTTGAGCATGACCTCCAGTACGTCGGAATCCTGCAGAGGCCCGGTCACTTCCGGACCAAAGGCCGTCAGCAGCATCCGGGCCGTCCGCGCCTTGCCGGCCTTGAGGGGAGTGAGGCTGCTCATGAGACCCGTCGGGAGGGAAGGTCGCTGGGGCGACCGGACGGGTGATTAAGAGGACCGCTTTTCCGCGCGGTTCAACAGGCTCGGCAGAGGCGTAGGGCTATGGCGTACAACGACAGGCGAACGGCGGGATGGAGCCGTCGGCCGGGCCTCAGAGATCGGCTCCGAACAGGCGCACGACGCGCAGCCATTCAGTTTCGCGTTCGTCCGTCAGTTCGACATGGGTCTCGTCAATGTAGCGCACGAGGTCGAGGAGGGCGCTGTCCACGAGGCAGAACTCCGGACCGTTTTCACTCGGCATGACGACGGGGAGCGACGCATCGAAGGTCGACAGGGCGTCGATGAGATCCTGAACGGTCATGGCGGCTCCGGAACGCTTCCGCGGTCCGTTGCGAGGGGGCGGCCGCATCGTTGTTTTATCGCGGGGGCGCTGGTCGATCCATGGCTCCGCTCGGAACAGCGAGCAGCCTGGTTCGGAGGCTTATCGGCTCAAGGGCTCCGTGCCGCGGTCCAACAGGGCGAGGTAGGCGTCATAGACGAACAGCCGGTTGCGCTTTCGCCCCGTGGTCTCGCGAACGATTCCCGTCCCGGCCATCAGGTCGAGCGCCTTGCTGACGGTCGGGATCGACAGCATCAGGTCTCGCGCGGCGCCGGCCACGCTGACGAGCGGCCGTTTCTGCAACAGATCGTGGACGCGCAGGACCGAGGTCGCCGATCGGCCGAACCCGGCGATGGTTTCCTGGTCGCGGGCGAACATGGCGGTCAGATCCCGGGTGGTCTCGGTCGCCTGTTCAGCGGTCTCGGCGACACCCGTCAGGAAGAACTCCAGCCACGCTTCCCAGCGCCCGGTCGAACGCACTTCCTGGAGCAGGCGGTAATAGTCCCCGCGATGCGATTTGAGGAACAGGCTGAGGTAGAGGATCGGTTCGCGCAGAAGGCCGGCCTCGCACAGCAGCAAGGTGACGAGCAATCGGCCCAATCGGCCGTTGCCGTCCAGGAAGGGGTGGATGGTTTCGAACTGGACGTGGGCGAGACCGGCTCGCAGCAGAGGCGGCATGGCGCGGTCGTCGAGATGCAGGAAGCGTTCGAACGAATCGAGACAGTCCATCAACCGGTCCGGCGGCGGCGGCACGAACAGGGCGTTGCCCGGCCGGGTGCCGCCGATCCAGTTCTGCGAACGCCTGAACTCTCCAGGCTGTTTGCCGGCCCCACGGCCGGATTTGAGCAGGATCTCGTGCATCTCCCGCAGCAGGCGCAGCGATATCGGAAACCCGTCCCGGAGCCTGCGCATGCCGTGATCGAGAGCGGCGACGTAGTTGGAGACCTCTGTGACATCGTCGAGCGGGACGCTCGGTGTCTCGTCGGATTCGAACAGCAGCAGATCGGACAGGGACGATTGGGTGCCCTCGATCTGGGACGACAGCAGCGCCTCCTTGCGCACGTACATGAACAGGAACAGCGGTGCTGATGGCAACAGAGTCGTCACGCCGTCCAGAGCGCCGATCGCGCCGCGCGCCCGATCGTACACGTCGAGGAACTGGCCGAAGTCCAGCGGAGGCTCGGGCGGCAGGGGGGCAGGCAGATAGGCCCGGACCCGTTCGCCGCCGGCGACCGTCTCGACGAATTCGCCGACGTTGCGATTGAGCGGTGACTTAGGCAGGCGCGCGATCCTTTTTTAACAGCCTTCGTTATGCAACGAAAACGCACTATTCTTTCATAACGCTCGCGCGTGATAAAACCAACCGATCGCGGAGCAAACCTCAGTCGTCGTCCACGCCCGACCCGCCGCGATCGCCGCTGCCTTCGTCTCCCGGGAGATCAAGGGACAACTCGCGCGTAAAGGCGCGACCGGTTGCAAGCCGACGGCCGAGGCTTTCGACAAAGGCCCCATACCGCTCGCGCCCCTTGGCTCGGGCGGCGGCCTGGGACGGTTCGGGCAAAGGCGGGGTCGCCGTCAGCCAGAAGCGTACGAACATGGCCAGCATCTCCACCCCGATACCGACATCGCGCTCGAGCCGGTCGGCATGGCGGTTCAGCCGATCCAGCCGGCGTACCAGTGCAGCTTCCTGACGCTCGGCCGCGTCCGGCGACAGGAAGCTGGCGATCGCCGCCTCCGCGATCATGGATCGGGAGACGCCGCGTCGATCGGCATAGGCTTCGAGATGATCGAGCAGCTTCGGTTCGAGGTAAACGGACAGTCGAGATTTCATCGTCGCCTCCTAGAGTTCGATGCCGTCGTCGGGATCGAGAGCCGCCTGTCGCGCGATCCGACGCGCCCTGGCGTCAAGGCTCGATCGCAGCGCCACGGTCGGGTCCTCGTCATCCGTTTCCAGCCAGTCGAGCGCGTCGGGAGCCGGCGGTTCGGGCGCAATATCGGGCGCCGCCAACTCAGGCTCCAGCCGCAATCCGCCCCCGCCCTCGCCCTCGCCGCCTTGCGTCGAATTGCAGGACGCGACGATCGCCTCGTCCTGCAAACGCGCAGGCCAGATCGCCTCCTGACCCGGCGCCGATCCCGCGCCGGCGCCGGTCACCGGTCGGGCGTCGGTTTGCATCGGCGCCTTCAGGATCCGACGCTTCAACGCCCGGTCGGTAAAGTAGCGAACCTTCTTTCCCCGGATCGGCGCGCAGCCCGAGACGAGGACCAGTTCATCGTCGGCGGGAAGTTGCATGACCTCGCCCGGCGTCAGCAGGGGCCGGGCGGTCTCCTGACGTGAGACCATCAGATGTCCGAGCCAGGGGCTGAGCCGATGGCCGGCGTAGTTTCTCTGAGCGCGAAGTTCGGTCGCCGTTCCGAGCGAGTCCGATATGCGCTTGGCCGTCCGCTCGTCGTTCGTCGCGAAGGCGACCCGGACATGGCAGTTGTCCAGGATGGCGTTGTTGGGGCCGTAGGCGCGTTCGATCTGGTTCAGCGACTGGGCGATCAGGAAGGCCTTGAGCCCGTAGCCGGCCATGAAGGCCAGGGCGCTTTCGAAGAAGTCGAGCCGGCCCAGCGCCGGAAACTCGTCCAGCATCATCAGGAGACGGTGACGGTCGTCGCGGGCCTGAAGGTCTTCGGTCAGTCGGCGTCCGACCTGGTTGAGGATCAGCCGGATCAGCGGCTTGGTGCGGCTGATGTCGGAGGGCGGAACGACCAGATAGAGGGAGGCGGGGCGCTGTCCTTCCACCAGATCGCCGATGCGCCAGTCGCACTGGCGCGTGACGCGCGCCACGACCGGGTCGCGATACAGGCCCAAAAAACTCATGGCGGTCGACAGGACGCCCGAGCGTTCGTTCTCGCTCTTGTTGAGAAGCTCTCGGGCCGATGAGGCGACTACGGGATGCGGCCGATCTCCCAGATGGTCGGTCGTTATCATGCGCCGGAGCGTGGCCTCGATCGGTCTGGCCGGATCGGACAGGAAGCCGGCGACCCCGGCCAAGGTCTTGTCGGGCTCGGCGTAGAGAACGTGCAGGATGGCGCCGACGAGGAGGGAATGGCTCGTCTTCTCCCAATGGTTTCGCCGTTCCAGCGCGCCTTCCGGATCGACAAGGATGTCCGCGATATTCTGGACGTCGCGCACCTCCTGGTCGCCTCGTCGCACTTCCAGAAGGGGATTGTAGGCGGCGCTGTTGGGGTTTGTAGGGTCGAACAGGTAGACGGATCCGAAACGGGCGCGCCATCCGGCGGTCAAGGTCCAGTTCTCCCCCTTGATGTCGTGCACCATGGCCGACCCCGGCCAGGTCAGCAGCGTCGGCACGACGAGGCCCACGCCCTTGCCGCTGCGGGTCGGGGCGAAGCAGAGGACGTGTTCCGGGCCGTCGTGGCGCAGATAGCCCGCCCGCGTCCGGCCGAGGATCACACCGTCCGGGCCATGCAGGCCGGCGGCGATCGCGTCGTCGTCGTCGGCCCATCGCGCCGTGCCGTAGGTGGTCGCTGAAGCGGTCTCGCGCGAGCGCCAGACGGCCATGGCGATGGCCACGGCGATGGCGACGAAGGCGGCGCCGGCGGCGATGGCCCCGCCTTCCAGAAAGATCCGGGGCGCGTAGGCGTCGTAGACGAACCACCATCCGAAGATCGAGGGCGGCCAGTACACCGGCCAATCGTCGATCAGGAACCACGGCGGCCCGAGCGCCGCCTGAAAGCCGAGGCGCCAAGCGGTCCATTCGGTGGCGCCCCAGACCCCCAACAGAAGGATCAGGCTCACCGCGAGGATGGGGCCCCAGAGAATTCTACCGGCGGACATGGTCAGGACTCCAGAGTTTGAGGCGAAGGGTCATCGGCTGGGCCCGCGCATCGGCCCTGGTCTCCAGTCGATCGCGCCGTGCCCAGCCACCCCCGTGACGGTCTGGTTCAGTTGGCGCTCAAGCGCCGGACGCCAGGGCACGAGGGTGAAGCCCAGGCCATCGTCGATCATGGCGAAGCGGCCGGAGGTCAGGGTCACTCGTCGGCGATAGATTCCGGAGACGGTCTCGCCGTCGACGGCCGGGCGATGGGCGAGACCTGTCTCCGCGCTCAGCCGACGACCGGCGGCTGCGAGATCCAGGTCGCGGAGCGTTTCCAGAAGGCGCGGGGCGAGGCGGACACGACCGTTTTCGCGCCGGGCTAGGCCCATGGTTTCGAGATGGGCGATCCGAAGCTCGAGAGCGGTCGCGACAGCCTCGCCGAAGCCGGAGGTCGGCGGTCGGACGTCGGGACCGACAAGCCGTCCTTCCAGGAGGCGGCGATCCAGCCAGGTTGCGCCCTCCGCGACGGCCTGGGATTCGACGGACAGGTCTGCTCTGACATGAAGGCCGAGGCGACCGGCCGCCGCGCCCTTTATCGGCGCCAACTCCACGACAGCGCCGATCCGCACATCGAGTTCGGTCAGGTCGCGAACCTGGTGGTGACGCACATGGCCGTCCAGACCGTCGAGCACGAGGTAGCCGGAGCCTTTCAACTCATCGTCCAGTCCCTGGCTGATGACGCGGCCGATCACCGGACGGGTGACGCGCTCCTCGACGCGAAGCCGCTCCGGTGAGAGGTCCAGCCCTTGGGCCGACAGGCCCTGATGCAGACGGGCGATGATGTCGCCACGCCGCCCTAGGGCCTTGAGGGTGGTCTCGGCGTCCGCGGCAAGCCGCCATCGCCACGGACGCTCGAGTGTCGCGACGCCGAGGTCCTGCAGGGTTTCCACCCGGGCGATCTTGAGCGCCCGCCAGGAGCTGGCGCGATCGGCGCCCGGACGGAAATCCAGCCGACCGTCGGATCGGGCCGCTTCATGGACGATCAGCCTGTCCAGACGGGTCCACCGATCGGAGGTCACATCGCGCGCCAGACTGCGCCCGATGTCCTGTTCCGTGCGGGGCCCCAGTTCGCGGGTGACCAGATCGCGGGCGCGGGCGCGAAGGCCGTGCGCGATGTAGTCGCGTGAGATGACGAGATCGTCGCCGCGATCCGTGACGCCGCGAACGAGGACATGCACGTGAGGATGGGCGGTGTTCCAGTGTTCGACCCCGACCCAGTCCAGTCGGGTCCCGAGGTCAGCCTCGGCGGCGCGCATGAGGTCCCGGGTGAAGGCTTTCAGGTCGTGAAGATCCGCGCCGTCCTCGGGTGAGACGATGAAACGGAAATGGTGGCGGTCGCCGTCACACCGCGCTCCGAATCCTTCGGGGCTCCGGCGCTTCGCCTCGGGACCAGCGGCATCAGCATTGCCGGCGTCGAAGAGACGGCCCGGCGCGCCGTCCCGGGTCGCGCCGTCGCGCTGGAGATAGCGCAGATGCGCCGACAGGGGTGCTCGACCTGGAGTATGACGCACGATGCGGGTCTTGATGACGACGCCGCGGGGGTTGGATCCGAGGCGCCGGACGGCCTGAACGCCCCCGGTCCGACCCCGGCCAAAGACGCTGGCGCGAGCGGCGCGCCCGGTGTTGAAGCCGCCGGCCCGCTGGACCGAGCCCAAGACCTGTCGAAGGGCCGAACCCGACCGCGCGCGGCCCTGACGGATGCGGCCCGGCTGAATCTCGAAATCGTCGTCCCCGGTCATCTCGGGCGCCACGAGGTGCGCGAAAGCCCGGCGCGCCGGGCTTCCAGCGAGACCAACAGCCTGTCGGCCGGGAGGACACCTCGCGCGCGCATGTTGAAAGGCTTGAGGAAAACCATCCCCCACCCCGCCCACACCTCGCGGCTTTTATCTTGCCCTCCCGGTTTTCCCCAACTGAAGACTCGATCCCGCTTTTTTACAGGCAATCCCAGACGATCACTCATGACCGGACGCCTCTGTCCGAGGGTCAGGAAAGAGGTCTGAACGCGGGGACGCTGTTCCCCGTGAGGCGTTGCTCCGATCCCTTCCCAGGACGACGAAAATGGCGGCGGACTCAGGGTCGGGAGACCTCGCCGAAGCCGGATTAACGGACGTTCTGTAAGCTCCGTCCTGCGCGACCCCCAGTCGCGCGGTGATACGGGCGACGTAGATCCGGGTTTCCAGAGGCAGTCGCCGCCCTGTGCTCAGGTGCTCCTGATACCGGCCGGGGCCTGCATTATAGGCGGCAAGAAACCCCGGCGCGCCGAACCGATCATAGAGTTCGCGCAGGTAGGCGGAACCCGCGAGAATGTTGTCGCGAGGGTGATAAGGATCCCCGCCGAGGCCGTATCGGGCGCGCAACTCGCGATAGGTCGCGGGCATCACCTGCATCAGTCCCATCGCGCCCACGGACGATGTCGCCGTCAGATCGTAGGCGCTTTCGGCCTGGATCACCGCGCGAATCCAGCGCTCGGGCAGGCCGAAACGCCAGGAGGCTTCGGCGATCGCGCTCGCCACAACCTGTTCCTGAAGCCGCCGATTTTCGGGCTGGGACACGTTCGCCAGAGCGACGTGTGGGCATGCCTGGGCGATCATGGCGCCGGAAATCGCGACGGCCAGACCCGTGCAGGAGGGCTGGAATCGCATCCTCACGACCTGCGCTGGCGCACATGGACCGGGTAGGCGACGCCTCTGACGGTGCGTATCGAAGTCGGGCCAAAATATCGGCCGTCGAGGGAGTCGGCGACGTCGGGGGTGAGGAGGAAGACCTCGTCGGCTGCGAGCGTTCGACATCCCGACCAGGACGGAAGCGGTCGGCCGCGGCGGTCCGCACGCCTCGCGTCGGCCAGAGGCCTTTCATCGACGGAGACGGTCACACCCGTCCGACAGATGCGCGCGGGCGCGACAGCCGCCACGGTCTTGATCAGGGGAACGCCACGCGGCAGGTAGCCACGCTCCGACAAAAGATCCTCGACTTGGGGCGACGGATCGACCACGACACGGTCACCCACGCGCACAGGCGAGGCCGGATCGACCCTATAGAGACCGATGGGAGCGCTCGCGCTGGCGTTCCACACAAGCAGGGTTGGCAGGGCCAGATCCACCGGAGCCCACATCAGCAGGGCGCCGACGAGCGTCGCGCCGAGCGCGAACGTCCGGGTCATGCGACCGCCCTCCGCAACAGCCAGGCAGCATGGCGGCTGGCTGTGTAGGCCTGCGGCCGCTCTCCGACGAGCAGGCGGTTGTGAAGATGTCGCCAGTGATCCGGTGCGACGGACTCCGGGGCGATGCCGATCGCCTCTATCGCGTCGATGGCGTCCAGCGCCGCTTTGACGCGAGGCCAGCCGGTTAGCCGCAGCAGGCTGACGCCGCCGGGGGTGACCCCGGGCACGCTGGTTCGCGCCTCAAACGGCGACGGCGCCGTGAGAATATCGAGGCGCGAGACGACGGTTCCCCGGTCTCCAGAGGCCCAACGGACGAAGGCGAAAACACTGCCCGGATGGAAGGCGACGAACCGGTTCTGACGGGTGACGATCTTCTGATCGATGACTGCGCCGAAGCGGATCCAGCGTTCGATCCGGCCCCTGTCGAACACGAGTTCGACCCAGGTCAGGGCACCCGAACGGCCCGCCGCAACGGCCGGAACCAACCGCGGGCGTT
>Ga0247812_10000226_pt1 | contig 53171 bp, 55 predicted proteins | sample UWRJL149409B1_FD_178011 | JGI IMG/M metagenome (GOLD analysis project Ga0247812, IMG submission 178011) | Plant litter microbial communities from Arlington Agricultural Research Station in Wisconsin, United States - UWRJ-L149-409B-1 | ecosystem: Environmental > Terrestrial > Plant litter >...
GACTATCGCGCTCGGACCAGCGACCATCTGGGTTCGGCGCGGCTGGAGGCGGTGGGCGAGGGACCCAGCGCCCTGTTCGACGACCCGCTGGCCCTGACGGGTCTGGCGGCGGCGGCGGCGGTGTCCCTGGGCGCCCTGCCGGAACGCGAGCCCCATCCCGGCGCCTTTCTGGCCTTCGAGGCGCTGATGGGGGCGTTCGTGATCCCCGAGGTCTGGCCAGCCATCTTCGTGCGGTTCGAGGCGGGCCTGCTGGAAGACCTGGGGTTCGGTCTCGATCTGTCCCGTTGCGCCGCGACGGGGACGATGGACGATCTGGTTTATGTCAGTCCCCGCACTGGCCGGGCCGTCAGCCGCGAGGCGGGTGCGCCCTACGCCGACAAGATGCTGAAACTGCCGCCCTTCATGATGGGCGCCCAGGCCGGCCTGGGCGAGGGCGACGTCGGCGCCGGGCTGGACCTGACCGGCCACTTTCTCGAACAGTTCGTCTTCCATCCCCAGAACCGCCCGATCCCGTCAGCGCGCGTCTGGATGGTCGACAAGCTGAGGGAGCAGGGGCGGCTTTAGGGCTGTCTGCGCCTTACCGATCCTTTAGTTGCCCCGAAGGCCGTTGCCCGTGACTGTCGTCCGACAAGGGGAACGCCGGTTTGAAAACTCTCATGCTCTGCCTGATGGCCGCATCGGCCATTCCAGGCGTCTCGATCGCCCAGACGGCGGTTTCTCGCTCGCATTTTGACCCGGGCACCTGCGCTGTCGCCGTGGCCGCCGACGAGACGATCGACTGCGGCGTCCTGATTGTTCCGGAAAACCGCGCCGTGGCGGACAGCAGGATGATCCGCCTTCCTGTGATGATCTTTCGCAGCCGGGCGGCGCAGCCTCTGGCCGACCCTGTCATGTTCCTGACGGGCGGCCCCGGAAACAGCGCCCTGACCGGCCAGCGATCGGGCCGGAGCAACCCGTTTCTCGAGACGCGTGATCAGGTTTTGCTGGAGCCGCGTGGCGCTCGCCTGTCGCAGCCTGCGCTCGAATGCCCCGACATCAACGCCCTGAAGGGCGAGATCGGCGCAGGAAGGGTGAGGGGAGATGCGGCGCAGACCGCCCTTGTCGCCGCCGCTGCGAAATGCCGCGCCGCGCTGGTTGCGTCGGGAGCGGACCTGAACGGCTACACCTCGGCCGAGGCCGCTGACGACATTGAGGATCTGCGCCTCGCCCTGGGGTATCCGCAGCTCAATCTCTACGCCCTGTCCTACGGAACCCGGCTGGCCCTGACCGTTGCGCGCCGACACCCGGCATCGGTTCGCGCCATGGTTCTGGACTCCGCCCTGCCGCCCGAAGTCGGCTATGACGAGACTGCGGCGGCGAACACATGGCGCGCGCTGAATGCGGTGTTCGACGGTTGCGCGGTCGACCCCGCCTGTGCGCAGGCATGGCCGCGTCCGCGCGAGGATTTCGAGGCTCTGGTGGCTCAAGCCGACCGCGAACCGCTTCAAATCCGGTCGACGGAGCCTTTGGTCGAGGTGCGTGGCGCGGACATTGTCCAAGCCGTCGGCGGGGCTCTGCAGGATCCACAACGTATTCCCCTGATTCCCCGCGCCGTCGGCGAGGCCCTGGCGGGTCGACCCGAGGAAATGGCGCGCTGGATCAATGAGGAGCAGGGCGCTTCCGCCTTCTCATGGGGCCTCAGGCTGTCGGTGTGGTGCGGCGAGGAGGCGCCGTTCGAGGACGCCGCCCGGGTTGGGGTCCAGACGGCGTCTGAACAGGGCCTCGGCGGCATGGACGCCCGCACGGCCTCGCCCGAAATGTGCGACGCCTGGGATGTCGCCGCGGCGCCCGCCGTCGAGAACCAACCGGTGGATACGGACATCCCGACCCTGATCTTCGCCGGCGAGTTCGATCCGTCCACGCCTCCGCAGTGGGGACGCCGCCTTCTGGCCAACATGCCCAAGGCCTTTTTCGTGGAGATGCCTGGCCTGTCGCACGGCGCCAGCTTCAACCGCTGCGGCGGCCGAATGGCCTTCGACTTCATCAACGATCCGGGCGCGGCGCCTGTGTCGACCTGTATCGCGCAGAGCGCGGGCGCAGACTTTGGAGCGAGCGCCCGGCCCGCGGAGTGAACAAGAACAGGTCGCACACGGATCAAGCGTAGCCGTAAGGCCACGGCGACGGCCGAAACGCGTTCGAACGGGGCTCTTCATCAAACTGGCGCACTGGCGTCGCTGACCCGTCTTTCGCCCGACATATCCCCGCCTTCACGAACAGCAGGTGCTGTCCGAACCGGGGGCTATCATGACCAATCACCGTCTTCTGGCGGGCGTATCGACGCTCGCCCTCGCCTTGACCGCCGTCCTGCTGACGCCAGTCCAATCCGCCGCCCAGGACATGATCGTCGAGCCGGGCGAGCCGTCCTCCAACGTCGAGGACATCGTCGTCTTCGGCCGCGGCGCCAGCCGTCAGCAGGCCTCGATCACCGAAGGCGCGATCGCCATTGAGGCGTCGGGCACCAGCCCGCTGAAGGCCATCGAACGCCTGCCCGGTGTCAGCTTCCAGTCCGCCGACGCCTTCGGAAACTATGAATGGTCGGCGCGGGTCACCCTGCGCGGCTTCAACCAGACCCAGCTCGGCTTCACCCTGGACGGCGTGCCGCTGGGCGACATGAGCTATGGCAACCACAACGGTCTGCACGTGTCGCGCGCCATCATCTCCGAGAACGTCGGCCGGGTGGACGTGGCCCAGGGCTCGGGCGCGCTGGGCACCGCCTCCAGCAGCAATCTGGGCGGCACGATCCAGTTCACGACACGCCGCCCGACCGAGGATTTCGGCGTCGACGTCGCCGGCACCTTCGGCAGCGAGGACACGATGCGCGGCTTCGTTCGTCTGGACTCCGGCGCCTTCGGCCCGGCCGGGACGCGCTTCTCACTTTCCTACGCCGACCATCAGGCCGACAAGTGGAAGGGCGTGGGCGAGCAGAACCAGGAGCAGATCAACGCCAGCTTCGTCCAGTCGATCGGCGCGGGCGAACTGACCGGCTTCATCAACCACTCCGAACGCCGCGAAAACGACTATCAGGACCTGTCGCTGGAGCAGATCGGTCGTCTGGGTCGCGACTGGGACAACAATTCAGGGTCCTATGCCGACGCGGTGACCAACGCCACTCTGTATCAGGCCAACCCGGCTGGCGACTGCCCGCAGATCGGCGGCGGCAACGGCTCGAACGCCTATGTCGGCGGGGCGGACTGTATCGACGACGCCTATTTCGACGCCGCCGGTCTGCGTGACGACACCATCGGCGCCCTGAGCCTGAAGTATCCGATCACGGACGCCTTCTCGGTCTCGCTGACGGGTTATGGCCACAAGAACGAGGGGCAGGGGCTGTGGTATACGCCCTATACGCCGACGCCGGCTGGCGCGAGGGGCCCGGACGGCGCGGTGATCGCCAACACCGGCCCGATCGCCATCCGCACGACGGAATACGACATCGACCGCAAGGGCGCCTTCGGTTCGGCCCAGCTGGCGCTCGGCGGTCACACGATCGAAGCGGGCTTCTGGTTCGAGAACAACGACTTCAACCAGGCCCGTCGCTTCTACGGCCTGTCACGCACGGAGATGACCCGGCCGTCTCTGGAGTTCCAGTCGAACCCCTTCTTCACCCAGTGGGCCTATGCCTACGAGACCGAGACCCGCCAGTACTATGTGCAGGAGAGCTGGGCCGTCACCGAGGCCCTGACCCTGAACGCGGGCTTCAAGTCGCTGTCGGTCGAGAACAGCGCCCAGACCGTGACCGGCGACAACAAGACCGGTTCGATCAAGGCCGAGGACACCTTCCTGCCGCAGGTCGGCATCGCCTACGACCTGAACGACGACCATCAGCTGTTCGCCTCCTATGCGGAGAACATCCGGGCGTTCGAATCCTCGAACACCGGCGGTCCCTTCTCGGCCACGGCGGCGGGCTTCGCGGCCATTCGCAACAGCCTGCAGCCGGAAAGCTCGAAGACCTTCGAGGGCGGCTGGCGCTTCCGGTTCGACGGCGGACTTCAGGGGTCGGTCGCGGTCTATGACGTGACGTTCGAGGATCGTCTGCTGGCGGTCGCGCTGGGGGCCCCGATCCTGGGCCTCGGCAACGGCATCCAGAACGTCGGTTCGGTGAAGAGCCGCGGGTTCGAGGCCGCCGCCCTGTGGGCCTTCGCGCCCGACTGGTCGGCCTTCGGATCGTACAGCTACAACGACTCGACCTACGAGGACGACGTGCGCGACGGCGCAGGCGTTCTGGTCGCCGCCACCTCGGGCAAGCGGACCGTCGACACGCCGGAGAACCTGTTCCGGGCCGAACTGTCCTATGACGACGGCGCCGCCTTCGCGACCCTGGCCGCGGCCTATACGGGCGAGCGTTTTTCCAGCTATCTCAATGATGAGAGCGCGGATTCCTTCACCCTGCTGGAGCTGACGGCCGGCTATCGCTTCGTCGATACGGGCAGCCTGCTGGACGGGACGGAGATTCAACTGAACGCCACCAACCTGACCGACGAGGACTATATCTCGACCGTCGGATCGGGCGGGTTCCAGAACACGGCGGGTCGCCAGACCTTCCTGCCGGGCGCGCCGCGTCAGGTGTTCGTCAGCCTGCGCCACCGCTTCTAGAACAGGGCCGGGGAGGGGCGCATCATCCGGCGCGCCCCTTTTCCGGTTGCGGAGATTTGACCATGACGACCCTGTCGCGACGCGGATTGATGTCCGGAAACCTCGGCCTTGGCCTCGCCGCGAGCGCGGTCCAGGCGGCCCCGGACACCCGGTCAGATCGTGTCCTGACGCGGATCGCCTTCGGCTCCTGCGCCAAAAGCGACAAGCCGCAGCCGATCTGGGATGCGGTGTTGGCGGCCGAGCCGGATCTGTTCATCTTCCTCGCCGACAACGTCTATCTGGACACCCGCGACCCCGAGGTCATGCGCGGCCGCTACGCCGAGATGGCGGCCCAGCCGGGGTTCCAGCGGCTGAAGGCCACCGTTCCGCTCGTCGCGATCTGGGACGACCAAGATTTCGGCGAGAACGACGCCGGGGCGGACTATCCGATGAAGGACGAGACGCGAAAGCAGTTCCTCGACTTCTTCGGCGAGCCGCACGACAGTCCGCGCCGTACGCGCAACGGGATCTACACGTCCTACGTCTTCGGGCCAGAGGGCCGGCGGGTGCAGGTGATCCTGCCGGACCTGCGCTGGAACCGCACGCCGCTGGTTCCGCTCGAGCTGGGCGGGCAGGACTACGAGGCCTGGGTCCATGCCCGGGCCGAGGCCGGCGAGAGCACGCCCGGCCCCTACGCCCGCAACCCGGAGCCCGTCGCCACCCAACTGGGCGAGACCCAGTGGCGCTGGCTGGAGGACCAGCTGGCGGTCCCGGCCGACATCCGGGTGTTCGGCTCCTCGCTACAGGTGGTGGCCGACTTCGCCGGCTGGGAAGGCTGGATCAACTTCGCCCACGATCACCAGCGGCTGATCGGCGCCATCCGCGAGCGCAGGGCCGACGGCCTGATCTGTCTGTCGGGCGACACCCACTATGGCGAAATCTCCCGGCTGGACGTCAACGTCCCCTATCCGATCTGGGACATCACCTCGTCGGGCCTCACCGAGGTCTGGCCGGTGACCCCGCCCAATGCGCTGCGGGTCGGCGAGGTCTGTCGTGAACAGAATTTCGGCCTGCTGACGATCGGCTGGGAAGGTGCTGGCCCGACCGTGCTGGCGCAGGTGAGGGACGTCACGGGGGCCGTGCGGCTGGAACAGGCGATCCGGGTGGGCGACCTCAAGGTCGGTTGAGTCGCGTCAGCCGAAGGTGAAGGCGAAGGCCTGCGCGCCGGGGTCGAGGAACTCGATCTCGAAGGTCCGTTCGCGCGCGCCACCGCTCTGGCGCACCAGCTGATAAAGGCGCTGTTCGCGGATGACGCCCATGCCCCCGGCGTCGATGTCCACGCCGGCGTCTGCGCCGGGAGCCTGTCCATCGATGGTCACGCGGAAGCGGACGGGCCTGGCCGGGTCGCCGGTCCCCAGAACCAGATGCAGGTCGCGGGCCTGAAAGCGGAAGGCCACACGGCCGCCGGCGCGGTCCAGATCGGCATGCTCCGCCCGGATAGTCCAGGCGCCCGTCAGGCTCCAGCCGTTCAGGGTCAGGGGCGCGCCGCTGTAGGTCTGGACCGCGTCGCGCAGCACGGGCTCGGGCGAGCGGAAGTTGGCGGCGCGGGCATAGCCGACATAGGTCTCGGGCGACTTGATCTCGGCCATCACCGGCGCGGCCTCGGCGCCCTTGCCGCTGATGTTGACCAAATCGGTCGGGACGTTGGCGACCCCGGCCTCTTTCAGCAGTTGCTGGATGACGCGTTCGGAGTGGTCGTAGTCGCCCTCGCCGAAATGGTGGAAGCGGATGTCGCCCTTCGCGTCGATGAAATAGTGGGCGGGCCAGTATTTATTGTCGAAGGCGCGCCAGACGGCGAAGTCGTTGTCCATCGCCACCGGGTAGGTGACGCCGAAGCGGCGGACGGCGTCGCGCACGTTGGACGACGACTTCTCGAAGGCGAACTCGGGCGTGTGGACGCCGATGACGACGAGACCGTAGGGGCGGTATTTCTCGGCCCACGCCCGGACGTAGGGCAGGGTGCGCACGCAGTTGATGCAGGAATAGGTCCAGAAGTCGACGACAACGACCTTGCCGCGCAGGCCTTCGGACGTCAGCGGGGCGGAGTTGATCCATTCGGTCGCGCCGGTCAGGGCGGGCATCGGTCCTTTGACCGGCAGGGCGTCCACCGGCGCCTGTTTGGCGTTCGTGGGCTGGCCCGCGCCGAAGCGGCTGAGCAGCCCCTGTTCGACGTGGTTGACCGATCCCGTCGACAGCCGTGTCAGCAGGCCGGTGTCGAGACCGAGTGCGATGGCGGCGACGCCGATCAGGACGAGGACGCCCAGACCCTTTCTCACCCACTCGCCGACGCCCAGCGACCGCTTCATCGTCTGGAACACCTTGCCGCCGACCAGCAGCGCGAGGGCGAGGGAGGTGGCCGCGCCGACGGCATAGGCGGCCAGCAGGAAGGTCGTGCCGACACTTGCCCCCTGAAGCGCGGCGCCCGTCAGGATCAGACCCAGGATTGGGCCGGCGCACGGCGCCCACAGCAGGCCGGTCGCCACGCCCAGCAGGAAGGACGGCCAGATGCTGGACCCGCCGGCGCGATCCTGTTCGCTGGCGCGCTCGGTCAGGCGCGAGCCCAGAGCCACGAGCGGCCGCGTGAGCCGGTCGGCCAGCGACGGGAAGACCAGGGTCAACCCCAGCACCGCCATGACGACCAGGGCGATCCAGCGGCCGACCTGATTGGCCTGCACCGCCCAGCCGCCGCCCACGGCCGCCAGCGTCGCCACCGCCGCGAAGGTCAGGGCCATGCCGACCAGCAGGGGCAGGCCGCTGCGGATGAAGGGCTGGCCCGCCCGCGCGAAGACGAACGGCAGGACCGGCAGGATGCACGGGCTGACGATGGTCAGGGCGCCGGCGAGGTAGGACAGCAGGATCAGGATCATGGAACCTTATACGCTCGTGGCCCCGGTACGGATTACCGGAAAGTTGAAGCGCCCGATCCTCCCCCGATGAGGGAGGAATGCCGCTAGACTTTGCGATCTCCCTGAGTGATTCGATCCCGCATGACCATCCACACTCCACCGCCCGAGGGCGGCCGTATCGTCGACGAGCCGATGGGCGATGCGCTGTCGCGGCGCTATCTGGCCTACGCCCTGTCGACGATCACCAACCGGGCGCTGCCCGACGTGCGCGACGGCTTCAAGCCGGTGCACCGGCGCATCCTCTACGCCATGCATCAGATGCGGCTTAACCCGCAGGCGGCGGCGCGGAAGTGCGCCAAGGTCGTCGGCGAGGTCATGGGCGGATATCACCCGCACGGCGACGCCTCCATCTATGACGCCCTGGTGCGGCTGGCGCAGGACTTTTCGCAGCGGTATCCGCTGGTCGACGGTCAGGGCAACTTCGGCAATATCGACGGCGATAACGCCGCGGCCATGCGCTACACCGAGTGCAAGCTGACCGCCGCCGCCGTTTTGCTGATGGACGGCATCGACCAGGATGCGGTCGACTTCCGTCCCACCTATGACGATCAGGACGAGGAGCCGACGGTCCTGCCGGCCGGGTTCCCCAACCTGCTGGCCAACGGCTCGTCAGGCATCGCCGTGGGCATGGCGACCTCGATCCCGCCGCACAATGTCGGCGAGTTGATCGACGCCTGCCACCTGCTGCTGGAGCGGCCAGACGCGACGACGGCCGAACTGGCCGAGATCGTCCCGGGACCCGACTTCCCGACCGGCGGCGTCGCCGTCGAAGGCCATGCCTCGATCCTCGACGCCTATGAGACCGGACGGGGCGGGGTGCGGCTGCGGGCGCGGTGGGAGACCGAGGACCTGGGCCGCGGCGTCTGGCGCATCGTCATCACCGAAATGCCCTATCAGGTGCAGAAGTCGCGCCTGATCGAGAGCCTGGCAGAGCTGATCGAGCAGAAGAAGGCGCCGCTGCTGGGTGATGTGCGCGACGAGTCCGCCGAGGACATCCGCCTGATCATCGAGCCCAAGAACCGGACCATCGAGCCGGAAGTCCTGATGGAAAGCCTGTTCAAGCTGTCCGATCTGGAGGTCCGCTTCCCGGTCAACATGAACGTGCTGGACGCCACGGGCACGCCGCGCGTAATGGGACTGAAGGCTTGTCTGCAGGCTTTCCTGGACCACCGGCGCGACGTCCTGATCCGTCGTTCCCAATGGCGGATCGAGCGGGTCGAAAAGCGGCTGCACCTGTTGGAAGGCCTGAGGATCGTCTTCCTCAACCTGGACGAGGTCATTCGCATCGTACGCGAGGAGGAGCAGCCCAAGGCCGTCCTGATCGCCCGGTTCGGCCTGACGGAGCTGCAGGCCGACTACATCCTCGACACCCGCCTGCGTCAGCTGGCGCGGATCGAGGAAATGGCGATCGAGAACGAGCATAAGGCCCTGGCCGAGGAACTGGCCATGCTGCAGGCCCTGTCGACCTCGCCCGCCAAACAGTGGAAGAAGATCGGCCAGGATCTGGCGGCGACGCGCAAGGCGCTGGTCTCGCCGCGCCGGACCACGATCGCCGAGGCGGTCGATGCGTCGGCGTTCGTGTCCCCCGAGGCCTATATTCCGCGCGAAGCCATCACCGTGATCCTGTCGGAACGCGGCTGGATCCGCGCCGCCAGGGGCAAGGTCGAGGATCCGTCGGAGCTGAAGTTCAAGGAAGGCGACGCGCTGGCCTATCTCGTGCCCGCCTTCACGACCGACAAGATTCTGGTGGCCGCCTCGGACGGGCGGGTGTTCACGATCGGCGCCGACAAGCTGGCGTCCGGACGTGGCCACGGGGAGCCGCTGCGGCTGATGATCGAGCTGGACGAGAAGGCCGAGATCATCGCCGTGCTGGCGCATCAGCCGGGATCGAAGCTGCTGGTGGCGTCGAAGGCCGGTTATGGCTTCATTGCGCCGGAGGACGACATGCTGGCCCAGAAGCGGGGCGGCAAACAGGTGCTGAACGGCGACCTTCTGGCCTTGCTGCGGCTGACGGGCGACCACGTGGCCGCTATCGGCGAGAACCTGAAGACCCTGATCTTCCGCGCCGAGGAGTTGCCCGAGATGGGCCGGGGCAAGGGGGTCAAGCTGCAGTCGTTCAAACAGGGCGGCCTGCAGGACATCGCGGTGTTCAACGGCGAGGCCGGTCCGGAATGGGTTGACGGCGGCGGACGCCGTCGCAACTGGCCCGACTGGAAGGACTGGCTGGGCAAGCGCGCCGGCTCGGGCCGGATGGGGCCGAGAGGGCTGCGGAAGTTCCGGTAGGCGGGTGACGCGGATTTCACTATCCGCCGCCATCCTGTCGCGCGATAATCCATGCTTCGGCTGGAGGAAATCATGACCGCCCTGATCGTCATCGTCGTCATCATCGCCGTGCTCGGCTTTCTGGTCGTCGGCAGCTACAACAGGCTGGTCGCGCTGGATCAGAAGGCGGACCAGTCGTTCGCCGACATCGACGTGCAGCTGAAGCAGCGCAACGACCTGATCCCCAATCTGGTCGAGACGGTGAAGGGCTACGCCGGCCACGAGGCCGGGACCCTGGCTGCCGTGACCCAGGCGCGCGCCGCCGCCGCCGGGGCGACCACGGTCAACGAAAAGGTCCAGGCCGACAACATGCTGACCGGGGCGCTGGGCCGGCTGTTCGCGGTGGCCGAGGCCTATCCGGACCTGAAGGCCAACACCAACTTCCTGGAACTGCAGCGCGAGCTGTCGGACATCGAGAACAAGCTGGCCGCCGTCCGCCGCTTCTTCAACAACGCCGTGGCCGAGTTTAACGCCGTGCGTCGCCAGTTCCCGACCGTCCTGTTCGCCGGCCTGTTCGGCTTCGGGGCGGACAAGCCCTTCTTCGAGGTGGACGCCGCCGAACGCATCGCCATGAACGCCGCGCCGCCCTCGGTGAAGTTCTAACGCGCCATGGGCGTCGTCGGCCTCCAGACCCATATCTGGGCGAACAACACCCGGTCGATCGTCCTGCTGGCCGGGTTTCCAGTGTTGCTGGTCCTGATCCTGTACGGGCTGCAGCTGGTGCTGATGGGTTTCGGCCTGATGCAGGGGACGGGTCGCGGGCTGGAGGACGATCTGGTTCTGGCCGGATCGATGCTGGGCACGACCGTGCCGCTGGCCCTGGTCATCGCCGCCGTCTGGTTCGCCATCGCCTGGGTCGGCAATCAGGCGATGATCGACGCCATGACCGGCGCCCGTAAAGTCGAGCGGAAGGACGAGCCTGAACTCTACAACCTGCTGGAAAATCTAGCGATCTCGCGCGGCATGCAGACGCCGACCTTGCGGATCATCGAAGTTCCCGAGCTCAACGCCTATGCGTCGGGCCTGCACGAGGGGCGCTACAGCATTACGGTGACGCGCGGGTTGGTGGGGGCGCTGGATCGCGCCGAGATGGAGGCCGTGCTGGCGCACGAGCTGACCCACGTGATCAACAAGGACGTCCGGACCATGGTGATCGCCTCGATCTTCGCGGGCGTCATCAGCGTGCTGGCGGAGCTGCTGTTCCGGGGCCTGTTCTATGTCCGGCCAACGGGCGGAAAGAACAAGAACGGCGGGCCGCTGATCCTGATCGGTCTGGCCATCGCCGGCATCGGCGCCTTTCTGGCCGTGGCCATCCGGTTGATGCTGTCGCGGACGCGGGAGTATGTCGCCGACGCGGGATCGGTGGAGCTGACAAAGAACCCTGATGCCATGATCTCGGCCCTGCGGAAGGTGTCGGGCCATTCGCGACTGAAGGCGCCGGATGAGGTGCAGGGAATGTTCCTCGACAACCAACCGGACGGGGGCGGCGTGGATTCGCTGTTCGCGACACATCCGTCGATCGAGAGCCGCATCCAGGCGCTGGTGAAATACGCGGGCGGGCGGGATTCAGGAACCGGGATGCAGGCAATCCCGGAGGCGGGATTCGCGACGGCCGTGCCGCAGACCACCACGACGTCGGTTCCGACCGCGGGCTGAGCGAAGCGTCTAGTCCAGCCGCATCCAGCCCAGCGGACGCAGGACTTCCATCGGACGGAAGTTGGCCTTGTAGTCCATCTTGGTCGAGCCCTGGACCCAATAGCCGAGATAGACGAAGGGCAGGCGCACCGTCGCGGCCTGACGGACATGATCGAGAATGGCGAAGACGCCGAGGGACCGCTTGTCCATCGCGGGATCGAAGAAGCTGTAGACCATCGACAGGCCGTCAGAGAGCAGGTCGGCCAGGGTCACAGCGACCAGATCGCCCGGGCCGCCGTCGGACGAGGGCAGGCGGTATTCGATCAGATGCGTGCGGACGGCTGTATCCTCGACCATCGAGACATAGTCGGCCCAGGTCATGTCCGTCATGCCGCCACCCGGGTGGCGTGTCGCCAGATAGCGTTTCAGCAGGTCGAACTGTTCAGTCGTCGCCTCGGCCTCGACCAGGTCGCGCGACAGGTCAGCGTTGCGGGCGATGATCCTGCGCTGGGTGCGGGTCGGGGCGAAGTCGGGCACGGGCAGGCGGACCGAGACGCAGGCGTCGCAGCCCTCGCACGCCGGGCGATAGGCGATGTTCTGACTGCGGCGGAAGCCGGCGTGGGTCAGTTCGTCGTTGACATGGGCGCCGTCGCTGAAGGGCAGGTTGGCGAACACCTTCCGCTCGGTCATGCCGGGCAGATAGGGGCAGGGCGCCACGGCGGTCATGAAGAAGCGGAGCTGGCGGGTCGGGATATGCTGTGTCACGGCGTCAGTTCCGCACCGCATTTGGCCAGCAATTTGACGGACATCCGCTCATCCGTCGATTTGGCGCCCTTCGTGTCCGGGCCGCAAGGACATTCGCGCCACACTTGAGGTGGCGCGGGCGTCACAGGCTGGTGTCCGAGGGCAGGACAGGGGCCTCGCGCAGCAGCACGATGGCGATGCGCCGGTTGCCGGCCAAGGAGGGATCGTCGGGATAGAGTGGGTCCGAACCCGCCTTGCCGGCCACCGAATAGACCCTGTCAGGATCGACCCCGGCCTGTTGCAGGATCTGGCGCGAGGCGTCGGCGCGGCTGGACGACAGGGGCCAATCGGACGGAACGGAAGCGCGGCCGGATCCGGCGACGGCGCTGGTGTGGCCGGTGATCGAGATGCGGTTTGGCAGGCGGTTGATGACGGTCGAGATGGCCCGCAGCAGGACCTGGGCGCGGGCGTTGGGCCGTGCCGAGTTCTGTTCGAACATCGAGCGGCCTTCCTGATCGACCAGCTGGATGCGCAGGCCTTCGGGCGTCTGGTCGATGATCAGCTGTTTCGACAGCTCGGCCAGTTCCGGCATGCGCTGCATGGCCTGACGCAGGGATTCGGCGGCGCTCTGGAACTCGGCGGCCTCGCGCCTGGCGATCTCGGCGCGCAGGGCCTCTTCGCTGGCGGCGGCGAGGTTGGAGCTCTGGCCCGGATCCTCAGGGGCGTTTTCAGGGGCCTCGGGCGCCATCTGCTCCAGCACGGACTGCGAGCCCGAGCTCTTGGATCCGTCATCGCCAAGCGACGTGCCGCCCAGGATGCCGCCCGAGCCGGACGTGGTCTGGGAAACGCTGGCGGGGGCGAAATATTCGGCGATGCCGCGCTTCTGCTCCGGGTCCGTCGTGTTGATCAGCCACATCAGCAGGAAGAAGGCCATCATGGCGGTCACGAAGTCGGCGTAGGCGACCTTCCACGCCCCGCCGTGGTGACCTCCGGCGATCACCTTCTTGACCTTCTTGATCATGATGGGGCGATCGGAGGCGGACATGTCTTCGAACCTTGGGGAGTGGTGGGCTGCAAAGTGGCGTCTCAAGGTTAATGCCGCGTTTCCTGTTTGCCCGTGGGGCGAGCGTCGGTTAGGTCGGGACGGTGACCCTCGAACCGCTTCCCGACGAACTCGCCCGCGACACGGCCGCCTATCGCCGGGCGCTGGGCGCCTTCGCGACCGGGGTTTGCGTGATCACGGCCGACAGTCCGTCAGGGCCGCTGGGGATCACGGTCAATTCCTTCACCTCGGTGTCGCTGGACCCGCGTCTGGTGCTGTGGTGCCTGGACGAGCGGTCGGACCGCTGGCCCGTCTTCGCCGCCGCCGAACGGTTCGCCATCCACGTCCTGCCCTCGGCCGATCAGGCGCTGGCCCGTCGCTTCGCCAAGGGCGTGGCCGTGCTGGGCGAGGGCGAATTCGTCCGTTGCGGCGATGGGCCGCCCTGCCTGCCCGAGGCGTTGGTGCGGTTCGAGTGCGTGACGCACGAGCGGATCCAGCTGGGCGACCATCTGGTCATCGTCGGCCGGGTCGAGTCCTTCACCGACGCCGGGGGCGAGGCCCTGACCTTCTTCCGCGGCCGCTATGGCGCGCTTTCGGAGCCGACAGAATGAAGATCGCCTTCGCCGGCCTGGGCGTCATGGGCGCCCCGATGGCGCGTCACCTGCTGACGGCGGGGCATGAGGTCACGGGCTTCAACCGCTCGCCGGCCAAGGCGCAGGCCTGGGCGGAGGCGAACGGCGGCGCATGGGCGGCAACGGTGGCGGAGGCCGCCAGAGGCGCAGAACTGTTGGTCCTGTGCGTCGGCAACGACGACGACGTGCGTCAGGTGTTGGGCGAGGCCCTGCGGCATCTGGCGGCCGGCGCCGTCATCGTCGACCACACCACGACCTCGGCGAAGGCGGCGCGCGAGATGGCGGCGCTGGCGGCGGAGAGCGGTCGGTTCTTCATCGACGCCCCGGTCTCGGGCGGGCAGGCGGGGGCCGAGAACGGCCAGCTCAGCGTGATGGCGGGCGGCGACGCCGGCGCCTTGGCGCGGGTCGAGGCGGCGGTCATGGCCTATTCCAAGGCGATCAAGCACATGGGGCCTTCGGGATCCGGGCAGCTGACCAAGATGGTCAACCAGATCGCCATCGCCGGCGTGGTCCAGGGACTGGCCGAGGCGGTGCATTTCGCCCAGGCCGCGGGCCTGGACACCGACGCCGCCTATGAGGCCGTGTCCAAGGGGGCGGCCCAGAGCTGGCAGATGGACAACCGCTGGAAGACGGCGGCGAAGGGCGAGTTCGAGTTCGGCTTCGCGGTGGACTGGATGCGCAAGGATCTGGGGCTGGTGCTGGACGAAGCGCGGGCCAACGGCGCCCATCTGGCCCTGACGGCCCTGGTCGACCAGTTCTATTCCGAGGTCCAGGCCATGGGCGGAAACCGCTGGGACACCTCCAGTCTTGCGGCCCGTCTGCAGGCGCGCACCAAGCCCTAGAGCCGTCGGTGCATGACGTGGAGGCCGACGAGGCCCAGCGTCGGGTGGGCGAAGGCCTCCGGGATCGTCCCCACGACTTCGAACCCCAGCTTGCGCCACAGGCAGACGGCGACGTGGTTGGTCTCGACCACGGCGTTGAACTGCATTGATCGGAAGCCGGCGTGGCGGGCGAAGGCGAGGGCGGCCTCACCGAGGCTGCGGGCGACGCCGCGGCTGCGCGCTTCCGGAGCCACCATGAAGCTGCCGTTGGCGACGTGGGCGCCGGGGCCCATCTGGTTCGGCGTGATCTTGGCCACGCCCAGCACGCGACCGTCCTCGACGGCGACCAAAGTCCCGCCGGGCGCGGGCGGGGTCCACATGGCGCGGGCGGCGGCCTCGGTCAGGTCCAGCGGATAGGTGTAGGTCTCGCCGGCCCGGGTGACGGCCTCGATGATCGGCCACAGGCCGGGCCAGTCGGCCTCGGTCATGGGGCGGATCTCGACCGGCATGCGATCAGGCGCCCAGCAGGCGGGCGGCTTTCGGGGCGAAATAGCTGAGGACTCCGGCGCAGCCCGCGCGTTTGAAGCCGTGCAGGGTTTCGAGGATGGCGCGGTCCTCGTCGAGCCAGCCGTTGGCGATCGAGGCCTGCATCATCGAATACTCGCCCGACACCTGATAGGCGAAGGTCGGCACCCTGAAGGTCTCGGACACGCGCTGGACGATGTCGAGATAGGGCATGCCCGGCTTGACCATGACGGCGTCGGCGCCTTCCGAGATGTCCATGGCGACCTCGCGCAGGGCCTCGTCCGAGTTGGCGTAGTCCATCTGATAGGTCTTCTTGTCGCCGGTCAGCATCTTCGCGGACCCGACCGCGTCGCGGTAAGGGCCATAGAAGGCCGAGGCGAATTTGGCGGCGTAGGACAGGATCAGGGTGTCATGGAAGCCGTTGGCCTCCAGGGCTTCGCGGATGGCCTGGACACGACCGTCCATCATGTCCGAGGGGGCGACGATGTCGGCGCCGGCATGGGCCTGGATGAAGGCCTGTTCGGCGAGGCGGTCGAGCGAGGCGTCGTTGATGATGCGCCCGTTCTCGACGATCCCGTCGTGGCCGTGGTCGGTGTAGCAGTCGAGGGCCACGTCGCACATCACGCCGATCTCGGGGGCGGCGTCCTTGATCGCCTTGATGCAGTCCGGGATCAGGCCGTCCGGGTCGGTCGCGCCGGTCCCGACCGCGTCCTTGGCCGCACCGTCGATGTTGGGGAACAGGGCGACGACCGGAATGCCCAGCGAACGGGCCTCGACGGCGGCCTCGGCGGCGGCTTTCGGCGACAGGCGGAAGACCCCGGGCATGGAAGCGACCGGCTGACGATCCTCGGGCCCGTCATGAACGATCAGGGGCCAGATCAGGTCCGCCGGCGTCAGGGTCGTCTCGGCCACCAGCCTGCGCACCCAGGGGCTGGCGCGAAGACGACGGGGGCGGGCCATGGGGAAGGCGGCGGGCGTAAAGGGCAGGGTCATGGGCGGCGCCTTAGACCAAGCGACGGGTGCATGCAAAACCGCAAGCGCCTCCTGCGTCCTCCGGTCTCGACCACGTCGGCGTCGCCGCCTAGGACAGACGTGACGCTTGTCGTGGAGACCCTATGTCCGAACCCGAAGTCCTGACCCGCATCGACGGCTCCGTCGGTCATATCAGCCTGAACCGGCCCAAGGCGCTGCATGCCCTGAACCGCGACATGTGCGAGTCGATGACCGCCGCTCTGCTCGCGTGGCGGGACGATCCGGCGGTGGCGTCGGTCCTGATCGACCATACGGGTGAGCGTGGTTTTTGCGCCGGGGGCGACATCCGGATGATCGCCGAAAGCGGGGCGGGCGATGTGTCGGAGGCGAAGGCCTTCTTCTTCACCGAATACCGGCTGAACCATCTGCTGTTCACCTATCCCAAGCCGGTGACGGCGGTCGTCGACGGGATCGTCATGGGCGGCGGGGTCGGCATCTCCGAACCGGCGGCCGTGCGGATCGCCACGGAGCGGACGACCTACGCCATGCCCGAGACCGGGATCGGCCTGTTCCCCGACGTCGGCGGCGGCTGGTTCCTGTCGCGCCTGCCGGGTCAGACGGGGCTCTGGCTGGCCCTGACCGGGACGCGGCTGAAGGCGGCGGACACGGTGGCGCTGGGGATTCATACCCATTTCGTGCCGGGCGAGCGCATCATGGCGCTGAAGGCCGACCTGATCGGCGGCGTCGAACCGGCCGAGGCCGTGGCGGCGCATCGCTCGGCCGATCCGGGCGTCCCGACGATCCAGCGGGACGCCATCGACCGGCTGTTCGCCTTCGACACCGTCGAGGACATCTTCGCCGCGCTGGAGGCCGACGGGTCGGACTGGGCGCTGGCGCAGCTGGCTGTGCTGAAGACCAAGTCGCCGCAGTCGATGAAGGTGTCGCTGAAGCAGTTGCGCATCGGGGCGACCCTGACCGACTTCGCCGACAACATGGCGATGGAGTACCGGCTGGGCGGCCGGATCGTCTCGACACCCGACTTTCAGGAGGGCGTTCGCGCTGTGGTCGTCGACAAGGACAATGCGCCGAAATGGTCGCCCGCCGTTCTGGACGGCGTCACCGACGTCGCGGTGGAGTCTTTTTTCGCGCCCCTGCCGGCCGGTGAGGAATGGTCGCCTCTCTAGCGTCGAACAGCCGGCCTCCGCCCGAAGGTCTGGCAGGGTGACTCTCTGAAAAAACCGCGCCAACCGTGCCAACCCTGCCAGAAAATGCAGCCTCACGTTCAGTCGTGCCGGCGTTTCCGAGTCTACACCCGCGCGCGGCGGTGTGTGTTCGAGCGGCGAATTTCGTCACAAGCCCCTGATTGATCACACCTCGCCATGGTCGATAAAAATCTTCGCGCGTGGAGAGGCCGGGCGTCAGCCGTTGCCGGTAGCCGAGGATTGCCACTTGCATCCCTGAACGCTTCGGGGCGTAGCTGGCCAGTATCGCAGTTCGGGACACAGCCATGTTGAAGCCGTTTCTTCTCGCCGCCGCCGCCGTCGGCGCCATGTCGCTTTCGGGCTGTCTGATCATCGCCAGCGACGGCGGGGAACGGACCGTGGTCGCCATGCCCGGCGAAGGGCTGACCGAAGTGCGGACCGACGCCTACGCCGCCGCCATCGCCGATCCGCTGCGCCCGGCGGAAGAGGTCGCGCGCGATCCGCTGCGCCATCCGGCCGACATCCTGGCCTTCGCCCAGGTCGAGGCCGGCGACACGGTGGCCGACATCCGGCCCGGCGCCGGCTATTTCACCCGCCTGTTCGCCCGCAGCGTCGGCCCGACCGGGCGCGTCTACGCCTATGTGCCCCACCGGACGGCCGAGCGTGAGAATGCGACGGCGGACGTCCTGGTGGCGGCCTATCCGAACGTGACGCGGGTCAACGGCGACCTGGATACGCTGGCGTTCGACCAGCCGCTGGACGCCATCTTCATGAGCCAGGAATATCACGACTTCACCATCCCCCGGTTCGGGGTGGATGTGACGAAGATGAATGCGGCGGCCTTTGCGGCGCTGAAGCCCGGCGGGCTGTTCGTCGTCATCGACCACCAGGCGGCGGACGGCGCGGGCATTTCGGTCGCAGGCACCCTGCACCGGATCGAGGGCGCGGAACTGCGTCGCGAGGTGGAGGCCGCCGGCTTCGTCTTCGACGGACAGACCAGCGTGCTGGAAAACCCCGACGACAACCACTCGCTCAACGTCTTCGACGAGGCGATCCGCGGCAAGACCGACCAGTTCGCCTATCGGTTCCGCAAGCCCGGCTGATCGAACCGGCGGGTTGTGGTGATGTGGCGCGCGGCGCTGTCGGCGGCGGTCGTGATGACGGTCGCGAGCGCGGGGTTTGCACGCGGGCAGGAAGGCGCGTCCGCCCCGTATGCGATCGCTCCGGGACTGTTCGATCCGGCGCAACCGGACCTCGGTCTGCGTCCGGCGCCAGGGACGGAGACCTTCGCGGTGTTCCGGCCATCCGACGCGGGCGGACGGTTCAACAACGGCGTGGTCCTGACGCCCTTCAAGGGGCGGCTCTACGCCCAGTGGCAGAGCTCGGCGCGGGACGAGGACGCGCCGGACACCTGGGTCGCCTACAGCGTCAGCGACGACGGTCAACACTGGAGCGCGCCCGGGGTGCTGACGCCGGCGGGCGAGGGCGGCCGGATGCACTCCAGCGGGGGCTGGTGGACGGACGGCGAGACCCTGGTCGCCTATGTGGATGTCTGGCCAGACGGCTTTCAGTCGGGGGAGGGCGGGTTCGTCGAGTACCGGCTGAGCACCGACGGACGGGTCTGGAGCGAACCCCGCCGCGTGACGGCGGCGGACGGGCGTCCGGTCGAAGGGGTGATCGAGCAGGACCCGCACCGGATCGGCGGCCGCGTGATGACGGGCTTTCACATGCGGCCCGGCATGATCGCGACGCCGGCCTGGACGGACGATCCCCTTGGCGTCAGCGGCTGGACGATGGGTCGGATGATTTCGCTGCCGCGCGCCGAGGCGCCGGCGACCGCCGCGGCCCATGAGCGGCGGCTGAGCCGGGAGATCGAGCCCAGCCTGTTCGAGCGCGACGGATGCGCCGTCATGGTCTTTCGCGACGAGGACCTGAGTTTCCGGCAACTGGCCTCCGAGAGCTGCGATCGCGGCGTCAGCTGGTCGACGCCGGTGGTGACGACCATGCCGGACAGCCGGGCCAAGCAGAGCGCCGGCAACCTGCCGGACGGAACGGCCTGGCTGGTCAATGCGCCGAACGCCGACCGGCTGAGGGTTCCGCTGGCGGTGACGGTCAGCCGGGACGGGCGGCTGTTCGACCGCAGCTATCTGCTGCGTGGGGCGGGCGACCTGCCGCCGCTGAGATACGAAGGTCAGTACAAGCGGCCCGGATATCACTATCCCAAGAGCGTGGTCTGGGGCGATTTCCTCTATGTCGGCTATGCGGTGAACAAGGAGGATGTGGAGGTCACGCGCGTCCCCCTGGACAGTCTTTCGGCGCAATGAAACCGGCGTCTTACCGGCGAGCCGCGCAACTGAGAACCGTTATCAATTAGGGGGTTGGGTCAATTTGTCCTTGCGATTGCGTGGACAGACAGGGCCAATCGGCGCAATACGCCGCCATCTTTTTGGGCCCGTCCCAAGTCTCGTTCAGAGCAGTCCGCTTGTACGACTACAAGGCCGCCTTCGAATCCGCTGTCGACCAGGTGAAGGGCGAAGGGCGCTATCGCGTCTTCGCCGACCTGAAGCGCGTGCGCGGATCCTTCCCGAAGGCCGTCCGCCGTCGTGAGGACGGGACCGAGCAGGACGTCGTCATCTGGTGCTCGAACGACTACCTCGGCATGGGCCAGCATCCGGTGGTGCTGGACGCCATGAAGGGCGAGATCGACGCCGTGGGCGCCGGCGCCGGCGGGACTCGCAACATTTCGGGCACGACGCGGTCGGCCGTGGACCTCGAGGCCGAACTGGCCGCCTGGCACCAGAAGGAAGCGGCCCTGCTGTTCACCTCGGGCTATGTGGCCAACGAGGCGACCCTGACGACGCTGCAGCGCATCCTGCCGGGGCTGATCATCTTCTCCGACAGCCTGAACCACGCCTCGATGATCGCGGGCATCCGCAACGGCGGCTGCGAGCGTCATGTCTTCCTGCACAACGACCTCACGCACCTCGAACAACTGCTGGCGGCCGCGCCGGCAGATGCGCCCAAGCTGATCGCCTTCGAGAGCGTCTATTCGATGGACGGCGACATCGCCGACCTGGCCGGGACCATCGCCCTCGCCCGCAAATACAACGCCATGACCTATCTCGACGAGGTCCATGCGGTCGGCCTGTACGGCGCGACGGGCGCGGGCGTGGCCGAGCGGGACGGCGTGCTGGACGGCATCGACATCGTCGAATGCACCCTGGGCAAGGCCATCGGCGTCATGGGCGGCTATATCGCCGCGGACGCGGTGATCGTGGATGCGGTCCGCAGCTGGGCCTCGGGCTTCATCTTCACCACCAGCCTGCCGCCGGCCCTGACCGCCGGCGCTCTGGCCTCTGTGCGCCACCTCAAGACCCATCCGGAACTGCGGGTCGCCCATCAGGAGCGAGCCCGGACCCTGAAGGACCGGTTCGCGGCCGCCGGCATTCCGGTCATGCCGAGCGAAAGCCACATCGTGCCGGTGTTCGTGGGCGATCCGGTCCACACCAAGATGATCTCGGACATGCTGCTGGAAGAGTTCGGCGTCTATGTGCAGCCGATCAACTATCCCACCGTGCCCAAGGGCACCGAGCGCCTGCGCTTCACGCCTTCGCCGAACCACGACGACGGCATGATGGACGCCCTGGTCAAGGCCATGGACGCCCTGTGGACCCATTGCCACATCGCCCGGATGCCGGCGGCGGCCTGATGGGCGCGGCGGGCGATATCGGCGAGGTCATCGTCGAATCCACCCGCAACGGGACCTATCTGAAGATCACCGCCGTCCATGTCGCGACCGGGACCGAGGCGACGGCGGTCGGGCCGGCGGCGGAGCCCAAGGCCGTAGAACGGCTGGCCGTGGCCAAGCTTCGGCGGTTGCTCGGGGTCTCCTGACACAAGATGTTGTGGTCGGCGGCCTCGCGGCCTAGATAGGCCAACCTTTCCTAACGCCCAGGGACCGCCGCCCGTGACCGCATCCTTCGTCCACGACGCCTATTTCTCGCGCGGTCTCGCCGAGGCCGATCCGGACGTCTTTAAAGGCATCCAGGGCGAGCTGGGTCGTCAGCAGGAGCAGATCGAGCTGATCGCCTCCGAGAACATCGTCTCGAAAGCGGTGCTCGAGGCGCAAGGCTCCGTCCTGACCAACAAATACGCCGAGGGCTATCCGGGGCGTCGCTACTATGGCGGCTGCGAATATGTCGACATCACCGAGGATCTGGCGCGCGAGCGGGCCAAGGAATTGTTCGGCTGCGCCTTCGCCAACGTCCAGCCCCACTCGGGCGCCCAGGCGAACCAGGCGGTCTTCTTCGCCCTGCTGCAGCCCGGCGACACCTTCCTGGGCATGGATCTGGCGGCCGGCGGCCACCTGACGCACGGCTCGCCCGCCAACCAGTCGGGCAAGTGGTTCCGGCCGGTGACCTACAAGGTCCGCGAGGACAACCACCTGATCGACTACGACCACGTCGCCGAGATGGCCGAGAAAGAGAAGCCGAAGTTGATCGTGGCCGGGGCCTCGGCCTACAGCCGCCATATCGACTTCAAGCGCTTCCGCGAGATCGCCGACAGCGTCGGCGCCTATCTGTTCGTCGACATGGCCCACTATGCGGGTCTGGTCGCCGGCGGCGTCTATCCCGACCCGCTGCCCCACGCCCATGTGGTGACGACGACGACGCACAAGACCCTGCGCGGGCCACGCGGCGGGATGATCCTGTCCAACGACGTCGAGCTGGGCAAGAAGATCAACTCGGCCGTCTTCCCCGGCTTGCAGGGCGGGCCGCTGGAGCATGTCATCGCCGCCAAGGCCGTGGCCTTCGGCGAGGCGCTGAAGCCCGAATTCAAACTGTATGCGAAACAGGTCGTGGCCAACGCCCAGGCCCTGGCCGGCGTCCTGGTCGAGCGCGGCTTGGCCATCGTCTCGGGCGGCACCGACAGCCACCTGATGCTGGTCGACCTGCGGCCCAAGGGCGTGACCGGCAAGGCGACCGAGCTGCAGCTCGAACACGCCCTGATGACCTGCAACAAGAACGGCGTGCCGTTCGACACCGCGCCGTTCACCGTGACCTCGGGCGTCCGTCTGGGCACGCCGGCCGGCACCACGCGCGGTTTCGGCGTCGAGGAGTTCAAGTCGATCGGTCACTGGATCGCGGACGTCGTCTCGTCGATGAACGGCGGCGACGAGGCGGACCCGGCGGTGATCGCCGAGGTCGCCGGCAAGGTCCGCCAGCTCACAGCCCGCTTCCCGATCTACGGATAACCAACGGATGAAGTGCCCCTTTTGCGGACATCAGGATACGCAGGTGAAGGACAGCCGACCGTCGGATGACGGCTCGGCTATCCGGCGTCGGCGGTCGTGCCCGCAATGCAGCGGGCGGTTCACGACGTTCGAGCGGGTGCAGCTGCGCGAGCTGGTGATCCTGAAGCGCAACGGGCGGCGTACGCCGTTCGACCGCGACAAGCTGGAGCGGTCGCTGGGCATCGCTCTGCGCAAGCGTCCGGTACAGGCGGAACAGGTCGAGCTGATGGTCAGCCGGATCGTGCGTCAGCTGGAAAGCCTGGGCGAGACGGAAATCCCGTCCAGCACGGTCGGCGATTTCATCATGAAGGCGCTGAAGGGCGTCGATGAGGTCGCCTATGTCCGCTACGCCTCGGTGTACAAGGACTTCCGCGCCACCGGCGATTTCGCGCGCTTCCTCGGCGACGAGGGGCTGGACGAACCCGAGACCGGCAAGAGCTGATGCGGCCGCGCGTCACATTGAAGATCGCCACCTCGCTGGACGGCCGGATCGGCACGTCCTCGGGCGAAAGCCAGTGGATTACGGGTCCGGAATCGCGGCTGCAGGGCCACCGGCTGCGCGCCGCCAGCGACGCCGTGTTGGTCGGGGTCGAGACGGTGCTGGCCGACGATCCCCGGCTGACCGTGCGGTTGCCGGAAGGGGAGACGGCGACAAATCCGCTGCGGGTCGTGCTGGACAGCCGCCTGCGCACCCCGTCCTTCGCGCGGCTGGCCAGGGCCGGCACCCTGATCGTGACGACGCGCGAGCCGGTCGCCATCGGCGAGGCCGAGGTGGTGCGGGTGGCGGGCGACGCCAGCAACCGGCCGACGATCGCCGCCGTGCTGGAGCTGTTGAGCGCGCGTGGCGTGCAGAATCTGATGATCGAGGGCGGCGGCCGGGTCGCGGCCTGTTTCGTGGCCGCGGGCGTAATCGACGCCATCGAGTGGTTCCGGGCTCCGATCCTGCTCGGCGGAGACGGTCGTCCGGGCGTGGCGGCCCTGGCCCTGTCGCGTCTGGCGAACGCGCCGCGCTATCGGCGCCTTGCGGCGGAGCCTTCGGGTGACGACCTGTGGGAACGCTACGAGAGACTCTAGAATGTTCACAGGTATCGTCACCGACATCGGTCGGGTCCGCGAGGTCAGGCAGACCGAGCGCGACCGCCGCTATGAGATCCAGACCGTCTGGGACGTGTCGGGCATCGACCTCGGCGCCTCGATCAGCCACTCGGGCTGCTGCCTGACGGTCGTCGGGAAGGGGCCGGACTGGTTCGCCGTCGAGGTCTCGGGCGAGACGCTCGACAAGACCACGCTTGGGTCATGGCAGGCCGGCGGCCGGGTCAATCTGGAGCGGGCGGCGAAGTTGGGCGACGAGATGGGCGGCCATGTCGTGTCCGGTCACGTGGACGGGCTGGGGCGCGTCGTCTCGATCGAGCCGGCCGGCGGATCGCATCACATCGTGATCGAGGCCCCGGACCCGCTGCATCGCTACATCGCCGCCAAGGGCTCGATCACGGTCGACGGGGTGTCTCTGACGGTCAACGCCGTGAACGGCCGTCGCTTCGACCTGAACATCATTCCGCACACCTGGGAGGCCACCACCCTGGGCGACCTCAAGCCCGGGGATGCGGTCAATCTCGAAATCGACATGCTGGCGCGCTACCTCGCGCGGTGGCAGGAGACGGCATGATGCCCAACAAGATCCAGCTTTCCTCCGACATGTTCTCGAGCCCGATCAGTCCGATCGAGGACATCCTAGAGGACGCCCGCAACGGGCGGCCGTACATCCTGGTCGACGCCGAGGACCGCGAGAACGAGGGCGACATCATCATTCCGGCGCAGTTCGCGACTCCGGACCAGATCAACTTCATGGCGCGCCACGCGCGCGGCCTGATCTGTCTGGCCATCACCGCCGACCGCGCCCGCCAGCTGCGCCTGCCGCCGATGACGGCCGACAACCGCACCAGCATGGGTACCGCTTTCACCGTCTCGATCGAGGCGCGCGAAGGCGTGACGACGGGCATCAGCGCCGCCGATCGCGCCCGCACCGTGCAGGCGGCCGTCGACCCGGCCAAGGGCGCCGACGACATCGTCTCGCCGGGCCACGTCTTTCCCCTGATCGCTCGCGACGGCGGGGTTCTGGTCCGTACGGGCCACACCGAGGCGGCCGTGGACATCAGCCGGATGGCGGGCCTGACTCCGGCGGGAGTGATCTGCGAGGTCATGAACGAAGACGGCAGCATGGCGCGGATGCCGGATCTGGTCGCCTTCGCCCAGCTTCACGGGCTGAAGATCGGCACCATCGCCGATCTGATCGCTTATCGCCGCCGCACCGAACGCTATGTCGAGCGGGTTATGGACCAGCCGTTCGAGAGCGTCCACGGCGGCCCGTTCCGCCTGATGCTGTATCGCGACACCATCGAGGGCGGCGAGCACGTCGCCCTGGTTCACGGCCGGATCGAGCCGGGCAAGCCGACGCTGGTGCGGATGCACCAGGTCGATTTCGCCGCCGACCTGCTGGGCCATCGCGAGGACCGCCAGAACTATATCCCGGCGGCCCTGAAGGAGATCAGCAAGACCGGCGAGCCCGGCGTGGTGGTCTTCCTGCGCGACCCGACGCTGCAGGGCTTGGCTGAACGGCTGGCCGGGCCCGACAAACCGCCGTCGGCCGACCGGGCGATCAAGGCCTATGGAATGGGTGCGCAGATCCTGCTGGATCTCGGCGTCCGCGACATGATCGTGATGAGCTCGACCCGACCCGAACCCACCGCCCTCGACGGCTACGGCCTGAAGATCGTCGGCTGGCGCGACATGCACGGAGAAGACCAATCCTGAGCGATCCCCTTCGCGTCCTCGTCGTCGAGGCGCGCTATTATGACGATCTGGCCGACGCCCTGCTGGACGGGGCGAAGGACGCCCTGCGCGCACAGAACGTCCAGTTCGACGTCGTCACCGTTCCGGGCGCGCTGGAAGTGCCGACCGCCATCGCCATGGCCGACGAGGCCGGAAAATATCCGACGGCGCCGCGCTACGACGGCTTCGTCGCGCTGGGCTGCATCATTCGCGGCGAGACCTATCATTTCGAGATCGTTTCGGATCAGTCGGCGGCGGGCCTGATGCATCTGGGCCTGAAGGGTCTGGCCATCGGCAACGGCATCCTGACGACCGAGGACGAGGACCAGGCCTGGGCCCGCGCGCGCATCAGCGAGGGCGACAAGGGCGGCGGTGCCGCCCGCGCCTGTCTCGATCTGATTGCGCTGAGGAAGCGGTTGCGCGTAGGCCTCGCAGGATGACCGAACCGAACAGCATCCAGGCCGTCCTGCAACAACTCGCCGAGTCCGAAAAAGCGCGCGCCGAGCCCAACCTGACCTCGCGCCAGCGCCGGGCCCGAACCGTGGCGCGTCTGGCGGCGGTCCAGGCCCTGTACCAGATGGAACTGGCCGGAGAGGGGGTCGAGACCGTCATCTCCGAATTCTCGAACCACCGGTTCGACGCCGACATCGAGGGCGAGCCCCTGGCCGAGGCGGACGAGGAATGGTTCGCCGAGATCGTTCGCGGCGTCATCGGCGCCCAGCGCGATATCGACACGACCATCAAGGCGCGGCTGGCGTCCAACTGGCGGCTGGAGCGTCTGGACGCGACCCTGCGGGCCCTGCTGCGCAGCGGCGCCTGGGAGCTGGCGCACAAGCCCGACGTGCCGCGCGAGATCGTGATCGACGAATATGTCGAGCTGGCCAAGGCCTTCTTCGACGAGGCGGAGTCCAAATTCGTCAACGCCGCGCTCGACGGCGTGGCGCGGGACGTTCGCGCGAAGTCGGAATGATCTGATGGCGGCGGTCGACGTCTCTGGCGAGTTCGAGACGATCCGCAAGCTGCTGGCGCCGCTGGCCCATCCGGAATGGGGGCGGGGGCTGCTGGACGATGTGGCGGTGCTGCCGTCGCGGCCCGGCCATGATCTGGTCCTGACCAAGGACGCGATCATCGAGGGCGTCCATTTCCTGCCCGACGATCCGCTGAACACGGTGGCGCAGAAGCTGTTGCGGGTGAACCTGTCGGATCTGGCGGCCAAGGGCGCCGAGCCGTTCGGCTATCTGCTGGCCTGCCACTGGTCGGCGCGCTGCGGCTGGCCCGAGCGCGAGGCTTTCGCCCAGGGTCTGGCGGCGGACCAGAAGATGTTCGGGATCTCCCTGCTGGGCGGGGATACGGTCGTCACGCCCGGACCCGCCTCGTTTTCGGTCACCCTTCTGGGCTGGGCGGTCAAGGGAAGGGTCGTGGGTCGGGCGACGGCGCGGGTCGGCGATCTGGTGTTCGTGACCGGTCAGGTCGGCGACGGCTGGCTGGGGCTGCAGGCGGCGCAGGGGCGGTTGTCGCTGGAGCCTGAGCGGCTGGTCGCGCTGGTCGAACACTATCGCCGGCCCGTCCCGCAGGTCGCCTTCGCGGGCGCGATCCGGGAGTTGGCCTCGGCGTCGGTCGATGTCTCGGACGGGCTGATCGCCGACCTGGGCCATATCGCCGAGGCCAGCCGGGTCGGAATCGAGATCGATCTGGAGCTGACGCCCCTGTCGCTGGCGGGGCAGGCCTGGTTCGAGGGTCGGGTCGACCCCCAGGCCGGGCTGGAGCGGCTGGCGACCGGCGGCGACGACTATGAGATCGCCTTTACGGCCCCGGCGGCGAACGAGGCCGCCCTGCGCCGGGAGGCGGAGCGCCAGCATATCCGGTTGACGCGGGTCGGCCGGGTGACCGTCGGCGGCGGCGTGACCGCCCGCTATGGCGGCAAGCCGGTGACGCCGCCGAAGACGGGCTGGACCCACGGATAGTTGGTCGGCAACGGAATCCTAATCGCTGGGCGCCATGGTGTCCGCATGCGCCGCAGAGACCTCATCGCCGCCGGAACTGCCGTCGCCCTGGCCATCCCCGCCAGTCGCGCCCTGGCCAGCGACAAGAAAGAGGCGCCCGACGAGGCGCCGACGGTCAATGTCGCCGGGGTCGGCCTGCCGGTCATCGTCGACGGCCGCGTCCGCAACTATGTCTTCGTCACGGTGAAGCTGCATATCGGTCCCCACCAGACGATCGAGACGATGCGGGCCAAGGATCCCTTCTTTCGGGACGCCCTGGTCAGGACCGCCCACCGGGCGCCGTTCGTGATCCCAGGCGACTGGACGAAGCTGAACGAGACCGCGATCAATGCGGCCGTCATGGCCATCGCCAATGTGGTGGTCGGGCATGGGGGCGTGGTCCGCTCCGAGGTGCTGATGCAGACCCCCCGCCGCCGCACGGGCGTCCTGCAGCCCGTCTAGCCGACCGCCGTTCCCGCAAGACCGCTTTCACGACGCGGTTGCGTCGCCTCGCCGCATGCGGCACGCTTCCCGGGCAATTCCCGAGTGGCCGCATTCTTGCGGCCGTTGCGCACGGGGGAGCCGGAAGGCGGATAGAGGCCAAAAGGCCCGCCGCGCCAAGGAGCCGGGCGCCTTTTGCAAGGGCATGGAAACGCCAATGAATCATATACTTACGCTGGTCTTTGGGGCCGGCGTCCTGGGGGTGCTTTACGGCCTCGCCCAGACGGCCGTGCTGATGAAGGCCGGCACCGGCAACGACAAGATGCGAGAGATCGCGGCCGCCATCCAGGAAGGGGCCTCGGCCTATCTGAAGCGGCAGTACACCACCATCGGCATCGTCGGGGTCGTGATCCTGATCGCCGCCTGGCTGCTGATCGGGCCCTACGCAGCCGTCGGCTTCGTGGTCGGGGCGGTGTTATCCGGCGCCGCGGGCTATGCCGGGATGCTGATCTCGGTGCGCGCCAACGTCCGTACGGCCCAGGCGGCGTCGGAAAGCCTGGCCAAGGGGCTGGACCTCGCGTTCCGCTCCGGCGCCATCACCGGCATGTTCGTCGCCGGCGGGGCCTTGATGGGCGTCTCGGGCTATTTCGCGGTCCTGGTCCTGCACATGGGGCTCGAACCGACGAGCCGCGAGGTCATCGACGGTCTCGTGTTCCTGGGCTTCGGCGCCTCGCTGATCTCCATCTTCGCGCGTCTGGGTGGCGGCATCTTCACCAAGGGCGCCGACGTGGGCGGCGACATGGTGGGCAAGGTCGAGGCCGGGATCCCTGAGGACGATCCCCGCAACGCCGCGACCATCGCCGACAACGTAGGCGACAACGTCGGCGACTGCGCCGGCATGGCCGCCGACCTGTTCGAGACCTATGCGGTGGCGACCGTCGCCACCATGGTTCTGGCGGCGATCCTGTTCCGCAACCAGCCCTATGTCGACGTCATGATGCTGCTGCCGCTGGCCATCTGCGGCGTCTGTATCGTGACCTCGATCATCGGCGCCTTCTTCGTCCGTCTGGGCAAGAAGCAGAACATCATGGGCGCCCTGTATCAGGGTCTCATCGTCACGGGCGTATTGTCCGTCGGCGCGGTCTGGTGGGCCATCGACAGCCTCGTGCCCGCCTCGATCACCACCAACGGCGGCCTCGTCATCGAACCGATGCAGCTGTTCTGGTCCGGCGTCGTCGGTCTGGGCGTTACTGCGATGATCGTCGTCGTCACAGAATACTATACCGGCTCCAACTTCCGTCCGGTCCGCTCCGTCGCCCAGGCCTCGGTTTCGGGCCACGGCACCAATGTGATCCAGGGCTTGGCCGTCTCGCTCGAGGCGACCGCCCCGATCGCCCTGACCATCATCGTCGGCATTGTCGCCAGCTTCCAGCTGGCCGGCTATTTCGGCATCGCCATCGCCACCACCACGATGCTGGGCGTGGCGGGGATGATCGTGGCGCTGGACGCCTTCGGTCCCGTGACCGACAACGCCGGCGGCATCGCCGAGATGGCGGGCCTGCCTCCCGAAGTGCGCCACTCGACCGACGCTCTCGACGCCGTCGGCAACACCACAAAGGCTGTGACCAAGGGTTATGCGATCGGTTCGGCCGGCCTCGGCGCCCTGGTGCTGTTCGCCGCCTATACCGAGGACCTGAAGTTCTTCTCGACCACGACGGACCCGAACAGCTTCTTCTACGGTCTGGGCCAGGTCGCCTTCGACCTCACCAACCCCTATGTCGTGGTCGGCCTGCTGTTCGGGGGACTGCTGCCCTTCCTGTTCGGCGGCATGTCGATGACCGCCGTCGGCCGCGCCGCGGAATCGGTCGTCGCCGAGGTCCGTCGCCAGTTCCGCGAGAACCCCGGCATCATGACCTTCGATGTGAAGCCGGACTATGCGCGGGCCGTCGATATCCTGACGAAAGCGGCGATCAAGGAGATGATCGTGCCGTCGCTCCTGCCGGTGCTGTCCCCGATCGTCCTGTTCGTGGTGGTGCTGTTCATCCAGCCGGACAAGGCCAACGCCTTCGCTTCGCTGGGCGCCATGCTGATGGGGGTGATCGTCACGGGTCTGTTCGTGGCCATCTCGATGACTTCGGGCGGCGGGGCCTGGGACAACGCCAAGAAGGTGATCGAGGAGGGCTTCACCGACAAGAACGGCGTCGTCCACGGCAAGGGTTCCGAGGCCCACAAGGCCGCGGTGACCGGCGATACGGTCGGCGATCCCTACAAGGACACCAGCGGTCCGGCGGTGAATCCGATGATCAAGATCACCAACATCGTGGCGCTGTTGCTGCTGGCGGTGCTGGCGAGCGGTCGGATCGGGTGACGGCCGGGGACGGCGCCGCCCCGGCGCCGTCCTTTCGCCCGCGGTGATCGGAGAGTGATTAGTGGTTAGTGGTTAGTGGTTTTTCGCCGGTGGCGGGCGACCCGGCGCCCACAAATCACCAGTCACTAGTCACCAATCACGCAGAAACGAGAAAAGCCCCGGAGAGCGATCTCCGGGGCTTTTGCTTGTCGGGGGCTTGAAACCCTAGTCCGGGCGGCGCTGGCCGGGGACGTCTTCCTCGGTGCGGGGCAGCTGGCCGCGGCCGACGTTGCCCAGCAGTTGTTCCAGCACCGTGAGCTGGCGACCGCGGGTCGGCGTGGTGTGGCTGTTCATGGCGATCTGTTGACCGTCGGCGAGGCCGAGGGTGCGGACTTGCGAGACCTTGTCGTCGGCCTTGTCGAAGGTGATCTCGGTCACCGAACGCTGCGCCACCTGCGGGCGGTTGTAGGTGTACCGCTCGGTCGTCTGGCTGATGTAGTACCAGACGTTGTCCTCGAAGGTGGAGGTGACCGACGGCGAGCCGAGGCGGGCCATGACGGTTTCCTTGGTGTCCGTTCCCGCGACGACGTCGGCGGGTTTGGCGTCCACGATCTGGAAGCCGTTGACCCCGATGACGGGGGCGCAGGCGGACGCAGCGACCGCGAGGGCGCCGACAGCGAGCATTTTGAGAGCGAAACGGGGCATGGGCGAGCGCCTGCGACTGAACAAGGTCTTTGACCTAACCGGACCCGCGTCCTAGTTCAACGGCGCGGCGGAAAAGGGGCCGTGAAACCATGCTGAACTCACTCTTTCGCAAACGACCCGCTGAACGCGTCGGAGACCCCCTGTATGCGGCGGTCGCGGCCCAGGCGCGCCAGCCCGGCTTCTATACGGCGCTGGGCGTGGCCGACCGGATCGATGCGCGATTCGAGCTCTATACCCTGCACGCCCTGCTGCTGATCCTGAGGCTGCGCGACGAAGAGGGGCCCGGGCCGGAGGCGGCGCAGTCCCTGTTCGACACCTATGTGTCGGCCCTGGACAACGTCCTGCGCGAGCTGGGCGTCGGGGACGTGTCGATGGCGCGCAAGATGCGCAATCTGGGCGAGGCCCTTTACGGGCGCATGACGGCCTATGAGACGCCGTTGCGCGAGGGGGACGCCGCCACACTGGCGCTGCATCTGGCGCGCAATGTGTATGAGAGCGACGAACAGGAGCGGGGTTCGGCCCTGGCGCGTTACGCCCTTACGGCGCGGGCGGGGCTGGCGGACCAGTCCTTCGCCGCCATCGTCGCCTCGCCCGCATGGCCGGAGATCACCGCATGACCGACATCCTGCCCTTCAGCGAAATCATTCGCCTCAATGAGATCGGCACGGGACTGAGCCGTCATCTGCAGCCGGACGGCGAGACGCGGATGAAGATCGCCCGGGCGCTGGATCTGGCGTCGCTCGATGCCTTCGAGGCCGAGGTGAAGGTCGCGCCCGCGCGGACGGGCTGGACCCTGTCGGGGCGAGTGACCGCCGACGCCGTCCAGACCTGCGGCCTGACGCTCGAGCCCCTGCCGGTGCGGATCGACGAGCGATTCGAGATCGCTCTGGTCGAGGCCGAGGAGCCGGTCGAGGGCGACGAGCTGGAGGTCACGCTGGACGATGACGCTCCCGACGTCGTCGAGGACGGCCGAATCGATCTGGGCGTCTACGCCGTCGAGCAACTGGCGCTGAACCTGGATCCGTTCCCGAGAAAGCCCGGCGCCGAGTTCGTTCAGCCCGAAGAGCCGGCCGAGGTGTCGCCCTTCGCCGTGTTGAAGGCGTTTCGTGCGCCGGATGAAAGTTGACCCGACGTTGGCGTGTTTGCATCGCCCGCTTGCCGCGTTATCCTGCCGCACCCAGATGAGCGCCGCGTCAGACGGCGCCCCGGAGCAGTAGCCCTTTGCCATCCCCCACCCTGATATCCCTCGACGCCATGGGCGGCGACCACGGCCCGCCCGTCGTCGTCGGCGGCATCCGCGACTACATCAAACGCCATGGCGGACAGGACGTGCGCTTCCTCTTGCACGGCGACCAGACGGCGATCGAGGCGGAGATGGCCCGCTGTCGCCTGACCGCCGAGGTCTGCATCGTGCGTCACACCGACAAGGTCGTGGCCATGGACGAGAAGCCCGCCCAGGCCATGCGGCGCGGCAAGGGCTCCAGCCTGTGGAACGCCATCGAGGCGGTGAAGACCGGCGAGGCCGGGGCGGTTGTCTCGGCCGGCAACACCGGTGCCCTGATGGCCATCTCCAAGCTGATCCTGCGCATGTCGGCGCCGGGTCTGGAGCGCCCGGCGATCGTGGCCAGCTGGCCGACATCGAGAGGCGTGACGGCCGTGCTGGACGTTGGCGCCAATATCGAGAGCGACGCCGAACAGCTGATCGAGTTCGCCATCATGGGCGAGGCCTTCCACGCCGCCGTCCACGGCGTGAAGCAGCCGACGATCGGGATTCTGAACGTCGGCTCCGAGGACATGAAGGGCCACGAGGAGGTGCGCGAGGCGCACCAGATCCTGAAAACCGGCGGGCTGGACCTGAACTATCACGGCTTCGTCGAGGGCGACGACATCGCCAAGGGCACTGTAGACGTGGTCGTCACCGACGGCTTCACCGGCAACATCGCCCTGAAGACCGCCGAGGGCACGGCGCGGTTCATCTCGTCCCTGCTGCGCGAAGCCCTGACGTCGGGGCTTCAGGCCAAGCTGGGCGCCCTGATCGCCATGCCGGCGCTGAAGGTGATGCGCCAGAAGATCGACCCCAGCGCCATCAACGGCGGGCCTCTGCTGGGCCTGAACGGCATCGTCGTAAAGAGTCACGGCGGCGCGGACGCCAAGGGCTATGGCAACGCCATCCGGATCGCGGTTGATCTGGCCCGCAGCGACTATCTGGCCAGCGTCGGGTCCAAGCTGGGCAAACTCGGTGAAATCCTGCACGCCGCGCCGGCTGTGGACGGCGCGATCGATCCCGCCGCCGTGCCGCCCGTCGCGCCATCCGGAGAGCCTTTACAGTGAGCGTCATCCGTAGCGCCGTCACCGGCGTCGGTTCCTACCTGCCGGAACAGATCGTCACCAACGCCGACCTGGCCGAGTTCGTCGACACGACCGACGAGTGGATCCAGGAACGGACCGGGATCCGTCAGCGGCACCGCGCCCGCGAGGACCAGCCGACCAGCGATCTGGCCGTCGAGGCCGCGCGCCGCGCCCTGGCCGACGCCGGCAAGACGGCCGCCGACGTCGACATGATCATCGTGGCCACGACCACGCCCGACATGACCTTTCCGGCCACGGCCGCCATCGTGCAGCGCAAGCTGGGCGCGCCGGTCTGTATCGCCTTCGACGTCCAGGCGGTCTGTTCGGGCTTCGTCTACGCCCTGAGCGTGGCCGACGGCTTCGTCGCGCGCGGGATGGCCAAATGCGCCCTGGTCATCGGCGCCGAGGAGATGACCCGTCTGATGGACTGGACCGACCGCACCACATGCGTGCTGTTCGGGGACGGCGCGGGCGCCATCGTGGTCGAACCGCGCGAAGGGCAGGGGACCAAGGCGGATCAGGGCCTGCTGGGCTTCGCCCTGCGCGCCGACGGGAACAAGACGGACCTGCTGTACGTCGACGGCGGCCCGGCTACCACCGGGACCGTCGGTCACCTGCGGATGCTGGGCAACCAGGTGTTCCGCCATGCCGTGGTGAATATCGCCGAGGCGATCACCGCCTGCTGCGCCGCCTCGAACATCGAGGTCTCGGACGTCGACTGGTTCGTGCCGCATCAGGCCAATCAGCGAATCATCAAGGGCGTCGGCGACCGGCTGGGTCTGGACGAGGACAAGGTGATCTCTACCGTCGCGATCCACGCCAATACGTCGGCGGCGTCGATTCCACTGGCGCTGGACCACGCGATACGCGATGGCCGCATCAAGCGTGGCGATATGGTCCTGTTGGAGGCCATGGGCGGCGGTTTGACCTGGGGCGCCTGCGCGTTTCGTCTCTGACCCGACATTCCGGGCTTTGACTCTGCGGGATTTTCCCCTTTTATGAACGGTGTCAGGACCGTGGGAGCATATCGTTGGGCGAACAGAGCACATTGACCCGCGCCGACCTGTGCGAGGCCGTCCACGAGGAAGTGGGCCTGTCGCGGCAGGAATGCTCCAGCCTGGTCGAACGCACTCTCGAGTTGATCGTCGAATCGCTTGAGCGCGGCGAGACGGTGAAATTGTCAGGCTTCGGCGTCTTTCAGGTCCGTGAGAAACGCGCCCGCATGGGCCGCAACCCCAAGACGGGCGAGCCGGCGGCGATCAATCCGCGCCGGGTCATCAGCTTCCGCGCCTCCCAGATCATGAAATCCCGGGTTCACGACGCCGTCGTCGAGGCCTGAGACCCGTGGCGTCCCGGCCGGTCACAAAGAGTCCAAACGCGTTCCGCACCATCTCCGAGGCCGCCGACGCCGTCGGCGCGCCCCAGCATGTGCTGCGCTTCTGGGAAACGAAGTTCCCGTTCGTCACGCCGGTGAAACGGGCCGGCGGGCGACGGTTCTATCGTCCGCAGGACATCGTGGTGCTGAAGGCTATCCGTCGTCTGCTGCATGACGAAGGCCTGACCATCAAGGGCGTCCAACGCCTGCACAAGGAACAGGGGCTGGCCCGGCTGTCCACCTATGGTGATCCGGCGACCGGGTTCACCATGGACGCCGCCGCGCTCGACGCCCGGGCTGACGAGACGACGACGCCTCCATCGCCCGAGATGCTGCAACAGATCGTCGCCGACCTGGAGAGCGCGAAAGCCCGGCTGGACGCGGTTCTGGACCGCTAGGGCGAAAGCGCTGCGTTTTCGCTGTTTTTGCGTTTGCGGCGAGCGGGTCGCCCCGCTATACGACCGCCTCTCGGAGCGTGGCGCAGCCTGGTAGCGCACTTGACTGGGGGTCAAGGGGTCGCAGGTTCGAATCCTGTCGCTCCGACCATTTTCTGTACGAAAATCGGTTGGTTGAAGGGGTCGCTTTCGGGCGGCCCCTTTGCAATTCCGGTCCCGGATTCCGCACCGGCTTTTGCAGGATCGCATTCATCCGCTGTTGCACTCCGGGCGTCTGACGCTAAGCGCTAGACGAGGCGGTTCGCGATCCGCCCGACCTGAGAGCTGAAGATGTCCGAAGAATTCTACCGCATGCGGCGCCTGCCGCCCTATGTGATCGCCGAGGTCAATTCGATGCGGCACGCCGCACGGACCGCCGGCGAGGACGTCATCGACCTCGGCATGGGCAATCCGGACCTGCCGCCGCCGCCTCATGTCATCGACAAGCTGATCGAGGTCGCCCGCAATCCCGACGCCCACGGCTATTCCCAGTCGCGCGGCATCCCCGGCCTGCGACGGGCCCAGGCCAACTATTACGCCCGCCGCTTCGGCGTCGATCTCGACCCGGAAACCGAGGTCATCGTCACCATGGGGTCCAAGGAGGGCCTGGCCAGTCTGGCCACGGCCATCACCGAGCCCGGCGACGTGGTGCTGGCGCCCAACCCGTCCTACCCGATCCACACCTTCGGCTTCATCATCGCCGGCGCCGCGATCCGCAGCGTGCCGACGACGCCGGATGAGAAGTATTTCGAGGCGCTGGAGCGGGCCATGGCCTTCACCGTGCCCCGGCCCAAGGTGCTGGTGATGAACTATCCGTCGAACCCGACGGCCGAGACGGTGGATCTGGCCTTTTATGAGCGGGTCGTCGCCTTCGCCAAGGCCAACGAGCTCTGGATCATCTCGGACCTCGCGTACTCGGAGCTCTATTACGACGGCAAGCCGACCGTCTCGATCCTGCAGGTGCCGGGGGCCAAGGACGTGGCGATCGAGTTCACCTCCCTGTCCAAGACCTATTCCATGGCCGGCTGGCGGATGGGGTTCGCGGTCGGAAACAAGCGTCTGATCGCGGCCATGGCGCGGGTCAAATCCTACCTCGACTACGGCGCCTTCACCCCGATCCAGGCGGCGGCGGTCGCGGCGCTGAACGGGCCGCAGGATATCGTCGAACAGAACCGCAAACTCTATCACAAGCGTCGCGACGTCCTGGTCAAGAGCTTCGGGGCCGCGGGGTGGACCATCCCGAGTCCCGCCGCGTCCATGTTCGCCTGGGCGCCGCTGCCGCCTGCGCTGGCGCATCTGGGCAGCCTGGAATTCTCCAAACAACTGCTGACCCACGCCAAGGTCGCGGTGGCGGCGGGCGTCGGCTACGGCGAGAACGGCGAAGGCTTCGTGCGGATCGCCATGGTTGAGAACGAACAGCGCATTCGTCAGGCGGCGCGCAACATCAAGACCTTCCTGAAGTCGAGAGGCGTCAACGGTCCGTTCGGCGCCGAGGCCCAGGATCTGGGGTAGTCGCTGCTCCGGCGGCCCCCGCGCTTCAGGGTTTCTTGCGGCCGTGACCCTCGGCCCAGGACAATAGCGGCAGCAGGGGCAGGCCCCAGGCCGTCCCGGCGATGCCGTAGAACAGCAGATGGACCAGCGGATGGTCGGGCAGGACGGCGCCGATGCCGATCACGGCCCAGACGTAGAAGGCCAGAAAGACGCACACCCCGAGGGCGGCGACGGCGCGACGGGCGCGGGGTCCCATCAGCGCTTGTTCCTGAACAGGTAAAAGGCGAACAGGCTCAGCGCCGCGCCGGCCACCGACCAGACGACCCAGATCCATTCGTCCATGGTGGTGAAGGCGAAGACGCGAATGGGCAGGAACCAGCCGCAGGCCGCGCCGACGGCGGCGACCAGCAGGGCGCCGCCGAAGCCGCGACGGCCGGTCCACTGGTCGGCGATCCAGGCCACGGCGAGGACGCCCAGCACGGCGATGGCGATGTCGGCGTATTCCAAGGTCCGCATTCCTCCAGCACTCATTCATCGCCACCCGCCGGAAGGCGCGTGGGAATCCGTCTTTGATTTGCCGCGACAGGGGGGCATACCGCCCCGTCGGGGTTCGGGCGATCTTGTAGGATCGACCGGCCGACAGTGTATCCGTCAGGACGGCAGGCGTCGAATGAACCGTTTCGCGTATCGCGGCCAGAGCCGTTCCGTGGCCGTCTGGCTGTTCGTCTGCGCCGCCATCGTGTTCGCGATGGTGGTGATCGGCGGGGTCACCCGCCTGACCGGATCCGGCCTGTCGATCACCGAGTGGAAGCCGATCATGGGCGCGATCCCGCCGCTGAACGCGGCCGCCTGGAACGACGCCTTCGAGAAGTACAAGGCCATTCCCCAGTACGCCCAGGTCAATGCGGGCATGAGCCTGTCGGAGTTTCAGGGCATTTTCTGGTGGGAATGGCTGCACCGGCTGGTCGGGCGGCTGGTCGGCGTGGTCTTCGCCGTGCCGTTCGTGGTCTTTCTGTGCATCAGGCGCATCCCGAAGCGGCTGATCTGGCGCTGCGCCGTGTTGCTGGCCATGGGCGGGCTGCAGGGTGTGATCGGCTGGTGGATGGTGTCCAGCGGACTGTCCGAGCGGGTCGACGTCGCGCCCGAGCGGCTGACCATCCATCTGGGGCTGGCCCTGCTGATCTTCATCGGCCTGATCTGGACCGGGCTGGAAGCCTGGGCCGGGGAGGAACATTCGCGGTCGCCGGGCGGCTGGAGCCGGGGCGCGGCCCTGCTGCTGGGCGCCGTCTTCTTCCAGTGCCTGCTGGGCGGGCTGGTGGCCGGGGCCAAGGCGGGGTTCGTCTACACCGACTGGCCGTTGATGAACGGGGCGGTGTTCCCTCCGGCGGACTGGGGCAGGGGGGCGATCGTCTTCCTGCACGACCAGGCGCTGGTGCAGTTCAACCACCGGATCTGGGCCTATGGACTGCTGATCGGCGGGACGATCAATGCGGTGCAGGCGTGGCGCTGGCGGCTGGCCGAGGGGCTGGGCTCGTCGGCCTTCGCCGTGGCCGGGGCCCTGTGGCTTCAAGCGCTGCTGGGCGTCGTCACCCTGATTCACGCCGTGCCCCTGTGGCTGGGCGGGCTGCATCAGGCGGGGGCGGCGCTGGTGCTGGTGGTCGCGACGGTGAACCTGTGGCTGGTACGCCGTTCTCAGCCCAGACTGTTCGTTTCGGGTCCGCGACGAGGCTGAAACCGCGGAAAATCGTACGGTATTTTAGTACCGCATTTAAAACTCCGACGTTAAACAATGATTTAGCCGCGTATGGCGCGATTTCGTTGCATTGACGCCTGCCCGGTCATCCTCTACTAGCGCGCCTTCCGTTCGTTCCGGCCACTCGCCGGTGCGGGCCACACCGTTTCGTCTTTCCCAGGAACCCACCGACATGCTGAAGAGCACCACGGTCGCGCTCAAGCCGGCTGACGTCGACAAGAAGTGGATCCACATCGACGCCGAAGGCGTCGTCGTGGGCCGTCTCGCGACGTTCATCGCCATGCGCCTGCGCGGCAAGCACCTGCCGACCTACACCCCCCACGTTGATCTGGGCGACTTCGTCGTCGTGACCAACGTCGACAAGGTCGTGTTCACCGGCAAGAAGAACACCGACAAGGTCTACTATCGCCACACCGGCCACCCGGGCGGCATCAAGTCGACCACCCCGGCCAAGGTGCTGGGCGGCCGCTTCCCGGAACGCGTTCTGGAGAAGGCCGTGGAGCGCATGCTGCCGAAGGAAAGCCCGCTGGCCCGCAAGCAACTGACGCACCTGCGTCTGTTCGCCGGCGCCGCGCACGATCACGAAGCCCAGCAGCCCGAGACCATCGACTTCGCCGGCCGCTCGGCCAAGAACACCCGGAGCATCTGAGCATGACCGACGTCACTCAAGAGGCCGCCACCGGCTTCGACGCCCTGAAGGGCCTCGCCGCCGACAACGGCTACGACAACTCGGCTCCGGTCTATGTCCGCAAGGTCGACGCCCAGGGCCGCGCCTATTCGACCGGCAAGCGCAAGAACGCCATCGCCCGCGTGTGGGTGATGCCCGGCACCGGCAAGTTCACCATCAACGGCAAGGATCAACTGCAGTATTTCGCCCGCGAAATCCTGCGCATGATGATCGCCCAGCCGCTGGTCGTCTGCGGCCGTGAAACCGAGTTCGACGTGGTCTGCACGGTCGAGGGCTCGGGTCTGTCGGGCCAGGCCGGCGCCATCCGCCACGGCCTGTCGCACGCCCTGACCCACTTCGAGCCGGCCCTGCGCCCGGTCCTGAAGCCGCACGGCTTCCTGACCCGTGACAGCCGCGTGGTCGAGCGCAAGAAGTACGGCCGCGCCAAGGCCCGCAAGTCCTTCCAGTTCTCGAAGCGCTAGGCCGTTTCACACGGTTTGGATTGGGGGCGCTTCGGGAAACCGGAGCGCCCTTTTTCTTTGGCAGGAGCGCCAGATGACCCACACCATCTTCATCGACGGCGAGGCCGGCACGACGGGTCTGGAAATCCGCGACAGGCTGGAGGCCCGCGCGGATCTGGAGCTGATCCTGCTGGGCGACCGGCGTCGCGATCCGGACGCCCGGCGTGAAGCGCTGAATGCGGCGGACGCCGTGATCCTGTGCCTGCCGGACGACGCGGCCGTCGAGGCCGTGGGGATGATCGACAACGGGACCACGCGGGTCATCGACGCCTCGACGGCCTTCCGGGTCGCCGAGGGCTGGACCTATGGCTTCGCCGAGATGGACGCGGGCCAGAGGGCGGCCATCGCCAGTTCGACCCGGGTCAGCAATCCGGGCTGCTATCCGACGGGATTCATCGGCCTGATGCGGCCGCTGGTGTCTGCGGGCATCGTGCCCGCCGACTGGCCCGTCACGGTCAATGCGGTGTCGGGCTATTCCGGCGGCGGCAAGAGCATGATCGCCGAGTTCGAGGCCGGCGGAGCTCCGGCGTTTCGGGCCTATGGACTGAGCCTGCATCACAAGCATGTGCCGGAAATGACGAAGCACACGGGCCTCTCGCGTGACGTCCTGTTCGCGCCGGCCGTCGGGACCTATCGCCAGGGGATGCTGGTCGAGGTTCCGCTGCCGCTGGGCGCCCTGCCGACCTCCACTTCGATCGAAGTCATCCATGGGGCGCTGGTCGAGGCCTATGCCGGATCGCGCTTTGTCGAGGTGGCGGATCTGGAGGCGACCGAGGCCATGACAGGGATCGACCCGGAAGGGCTGAACGGGACCAACCGGATGCGGCTGCACGTGTTCGGCGACCGGTCGGGGTCTCAGGCGCGACTGGTCGCCCTGCTGGACAACCTCGGCAAGGGAGCATCGGGTGCGGCGGTGCAGAACCTGAACATCATGCTGGGTCTGGACGAGGCGACGGGTCTGACCTGAGACCCATTGAAACCTTTCGGGTCGCGCCCACGTATCTCGAGCATGACCCAGTCCATCCTGATCCCGCGTCGCAGCCTGTTGCTCGGCGGCGCCGCCATGGCCGTCGCGGCCTGTTCGTCGCGGGCGGACGCCGCCGCCGATCCGTTCGCGACCTCGGCCGCACGGCGCAAGACCGACGCTCAGTGGCGGGCGCAGCTGCCGGCCGCCAGCTATCAGACCCTGCGCCACGAGGCGACCGAACGGCCGTTCACCAGCGCTCTGAACGACGAGCACCGCGCCGGCACCTTCGTCTGTCGCGGGTGCGAGTTGCCGCTGTTCCTGTCGCGCTGGAAGTTCGACAGCGGGACCGGCTGGCCAAGCTTCTACGACGTCAATCCGGCCAATATCGGCGTGAAGCGGGATCTCGCGATCGGCTTCCCGAGGACCGAATACCACTGTGCCCGCTGTCTTGGGCATCAGGGGCATGTCTTCGACGACGGTCCCCGCCCGACGGGCAAGCGGTACTGTAATAACGGCGTGGCTCTGGCCTTCCGGCCGGGCTGACGGTTCTTCAGTGCTGCGGCGCGGCGTCCACGGCCTCGACCAACTGGCGGATTAAGGCCCGCCGGGCGGCGCTGTGGCCGGAGCCGGTCGCGTCCGGCCAGGCGGACAGCAGGACGATGACCAGTTTCCGCCCGGGATCAACGCGGATGGTCTGGCCAAAGATGCCGTAGGCGGCGAAGACGCCGTCGTCCTGGGTCCACCACTGGAAGCCATAGCCTTCACCCGGTTCGCCGATGTCGGCCTGTTTGACCACGGCTTGGGCGAACCAGTCGTCAGGCACGATGCGTTCGCCGCCGAGCGCTCCGCCGTCCAACGCCATCAGGCCGATGCGGCCCCAGTCTCTCAGGGTCGCCGAGACGCAGCAGCCGCCGATCTCGCGTCCGCCCTGATCCCGCGCCCAGACGGCGTTGGCCTCCATCCCCGCCTGCGACCAGATGCGCTCCGACAGCAATTCGGCCAGCGGGCGGCCTTCGGCGGCGGCGACCAGAGCCCCGACGAGGTTGGTTTCGCCGGTGGAATAGCTCCAGTGGGTTCCCGGTGGGTGGGCGCGAGGCAGGCGGCTCATATAGGCGACGACGGGATCCTCGCCGGCCCGGGCGGGCTCCTGCAGGAAGCGGGCGACGTCAGAGGCGGGATCTGAATAGTCCTCGTCCCAGCGCACGCCCGAGGTCATCGTCAGCAACTGGCGCACGGTGACGTCCTCATAGCCGCCGCCTGCGAGGCCCGGCAGATACCGGGTGACGGGGTCCTCCAGCGAGGCGATCGCGCCGCTTTTCAACGCCGTGCCGACCAGGGTCGAGGTGAGGCTCTTGGTCATGGAGAAGGAGACCCAGCGGTTCTCCGGCCCGATCCCGAGACCGTACTGCTCCAGCCGAACCTTGCCGTCCTGAATGACCAGCACGCCCGCCACGCGTTCCGCCTGCATATAAACGGTCGGATCCACGGCGATCGGATCGCCCGCGGGCAGGGCGCGCACCGGGCCGTCGCCGTGCGAGACCGTGGCATGCGGCATGACCGTCTCCATCGTGCGGAAGACGCGCTCCCGGTCCCGAGGCGCCCAGAACAACACTCCGGCGGGGTCCGTTTCCGGAGTCGGCTGCTGCGCGGCCACGGGCGCGGCGCAGGCGAGCAGGACTGTGGCCGCCATGGAGGCGATGAGACGGGTCATGCGCACAGCCTCGGAGGCGCGGCGACCGGAACTCGTCAAGGCGCGGTTCGGGCCTTCAGGGCCGACTCCACCGTCAGGCCGAAGATGACGGCGGCGATGATGACCAGCAGGCCATAGTCGTGGCCGCTCCAGATCAGTGGAATACCTGCGAACAGGATCACCAGCAGCGGGAAGATGCTGGCCCATGCGGCCGTGGTCGGGGCGTCCGGGTGGACCATGGGCGGGGTCACGCGGCCCATCCGGCGCGCCAGCACGCTGTTGCCGGCGACGAAGGCGGTCACGCAGACGGCGGCGATGATCGGGTATTTGACCGCCCCTCCGGGCTCGCCGAACAGGGCCGCCGTCATGATCAGCAGGACCAGGGCGATGCCGGTGCTGATCGACAGCAGCAGGTTCGGTTCGAGACGCATCAGGACTTCACTTTCACATAGCTGCCGGGGGCGGGCTCGATCGGCTTGAGCGGACCGGTCTTCGGGTCGCGGGCGGGGACCCAGGCGCCGGACTTGTCATGCAGCCAGTCGGCCCAGTGGTTCCACCAGCTTCCGGGATGCTCGACCGCGCCCGATTGCCATTCGGCCAGGGTCGCGGGAAGGGCGGCGTTGGTCCAGTGCTGGTATTTTTTCGCCGAGGGCGGGTTGATGACGCCGGCGATATGGCCCGAGCCCGCGAGCGTCAGGGTGACGGCGGCGTTGGTGAAGGCGCGGGCCGAGCGATAGACCGAGTTCATCGGTGCGATATGGTCCTCGCGGCTGGCCTGGAAATACAGGGGGATCTTCACCTTCGACAGGTCGACGGTCTCGCCCCCGATCGTGAACCGGCCCTTTGACAGCAGGTTCTGGCCGTACATGGAGCGCAGATACTCCATGTGCAGCTTCCTGGGCATCCGCGTCTGGTCGGCATTCCAGAACAGCAGGTCGAAGGCGGCCGGCGACTTGCCCATCAGATAGTTGGACACAAAGAACGACCAGATCAGGTCGTTGGCGCGAAGGGCGTTGAAGGTCTCGGCCATGGCCGCGCCGGGCAGGACTCCGCCCGCGGCGTCCATCTGCTGCTCGACCTCGTTCAGCCAGTGCTCGTCGGTGAACAGCAGCAGGTCGCCGGCTTCCTCGAAATCGTGCTGGGCGGCGAAGAAGGTGTTGGCGCCGACGCGCTTGTCCTTCTTCGCCGCCATGTGGGCCAGGGCGGCCCCCATCAGGGTGCCGCCGATGCAGTAGCCGACGGTGTTCAGGGTCTTCGACCCCGACTGCTCCAGCACCTTCCCGACGGCGCGGTAGATGCCTTTTTCCAGATAGTCGTCGAAGCCGAAGTCGGCCTTATCCTTGTCAGGATTGACCCACGAACAGACGAAGACGGTGAAGCCCTGGGCCGACAGCCACCGGATCAGCGAATTCTCCGGCTGGAGGTCCATGATGTAGAATTTGTTGATCCACGGCGGGAAGATCAGCAGGGGGATGGCCCTTTGTTTGTCGGTGGCGGCGTCGAACTGGATCAGTTCGAACAGTTCGTCGCGCCAGACGACCTGACCCGGGGCGGTGGCGACGTTCTCGCCGACGACGAACTTGCCGTAGTCGGCCTGACTGATCTGCAGCTTGCCCATGCCGCGCTCGAGGTCGGCGGCGAAATTCTGCATGCCCTTGACCAGGGTCTCGCCGTTCGACTCGGCCATGGCCTTGAGCGCCGCCGGATTCGAGGCGAGGAAGTTGGAGGGCGAGAAGGCGTCGGTCAGCAGTTTGGTGAAGAACTGGGCCCGGCGCTTCACCAGAGGATCGACGTCGTCCACCGAGGCGATCAGGCCGTTCATCCAGTCCGAGGTGACCAGATAGGACTGGCGCATCATGTCGAACATGGGGTTTTCAGACCAGGCGGGGTCCTTGAAGCGCTTGTCCTTTGACGGGACCTGTTCTTCGCCGGCCGCGCGGCGGGTCGTGGAGGCCCACAGGTCCATATAGCGGTTGAACAGGTCGGCCTGGGCGCTGAACAGCCGGTCGGGGCGCCCGGCGAGGCTGGTCATGACCGAGGTCATGGCGGGACCGACGTTGAACGGATCGGGCGACAGGGCGGCGGGGCGATCGGCCTGGGACAGGGCCGCCTCGGCGATCGCGGACTGGGCCGTCATGGCGGCCCGAGCCAGATTCATCGACAGGGTCTCGAGCATCTCGCGCTGTCCGGCGCCGGGCAAAACGAAGGATGATCCGGCCAGCGCTTCCTGAGGGGCGGGCCCAGCGGGCGAGGGGATTTGAACGACCGGTTCAGCCGCCGCCTGGGCCGCGGCTTTCGCGGCCTTCGGACGCGGGGGCTTGGCCGAGGTCGGGCGGCCGGACTTGCGCGGCGTGGCGGCGGCGGGAGGCGGGACGGAAGGCTTGGTAGGGCGCTTGGCCATGCGGTCGTCCTTCGGTTTCCCGGCGTGAGGGCGTTTCCCGGCGCAGGGGTCTGGGCCGCCCTTCCGCCGGAAGCGATCATGGCATATGACCGGCCCTGAAATGAATGATCGCCCCGCTAAAAAGATCATGCCGGTTGTGACGGCGACGCTGGCGGGTCTGGCCCTGGCCGGATGCGTCGGATCGTTCGATCCCGAAACCACAGCCGCCTCTCCGATCGCGCCGCGCGTTCAGGCCCTGGTCGACGCCAACCGGACCTACCCGCGCTGGGAAGACTTCCCTGCCGCGCCGACGGACCTGCCGCAGCCGGTCGAGGTGGCGGCGCGGGTCAATACGCTGGCGGTGACCGGCAGTGTTCTGGCCGGAGAAGCCGCCCGTATTGAATGGACCCTGCAGGATCCCGCCGCCTTCGAGCAGGAGGTCAACGCCCGAATCGACGCCTCGCGTCTGTCGCCGGTCACGGCGCGCACCGCCGCCGAGGTCGAGGCCTTCGCCGCCGCGACCCGCGCCCGGGCCGTCGCGCCGCCGCCCATCGATCGCCACTAAGCCGGGCTAGCCCGGCCGTCCCTTTCGCCATCGCCCGGACGACAGAATCCGGGGATGATCCCGGATCAGGAGACCGCCCATGGCCGAGCTGGCCGAACTCGCCCCCACACGTCCCGTCACGCCGCCCGGCAAGCCCGGCTCGCGCACCGACGCCATCGTCTCCGGACTGGCCTGGGAGGCCGCGCGGATCACCGAACTGGCGGCCATCGCCTCCTGGGCCCAGATCGGGCGGGGCGACGAGCGGTCGGCGGACCAACTGGCGGTTGACGCCATGCGCACGGCCCTGAACCAGATCGACATCGACGGCCGTATCGTCATCGGCGAGGGCGAGCGCGACGAGGCGCCCATGCTCTACATCGGCGAGACCGTCGGCACGGGCAGGGGCCCGGCCATCGACATCGCCCTCGATCCGCTGGAAGGCACCACCCTGACGGCCAAGGGCATGGCCGGGGCGTTGACGGTGCTGGCCATGTCGCAGGGCGGCGGCATGCTGCATGCGCCTGACACCCTGATGGACAAGATCGCTATCGGTCCGGGCTATCCTGACGGCACGGTCGATCTGGACATGCGTCCTGCGGACAATGTCCGGGCCCTGGCGTCGGCCAAGGGCGTCGATCCGCGCGATATCGCCGTCTGCGTGCTGGACCGGCCGCGTCACGGCCCCCTGATCGCCGAACTGCGCGAGGCGGGCGCCCGGGTGGTGCTGATCTCCGACGGCGATGTGGCCGGTGTGATCCATACGACCGAGCCGGACACGGGCATCGACCTGTATCTGGGCTCCGGCGGCGCGCCCGAGGGCGTGCTGGCCGCGGCGGCGCTGAAATGCGTCGGCGGCCATTTCCAGGGCCGGTTGATCTTCCGCAACGATGATGAACGCCGGCGCGGCGAACGCATCGGCGTGACAGATTTCGACAGGAAATACGATCTGCATGAACTGGTGTCCCGAGACGCGGTCTTCGCCGCCACGGGCGTGACCAAGGGGGCCATGCTGGACGGTGTCGTGATCAAGGGGGGGCTGGTCTCGACCCACACACTGGTGATGGATTCGGCGACGCGCACGGTGCGGCGCATCCGCATGACCCGGCCGCTCGAGACAGGACTCGTCTGATGGCCGACGGCGCGGTTCCCGCAGGATCGACGCCGGGTTTCCTTGACGTGTCGCGCTCCCTGTCCGGCCGGGCGTGGCGACAACGGCCGGCCGAGGCGTCGGTCATTCGCGCCCATATGCAGGCCCTGGGTCTGGACGAGCCTCTGGCCCGGGCGCTGGCGGCGCGGGGCGTACGGGCCGATCAGGGCGCGGACTTCCTGAAGCCGACGTTGAAGGCGCTGTTTCCCGATCCCTCCAGCTTCATGGACATGGACGCGGCGGCGACGGCGATCATCGACGCCCTGGAGGCGAAGGCCAGCATCCATGTCTTCGCCGACTATGACGTCGACGGCGCGTCCAGCGCGGCCCTGCTGGTGCGCTGGTTCCGGGCCATGGGCGCCGAGCTGCCGATCTACGTCCCGGACCGGATCACCGAAGGCTATGGCCCCAGCGCCAAGGCGTTCGACACCCTGAAGGCCTCGGGCGCTGATCTGGTCATCACGGTCGATTGCGGGGCCGCCGCCAACGAGGCCGTGGCCCATGCCTGCGACATCGGGCTGAAGGTCGTGGTCATCGACCATCACATGATGCGCGAGGAACCGCCGCAGTGTCTGGCGGTCGTCAATCCTAACCGCCCGGGCTGCAACTCGGGGCAGGGCAATCTGGCGGCGGCGGGCGTGGTGTTCGTGCTACTGGCGGCCCTGAACCGTGAAGCGAGGGCGCGGGGACTGTTCGAGGGACGGGCTCAACCGGACATCCGCCAGTGGCTGGATCTGGCGGCCATGGGCGCGATCTGCGACGTCACCGGCCTGACAGGCTTCAATCGCGCCCTGACGGGACTGGGGCTGGGCGTCATGTCGTCCTGGAGCAATCCGGGGCTGAAGGCGCTGCTGGCCGCGGCAGGCGCCGCCGAGGGGCCCGCCAAATCGAATCACGCCGGCTTCATCCTGGGGCCGCGCATCAATGCGGGCGGGCGAATCGGCAAGTCGGATCTGGGCGCGCGCCTGCTCTCGACCGACGACCCGGACGAGGCGCGTGTCCTGGCCGAGGAACTGGACGCATTGAACATCGCCCGACGCGAGGTCGAGCGCCACGTGACCGAAGAGGCGCAGCGTCGCGTCGAACAGACCGGCGCCCACGCCGACGGCTCGGCCGTTGTCGTCATCGCCGGCGACGATTGGCATCCGGGCGTGGTGGGTATCGTGGCCGGACGGCTGCGCGAGCGCTGGCGTAAGCCGGTGATTGTCATCGGCGTCGATGCGGTCAACCGAATCGGCAAGGGGTCCGGCCGATCCCAGCCGGGCATGAATCTGGGCCGCGCCATTCAGGCGGCGTGGAACGAGGGCGTGCTTATCGCGGGCGGGGGCCACGCCATGGCGGCGGGGCTGACCGTTCGCACGGACCGGATCGACGCCTTTCGCGATTTTCTCAACGATCGCCTGGCCGGTGAACAGGCTGAGGCCGAGGCAATCGACCTGGTCGAGATCGACGCCCTGATCGAGCCCTTCGGCGCGACACGGGCCCTGTTCGAGATGTTCGAGCAACTGGCGCCGTTCGGTCCGGCGAATTCCGAGCCCATGTTCGCCCTGCACGGAGTGCAGGCGCGCGAGCCCGTGGCCATGGCGGGAGGTCATGTCCGCTGTCGTCTGGTCGGGGCGGACGGGGCCTCTGTAAAGGCGATCGCGTGGCGTTGCGCCGATCTGCCGGCCGGCAAGGCGTTGCTAGCGGGGCAGGGCGGACTGAATGTCGCGGGCCGTCTGAAGGCCGACGACTGGAACGGTCGCAAGGGCGTGCAGTTCGAGATCGAGGACGTCGCCGACCCCAGAATGGCCCTCTGATCAAAAACGTTTCTTTGGCGCTTGCACGCTCCGGAATCGCCCGCTATATCGCCCGCTCTCGCGCAGCGGTCCCTTCGTCTATCGGTTAGGACGTCAGGTTTTCAACCTGAAGAGAGGGGTTCGACTCCCCTAGGGACTGCCACGCGGAACTCCCCCGAAATCAATGCATCGACGTCGCCTTCGCGGCATGTCGCACTGTCGATCGCCCTGCGCCTTTTCACTCAGCCTGCGGATGGATCGGGGCGCTCACGCCTGGTCCATGCCCGGCGAGATGAAAACCGTGACATGCGCGCAATGGTCTTGCGCGGGATTGGGCATCTTCGCGTGAAACGTGCGTTTTTGCCTTCCCATCCGTTCGCCGAACCGTGGTAAATGGGCCTGCCTGTGACTGGGAAGCAGGCGGGGGGAAGAGACTGTGTCTGATTACGAGGGGCAGGAGGTCACGGACGTCGTCCGGATCACCGGTCGAGTGAAATGGTTCGATCCGGGCAAGGGGTATGGTTTCATCGTCCCCGACGACGCCAGCCTGACGGACGACAAGGATGTTCTGCTGCACATCAGCTGCCTGCGCGACAGCGGGCACGAGACAGCGGGCGAGGGTGCGCCCATCGCTTGCGATTGCATCCGCCGCCCCAAGGGCTGGCAGGTCGCCCATGTTCACGAGCTCGGCGAAGGCGAACCCGTCGCCGCGCCGCCACGCCGGCCCGCCCAGTCCGCGGCCTATGAAAATCTGAGAAGCGATTCGCGCAGCCTGCAGGACGACGGGGACGACGATCCCGAGCTCGAGACCGCGACGGTCAAATGGTTCAATCGCACCAAGGGCTACGGTTTCGTGGTGCGCGCCAACGATCCAGGCGATATCTTCGTCCACATCGAGACGCTGCGACGCTTCGGGCTGGACGATCTGGTTCCGGGCGAGACGGTCAAGGTGTTGTTCGCCAACGGGCCCAAGGGTCTGGTGGTCGCCGAGATCAAGCCGGGCGGACAGGCGCGCCCCTAGAAAGGGTTTGTCATGCCGGTTGCGCGTCGTCTTTTCATTTCGGGTCTCTTCCTGCTGCTGGCCGCTTGCGCCCAGGGCGCGGACAAGGGGCCGGTCGACGCCGCAGGTCGGGCGCTGGAACCGCTGACCGTCGTGACCTCCACCGGCCGCCACCAGTTTCTGGTCGAGATCGCCGACGATGACGCCGAACGTCAGAAGGGCCTGATGTTCCGACCGCCGCTGGAAGCCGACCGGGGCATGCTGTTCCAGTTTCCGGTCGCGGAGGAACAGGGTTTCTGGATGCGCAACACCCCCAGTTCTCTGGACATCGTCTACATCGACCCGACGGGACACATCGTCTCGATCGCCTCCCACACCACGCCGCGTTCCGAGGCGGTGATCCCCTCGAATGGCGCCGCGAACGGCGTGCTGGAAGTGCGAGCCGGGCGGATGGACGAGATCGGCGCAAAGGCTGGCGACACGATCGTGCATCCTTTCTTCGCAAAGTGACCATTGGCGTTTGCGGCGCGGCGCCGTTTGTGCCAAATCCCGCCGCCGGAGTGTAGCGCAGCCTGGTAGCGCATCTGGTTTGGGACCAGAGGGTCGGAGGTTCGAATCCTCTCACTCCGACCATCCATCTTCTTTTTGGTGGCTATCGCTCACGACGCGGTCGTTCGCTCCCTGAGCCTGGATCGTTGAAGACTTGAGCCGGGCGGCTTGTGACGCGATAAGGGCTCATCCGCTTTCAGACGAGATTTCCCATGCTGGCCCGCATCTATCGCCCCGCCAAGACCGCGATGCAGTCGGGCAAGGCCAAGTCCAGAGACTGGCGGCTGGAATTTGAACCCGCATCGGCGCGGACGATCGATCCGCTGATGGGCTGGACCAGCTCGACCGACATGAATGGTCAGGTCCGTTTGACCTTCGACACCAGGGAAGACGCCGTCGCCTATGCCGACCGTCACGGCATCGCCTTCCGCCTGCAGGAGCCGCAGGAACCGCCGATGATTCTCAAGGCCTATGCCGACAACTTCGCGACCAGCCGCAAACAGCCCTGGACGCACTGAGGGCCTTCTCGCCTCCACCCGGGCGCCCATAGCTCAACCGGATAGAGCACCCGCCTTCTAAGCGGGATGTTGCAGGTTCGAGTCCTGCTGGGCGCGCCACGGTTTCAGGCGGTCTTCGGACCGCGAACATTCAAGGACGCTGACATGGCCGAACGGCGCGACGAGATCATCCGCGGCACGGTCGTGCTGGATGGCACGGTGTTCGTGAAATGCGAGTTCAAGGACGCCGTCCTAGTCTACAAGGGCGGCACGCCGCCCAGCCTCGATCAGTGCAAGATGAGCAACACCCGGATGGTGTTCGAGGACGCCGCAGGCAACACGATCAACTTCCTGCGGGGCATGGCCCAGCCGAAGAGCAGCATGCGTCAGCTTGTGCTGAACATGATGCCCGAGCTGGCGCAGAACTAGCCGAGCGAGCCGGACCAGGCCGCAAGGCCGGTCTGCAGATCGGCGATCAGGTCGGCTGGGTCTTCGAGTCCGACATGGAAGCGCAGAAGTTCGCCTTCCAGAACGGGTGGACGCTCCCGGAACGACAACTGGCCGGTCTCGTGCGTGGCGAGACTTTCGTAACCGCCCCAGGAATAGCCGAGGCCGAACAGCGACAGGCTGTCGAGGAAGGCGTGGGCGGCGCGCTCGTCACCGCCCTTCATGACCACGCCGAACAGGCCCGCGGCGCCGGCATAGTCTCGGAGCCAGAGGTCGTGGCCCGGATCGCCGGGCAGGGCGGGGTAGAGGACGCGCGAGATGACGTCTTGCGCCTGCAGCCATCCCGCGACTTGCAACGCCGAGCGCGACTGCTCTCCGAATCGCAGGGGCAGGGTGCGCAGGCCGCGCAGGGCCAGCCAGGCGTCGTCGGGCGAGACGTGCCAACCCATGTCCTCGATCGTCGTTGCGACGGCGCGGCCAATGACCGGATCTGCGGCGGCGATGGATCCCATCAGCACGTCCGAGTGGCCCGAGGCGTATTTGGTCAGGGCCTGAACGCTGACATCGACGCCATGGGCCAGCGGCTTGATGGCCAGGCCGGCGGCCCAGGTGTTGTCGATGACCGTCAGGACCCCGCGCGCCCGGGCGGCGGCGGCCAGGGCCGGGACATCGATCATCTCGAAGGTCAGGGAGGCCGGTGATTCGATCAGGATCACCCGGGTCCGCTCGCCGATCAGGGCGGCGATGACGGCGGTGTCGGCTTCTGGCGGGTGGTAGCGGACCGTGACGCCCCGCGCGGCCAGCCAGCGGGACAGGAATCGGCGAACAGGGCCGTAGACGGCGTCCGTCGTCAGGATCTCGTCGCCCTGACGTGTCAGGGCCATCAGGGGCACGGTGACGGCGGCGAGGCCCGAGGGGACCAGCCAGGCGTCGGTCGCGCCCTCCAGATCGGCGATGGCGGCGCGCAGGGCGCGGGCGGCGCCGGTGCCGTCGAGGCCGTAGACCGGTCCGGCCGAGTCGTCGCGCATGGCGGCGACGGTGTCGCTGAGCATCGTCGAGGCGCGTTCCAGCGGCGGATTGACCGGGCGGCGGCCTTGTCCCTTGCGAGTCGCGCCGGAAATCAGGCGGGTGCGGTCCGAATGCGACGTCATGGGGCGGCTCCGGGCAGGCGGGCGGTTGCGGATCGGGTCCTAAAGGCCTCTAAAGCAGGTGGGGCGCAAGCATCATGGGACGCGGGATGCAGCGGAAAGCGATCACGGGCGGTCTGATGGCCGTCGGGCTCATGGCGGCGCTGCTGACCGGCTGCGGGCGTCGCGACGCCGGTGCGCCCGAGACCGGGATCACGCCGGTTCCCGCCACCGTGAACGCGGACAGCGGCGCAGTCGTGAGCGCCACCCTGACGGCGGTCCGGCGGCGCGGCTATCTGAGCTGCGGCGTGCATCAGGGGCTCGTCGGCTTCGCCTATACCGACAATCGCGGCGACTGGCGGGGATTCGACGTCGACTTCTGCCGGGTCATGGCGGCGGCCATCTTCGGCGATGCGGACAAGGTGCGATTCGTGCCCCTGACCGCCGACAACCGGTTTCAGGCGCTGGGCGACGGCCGCATCGACGTTCTGTGGCGCAACACCTCATGGACGATGGAGCGTGACGCCGCCGGTCAGTTCGCCTTCGCCGGGATCAACTACTACGACGGCCAGGGCTTCATGGTGCGGCGCTCGCTGGCGCTGAGCAGCGCATCCGAACTGAACGGCGCGCGGATCTGCGTTGCTGCCGGTTCGACCAGCGCCCTGAACGCCGAGGACTATTTCCGGTCTCGCGGCATCGCCTATACGCCGGTCGTGGCGGCCAGCGAGGAAGAGGCGCGCAAGGCCTATGCGCGAGAGGACTGCGACGCCTTTAGCGCCGACATCTCCGCCCTCGCCGCCGCCCGGACCACGCTGGCCGATCCGCAGCAGCATGCGATTCTGGCGGATGTGGTGTCCAAGGAACCGCTGGGGCCCGTGACGCGGCGCGGTGACGAACAGTGGACGGCCATCGTCCGCTGGAGCCTGAACGCCGTCATCCTGGCCGAGGAACTGGGCGTGACCCAAGCCAATGCGAAGGCCTTGGTCAAGGATTCCCGCGACCCGCGCGTTCGGCGTCTGTTGGGTGTCGAGGGCGACTTCGGTGCGCCGCTGGGCCTGTCGAAGACCTGGGCCGCCGATGCGGTGACCAGCGTCGGCAACTACGGCGAAATCTTCGAACGCAATGTCGGTTCGCAATCGGCCCTCGACCTGGCGCGTGGGTTGAATGCACAATGGAATGCGCGACCGGGCGGCCTGATCTACGGCCTGCCGGTCCGCTGAGTTCTGATTATCGGCGCCGCGTGCGCCCACGGGGGATGAATGACCGAGACGAAGGCCGGCGGGATCGCGCTTCATTGGCTGATGCTGATCGGCTTTGTCGTGGGTCTGGGCGGAGGTCTGGCGGTCAACATGCTGGTGGGCGGGGACGCCGGCTGGGTGGTGTGGC
>Ga0247812_10000228_pt1 | contig 52511 bp, 66 predicted proteins | sample UWRJL149409B1_FD_178011 | JGI IMG/M metagenome (GOLD analysis project Ga0247812, IMG submission 178011) | Plant litter microbial communities from Arlington Agricultural Research Station in Wisconsin, United States - UWRJ-L149-409B-1 | ecosystem: Environmental > Terrestrial > Plant litter >...
TACACACCCTTTTATTAATTTCTATGGTGGGTCAACCGAGACTCGAACTCGAACAGTCTGGTTAAAAGCCAGATACGCTACCATTACGTCATTGACCCATTACTGGTGGGTGCGGTGGGAATCGAACCCACAACCTTCGGATTAAAAGTCCGCTGCTCTGCCAATTGAGCTACACACCCTATGTACTTTTTTCTGGTGGGAGCAGTGGGAATCGAACCCACAACCCTCGGATTAAAAGTCCGATGCTCTACCAATTGAGCTATACTCCCAATATTTGTTTTTCAGTCGAGCCGACTGGTCCATATTCTTTCAATGGTGAGCCGATAGCTGTCAAATATTTAAAACTTAAAACAAAAAAAAGCCCAAGGTTTTCACCTTGAGCTTTGCTGTACTACACAAATGAACAAGGCGACATATTTATAATGTCGCCTTATTTAAAGACAACATTAATCTACTTCTGTTTACTCTTTGATTTAGATTTAATGTGTTTCATTTTGAATTCCTCTTATTTAGTTGTTTTGTTTCTATGTACATATATTAACCATTTTGTTTGTATCTGTCAAGCGTTATTTTCAATTATTTTTAAATATTTTTCAATTAAATCAATAACTTACAAAAATAAAGCTTGAATAAGACCCTACATTTACATGCATAAAAAAAGCCCCTAGAATGGTCTCTAGGGGCTTTTATTATTCTAGAGACCAACACGAAAAGCCGGTCTCTTTTAAGAGCCAGCTTATGGTTTCTTTTTCTTCATGCTAATCATTAATGCAGACATCTTTCACATTTCCTTTAAAATTTATCTTATTTTATTATAACAAATAAGAAAAGTCAAGAATATTATCATTTCAAATATTTTTCTTTGCAAACTTTTCGTATTCTTTCAAACTCATCCACTACCCAATAATAGTCACTTAACTTCTCAAGCTTATAACTTTCATTATTTTTTCCATACCAGCAATAATAATGCTCAAAAGGTAATTCAGATTCAATCAACATATTAAGGATATCTTTATTCTGTCTTAATTTACATCTTATAGCCTCTAAGATATCTTCTATATCGTCTTGATTAAAAAGTTCTCTTTCTCCGAACTCCTTTGCAATCTCTTGCCCTTTTTTCTTTGCGTTAATTCCATACAATTCTCTAAGCTCATCATGTTTTTTCCCAGTAGCCAGCCAATACCAAAAACCTTCAACAGATTCAAAATTACCATACTTCGTATGTTTAAATGGTGAATGATCAAAATTGCTTAATCTTTTACCTAATTTTGTTCTGGCTTTACTATAAATATTAATATGGTCAGCACCATCTTTAAATGGGTTTATATCAGTACTATTGTCGTTGCTCATTGATATACCTTTAATTTCCTGTATAATATTATACAATATAGAGGGTTAAAACGCAATGAAAAAAGACTTGATAATATTTGATTGTTTTGGAACATTATTGAATATCCCACAATCAACAGCATATAAAAAACTCATATTTGATTTAAATCTAGATTCTAAAAATTTTTATTTATCGCTTATAATGAAAAACAATTTTGATTGGCATTCTATAGCTTTAAATCAAGGATTGAACGAAGAGCAAGCACGCTCATTGTTAAGAACATTTAACGAACTTTTAGCCAAGGAGAATTCATTAGTTACTCCTTATGAGCATACTCTAAATGTATTAGAAAGTCTAAGAAAAAAATATACGTTAGTCTTGCTATCCAATTTAGCAGAAGGCTATATTCCATGTGTAGAAAGACTTTTATCTAAGCAATTGGATAAAATATTTTATTCATGTGATATAAATATGAAAAAACCTGATACCGATATATTTCTTCATGTTATTGACTGGTATAAAAATGAAATTGGCGAGATAGAAGCTAAAAATATTTATTTGTTAGATGATAAGGTCGCGAATATTATTACAGCAAATAGTTTAGGAATGAATGGGGTTTTAATTCATACGGCTAGTGATAGAAAAGATATAAAAAAAGTCAACAATATTGTTGACTTCTATAATATTTTGAAAGATTAGATTACATCTAATCTTTTAAGACTTGATTTTAAGAAAGCATACAAAATAGGCGCTATAACCAGTCCAGCTAATCCGAATATTGATTCAAATAAAACCATAACAATTAATAATTCGTAAGATGTAGCATTTACACTACCACCAACAATTTTTGCATTTAAAAAGTATTCAATTTTATGAATCACAATTAAAAACACTAATGCACCAGTACCAGCAGCTATGGAAACTGATAAAGCGGCTAAAACCACCATACAATTCACAATGATATTACCCAATATTGGAATTAAGCCAAATAGGAAAGTACCAATTATCAAACTCTTTACAAATGGAACATGAATATCAAACAATGGGAATACAGCCAGTAGTAATAATGATGTCAAAATTGTATTGAATATAGATATTGCTACTTGTGCAACTGCTACATGTTTAAACGCAAGTGCAAAGCTCTGAACGGTTGCAAAAAAATCTTTTGTAAAAGGTTTTTCGGTAACATCAACATTTTTACTATCTTTATTTATAGAGTAAGCAATAAACACACCAATAATCATACCTAACAAAATTGTGATTATATTATGAGCCGTTCCCTTACCAATCATTTGGAAAGTAGCAATATGGACTTTAGCAAATTCCAGAAGCGAGTTTTGAATATCTTGAACATTGCTAGGAATATATTTTGAAACAGATGGTGGCAAGTCAGTTAATGTTTTTTGAAGGATCTCTTGAACTGATTTTATAACAGCATTAGGATCACTGATTACAGTTTGAATCCAAGAAAACAAAGACATTGAGGCAAAAATTAGTACAAATACTATTAATGCCGAAATAAAGACAGTTGCAATTAATTTTGATTTTTTACCAAGATTAAGTTTTGTTAGCAGCATGTTCTCTACGCCTTGCACTAATGTGTAAGTTGTTAATCCAGCAATTAATGCTGGAATTAAATGAAACATAATTGCAATAAGTGATAAAGATAAAGCTAGACCTAAATTTATTAAGCCATATTGTTGCCTAGTTAACATTATTTTTTCCTTTTTAATAGTTGATTAATTTTAATTGTTCCACAACTTCTTTGAAATTTTTCAAAACAGCTTTTTTATCAAATATCTTTAAACCCATAAAGTCAAAATCATATAAAAAATCTTTTACCATGGCTTTTTTATTAACGATGTATTTTTCTAATTCAAATTCTGTAATTGTAAATTTTTTTCTTTCAGAAAAATTTGTATTTTCTTTTTCAAAGACACTTGTACCAATTGATTTTACATCAAATTCATAGTACAGATTTTGAATCTGCATAGAGTAATACACATTTATTTTTATGTCAATTTTTTTTATCCCATTTCTTTTCAGTACAGCATAAATCCCATTTGCAAGAATTTCAGCATTTATAGGAGTTATGTTGTTTTTCAGTACATTGGTTTTGTTTTTATCTGTTTTACTTGAAAAAATATTAATTATTTTTACATGGGCATTCCCCATCGTTTTCAGATGTTCCTCAAAATAACCGGGCAATGATAGAGTAAATTCATTTGAAAGTTTTTTATCAATATTTATTATTTTTTCTGCATTAAAACCTTTAACTATAAATTGCTCTAAGTTAGGTTTATTTATTTTTGAAATATCATATCTTAAATTGTTGATATTTAATTTATCTTGTAAAAATTTTATAAATGATATAATTCTTAACTTTTCATCTTCGGTAATTATTAAATCTACATCTTTTGTTTTCACAAAATTAAAATACTGCTTATTTTCCATTGTCATAATTTTTTATTATACTTTTAATCATTTTTGACAATGACACTAACTATGTCAAATTAAATATTATTATGCAACTAATTGATCCAGTTTAAATTTAACCAAAAACCCTGAAAAACCTTTTGTTAAAGCTAATTCAACATCTTTTTCTGATATTTCTATTTGATTCAATATTTTATCACTCTTCTGTATCACTATTTTATGGAATAACTCTCTATTTTTAAAATAAGAATTTAAATGTATAAGATAATTCTTTCTATCTTTAATTAAATCAATAATTCTATTAAAAAGAATTAAAGCATTGTGCTTTATTTCATCTATATCATCAAAGTCATTCATATATCTAGATGGGCTATAAAAACTATTACTATTAAAAACAAATTCTATTATTTGAGGATCATTTTTATTAATTAGAATATAAAAAGATTCATATTCAATAATTCCTGTTTTATTGTTTTCGGTTTTTACAATTAGCCTTTCATTTTCTGTTTCTTCAGAATTCTTAAAGGTTTCGATATAAAAAATTTTCCTTACTAATCCAACATTGTTAATCATTGCTCTAAGATTTTGATCAACTAAGTTTTTTATTTCTTCTGGTATGTCAGACGAAAAATTGAAATTTGACATTAATTTACTCCTATTATTTATTATAGAATTACAAAAGTTAATTTTTGATGTAATAATATACTTATTAAAACAAATAAATCATCATGTTTAAACTTAAAACAAAAAAAATACTATCTATTTTTGGCTTGACTTTAGCGTCAAGTATGGTATTTGCTGCAAATGATATTCAATTTCATAATGTTAGAACACCATCTCCTGAAAGTAGGTATCAATCTTTATATGTTCCCGGCACTGGTTTTAGGATTGACTATGGCGCAGCTTACATAAGTGATATATACAACTTGGTCGGTTCTTCTGGCACAGCAAATGGGTCTATATATGTAAAAGAAGACAAAGATCCTACTGGCACAACGGCTGACTTGTCATTACGTCCAAGACGCATTGATAGTTCATTTCAAACAAAAAACCAAGGTCCATTAGTTATTAATGCGGCATGGGATGGATTTAAATTTGCAAGTCAACTGACTAGCTCATATAAAACAGATTTAAATAGACTTGTTAGTGCTTATATAGCATTACCTAATAAAAACTCAAACGTTCAAAAAGTAATTCATTTTTATCTGCCAAACTCTAATTTTGGTACAGCAGACTTTCAGACATATGCTCAAACACAAGTGGGTGTAAAGAATTTAAGACCAAATACATTTAGAACAAGATCAATAACCGGAGGAACAGTAACTTATGAATATTGCCATAATGCTAGTAATGAAGCTATGTATATAAGAAATTGCACAACAAACGGAAACGTAGGTATATTGAGCACATTTACTGTCGAATATCTAACGTCAACTGGTTCTGGAACAAGACAATTTTGCTGGCATAATTATGACAGAGATGAGAATGGACAAATCATGGTTAATGGAACAGCCGTAAAAACAGCAATTGCCTGTGTAAATTAAACTTCTATATGTGCTTGCCTGTTTAAATCCAGAAAGGCACAATAAAGTTCATTTTTATCCTTAATATTTAATAAATTAGCATAATCTATATTGAAGCTTAAAACTAACAACTTCATTTTATTTTCAATTATTGTTTCTGCTAACTCCCCAATAATTTCATTAAATTCTGGTATTTTTATAAACCAAAGTAATGCAGCATGTGCAGCATGAATTGGCTCTATATAATATTTATTGATATAAATGTCTCTTATAAAAATTTTAGCCTGAACAGAAGGCATTTTATCTTGATTTACAAAATCCTTAACTCTTATTAATTGATTTTCAGCTTGTGATATATCATCTAGCTCAAGTCTTGCTTGTCTATTGCTTTCGAGAAAAGCACCATATAATTCATCTTTGTATTGAAGATTAAAAAGTTCATATTTATCCAAGTTAAAAATAGTTAGCAATGATTTTATTTTGTAATCAATAACTATTTCAATTAATTCTTTTATAGATTCATTGAATTCAGGTATTTTAATAAACCACAGAAGAGAAGCATGAGAAGCACAATCACTATCTATATTATATTTATCAATATAAATTTTTTTAATGCATAATTTAGCCTGTATTGAAGAATCATCTCCATCGATATCAAGTTTTAATTTTTCTAATTGGTTTTTAGCATAATCTAAATAAGCTGACATTTTATTTTCTCACAATATATTATTCTTCTTTAATTACCTTTTGAATTTCAGAAGCATCTTGCATCATATCTCTAATTTCAGTTTGTTGCGTAGTTTGATGAACGGTTTTAGTTGCATTATTTTTATGAACTTCTTTTGGTCCAGAGCAAGAGTCTATACCTGCAAACACAAAAGTCCAGAAACCGAAAACGATTGTCCAGAATATGTATGATTTTATGAATTTACTAAAATGCTTCATTTTTGCCATTTTGCCTTATTAATATAATAGCATCCACTCTATTTCATTAAAGTGATTAATATCTAATTATTTTTTAGTTTTCTCTTGTGAATCACTGTTATCTTTGTCAGAAGGATTCAAATTATCAACATTTTCATTAGTATTCCCGCCCACTTCACTAGATTTTTGATTATCATCCTCATCCTTATGATCTTCTGCCTTCCATTTTCCGTCTTCGTTATTAATATTATCATCCCAACCACCAGATACATCAGTGTTATCAGTTCCATTTTCTCCTTTATACTTGGAGGGTTGTTTTTTCACTTCTTTTTTTGGACCCACTATGATAACGTTTCCTGATGATGTTCCACCTTTCATGTCTAAAGTAGAAGGACCAGATGAGGAAGATATGCTTTTCATTAAATCTGCATCTCCACTGGAATTATTAGAATTATTGGAAGGATCAGCTTTTTTAGGTGCTATACTTTTTACAACTGTTTTTGTACAGTCAGGAGAACAATCTAAAAAAAATGATATGTCAGCAGCATATGACTTGCTTGCAAAAAACGTTAGGATGATTAGGGACGATATAATTTTATTCATAAGAAATAGGCTTTTTTTCTAGTATACCTATTTATTTTGATAAGTTCCATTTGTCAGAAAAATACTTTAAAAATACACTGTAAATTAAAAAAAACTTGACATAATTGCTAATATATTGCATATTCCCTCTTGCACAAACAAGGAGCAGTAGAATGATTGATAATCTTGATGTTTACTACAGTAATAAAAATTTCATAGAAAAAGAAGAAATATTAGATGTTTTTTTCGAAAAAACATCTGACATGGAAAATAAGATTTATAAATTATGGGATGATTCTAATAATGATGACAAGAAACTTTTAAGGAATATGCTTTCAACAATTTCATTATTTAAAACATCATATTATGAATCAAGACAAACAAAAGATTATGATAATGATATTAACATACTGAAAATGGGACGATATCTATGTACAATCCCATATGCATACTTAAATACTGCTTTAAAAAAGAAGGGAGAAACAGAATAATTTAAAAAGGAAGCCTAGGCTTCCTTTTTTTTATTTAGATTTTATTCGCTGATTGAATCTTTTAAGTCGTGTTATCATTTTTTTTGATGCTGACGATATTGAATTATACATATCAGCAGATTTACAAGTAGTCATAATTTCATCTTTATATATGCTTGAGTGAATTTGAACTTCTGCTACATATTGATCGGCATCTTTTTTTAAAAAAACTCTTGTATTTGTAATATTTGAGTCAAAGTGACTAAATTTTTCCACTTGCTTTTTAATATGCGATTTTAATCCTTCTGTTAAGCTTATATTTGTTCCAGAAATTATATTTGACATAGAAACCTCTTTATCTATTATATTGTAGTAAAGAAGAGCGCTTTCTTTAATCTCATTGTAATCTAAAAAAAATAATTGTCAAATGTTAACAGATTGTTATTATGTAAAAACAATCAAAATAAAATTAATGAAAAACTTCTTCTCTATATTCTACTTAGGTGGATTATATGCTTATGTATTTAAAGACCTTTCAAATATAAATCTAATTTATTTTGTAATGTTAATAATTTTTTCTTTTTATACCCTTATTTCAATTATTACTTTAATTGTTCATAAAAGAAATCCTAATTTTATGGATGATGAATTGCATGAACAGTTATCGTCAGTTCTTGAACGTGAAGAAAATCATCCAGTGAACACTAAAATAAATAAAATCATGATGTCTGTTTACTATATTTTCTTTTGTTTATCATTAATAATTGTTCCTTTATATAAAATTAGCCTTTTCATGCTGTTTGTTTTGATTATTCATTCATTATTTATGTTTTTTACTATCTATTACTATATAATTATTAAAGATAAAGTGTATAAAATTAAAATAGACTTTAAAGATAAATATAAAAGCGAATTAGAAGTCATAAATAACTACAACGAGAAAATCAAAGATGAAAATTAAAAAAACTAGACCCAGTATTTTTGAAAAAGAAAACAATGGGATATATGATAAAGCAATGGCACTTATATATTCTGTAAAACATTATTTATTCATATACATGTGTTTTTACTTTTTAATGTCAATAAGCCTTTATTATTTAAAAGCACCTTCTCTAATAAATACTTTTTTTGAATTAATTGCCCTTATTGTTCTTATAGGCGTTTCAACATCAACTTTTTATAGTATTCAGAATCTTAGAGGTTCAGATGAACTTAAAAATCAATTGTCTTTAGAAGGCAATACGCCCTTAATGAAAAAAGAAATGACTAATGAATATTATAATGAAATAAAATCAATTCATGAGGACAGAACAACATTTGATAAATACTGGTATTATGCCGCTATTGCACCAGCTATTGCTATAGTAGCATTAGGATGGTTTGATACATTATTTGTTCTTTATTTGGTAGCCATCGCATTAAATAAACACTTTTTAGATTCAGAACTTGATTCAATGCAAAGGTTGCAAGACGTTATACAAAAACCAAAGCTTTAATCAGGATACTTTAAAACAAGCTTGCGAGCTTGTTTTTATTTTTCGTCATATCTATTTTTTGATGCAAACATAAAAAAACTCCTTTCGGAGTTTTAAATTATAAATACACTTTTTAGCATTCCCACCATTACTATATACAATAAAGCAAACATTATGAATGTGCTATAAGATACATCTCCTTTATTTTTGCTAATTCTTTTTTCTTTCTTTGACTTCATTTTTTTATTTTAAAGTTATTTATACTTTATCGTATTTCTTTTTTCTGGTTTGTCAATTATTGCATTTTTAGCTTCTTTTGGTAAATCATCAAAGGTCATTCCAAATTCTTTTAAACTTTCACTGATTGATTTTTTTATTTCAGCATTTTCTTTAATTCTATTAGTAAGAATAGTTATTTCATCTGGCTTCATATCCTTGATAATTCCTAATCCATGCGATTCAAGGATTTTTATCTGTTTTGAATATTGGTCATTTAAATTATCCATTTTACCTTGCAATTGTTCATAACGAGGAACGTTACCTTCCGCTTTTAAAATTGCTTCTAATTTTTTTGCGTTTTCTGGATTGTTTATGCTCTCTTGTTGAATTTGAGATAAGCTTTTTTCTACAATTGTTTGCATTTTATAAAATCCGGGAGCTATTTTTTGAAGTGCTTTAGAAACGTCTTCTGTACTTAAAATAAAATTCCCGGTATTAGTTTCTTCAACCCTTTTTAGTATGTCATTTATTGGTGTCATTTTTATTACCTTTATATAGTTCAAATTATATCATTTAAATTAATTATGATTAGTAACCAACTAATTTTCTATAATTCAATATTTCTTTCAAAAATCCTTTTAAATCAGTATCACCAATTGGTATCTCTTTGGTTATGCATTCATAAAGATAATCATTTTCAAAAACCTTAGCCAGAAAATCAAATTCACTATCAAGATTATTCATATCATTTAATTCGCTTAAACTAAGATTAAATAGAACTTTGATTCTATTGATCCTTTTTGTGTTTTCTATTATTTTTAAATGCTCAGGTATAAGGTTGCTTTCATATGGCTTGACTGATACGCCTGTCTGTATATATGAATCTAAATTTCTGTTTTTATCAATAACAAGTATAGGTGAATATATATATGCATTATTTATTAATTTTAATTGATTTAAAGTAATGAAAGTTTTTTCAATAAAATCATTGTATTTTTTTGAAAATACATTTTGTTCATTTTTGTAATGGTCTTTCCTAGAAAGTTCTGACAAATCAAAATAAAATTTATTTTCATCTTCTTGTATATTATGAAAAAAATTAGATAATTTAATTTTTGTTGATGTATTATAATATGGAATTTTAAAAGTCAAATAATAGTCCGTAAAACAAATATTATCATTGACAATTTCTTCAACGACACAACTTATGTTGTCTAAAAACAGGTCAAATGTATTAAAGACTAAATCTATATCGGCTTGTATTTCAAGCTTTGTTTTAACAGTGAAATCATATGATTTTAACATGCATGCCTCTCTTTAAATTTAAAAAAAATTATACATGGTTTTATTTCAAAGTCAAATTTTAGGAATTCTAAGATTTTTCTTTTTCATTTCTGGTGGTTTTTTATTTTCGTTTAACTTTTCAATTGTTTTGTTGTTTTTGTTTTTCACAAAAATCCCAATATTTTCTGGAATTTCCTCTGGCTTTTTCTTTAAAAATCCTTTGTACAATGGGTGTTCCATTATTTTCTTTAACATTTCTGGTTTATACTCTTGAAGAAGGTCTAGATGACGTTCACTTATATATATTCCAGTGCATTTACTTTTAATATCCATTTCTTTTCCAACTGGTTTTCTCCATTCATCGATCCAATTGTAATCAGATATTTCTTTTAATCTTATTTCTTGCTCAGGAGACCTCTTTTCTTGATCGATAATTTGATCATATTCTTCATCAAGTTTTTTTACTATTTCTTTATAATATTCTGTTGATTCCTTTATGCCACCCGATAATATAAATTCTTCTGTTTCTCTTTTTATATCTCCAATTTTAGGAGGTCTTTTAATTGTAGCTCCCCAACATATAGGTTTAATTTTAAAATCTTCCAAAACTTTTTCTTTATCAAATTCAAATACTATTTGACTCCAACCTGCTGCATATTGTGGAGTTCTAGTGAAAGACCAGCCGTGCATCCAGTTAGATGATTCATATTCAGGATGTTTATCATGCCTTAATATTCCATCTTTCCAAAATCTATGACTAGTATAAGGAATCATAACCCCACTTTCAAGAACTTCAATAGCTCTTTCCAATTTCATTGCATGCCATAATTTATGTTTTAATTCTTTATGTAATTTCTTTTGCTTTAAATCTAATTTTTGTTGTAAGAATTCTTTTATAGTTAGCATAACTGGACGTTTATCATTTGTATATTATTATAACAATTAGATATTTTATTTTTATTTTATTAAAAATGCTTTTTACTAAAAAACAGTTATAATAAAAGTATGGAAAAACGAATATAACAGATTTATGTATAGGAAAAAATGAAAATTTATGGATGCTCAAAAAACTTGCTTTTAGCTCGTTTTTATATTATAATTACTTACAGTTACAACAATAGGACTAAATCCAATGGATAAAGAACCAATAGATGTTTGTCAACTTGATTCACTAATAGAAAAAATAACGGTCAATATCCGAAAAAACAATTGGATAAATGATCTACACAGCAATATACTCTCTCAATTCCCTCATCAGCAACTTCCCAAAAACGTCATTCAATCTTTGCTTTATTTAGCAATCAATCATTATCAAAAATGTATTTTTACGAATAAGAATTTAATGACTTATGGCAGAAAGATACCTGATTTTAGATATGATGATGATTCAAGAATGCGAGAAGTGGTCATTTTTGGTGACAATTTAGATAATTCTTTTCTATTAAATAAATTTTATTGCCCCGAAAAAGAATATAGAGTAATAAAAGATCAAATACTTGATAAAAAAATAATTCTTTCAGATTCAGAAATAAAAATAATCCCTGTACATTCAATTGAAAAAAAATATATCAAGGATTTTTTAATTCAAGATTACCGTATTGAAAATGATAGGCTCCCAACAGAAGAAGTTTCCAACATGTTTGGAACTGTTATTGCAGATTCTTACAACATTGTTGCAGATAGAAAGTATAGAGAGATTCTTAAATTTCATAAAATACTTACAGAAAAACAAATATCTTATGTATTTAAATTAACAAAACATCAAAAACCAGAACGTTTTTTCTCTGATTTTGAACATTCGCTTTTTCAAATCCCACAATTTGATATAAAGTTCAACAAAAAAGTATATCTTTCCAATTCATTAAAAAATATACTTTCTATTCCAGAAAACATTCAAAAAGAATTTAGCAAACAGAAGCAAAAAGAAAAACCTAAAACAACTCCTAAAAATAAAAAATTAACAATCCTCAGAAGTGATTTAGAAGAATATATAAAATTCCCTATAAAAACTAAAGACGATGTTATTTCATTAATGGAAAATATCGAAGAAAGGCATTCTCTGCCTAGTAACATCAGAGAGAAAAACAAATACAGAGCGATTATATCGGGAATAGTAAAAGGAAGCATTGATTGTTATGTAACAGGAGAACAAATAGAAAAAGTAGTTTTTTCTGGTAGTCAACAAGAGCATGAATTCAGTAATGGTGACACATTAAGCTTCGACCATTTATTTCCTCAATGTTTTAATGGTGTGAATAGTTTAATTAATGGCATGCCTATGTGTGCTCGTGCAAATTCCAAAAAGTCAGATAATGTTGTATTCGAGAGTTCTTTTGGATTAGTAACAATCAACCCTATTTCTGCATATAACATAACAACCGTTCATGATTACATATACGCTACATTACAAAAAAATGGCTTCTCTAAAAATAAAGCAAGAGAATTATTAAGAAATGGGGCAAGTACAGAATCAGTTTTTGCAAATACTTTTGGGAATGATAGAAAAAAAGCTCTTTTACATTATTCAAATTATTATCGAGAACAAGAATTAGTTACAATTGAAAAACTATTAGGTAAAGATATTTTTAACAAAGAAGAGGCAATAATATTTTTTAATGCAACTTCACAATATAAATTTGGCGAATACCGTTTACGAAAAATCACTTGATAATAATCATACAGTTGAGTATAATGGATTCTTTGAAAAAATAATTATGTTATTATTTATCTATTACTAAAGGCAAAAAAAATGAAAAATAAAAATGACGATTTTCAAACTGCTAGGAATTTTGTTGCAAAGCACATGCGTGCAATGAACACTCCATCTGTTGAAATAGATAGAAAAAAAGAAGAAATCAGTAGCACAAGAAAAGAAAAACATAAAAAAGATTTAAGAGATACTTATTAAAAGACTTGACACCAAGTCTTTTTTAAGATTATAATGACCACATGAAGAAAAACTTCATAAACTAACTATATAACCGGAGATTAAATATAATGACACATTTGTAGCTCTTGCGAACGGATAGACCGCACTGCTAACGCAGAAGAAACCAATCTTACTCATCATTCTGATGAAATCATCTCGTTGTTAAATAAAAACACGATGCCTATTGCAGACAGAGAACATCATCTCTATCAATTTGCAATCATCCGCTCCGATCTTGAAATGGAAGCCGGAAAACTCTCAGCACAATCTGGACATGCCTATACCGATAGTCTTTTTAAGGCTTATGAACTCGATCCACAAAGAGTCGTTGATTATCGTAATAAAGAAAAAGGCGGTTCTAAAGTAACCCTTAAAGCAAAAAATCTTACTCAATTATTAAAAGCTTATGAGCAACTTCAAAAAGAAGGGATTATCTGTGCCTTGATTGTTGACCAGCATCACATTCTTCCCCCACATTTTACAGGTGAGCCTATCATTACCGCTATAGGTATTGGACCTGTGAAACAATCGGAAGTTAGACACATTACTAAAAAATTCCAATGTGTAAAGTAAAAATAAATAACTTAACTAAATTAAACAACGAGAAAATAATTATGAACATTACAACTGAAAACAAAACAATATACAAAGATCCTGAAAGAACAAATTTTATAAAAAACATGAAAGACAGACTCATTACTGTTAAACCTGTTAGAGATGAAACTTATGGAAATATTTACCAAAATCTATTTTTAGAAGATTATGTTTTGTATGCTCTGCTACGAAATACAAAAGATTTTACTAAAACAGCAAGTAAAAAGGAAAAAGCTATAGAGTCTGCAATAGATATTACTAAATTTTTAAAAATGTTAGTCACTGACATTGAAAAAATATTAGCTGATAGCAAGGTTTCAGAACAAGAAGCTTTGAACATCGTATCTAAAAAATGGTCTTACACTGGATACAAAAAACTTAATGAAAAGATGTATTTTACAGGTGAATCACCGTTGACCTCTATTAAATTATTGATAGAAGATATTGAATCCGCAATATCAAAAGCAGCATTATAAAATAAAATTACAACTTAAAGGTAAAAAAAATGAATATTAAAACTGAATTGAACATAGTAACAAATGAAAAAGTTCCTACTAATCCAAGAACTTTAATTATAAGAAATCAAAAGAAAAAGTTAATGACTGTAAAACCTGTTGTTGATGAAACATATGGTACGGTTTATCAAAAACTTTTCCTAAATGATTACGTTATTTATGCATTACTAAGAAACAAACAAGATTTTACTTCATGCTCTTCTACCAATAGAGCAAAGGCTATTGAATTAGCCAAAGATTTTCAACGTAGAATTGAAAAATATCTATCATTATTAAATCTTGTTGGCGAAGAAGCTGCGAAACCTGATTTACCAATTTCATTGGGTGAAAATAATTTTGATAAAAAAGAGCTTTTTACTCAAATATTAGAAGATATTAAAGAATCAGTTAAAAAGGCAGAAGAGAAATACAATTTAACAACTGGTGTTTAACGCCAGTTAAATAGGAAGTTTTATGAAAAATTTAAAAGATGTACAGGATTTTGTAAATGATTTTATTATTCAAGGCAACAATGAAAAGATATTAAAAGAATTTTTAGAATATATTGTTTTGTTAGAAAAATATGAAATTCTTGAAGACTTCAAGCAAAACATAAATAAACAATCTTTTGATAATATGTTTTCTTATATTAAAGTATTTGATAATTACATAAATGATTTTTATTTTGATCTTGATGATAATGGTTATTTTTCTGCTGGAAGAGTAATCGTTTATGATGAAAATTCAAAATCAATGGTTAATATTGTTTTTAAAGATAATGGTGTATGCATGTATTGCTGCCATACAACTGAAAATAGAAAATTTATATCAAGTATTTCTGGAGAAGCAACAATTTCAAAAAAATCAGAAGTAATAAAGTTACTAAAACTTGTTGAAAATAATTAGGAGATTATGATGGTTAATAAAAAATGTTTTGATGAACGGCTTGTTGAACTTTCTTGTTTGAAACATGGATGGCTTGATGGAGAAGGTAGCAGCATTTCTATTGAAGCACTCGAAAGTTCGAAGGATTTTATCTACTCTTTGGTAAATGAGAACTTTGTATATCCTGTAGCTTTTCCAGAATATAATGGTGGAATAATTTTAGAATGGTTTAATGATTCGATTGGCATTAGTATTGATATTGATAATAGTGGAAAGACATTAATATTATCAGCTTATAGCTTTATTAATAAACAAGATTTTAATTGTAATGCAACGATTGATAATACATATGAAATTAAGAAAAAACTTGAAGAATGCTTGAATATTTTAAGAAATATTCATTGACATTTATACAATCTTATAGTACTATAATGATTCAACTAACGAGGAATATTTTATGACACATTTGTAGCTCTTGCGCACGGATAGACCGCACTCGTAACCGAGAAGAACTAATCTCTATTATGCAATCTTGTGAACAAACACAAGGTATGAGCATATATCAACATGGTGTATCAGTTAATGATTATTTTCATGACTTGTATAATCATATTATTCATAAAGAACAACTTAAATTTGAATGGAAACTTCCAGATTGGATTTATGAATCATCTTTATGGAAAAACGCTTTACCTTTAAAAATTATCAATGAATATCAAATTTTTCACGATTGTGGAAAACCTTTTGCATTATCTATTGATGAAGATGGTAAACGTCATTTCCCAAATCATGCTGAGATTTCGAAAAACACTTGGCTTCAATATAACAATGTTACAGATGATAACATTCAGATTGCTGATTTGATTGGTATGGACATGGATATCCATTTGCTCAAAGATACTGGGATTGACGAATTCTGCAAAAGAAATGAAGCAGCTACTTTGTTATTAACTGGGTTGGCAGAAATTCACTCTAATGCTTCCATGTTTGGTGGTATTGAGAGCATATCCTTTAAAACAAAATTTAAAAGTATTAATAAACGTGGCAAAAAAATTACAACTTATTTAATGGAGAAATCGCAATGAAAACAGATATTTTTACATTAATCGCATATCGCCCAAATGGCATTGATACTTGCCGTGGTTGCTTGATGGGACAATCAGATTCAGATCTGGAAATAAATTCTTATACGAATATAGAAAGTATTGCAAAAGCTATATTCAAATATAAAGAAATTGATAAAAAGAGCGAACGAGAATATTGTGATTATGATTTAACAATCCTGATTAATGGACATGACCGTTATTCCTGTAAAGACGATGATGAGCAAGAGCGTATTGATAATATTTTTGATGAAATATATAATTACGAAGAAATCGTAAAACAAAAAGAAAAAGAACGTTTAGATGAGGAAGCTAAACAATTGGCGATTCTAAAGGAAAATGAACGTTTGGAGTCTATTCGCTTGAAAGCTGAAAAGGCAGAAAGAGAGCGACTTGCTAAAATAGAAAGCGATAGACAATTATACGAAGAATTGAAAAAACGTTTTGAGTAATAAAAAAGACCACATAGTGGTCTTTTTCTTATTCAACTCCTTCTAGATATGCAATAGCATCTAATGCGGCTTTACAACCAGTGCCAGCAGATGTTATTGCTTGTCTATAAATACTATCAGATACATCACCAGCAGCAAAAACCCCTTTTACACTTGTTTCTGTTTGTCCGTGATGATCTCCACCTTTTACTTTAATATATCCATATTCTAAATCTAGTTTATCTTGAAATAGAGAAGTATTTGGTTGATGACCAATTGCAATAAATACACCGTCTAACATAATAACGGTTTTTTCATTAGTAATATTATTATTTATTCTTAATGAAGTAACGCCAGACTTATCACCTAGTATTTCGTCAACCTCACTATTGAAATGAACAACTATTTTACCTTCTTTTTCTTTTTCTTGAAGCCTTACTTTTAATATGTTTTCACATCTTAAAAAATCCTTTCTAACCACTAGATTAACTTTAGATGCAATATTAGAAAGATATATTGCTTCCTCTACTGCTGTATTACCACCACCAATAACAGCAACATCTCTTCCTTTATAAAAGAAACCGTCACAAGTAGCACATGCCGAAACGCCACGACCATAAAACTCTGTTTCACTTTCAATTCCTAAAAGTTTAGCATAAGCACCAGTACATATAATTAGAGATTTGGTCAAATAGGTTTTCCCACTATCGCCAATCAATCTGTAAGGCTTTTCTTCAAAATCAACAGCTACTATCATATCAAATTCAATACGTGTACCAACATCTATGGCATGTTGCTTCATATCTTCAACTAATTTGTCACCAGTAAGCTCTAAGCCACCACCGGGCCAGTTTTCAATGGTTGTTGTAGTTGTAAGCTGCCCACCAACAGTTAATCCTGTTATTAATAATGGATTCACACCGCCACGAGCGGCATATACAGCGGCACTATATCCAGCAGGTCCAGAACCTAATATTATAATATCTTCTATTTTATTCATTTTTTATTTCCTCTTGTATTCATACTATTATTAAAAACTATTTTACTAAAAATACAAATAGATTTAAGCTATATACTTAATATACAAAACCTCTCAATCAAGAGAGGATTCATATAGTTATTATTTAAATGCTATTTGTTAATTTTGCTTTCTTTTTCTTTTCCTCTTTTATACTTGGTTCAAGATCATAACTTACAAATTTTATTCTCGACATTACTGTTTGCTTTTCATCATTGTATTCGCCATGACTTTCAACTCTCCCTTGCATTTTGAAGAATATTTTATTATCTATATTATTTTTCTCTTCATCTGCATTTTCAAAAAGTTTTCCATTAAAGAATGAGGCAACTAAATTGTTATTTTGATCTCTCATATTATGTAAATATTTAACTCCTGTCCCATATGCTGATGCCATAGGTTTTATACTTTCCAATTTAAGTATAAATTCACCTCTTTCTTTTAAAGTTCCGAGATGTGATTGTTGCCCTTTTAATATATTTTTGTATATTAATTCTTGCTCTCTTGTCGCTTTTAATTCTTCACTTAATATATTTTCAATAACTCTTTGTAGAGGTAACGTTTGATTTGTAAATAAATAATTTTGCTTAAATAAAACTTTTGAAGAAAATATATTGTTATCTTCATTATTATCTGAAAATTTAATAAAATCTATAATAGCTTTTGCTTTAATTTTATCAATATCTGTTGATTCAGTTTTTACTCTCTGTGCCATTTCATTATACCAATCAAAAGACTCTGAGTATGGGCTGAAATTTTCAGAGGCTATTTTATCAATACTCCTGATAGACGCTTTTGGGGCAAGGCTTTTTGCTTTTAAGTAATCATGCACATAATCTTCTGCTTTAACCAATCTTGTTAAACCAACTGAACGTTCTGAGCTTAGTTCGTTACCTTCTGCTAATTGGTTGTACAAATCAAAATATTTAATTAACTCTTTTACATCTCGACCATCTGTAAAGTTTTTAACACATACAGAACCAACCTGCATGAAATTCTCATACTCTTCTTTATCAGATATTTTTGTTTTTTCATTGTCTATACGAGCAACGATGAAAGAAATAAGACGGTCTCTTTTAATTCCACAATGTTGGCATTCACAAATATCCGTGTGCCTATATTCTTCTGGAATTTTATATTTATCGTTTATATCAACAACTATATTTTCCTTACTCTTGCCTTCTTCTAATATAGCCGGTCTTAATGTTCCTAAAACTCTATATTCTCCATCTAATTTGTAAGGCTCACCAGTAACTTCAACTGGGAACACTAATCTTGTTTCTCCTTCAAATTTCACTTCGATTGGATCTTTTATTTTTAATGTAAATGGTGCAGCAGAAACTTTATTTAGTTTATCAAGTTTCTCCATAAATCTATCCATTTTTTCTACAGGAATTTTTATTTGCATATTGTATCTCTTTTTCTAAATTATACCAAAAACGCTTGACAAAACCTTTAAAAAAGCCTATAATATAAGCTCAAATAAGATAAAAATCTTATTGAAAACACTAACTAACCGGAGAATTCCCGATGACAACTCAAACCATTAAAGATCTTAAAGACTTGCAAGAACGTATAGAAAATTTCTCATCCCGCCTAAAAAATAAAACAAGTAACATTGTTAGTAAACTCGAAGAACTTGACCTTCAAAGCCTAATTCAAAAATTGGATTCTAAACCCGTTTTGGTAAAACAGTATATTATTACTGCTCAAATCGAAGATAAAGTAGTATCCAATAAAGTATCCACTACAACACTAGACGAATTTTCCATTCAAATTCAGTTTGGGAAACTAACTCGTAATTTTTTCCGTGGAGAAGAAATTCACGAACAATTTTCACGCGAAAGTGGTAATTCTGTTTCTGTTTTGGATAAAGACAATAACGTTTTAAGTTTAAAAGAATATATTGAAACAGAAGTTGGCGACAAAGGTGTTGCTCAATTGACATCTGAACAACTTATTCTTGTAGATAGAGATAATGTTGCTACTTTATTCAATAGCTTTTTGGGTACACCAACAACTGTTAAGCGTTTAAATGAAGCAACAATTATTATTACTCAGCTTCCTGCACAGGAAAGCAAAGTTTCTATTCAAGATTCTGTAATTGAAGATATTGAAGATACTGTAATTATGATTGAAAGCGCTTTGGAAGAATCTGAATCTGCATTTGAAAGTTTAGAAGAAGAATTCTCTAACCTTGAAGATACAATTGATGAGGTCAACCAGAAGTAATTTATTGCTATACCACATGAAAGCACCTTCGGGTGCTTTTTTTATTCCTAAAACAAAAAAACCTCAATTAAGAGGTTCATTATTTGTTTCATCAAACACTTGCATTTTAAAATCTTTTTTGGACGAAAGCTCCTTTAATGTAATATACCCCCAAAGTCTTCTTGGGTTAGTACAAAATATGCATCTTGCATTTCCGCAATTCATTGCTTTCTTCTTTCTGAATTTACCACCAACTTTAAAAACATGATGATTATATTCTTTATAAATTTTTTGTTGCTTCGCTATATGTACATTATCCATATGGCGACGTAATGCTTGTGTTTCTTTATCGTAAGACATATATACTCCATACTGTTGCGCCTACAACATGATTGTTGTAGGCTATCGTATGTAGTGTAAAACTTGATTATTTAACATATTATTAAACCTCTTGATTAATTGTGTTATAACCCTGACTTCGGACCTCTTCTACCCATAACCAATGATACAATAAACAACACAATAAATATAACAAATAATATTTTAGCAATGTATGCTGCGGTTCCTGCTACACCAGATATTCCAAGAACACCGGCTATTAAAGCTATTATCAAAAATATAACTGCCCATCTAAGCATAAAGTTAACCTCACCAGATCTATTACTACTTTTTCAGTAATGATCCTCACTGTTTACAGCAATAATAACATATATATTCAAGTAAATCAAACTTTAAATCATCTTTGTTGCAACATTAAATTACTATTTGACAAGTTTGCATTTTTATTATAATATATATGCTATTAAAAGGAATACTAACATGACTCCAAGAGAAAAATTAATTTTCATTTCTAAAAGTCGAAATACAACGGATTATCCAAAAATGATTAAATCTTCTTTTGGACTGAACACCCAGCAGACTAAAAGTATGAGATTTCAAGCTATTTTGGCTTCTTTACTCCATAAAGAACTTAATTGTTATATTTGCGGCTCTCCAATTATTCATTTCAGTACGAAGGATGAAGGTCATTTTGAGAATGGAGAATCCATTACTTATGACCATGTTTTTCCTTCTTGTTTTAATGGCACCAACCATGTTTTAAATGGAAGGGGAGCATGTTCAAAATGTAATAGGGAAAAAAGTGATTCCTTAGAATTTGAAACTTATAGAGGAATGGTAAGGGTTATACCTGAAAAAAGATTCTATCTTCGAGATCTTATTTACTCTGTAAAACAACAAATGCTTGAAAAAGGAGTTCAACCACAAGAGTATATTGGTTGTTTTCTTCATTTCTTTATGGATACTGCAAATTCTCTGATGAGTGAAGAGCAAGTATACGAATTTGAAGAGTTTTGCCATTTTGTTGATGTACCTATTACATTTGGTGATACATCTCAATTTAAGCATGTTTTTGTAGGTATTTTAACACCTATTTAAATGGCAAATAAAAAGGCATCTTACGATGCCTTTTTTAACCACTGTTTTTTTACTTTATTATTTTTCCATGTTTTATTATCTACATACATTCTGCCTTGATAATCTTCATACTTCCCTGCAATGTATATAGAAAACATTAAATTAAGTCTTCTAGGTCTTACCTTAACTCCATATTCTTTTGTTTCTAAGAGATTAATATACTCCTGTAGAATTCCAGAGGTTCTTTTATTCTCTTTTTTGCAGCTATTTCTATATTTTTGTGTGCCACGATTTGTTTGCGCCCAGCTATAACTTTTATCAATTATTTTTCTAGATTGTTTATAATCAGATAATAAATTGTTTAAGTTTATAGGATAACCATCTTCACCTAAGATAATATAATATGCATTTGAATATATTTTTTTATCTTCTTCTATAAAAACACTATCATAGTTATCATACTTTTTCGATTTGTATTCTTTATATATGAAACTACCTTCCGTAGAACTCATAAAGAAATACTCTTTAAAAGAGTTCATGAATTTATTGATTCCAAAGTCATCAATTATTTTAAATAGTGCCTCTTTTGAATGCTCTTTGTATTTTTTCTTGTGTATTGAAATTATTGTATATTTCATTTTTACTTCCCAATGTTAAGTTAAAACATCGTGGACGAATTTGTTGATATGTCATATTAAACCTCTTCATTTATAACTAATTTTACAGCAATTTAAAAATATATTCAAGTAGTTTTTCAACTTAAAGTAATCAATATAAAAAAACTAATTTATGTATAGAAAAATCCTATTAGACATTAAAATTATAATAGTTAAAATTAATATATATAAATCAAATGGGATTAAAAATGTTTAGAAAATATAAAAATGAGATAGAACATTTAAATTCTATTTTGAATGAAAAAAGCGCTATTTTATCTTCTATAAATATTTCGATGGCAATAATAACTTTTAATACAGATGGCTTTATATTAGAAGCAAATGAAAAATTCTTGAGGCTTATGGGTTATAGTTTAGATGAAATTTTAGGCAAACATCATTCAATTTTTTGTGATGAAAAATATCGAACCTCATTACAATACAAGAGCTTTTGGGATACATTAAAAAAAGGAAATAATATTGTTGATACATTTAGCCGAATAACGAAAAATAAAAGTACAGTATGGCTAGAAGCCAGTTATAATCCAATATTTGATCTAAAAGGAAATGTTATTAAGATAACAAAGTTTGCTAGTGATATAACAGATTCTACACTAGAAAAGTTTGATAGTAAGGGAAAGATCGATGCTATCAATTTATCAATGGCAACAATTGAATTTAATACTGATGGTGTTATCTTAAATGCTAATAAAAATTTCTTAGATTTAACAGGATATACACTTTCTGAAATACAGGGCAAGAACCATAGAATTTTTTGTGATAAAGCATATACCGATTCTGACGAATATAAAAATTTCTGGAAAAATCTTAAGGAAGGAAAGTATTTTAAAGACCAGTTTAAAAGAAAAGACAAAAAAGGTTTTGATATTTGGTTGGAAGCAACTTACAATCCTATTAAAAATGAATCCGGTGAGGTATATAAAATAGTAAAGTTTGCAACAGACTCAACATTAAGAGTTAATAAATATAAAGAACAACAAGATGGTGCATCTCTGGCTCATTCTATTTCTCAATCAACACGTAAAATATCTATAGAAAGTATGGAAGCAATAAGAGCAACTAATTTAGAAATGAATAATATTAAAGATTCGGTGGTAATAACATCACAACATCTTAATTCACTTTCTGAACACTCAAATAAAGTGAATTATATTTTATCAACGATAAATAAAATAGCTTCTCAAACTAACTTGTTAGCTTTAAATGCTGCAATTGAAGCGGCTAGGGCTGGCGAACATGGTAAAGGTTTTGCTGTTGTAGCAAGTGAGGTAAGGAATCTTTCTAATGAAATAAAATTATCAATAAGTGAAATATCTTTAATTATAGAAAATATAACATTAGAAACTAAATATTCTTTGAATAATATTAATATTGTTAAAAGTAAAAATGAGTTAGGTTTATCTTTAAGTTTAGAGGTTGAAAATTTGATAACAGATATTAAAGATGGTGCGGATGAGATAGTAGATGCTATAGAGAATTTGTCAAAAAATATATAAAGCCTACTCAAAGGCTTTATTTAATATTTCAGCGACTTTTTCAAAATCACTATCTTTTAAGTTTGAGAATTTAAAATTCCTATGGTTTTTCAAAACATATTCATAAGATTTTTTCACAAAATCTATCCACTCAGGAGAGATATTTTTGGGTAAATTCATTATATTTGAGTTTTTGTTAAATGAAGATACAGACGCAGTGTGTTCATTTTTTATTAATTTTACAGGTTTTGCTAGTTTATCAAAATTAAAAAGAAGAGGATCAATTGATAGGAAATATCCAGATGCTCCTTTTTTCCACTTTACGTTTGCCTCAGTATTCCATAAGAAATCAACATACATATTATTTAAATCAAGATATTTGATATGCTGAACAATATCCTCCAACTTTTCTTTATCAAATGGTAGCGGAATTTCTATCTGATTTTTTGTATACAAATGCAATATGAATGCTATTAAATTTTCGAAAAAAACCAAATCATTATTAATCGTTTTCTTACTATTAATTTCGAATATTGGAGTTTTAGACTTGAAGTATTTTTTATTTGAGATTAATGCTTTTTGTTGTTTTATTTTATCTTTGTGAAGTCCGAAATAAGAAAATCCTGCATTTCTTTGTGAGTAAGGATCTTCTTCTTTAAATATTTTAATTGTATTTTTATCTTTTTCAAAAAAATATGCTTGATTATACTTAATTATATATGCCATTTGGTAATTTTCATTTTGCTTTGCAAATGAATATTCGAAACATTCATCTGAAATTCGATAATTCCCATATTTGATTTTATCCAAAACATTAAATAGGTTTTTAATGGTAAAAACAATTTCTTTATTTTTTTGTTTCTTTTGTTTATTGTAAATTAACAAAGCCTCATCAAAACATTTAAAATCTATATCTTTAAGAAAATCAAAAAGTTTATTTACATTCCAAATTTCACAATTTTGTTCTATTAATGAATTAATTGGATGCTCTGTATTTAATTTTTCAATTAAAGCTGTATCTAATAATAAAGTCTCTATTAAGCAATTAGTATTCAATTTAGGATTTTCAGATGCTTCATCTATTTTTTCAAGCTCATTTATGATTAGTTTCTGTACCTTTTTGGTTTTTTCTTTATGAATACGAATAGAATAATTTTTATTTTTCACATCTAATCTGAATTCTGAATACGCATCATAATAAGAATCAAAATTATTTGGCTTTTCTAATTCTATTTTTTCAAGTTCATTATTTTGAATCATTTCAATTATTTTTGAAACTATTCTTGGTGATATATAATTGTAAAATTTATTGTAACCCACTTTCAAATTCCTTTAATAAATAATTAGTAAATTTTAACAAAAAAAAGAAAAAATAACAAATAAAAACTGTCATTAATTTTTTAGTTTAAATTTACAGATTCCAAATGGTTCTTAACTTTTTTAAACTCATGTTCATCCAATCCGCAAACCAGTAAATTTTGACTATTCTTTATTACGTATTCGTAGCCATTTTTAACAAAATCCACCCAATCTGGTGCTATATCTTTAGGCACTGTCATTATAATTGAATCCTTTCTAAAAATTGAAATATATCCTTTATCATGAAAATCCATGGGTTTTATTTTAGGTTCTTTATGGAACATGTCATGATTGAAATGAACATAGTACCCATTTGGACCTTTTTTCCATTTAGAATCATCACTCCAAAGAATTGCTGAATACAGAACATTAAAATCTTCAATTGTAATATACTTTAATACTTCTTGGTATGATGTTCTATCAAAATTTACAGGAATATCAACGTCCAGATATACAGAAAGTCCTTCGTTAATATAAAACATATGCTCAATAATATTAGGTTGAATATTTTTAGTTACAATATTGTTTTCTATAATTAATACTGGAACTTCATTTTCAATATAATGTTGAACAATCTTTGGGTATTTACCAATAGTGATGTATTGGAATTTAAATCCTTTTTTCTGAACATTATCCACCAAATCATAGAATACTCTAATTCTTCCAGTTGTAAGATCTTTCTCAAAAGTATAAAAATCGCTCAAACAACTAGCACTATTAGAATAAGTAATAATCTGTTTATTCGGCAAATCCAGCTTGTAATAATGATAATCAGCGTCACCTAACACTAATTTATTCTTAAACTTCTTATTTTCATATACCGAAAAAAGAAAATTAAAAATATCCAGAACACTTTGACCATATTTATCGATATCTTGATATAATAAATAAGAATTTTCCAATCCCTTTTGATAATCGATATACTTAAAAAAATCAAATAATTCTTCTACTTGATAAATATTGAATTTATCATTAATTCTGTCTTCTTTGGTATATTTGCCATTTGATTGTTTTTCTACGTCTTTGAAGTGTTCAAGCATTCTTTCATTCATAAGAATAGATGACAAGATTTCTTTCGGTTCTGATTCATATCTAGTTTCCTTAACTAAATATTTCTCATCAATTAGACTTATATTGATATAGGGGGTATTTTGAATGATTTTAAATTCAATAAAATAAAGTAATCCATTAACCTTATTAACAGATACTAATTCAAGTTTATTATCTTCCTTTTCATAAACTTTGAATTTTTCTGGATTAAGCCAAGCATTAGTCAGAAAATCAAAAAAATCAGGAATGATAGCTTTTGTAAATGAAGGACAGCGAAACTTTTCCATTTCTTAACTCCTATATAATTAGGCAGATAATAACAGAAAACATAAGTAAAAACAAGTTTTAAATTGAATTTGGCAGTACGTAAGAGATTCGAACTCTTGGATCTGCTATTAACAAATCTACAGTTTTCCAAACTGCTACCTTCACCACTCGGTCAACGTACTATTAAGTTGGAGGCGACTAAGGGATTCGAACCCTTGGAACCGTTTCTGATTCGCTAGTTTTCAAGACTAGTGCAATATCCGCTCTGCCAAGTCGCCATTATATTTGGTGGTGCCTGTGGGATTCGAACCCACGGACCCGATTAAGGATCGCTGGTTTTCAAGACCAGTGCAATAATCCATCTCTGCCAAAGCACCAAAACTGGTAGTGAGTAAGGGATTCGAACCCTTGGAGCTATTTTTATAACTCGCTGGTTTAGCAAACCAGAGCTTTCAGCCTCTCAGCCAACTCACTATATTTAAAATCTGGCGGTAGATGTAGGATTCGAACCCACGGGACTTTTGACATCCTCCTGCTTTCTAGGCAGGCGCTTTAGACCACTCAGCCAATCTACCATATAACATATTTGGGGTGATATACGGGGATCAAACCCGTACCTCAATGTTCACAGCATTGCGTGCAGAATCACTACACCAATATCACCATAACAACATACACTGGCAGTGAGTAAGGGATTCGAACCCTTGGAACTTTTACATTCTACTGTTTAGCAAACAGCTACCTTCGCCACTCGGTCAACTCACTATATTTTAAATCTGGCGGTAGTTGTAGGATTTGAACCCACGGAGCTTTTTACACTCGCCTGCTTTCGAGACAGGAGCAATAAACCAGACTCTGCCAAACTACCATAATTTTACAACTGGCAGTGAGTAAGAGATTCGAACTCTTGGGACTGTTACATCCGTTTGTTTAGTAGACAAATGCCTTAAACCACTCGGCCAACTCACTATATTGGGGCGATATATGGGGATCGAACCCATACTTCAAGTTTCACAGACTTGTGTGCAGACCACTACACTAATAACGCCATTAATATACAACTTTGGCAGTGAGCAAGGGATTCGAACCCTTGGAGCTTTTACACCCTACTGTTTAGCAAACAGCTACCTTCGACCACTCGGTCAGCCCACTATAAATATACAACTGGCGGTGTGTATAGGATTCGAACCTATGTGGCTTTTACACCCTCTTGTTTTCCAAACAAGCCCAATAAACCAGACTCTGACAACACACCATATTTGGCAGCGATGGTGGGATTCGAACCCACGGAACCATTTCTGATCCTCTAGTTTTCAAGACTAGCTCAATAAACCACTCTGACACATCGCTATATTTACAACTGGGGTGAAGGGTGAGAATCGAACTCACATCGCAAGGTTCACAGCCTCACACTTTGCCATTAAGCTACCTACACATATTTTACATCTACAACTTGGAGTGAGCGGTGAGAATCGAACTCACATTGCAAGGGTCACAACCTTACGTCTTTACCTTTAGACCACGCCCACATACTTTATTACAGACAACAAAAAAGGGTCTATTTTCATAGACCCTTCAATTCTTGTATTTCACTTAGAATTTCAGGGTCTTGACCAACACCCTGAATTTTCTTTCAGCCAGTATTAGTCCTTCAAGATTGAACTTGAATGCGAACTATGACTGGAAGTGAAAGTAGTGAATTTCATTTTATTTGTTCCTTTAATTTAATTAGTTTTGAATATGTACATATAGTACCAATTGTTTTTATCCTTGTCAAGCTTATTTTCAATATTTTAGCAAAATAATTGTTTTTTCTATTTCAGCTATTCGTTCTTCAAAATTGTCCATCAAATCTATTGAATCCATTTCCATTTTGAAAAATTTTCTTAGAAAAAAACAGTAATAGTGAAATAAGACATCTCTATTTTCAAAATTTTTATCAAAAAATGCGTTAATTTCTGAAGGATGATAAAAACTTGTTTTTGTTTTATCAAATTCAATTATATTTTTTGATATGGTTTCATCTCCTTTGATTGTAATTTCTATATTACCAGTTGCCTTCTCATCCAACAATCTAAAATATTTTAATGACGTATTAAAATATTCATTATAAATAGAACCATTTGAAAAATCCTTTATTTCAAAATATCCAAATTGATATGGATATCTAATTTTTATACTATCTAAAGTATTTTCCTCAATCATCACATAAAGTATTTTTTGGTATAAAGAATGAGTTAGAACGTTTTCCGGTTCGTATAACAATTCGTTATTTTTATACACTTTAAGCGCATTGTCATAGCTTTCATTACTGGCATATATTTTAATATACATCGTAGAATCTGTTATTACATATTCAGGAGGATGACCATCATTTTCAGGTTTCCCTAACCATATTTTAAAATTTAATTCAACTTTATTTTCATCGTCTTTGCATTTTAGCCATGTTGTAGGATTTTCATCTACATTAATAAAAACCTCTCCTTTATTAAGTTTCCCACGAGAAAAAAATCTTGTAAAAGTTTTTTGTAGGAATTCATTTATAAATGGGTACAAAACTTCATTATCTAAATATATTTTGGATGAGTTAGTCATTGAAGGAATTAAACCTGCCTTTTTTAAGAATTAAATTCATGAAATGCTTTGCTGACAAAGTTACTTTCTTCTTTTTAACACGTTTTATAATGTCAAATCCACCAAATTTATTTTCATAAATTAAACCACAATCAGTAGGTACTTCTTCTTTTTTTATCAAACCTTCTGGACATACATAATAAAAAGCTTCTGATATTTTTTGAGAACCGGCTCTTTTATTTGGATTATTCACATCAACTAAGAAGTCAGAACGACTTACTTTTATTTCATACGTTGTTGGATTCATTTTGTCTTCATTAAAAGTCGGCATCATTGAAAAAACATCTGGTCTAACGCATTGAACTGTTTTGTTTCCCAATAAGTCTACATCTTCTATTTTAAATTCAATATTTTCCCAAGTGATTCGACCATTATCTTGCAGAGATTTTGCAAATTTTTCGCCAAGTGTATGATGCGGTTTTCTTCTTCCTATTTCTCTTTGTTTTTCATTGGAAAGTTCTATTTCACCTTCTGGTGTTATAGAAAAATGTACAACATTATTCCATCTATCTTTTGTTCTTTGTATGAAACCATGAGCAATAAGGTCTAGATCATAATTATCACATCTTGTTCCACCACCTGAAACACCGCTTTGCCAATAATATCTAAGCCTTGTGTAATGTTTTTTAGTTAATATGGGTTTAATAATTTCTGTCATTTTGAATCCTGATAATATTTTATTGAGCGTTCAATATTTAAGTTATTTCAGTATTCTATATAATATGATAATTATAGTCAAGTTAACTATTGCAATCATATATAAAAGACTGCATAATTAACTATTAATGATAAATATATTATTTAGAGAACATGCATGATTATTTTTATTCACAAACATTGCCCAGTAACCAATTTAGACAAGCTCATTCATGATTTATATCAAAAAACCGCCACTCGTGGGCTTTTTATACATTGCCAATCTTTAAAATATACTTACATTACTGATGCTGATATATTTACATATTTAAACGGAGAACAAGATTACAATAATACTCATTATGTAGGAAAAGAATCCGATATATTAATTAATGGATTTATCGAAGTCTCTGATTTTGAAAATATCGTTGTTCATACATTTAATGATGAAATCATAGATAAATTACCTATAGAGTATAGGCATAATAATTTATTTCAATACAATCCTGAAAGTCAAAAACTAGATTTAATAATTAAGCAAGGATAAGTTTTCCATATACTGTTCAAATAGTATATTATCAATGTCCCATTCTACAGAAAAAATATTTGTAAATTTTTCATTTAACTTCTTTTTAAAATATCTATCATTTAGAAAATCTGTAGATTCGAATTGAAATGATACTCTACTAGAACCTCTATGGGGGATGTAAAACGAAACATCATAATATTCTTTGAACTTCCCATCATATTCTGCAATATACGTATATAATTTGAAATTATATGCACTTATTTTACTTGATAAAATATTTCTAAACTCCAACATACGACTGTTCAATATTAAATGATGAGGATGAATATTGAATTTACCTAATTTTTTACAAAATAAATACAACTCAAACTTTAAAAATAATATTTTGTTATCGTCTGTATCTTCAACTTTATTTTGCAATAAAAAATCTGAAATAGAAGCGTTATCAAAATTAAAGTCATCTTCTTTTGTAACAACATCTATTGTTGCTATTGAAGAGCTATTTTTTGAAATACCTGTTAAATCTTCAAGAGAATTAACCGTAATATTTTTAGGGATACTTTTTCTTGATAAGTACATAAGGTCTATATCCGCTATTGATGCTGAATCAAAATACAAAAGGTCTCCTTCTTTTATATTATTTGATAGATTAGGGATTGCATATTTTACTATGTTTATAAATCTGTCGTATTTTTCGTCATCTATATTTTCATCTATAATAATATTTATCAATTTTACCTACCTTATTCTTCTTTATAATCTTGCAGTTCATTTAAAAAAACATTTAGTTTGGATATTCCTTTTATCACCGATACCTCTAGATGTTCCAATGCATCTTCATAATTAATAAAAATCTTACGAGTATAATTATTTGTTCCATAATATTTATTAAAATTAGCTGCATTTTCAGATTCAATTTTGTATTCTCTACCATCAGGCTCTAGAATTGTATATCTGAAATAAACATCTGCTTTCTTATCATCATTGATATGAACCCATTCTTTATCTGAAACAAATATTTCAGAAACGACACCTTCTTTGATATAAAAATTATTAAGATCATCATTTAGTACATATACTATTTGTTCAGGAAGAAGTCTGTTTTTATAAACAGTTCTTTTACCTGTAAGATATGTTACATCTAATTTTTTATTGCCTAATTCTTTTAGCGCATTTTGACGTAAATTTTTCTCTTCTAAGTAATCTTTATAATCTGTTTTAGTTTGTTTGGAGCCAATGTTTTTTTCAGCCAATGAAAACCAGAATTTATTACCTTCATAATAATCATCTAGTTCTTCCAATGCCAATTTAATCTCTGTTTTTTTATTTTTTTTGTAGGATTCTTCTAACTTCTCAATCGTAAAAAAACGTTGACTAATATTATTCCCTAATATTTCTATTATTTTTTTATCTTTTTCCATTAATGATTCAGATTCTGTTGCATAAGAAAAATAACTTCCATAAATTTCTTTTAATTTCGAAACATCTATTTCTTCATATTTATCGTTTTGATTTTCCAATTTGCACCTTATGATTTCATTATTTTTCATTTTAACATTGAATACTTATGAGTCAAACACACTAACAAAAAAAACCGCCAGTGTTGGCGGTTTTTATTATTATTGTTTTTATTGGGACAGAAATTTTTCTTTTGTTGCCGTAAGCGCTTTAATTAGAAATGTACTTCCTTTTAGATTTACAATCGACAAAATCTCTTGTTGACCATTATTAACTATTTTATTACCTTCAATTCTTATTAATGCTCCCTTTTTCTGAGTGTCACCTTTAATAATGGTGCCATTTTCCAGTATATACTTTATAACTATTTGGTCATTTGGAATAATATACGGGGTTATTACATAAGTATCAACAGTTTCTAATGTTCCGGGAGTTATCTCATAAACATTATTATCTTTTAAATTTACTTCTTTTACGTAGTTGACTTTTTTTGTCATTGACAATGGGGCAACAGTTTCATTAAATGTAAAAATGCTTACATCGCCAAGCGTTTCTACCTCACCATATTCTTTTAGCTTTTTATCTAATTTTCTTTTTTCAGGAGTATTTAAATAATCAGTAAGCTGTTCTTGTAATGCCAAAGAACATGCTGATTTATTTTCAACTTTATTACTAGCCAATAAGAAAAAATTACATTCTTTAACTTTTGTCAAAACGTTTCTAGATAACTCAATTTTGTAAGATTTTATGTCAACCTTTACCATATCAGGAGTTTTTGGAGCATTTAAATTCTTATCTGTTGCACATGCTGTCATAAAAATTGAGAGCGTTATTAAACCTAACATTTTGAACTTATTCATATAAAGATCCTTTATTTTAAAATTAATTATCAATATACTATGTCTTATCGGATAATAAGTCAAATCTTTTTAGTTATCTATTTTTTCAGCAGAAATCGTAGTGATAAGGTATTTATCGTTTTCAACATTTGAGACATACAATAAAGCTGTATCTTTTTCATCTAAAAGTTTATTACCTAAAGAATCAAAACTATTATTTTCTGTTTTATCCGTAATTGTTCCATTATAGTAATAAATATAGTTCACCAAAATTTTATTGCTTTTTAATATTACTATAGGGGCGTATGTTAAGTCGGATTTATTAATATCTTCATGTTCTTCGTCAGCAATAAGTTTAGGTTTTTTTAATGAATTTTTAATTTTAAACTCATACATACCATCTAATCTATCACCATTTTCAACTAATTGGGCTTCTTCATGCACTTGTTTTGTATAACCATACTTAGACATTTTTTCTAAAATTTCTTTTGGATCTTTTTTATCTATTTCTTTGCTCAATATCGATTGAATCTTTGATTCGCATATAGATTTATAATCCATACCTTGTTCTTCATGGTCAAAAGGTTCACAGTCAGGGATTTTTTGGGTAGCTCTTTTTGATAGGTCAATAGTGTAAGATTTTAACTGAACTGAAATATATTCTTTTTTAACAGGCTGTTTTTCTATTTCTTTAGGTGTAGAACTACAAGCAGCAATAATAGTGCTTGCCAGTACAATTGTTGTTAGCTTTAAAGCTTTCATTTAATATCCTTTATATTATCGTTATTTCATTTTACAATTCAAAAAAATAAAAAACCTCACGAATGAGGTTTTTATTTTAATTATCCTTCAACATACCAACTAGATTTAGGTTCATCTGTCCAGATATATCCATTAATTTTGATTTTTTCATACATTTCGTCTTTCACTTTAACCAATTTCTTTTCACCAGCCTTTGAATAACATTCATAAGAACCACCATTAACATCATTCAATCCTAATTCATATTTTTCGAGGTCTAGTGCCAACAAATATCCATCTTGTCTCTGACCATATCCAGATTCATATTCTGTAACATCACTGGCATAAATTATGTTTTTCATAGTTTTTCTCCTAATAAATACTTATTGACATTATCATTTAAAATAACAATAGTCAATAACGAAAATTTAAAAAATTGATTTAAATTAATTTTTGTATATAATATAACGAATGGGTCATAATTTCTATTATATTTTTGTCCCTATAATAAAGAGAAAAATTATGACCGACATAAATTATCCGATGATTACTCAATTAGCTCAAGCAATGAATAAACCAATTCTAATTTTTGACTTGGAAACAACTGGCTTAATGAATGTTATGCCTGTTGGGATTGTTGAAATTGCCATACTGGTTGTATTACCTGATGGAAAACTTAAATCTTTTCTTAGGCGAGTAAATCCCGGTATACCAATACCTTGGCGTGCCACAGAAGTTCATCACATAAAAGATGCTGATGTAAAATATTTAGATAAATTTGATAGCCTTATTCCTATTTTAAAAAATCAGTTTAAAAATTGTGTTATTTCAGGGTTTAATAGCAATAGTTATGATATTCCTGTTTTAGAACATAACTTTGATCGCTATGGTGATGATACGAAAGTTAGTGCTGATCGAATAGATGTTCGAAGTATATGGACAAAATATTCTAAATCACGCAAAGGCACTTTAACTTATGTTTCTGAGTTTTTGAATGTACCAAGTGGTACTGCTCACTCAGCACTTGGTGATATACAAACAACTGCCAATATTTTTGAAAAATTAATAGAATTAATTGGTTTAAATGCTTTCATTAGAGATTATGTATCTAGTCAAGTTCCAAATAATTTTACTAATTCTTCTCCTGCAACAAAGAAAGATATATTAGTAAACACAGAAAATACAAAAAAAACTTGGGATAAAAGAAAAAATGATTTAGCACCTATTATTCAGGATTATATTATTCACACGTCTACAATACTTTCTGTTGATATGGAAATAATAGCAAAAAAAGCTAATGTTACAGTAAATGCAGTCTCATTTGCACTTTCAGAGATGCTAGACAAAAACATTTTAACAATAGAACATTTGATTGACAAAAATCAACAAGATATAATCCATCAACACTTTAAAGAAACCTTTAAAACTATTGGCAGTGTTTCAAAATTAGCCCCATTAAAAACACATCTAGATCAGTTATCAAAGACAACAATCGATTACATTCAATTGAAGATATATTTAAAACGAAATCGGTATTAAATTACTTATTAGCACCCCTTTTTGTGATGAATCTGCATTATATTGCCGATTAATGCTTTAAATACATAAAAAAATGCAATATAATACAGATGTGGAATCAGAATGTCTAAATCTCGCAAACGAAGAATAAAAATAAAAACTTTAGTTAATAACACATTTGATCCTGATTATATCAAGTTAGATATTGATAGTTATATAAGCTATCCCAGTTTAGAAACTACTTTAAATTTTGCAGGGTCATCTTTAACTCAATTGAGATTAGATTATCTTTTAGAAAACAATAAGGTGTATTTCGATTCAATTATTAAAAAATTTTTAGCACCTATTGCCAAAATATTTAATCATTATGATTTTAAAGTTTCTATAAGCTTATTATATGAATATTATAATTTAAATGTAGGGCATGGTCATGCACCAGTTATTCATAAAAAAACCAACAAGAAAGCTTATTTAGATTTTAAATTATATTTTGCAAATAGTAATCATTTCGTTTATTTGGGTATTTTAAATGATGATATTAATTACAATAGATTGTTTGAATTGCAATATGAAAATGATGACGATGTTGCACCTTTATTTATTAAAAATATGAATATTAATTCTTATAAATTGAAATTTGATGTTGACCAAAAATCTTTCTATTATAAAAATAAAAATTTTAAAAACTTGGTCTGTACTCAGCATAGTTTTCTAATGCATAATCTTATAAAGAATTTAAAAAATAAAAATCTAATTTCTTCAAAAGACTTTTTTAAAATATCGTATACATATGAAAATAATACTATAAGATTTTATTTATTGCATCACAAACATGAAAGCAATAAAGTAGAAATTAGCAATTTGTATGACATAATAAACGATGAAAAACAATTGCTGACTGTTTTTCGTGATAAAAATTTCGTTTTCACTTCTGATTGGTTCACAGACGAAATTAAATCGCTGTCTTTATCTGATATTATAATGCTTGCCAGTGTATTAAAATATTAATCTTTACAGAAGGAGAAAATTTGTATATCATATGCACATTATTAATTTGAGTACTTATCGTGAACTTTAAAAAAACTTTTAAAGAATATCTTTATCTAAAACAGCACCATAACAAAATAAATATTCAATTATTTTCTGTTTTCTTTATTTCGGTAACATGTTTTTTGCTATCAATATTCAATTCTTTACACCATGATTTTTTTGGTCTTTGTTTAATATTGCTTTCCTTCATAGGTGTGGCATATGTAATAACTAAAGAATTTTATCGTACACACATTGAAGAACGATTGAAAAATATGATTTACATTGGTGATTTGAATGAAATTTTTGATTTGAATTCAGAATCTGACAATGAAATACTTTCTCGAAATGCCTCCATTATACAAGAAGATTTTATTGAAAATCAAGGTCTATCTGGAAAATTAATTTTACAACTTTACAATGATATTAATGCTTTGAAATCTATCAAATATAAAAAAGATCTATTAGTAGATAAGATTGAAAATAATCAAAACTTAAAATTGATGATTGAACAAATTGAAAATATCAATTCAAGAAAATTGGATGAGGAACGAATATGAATACTATTCAATTACTATCTCTATATAACAGCAATGAAAAAGGCACCGTAGACAAAATAATTAATATAGTAATGAGTGCTTTTTTCTTATTATGGATTGTTTCAGTACTTTTTTATCCTACTCGATTTTCATTCCTTTTTGGAGGTGTAGCTTATTTATTAGCTATGTTTTATTCGCCCTCTCAAAATAAAGAAAGAATTAAAAATAAAATTAAGTCTTCAGTTTATTGTGGCGATCTTAATCTAATATTCAATTTGAATGATAGAAGAACATTACAAGTTATTCAAAATTTTAAATATGAGATACAAACTGATATTGAAAAAGTATTTGGCTTAAAGGGTAGCTCTATTTTAAAAATTCTTGAAGAGATTGAAACTTGGAAGAAATACGATGAAGAAAAAAGCAAAAAACAAGAATTCAAAGAAACTTTTGAAAATACACCAACAGGAATTGGAAAAATGTTTGAACAAATAAAAAATTTAAAGAAAGGTCAATAAATTGAAAAAAAATAATCCAGATATATTAACATACATCAAAAATAGACAATCGTTGCAATACAAAGACTTAATACAGAATGAAATGAATTTATTTAATTATTATTTGATATTCCCATCTGTTATATTTTCATTCATATTCATATCTTTTCAAATTTCTTTGCTTGTATCTGCTTTAGTAATTTATTTTTTTATAGACCATGGAAATCAAATTTCAATTTATTCATTTCAAGGAATTATATACTGTGTCAGTATCTTTTCTTTAGCATTCTTCATTTTCAATGCTTTATCTAAATATTTAATACCCTTAATCATGCGTTTTTGCTATAAGATTATGGGTATTACAGAACTTGATACAAAAGCTTATTCTTTTATACATAAGGGAACGATTGAAGAAGTCTTTGAGTTTTCACATGAGCGAGATATTTTATTTAAAAGAAACTTCTATGAAATAAAAGAAAACATATTGACTCATAGTGGTCTTTCATTTGAACTTATAAATAAATACATAAAAAAAATTCAATATGCAAAAGAAAATCCAGTAGAAATGTCAGTCAATAGTAGTGATGAACTTTTTAATGAATTTATATTCACTGATATAGAAATCGCATTAATGGATGCAAATACTAAAGTTGGAATTTTATTGAATGAACTTAAAATAATAGTAAACACAAAATAAAACTTAATTTGGAGAATACGCAATATGAGCATTTTGGAAACATTAAAACAATATAAAAACGAAAAAAAAATAAGCAAGCGGAATAAGAAAATTTTAAATTTACTCAAAATTGTGCCCTTATTTTTAGCAATAACATTTGTTTTTCAAGCATTTTATAATTTAAGTCAAGTTAATGAAAATTATACTTCCAGTTTAGTATCTATTTCAGATGAATATAAAGATGTTAGCTCAATTAATATGGAAGAAAGAACACTAAAGTATAACGATAGTACTGATATATTCATATCGGAAACAAAAAAAACAATAAACTTATTTATATTTGAACTCCTTTTTGTTATGGCTAGTATAATAATTGTTAGTTGGTTGGAATATCATTATATTGATAAAAAAGCAAACTACAAACAAAGAATCATAAAGAAAAAATATAGCGGCTCTATTTACGGATTTTTAGATAAAGATTGCCCTATAACTTTAGAAGTGGTATCTGACTATAAAGCAGAACTTGAAAAACAATTATTAGAAAATAGAGAATTCAATGTATCTACACTGATCGCAATTATTGATTCAGTTGATGATTACAACAACTACAAGAAGAAAAAACAGGAATTGCAAGATACAAAAGATGCGTTATTAAATACAGACACAAAAACTGGCGAAATACTTCGTGAAATCAACTCTATAGGTAATCAAATATGAATATGCAAACATTGTTTCAAGAATATAGAAAAAGGAAAAACATGCATGGTTTTCATGAGTTTTTAATTATACTTTTCTTTGGTGCGCTATTTTATCTTATAAGTTTGCCATTTACACATTTATTTGAGAACAAATTAAAAACCATTGAAAGCAATTATAATCAATCAATTGGTATTATTGAAAAGTCGCCTGAGTTTCAAAATTTAAATGATATTTATCTTAAACTTAAAGAGAGTAGAAGCAAGGATTTATCTTTTGGTAATTTAGTGTTAATTAATCAAGCTTTTGAATTAGCGATTAATTCAAATAAAGAGTTACTTCAAAAGTATAACGACCTTTCATTGCGAAAAGATGAATTAACAAAAAAATATTTAATAAAAATCATCTCAGTAGGAGTATCGTCTTTGATTTCTTATTTATTTATTGGTTTAATTTGTATTTATTTTGCCCGAGTTTTTACTGAAAAATTTTTTAAACCAAAGCGAAATATAAAAAGAAAAATAATAGAACAAAAATACAATGGTTCTATATACGAAATATTTGATAAAAATTGTGAATCGACCTCTATAGTGTTAAAAGAATACGCACAAGCATTAGAAGATGAGTTATTAAATAAACAGTTCATTTCAGGAGATATATTAATTAGGATTGATAATGCAATTACAAATGAAAAAATAACACAATCTGAAAACGCAAAAGCAAAAGAACGTAAAGAAGCGCTTATTGACAGTGAAACACAGTCTGGCACAATGTTGCGTGAAATAGAATTATTGAAAAACAATAATTAAATTTTTAGTCTTTTTTTTGAAGTAACATTATTAAGATTGTTAATAGTTTTTTCAATTAACGCAGGATTTATAGGCAGAGAAACTAGTAGTTCTCTGCCTTTTTTCTCTACTCTATCTTCCATTAAATCATAAACATCATTTTTGTTCTTGGCAGTTAGAAAATCATCTTTATATCTTTCAAAACCATATCCAGTTGCACACTTTTCAACGCTGACCTTAGATTCTTTATTCTTATACATTTGGTTTATTTGATATGGAGTTAAACCACCTGAATTTTCTATGAATTCTATAGCATGAGTAACTTCATGAGTAAGAGTATTTAAATAAGAATTAAGATAGCTTTTTTGAAGGGATTTATCATCAATGTTCTTATTTCTTTCTTTATACATTTTGAATATGTCTTTATATGTTTTAACGTCAATTAATACTATAGTATTGAAGTCTTTTGCATATTCCTTTTTTCCAAACTGACCATCACCTTCCGTCAAGCAGAAACAACCAAAACTTTGCTCATCAACAAAGTGTTTTAAGAGTTCTGGTTTATCTGTTAGTTTAATATTAATCGTTAAATATTCTTGATCTTTAATATTGATATGTGGAATAAATTGTAGATTTTTTTCATTTAAGAAATTCGTTATTTCCTCAAAAATAGAGTATAGCGGATTTTTTTTATCTTTGAAGTTATAATGTTTGAAATTATCGTCAAGAGTTTCGAAACTTGTAATCTGGAATTTTATTTTCATATGGAATTTTTACTATATTATAGCAATACAAAAAAATCAATATTCAACTACCTTTCTATATGAAGCGATTGCCCAATAGTCTAAGCATATGTCATCGTTGTATAATGTAAACATATCGTCTATTGGTAGCTTTTTAACAACATCATATATTTCATATAATATTTTTAAAAAATCGCCTTCTATGACATCTAATAAAAATTCAATGTCATACAAAATCTCATCAAATATAACTTCTTGCAAATATTCTTTATCAATATTTGAAGATAGATTACTTTCTTCAAAAGCTTCATAGACATATTCACTAACAATTTTGTTAAACTCGCTTCTAAGAACCTCAAAAAATAAATGATCATAGTCATATAAAGAAGTTACTCTTTCTCCGTGAAAAAAGGTTTCATATTCTTCGTATGAAGGTTGTTTCAATAAATCATCTACTGTTTTGTAATTATTAATATTATAGTAATTATATCCCATACCAGCATGAATTGAGTTACCTGGACCACATATTAATGCAGGTTCATCATCTTCTGCCAATATCCTACATAATTCATTAAAAATATTATAAGCAACACAAAAATTTATATCTTGTTCTATTCTCGACCAAAATTTATTTGAAATAGATTTATTAATTAATAAGACATCTTCTTCATTTACAATTCCCAATTTTGAATAACTATCAATCTTGATAGTTGCACTATCTTTGGGTTTAAACACACTTCTGTTGTCACTTATCTTGATTTTAGATATGTCATTTTTATTAATTTCTAATAATTTTTCTAGATAATCTTTTTTAATATCAATATTGTTAAATTCCATATTTTACCACCATATAATGTAAATATTTGAATTTTTTTTCTATAAAGTCAATTAATAAGATATACTTGCAATTTAATAATAAAAATTCTATAATTCAGAAAAAGGTAAATACCAATGAAAAGATATAAACTTTATAAAGCAAAAGTTTTAAATAGATACAGGAATTCACAAGGACAATATATTCGTGAGCAGTTTGTTAAGTGCGTATTATTCACTTCCTTAGAATCAGAAGAGACCATACAAAAAGAAAATACAAAAAACCACCCTTCTCATGACACATATGTCCAATCTAAGGTTGAGATTAAAGTATTAAAATCTGTTTATGAAGAAGTTGTTGCTAATAATGGATACAAATATTATGAGCAAGATGTGATTTGAATTGGTAGTCAGAGAGAGATTTGAACTCTCTTCACTCGCTTATCAGGTGAGTATTTTAACCACATAAACTATCCGACTATTATAAAACTGGTGCTTGTTGAAGGAATCGAACCTTCGTCTACGCCGTGTAAAGACGTGGCCCTACCATTAGACGAAACAAGCATTAAATTTTACTGGTGGAGCTTACGGGATTCGAACCCGTTACTACTGAATGCCATTCAGCAATGTTACCAATTACACCAAAACCCCATATACATGGTGCCTAATACAAGAATCGAACTTGTGTCTATCGATTATCAGTCGAACGCTCTACCATTGAGCTAATCAGGCATTAAAGTTGGTACTCAGTGAAGGAATCGAACCTTCTTATGCAGCTTGTAAAACTACCGTCTTACCAATAGACGAACCGAGCATTATGGTGGACCGTAACGGATTCAAACCGTTCCTACTAGAGTGCAAGTCTAGTGTGCTATCGCTGACACCAACAGCCCATAATTTGGTGCTTCGTCCAAGAATCGAACTTGGTTTTATCGATTATCAGTCGATTGTAATAACCATTATACTAACAAAGCTGGTACACAGTGAAAGAATCGAACTTTCGTCTGCAGTTTGTAAGACTGCGGTTTTCCCATTAAACTAACCATGCATAATATGGTGGAGCTTGTCGGATTCGAACCGACCTGATATTCTACGTGCAAGGCAGACATCCACTCCCAGCAGATCCAAGCCCCATATTATTCTGGTACTTCATCAGAGAATCGAACTCTGTTCCACAGCAAGTCAAGCTGTTGCTTTTCCAATAAGCTAATGAAGCATTACTATCTGGTGCCCAATACAAGAATCGAACTTGTTTCTTTCGATTATCAGTCGAAAGTATTAACCAATATACTAATCGGGCATTACATACATCTGGTGGTTCTTGAAAGAATCGAACTTTCGCATACAGCTTGTAAGGCTATCGTTCTACCATTAAACTAAAGAACCGTAACTATTTTGTAACTGGTGGACACATGTGAGATTCGAACTCACGGCATTCTGCGTGCAAAGCAGACGTTCTACCACTGAACTAATGGCCCGTATTTGGTGCTTCGCACAAGAATCGAACTTGTCTTTATCCCTTATCAGGGGATTGTAATCGCCAGTATACTAGCAAAGCTGGTGGTTCTTGAAGGAATCGAACCTTCGTATACAGTGTGTAAGACTGTCGTTCTCCCATTGAACTAAAGAACCATTGGTGGAGCGCAAGGGATTCAAACCCTTCCTACTAGATTGCAAGTCTAGTGTGCTATCACTGACACTAGCACCCCATTACATCTTAAAATCTGGTGGTTTCACCAAGAATCGAACTTGGATTCAGCGCTTATCAGGCGCTTGCACTAACCGTTGTACTATGAAACCAGAAATTACATTAAACAAACAAAAATCCCGTAAGCTTTGCCTACGGGATTCAGAATTAACATCATTCTTCGTAGGTCTTTTCCCGACCCACGAAACTTCGTGAAGTCGGCTTATTTAATAATGGCCGCCACAATAATCACATTTGCAATTTTGATGTTAATCATGTTCATTTCTAATTCCTCTAAATTTGTTTTTCTATCAATCTATGTACATAGTGTAATCTTTTTAAATCTTCTTGTCAAGCGTTATTTGAAAATATTTTAAAATAAGTTATTGATTTATAAGGATATTTTTCAAATACGATACTACTCCTTTGGCTTCCCAAAAGTTTGTTTTTCTTACTGAAATTAATCTTTAGAAAAAGAAAAACCCCCGTAAGTGACCCTACGGGGGTTGGATTTAACATCTATCCTTGCCGTGGGTCTTTGTGACCCACGAATTATCATGAGGTCAGCTTAGTTAGCTACCGCCACAATAATCGCAATAATAGTGTTAGAGTTGTACATTTTATTTATTTCCATTTGAATTAATAATATAGCATATTTTACCTAGAATATTTTATTTTGTCAAGCAAAAAATAATATTTAATAAGCATTAATATGAAATCAAAGCCATTTGTTCTTTGATTTTATCGAATTCTAGATTACAAAATTCTTCTTTATCAAAAATATTAAAAACATCATCAAATAAGAAATATGCAATGGTTCGCCAGTAACCTTTTTGATTGATTACTTTCTTGTTAACAAAAATATTGAATTTTTTATTTTTAGATAATGATTTTACTTTAATATTGAAGCTTAATACGTCAATTATTTTTTTACCGTCTATTGAATCTTCAATGGATTTGAAATCAATTTTCTTATATTCTATTTTTGTATTTAGATAATTTTCTGCCAAAGCCAATAACCCTTCAAAATCTTTAAAAATGCTTTCTTTCAAAGAATCTTTAAATAGTTTATCTATATCTGATATTTTAATTTGCATTTTATTTTTACAAACAACCTGATCGTTTTCAATATCAAACCCTTCTTGAATTGAGCAAAATTTAACATTATTTATATCAACTTCTTCTGCACGATGGCTAAATATTCCAGAAGCGTCATCTTGTTTAAACAAAATAGTTCTTTTATATTCTTTGAATTCTGTTGTTTCATCTTTTTTTTGAATAAATTGCCTATCGAATGTACAAACTTTATTTTTTTCGCTCAAAAAATAATTATTTGTATTTTGAAACTCTCCATTTATTATAAAACTTACTCGATCAATAAAGTGATTTTCTAAATTTTTAGCTCTTTTTTCAAAATTACTGCTTAATGTTATATTTTCCATAATTTACACCTAATAAGTAATGACTTCGATTTGATTTTTGATGTCGTCAATCGATGCAGTCAAGAAAGAATCTTTTTCAAAAATTCCTATATTTTTATAGAGTACATTAAAAGCGATCATTTTCCAATAAAGTTTATTATTTAATAAGCTTTTATTTGTAAATATATTTATGGATCTTTCTCTTTTTGAAGAAAAAACAGCTAGCACTATTTTATCATCTATTTTATTTTTTTGATTTATATTAATTTGTGAATAATAACCTATTGCATAAGTTAAATTTAATTCACACGCATCTTTATAAATTTTAACCAAATTAACAAAATCACAAAACCCTTCGTTATTGATAAGCAAATTAGATATGTCATTAATTTTAAAAATAACGTCATTTTTTGAATACGCTTTTTTAGACTTATTAATTTTAAAATGGTTTTCGATTATATTAGCAGAATCCCCGTCAATTATAGACTGATAGGTTTTTCCAACAAATCCAATATTCTTTTTTTTATTGTTATATTCTTGCTGGATATCGATCTTATATTGAAATTCGTCAGAAGGAACATCTTCAATATTTAAGTAGAAATGACTTTTAACAACTGTATCATGGATGAGAATTATTTTTAAATTTTCAAAAAAATCCATAACATGACTTTGCAATTCTAAAATTTTATTGTTGAGTTTTTTATCTAATTTAATTTCCATACAATTCTCATTTAATAATTCAGCAATTTTAAATGGTTTATTAGGCTTTCTGTAGAACTGTTTATTACTTCATTTTGTTCTATTCCATTAAATACATGTGGGAATGCATTAAAGCAAATTCTTTTCCAGTATTTTTCGTTATTAGAATATAAATTATTAATTTCTATAATGTCTATGTATTGGTAATCACAAAAACCGGTGACTAAATCGGATATGAAAATTTTAATTTTAAGCTGCACACTGATTTTACTATCTTTATTTAAAAACTCAAAATTAGTGAATGATAATATCTTTTTATTAATAGCATTTTCAATTTTAGATAAAAGCTCAAAATAAATTTTAAATTCAGAACTCTGCATGTCATTTAAAGCCTTATTTTGAAAAATAACATTACTCATTGAAATATATAAAGCATTAGGTAATTTTACAATTCCATTTTCAATATTAAATATTTCTTTATTATTAACATTCATCATTTTATTTGAACCAATAGAACACAAGTAACCAAAAGAAGGTTTTTGACCTAATGTATTTTTTAGCTCTAATGAATAAACACTATCATTAAAAATACTATGACAGGGATTGTAGTATGATTTATTTTCAGAATAAAAATCATTAACAGCATTAATTAAATCATTTATTCTCAATAAATCATCATTCATTAATACTTTTTTATAATCAAAATTATTAGACATTTTATTCTTTATTGCAAAGTTTCTGATAACAATTTCTTTGTTCAATTGTTAAAGTATTAAAATCAATAGAATCAATAAATTCCTTGAGGTTTTCTATCTCTTTTATATATTTATCAATTTCTATTTTTTGTTTTTTGTATGATTGATAGCTATGCCAAGAGTTGCCTAATTTTACGCTTTCTGATATTTCTTTGACTTGTTCAGGGGTTAATTTTGTTAGCTCATCTTTAGGGTATATTAAAAGAGTATTATTATCCCAATCAATACCAAAATTTATTTGCTCAATATCAGATGATGGGGTTCCTCCACGTATGCTTCCCGGAGAATGCACAACTACTCGAACATTAATATCTCTATTAATATCTGTATTAGAATTATTTATATAATTTACAAGATCTTTTAATTTCATTTTAAACCTCAATCACTTTTTTCTTATCTTTTGAATATTGAGTTAGGGAGTCAAAAATATTCTTTCTAGATTTCTCATTTGAGGATAATAATTCAGTGTCATATTTTAATGCTAGTTTAGCAATACATTTATTGATTTCTAAAATATTCATTTTTATCACTTGATTTTGAAAGAAAAATTCCTCACTGCCACCATCTCTATATCCTGATGGCACATAATCTTCTTTATGAAAAGAGGCAATAATCTTTCCATCTTCAAGCACATTATGGACCTTTAAAAAGTAGACTCTTTTGGAAACAGACAACGTTGTATTGACATTGGATTCAATCTTTAGATTATATGTTTGCTCTTTCATGATAAAACCTTTTATTGAGTAAGATACAATATTACATCAGACCACAACGTTTGTCAATTAAAATTAAAATTTATCATCCTTTATCAATATTATAATGTTTTAGATTGTTAATATAAATACTATTAGTCTTGAAAACCATGGAAAAAGAACACCAATATATTTATGAATTTATGATTCATAATTCTGATGATAGTGATATTAAAAAATATGAAATATATATACATGAATATGTAACACCTAATATTCAAAAACTATCTGAAAGCTTTTTAATAGGTTTTCAAATTTCAAATTTAAAAATCCGTTACGGAATAACTATTGAAGGAATATCAAACGTTTTTTCATTGACTGCATCTTTATTTTGTGCAGAAAATGACAATAATAAAATAATAGGAAATATATTATTTCCAAATGCAGAACAATATCATCAAGTTTTCGATTTAAACCAATCTTACGATTTAAAAGATTTAAGCTTACAGTTGACAGTAAGTGTTGAATACTATAAAAGAAATTATAAAAACTATAAAGATATTCAATTTTTATATAATGATTTACTATTTGGAAATATACTTTTTATTAATTTTTTCACAGTTATTCAAAAAATCAATGATAATGATTGCTTAGAATATGAAAACCAAATTAGTAATGTAACAATAGAGGTTTTGCACACATTGAGCATGTCTTATTGGCAAATTTATAAAAAAGAGAACAGAAAGCTTATTTATAGCTTTCCTAAAAAATTTAAAGAAGATAATAAGGTTATTGATATATTAAGATCATTACGAGAGATAGAATATGTATTTAAAAAGGCATGGTGCAATTACGAGATGCTGAATACCGATTTAGACAGTTTGGTAAAAATGGCAAAGCTTCAAAATTATTGATAATAAATTTTCTTTTATTAAAAAAAACATTTAAACTTATATAAAGAGGTTTAAATGATTTCAGACAATATTAAAAACCAATGCATTGATTATTTATTTGATAAATATTCAATTTCATTAAATACTTCATCTTATTTAGTAGAATTCGAAAGGGATAATTCTTATATATTCCAGCCTGAAAATTTAATTTTCGATTATATAATTAACAGCAAAGAAAAAAACGACTATTTATTATTGCAACGTATATTGAGTGAATCTCAAAGAAACTTATCTGTTTATAGCAATGGTAGTGAATATAGAGTTAACGATTTAAATTGGGAATACAATCCATTAAACAAAAATAACGCATCATTTTTGTTTTTAAAAGATTTCTATAAAGAGCATTTATCTGTAATTAGTAATAAATTATCAAAAACTGATTTATATTTAAATAATCAGTTTGAAGAAGTATGCACAAGTTTAACAGTAGACCATAATATAAGGTCATCAATTAATAATGAAAATTTCAATACTAAAGTATTAGAAATACGTATCGGTTCTTTCAAAAAACATTTTTCAAGAAATCATATCATCACTGTTGGTAGTGAATCAGGAACCATCTCATTACGTTTTTTATCTAGAAACAAAGATAAAGTTTGTTTTTTTAATGAAAATATTCGTTTTAATAATATTTATATTAAAGATTTAATGAATCCTTTAAATATCTTGTGTTCTGAATTGGATTTGGCGAAACATACCGTGATCGAAGTGTTAATACCTTTTAAGATAAAAAGTGGCATTGCTTGTTTTGAAGATTTAAAAATGAATATATCATCAAAACACCTTCCTATTGTTCCATTATTTACAGGAACTGATTTTTCCATTAATACAGTATATCGCAGCATAGAATTTAGAAAATTGTTCAATGCTTTTGGTCAAGAATATTTAGAATTTCCTCTTAATGAGAATGAACTATATACTATAATAGATAATTATAAACTACTAAAGTATTAATGAATGATATTGTAAATAAAATTCAATTGAGTTTACAAAAAACACTAAACGATTCAATTAATTTTGAAAAAACAAGTAATAGCAATATTTATATTTGCGGATCAAAAATAAATATTTTAAATTATGTTGCCAATGAGAATGAAAAGCAATATATTAAATTTATCATGCAAATGATTGAACATAAATTCTTTGAATTAGATGTATACCAAAGTATTGAAAATAACGAGTTTCGTATTGGTTATAATGCAATAAATTGGTGTGACCATTTTTTAAATAAAGAAAAAAGAGGCATAGGTTTTTTGCGAAATCTATATAAAGAGTATTTAGTTGGTGAATCGCCTAATAATAAAAAATCTAGTTTTTACTTTTCTCAACAAGATGGAGATAAAAGCTATACATTGTATTCTGGTGTCAATAGCATTGGAATTTTTGGATCTAAACATGGAAAACAAGTCGCACAATTTTCTATTACGTTAATGAATTTAAAATTGAATTATGACAGAACACATATTATTGTTTTTGACAACGATTTTTCTGGTAACATTTATTTGAATTTTCTATTTAGGCACTCGGATAATCTTTGTTATTTCGATGAAGAAGAAACCATTGATAATGTATCACTTAAAGAATTTAATGAGCCTTTTAGTTTATTGCAAACATGTTTAAATAAAAGAAGTCATTCTGTCTTGCAATTGAAAATACCTTTTGAATTTAATGGAGCGTTAATTTTAAAAGAAAAATATTTTAGATATTTACCAACTGTATTAACATTAATCCCATCCCAAAACTCTAAATATACTTTATTTAAACCATTAAATTCTTATTTTGATAAAAGCTTCGAGAAAGAATTCTTTTATCTGGAAAAATCCTATAAAACCAAGTTAGGTTATCCTAATAATTTATCTCAATTAAAGTCTTTTATAAATTCAATTTCAATTATTCGTTATTAAAAAACCGCCGTTAGGCGGTTTATTGAAATCTAGTATCTATATAAAATAGCTTACCATCTTCTCTTTGTGTACAAAGTCTTTTGTATCCATTTTTTTCAAGCTCTTTTTTCAGATCTTTTAATAAAATTTTATTATTTTCTCCGAATATTTCTTGTCCTACTTCTTTCTGAAACTTAGTATATTCTGACTCCAGATTAGTTCTTCCATATCCATATGAATATTGTTGAAGAGTTACGTATTCAAAACGGTCTCCAATTTTTTCATATAAAGAAGCCCTAAAACTGTATTCTAAACTTCCATAATTATTTTTCTGCTGGAGTTCATAAAAATCCTGTTTTTCAAAACTAACAACTACATATTTCTTATCATTTAGTTGCTTTATTAAATCTCCTGAACTATTGCTATAATATCCTTTTGTGAAAAGCTGTTTTATATCACCAAGTGCAAAACCTAATGATTTTTGACTATGATAAGATTCTTCAAATGCTTTGACAATTTCAGGATAATCATCAACTGGCTCATCATTTACGCATTCAGAAAATGTAGACACCGAAAGTATATTAAATCCATCATCGCGTAAATAATTATAGGAATTGATATCTTGTTCCTGTCTTTCAAAAAAGATATGTTTCTTACCCTTATTTACTATCTTAGTATTTATGCCGCCATAGCCAGTTGTATCACTCCAGTCAAAAAATCCGACATAAATATATTGACTATCGTTTTTCTTTTGAGAGTAAGTTGCACCCTTTATTAAATCTTTTGTTGAAACTTTCTTGTACTGGTTTTCAGTGTATTCAACTGAATCTTTATATTCTTGAGAATTAACTGGCAACAAAATCAAATCTTTTCCAGACCATGCAAACACAAAATCTCCCATAATTTCTTTTTTAGAAACATCGGAATTCATTAAAATTGCTTCGAGGTTGTCAATATCTATTTCAAATTCAAAGTCTCTTGGGTCATAGACTCTAAGCATAGAACGACCAGAACCAAAATGATAGGCATATCGTTGAACGCCTTTATTAAACAAGTAACCATTTCTTGGTTTATTATCTAGCTCTAAAACATCAATTTTCTTATCTCTCCAACCATCAAAAGATGTTTCTTTTCGAATTTTTCCTTTTTCATCATAGTAAATAATATAAGCCAATTTCCCTGTATAAGTTCCCTCTCGTTCTTGAAAACCAACTCTAATTTTTTCAGGAATATATAATTTATTATCCATACCATTCTCCTAAGAATACTTTAAATTTATTTTTGTAAAAAGAAAAACACACATTACAAGGTATGCAATGTGTGTTTATATTTATTGATCATCTTTAAGTGATGCAATAATTGCGTTTAGAGCATCAGTTCTTCTTTGCTCTTCTGACATGATCTCTTTAAGATCAATTTCTGCTTTTTCAAGTCTGATTTTTTGAGCTTTTAAATCAATATCAACAAGTCTTTTTTTGAAATCCGTAATCCATTGTGAATAAGTATAACCATCATGCTCAAATTCAAAATCTTCTTTTAGTTTTTCTCCTAAAACTTGACATGCTTCTTTATAAAATGCCTCTTCTTTCAAAAGATCAGAAGTCGCTTTAATTACATCAGCTTTAGTTGCTAGTTTTAAATTTAGAGTCGCAGTGTTTCCATATTTAAATGCTGTATTAGTAACCCAATTTTTTGGACTACTTTTTTCTAGTTTCTCAACTGCTTCTCTTTGTGCTTTAACGCTGACCAACATTGTGTTAATTTGTTTATCAATTTCTACGTTCGACATAATACTTTTCTCCTAGTGATTTACATATGAATATTATAACAAAATAACCCCATAAAGTCAATGTTTACAGGGTTATAAAAGAAAAAAATGTCTAACTATTTAGAGATTTATTTCCCTGCTTTTTGCCTCTTTTTTTCAATTTCATTTTCTAATCTTATAATTAAATCCGCATAATTATCGTCTACTTCATTAATAATGCATTCACTTAAAACAGAAGCAGATAATGGATAGAAATCATCGTTGTATTTTCCTTTATTATAGAAAATATGTTTCTTTCCTTTGCTTTTCATTACAGTTCTGTATCTAGAAGAGAAAGAATTATTTCGTGTTACTGGAATATCTTCATAGACAATATCAAACCATTCAAAATATCCCATATAAATATAATTTTCGTTATCTTTTTTCTTTTTATACGTCAGTCCTTTTACAAGATCTTTTGTTGATACGCTAGTTTTTTGCAATTCTGTATAAACTGTAGCTTCTCTATATTCTTGCGAACTAATAGGAATTAGAACTAAGTCTTTACCAGACCAACCAAATACACATTGTTCATTGATCTCTGATTTTGAAACATCAGCATTCATTAAAATGCAAGATAGGTTATCCATATCAATTTCAAATTCGAAATTACGTGGATCGTATACACGCATAACTGAGCGTCCTGAACCAAAATTGTACCCTGTTCTTTGAATATTTTTATTAAAAATAAAGCCATCTTGTGGTTTATTTTCAATCTCAATATCTGGTATGGCTTTATCTCGCCAGCTTTGCCAAGAACCTTCTTTCCTTAAAATTCCCTTTTCGTCATAATAAATTATGTAGGCAAGCATTCCAGTATAAGTTCCATTTCTTTTTTGAAAACCAACTTTTATTTTTTCTGGTATAAATAATTTAGCCGCCATAATAATCTCCTAGTAATAACCATCATTAATATCATGCAAAGAACCGTCTAATGCCTTTAATTTAATTGCTTTAAATCCTTTTTTATTTAGAAATTTTGATACTTCTTCAATTGTTAAAGTTTCTTTATTTCCGAATAGTTCATTTTCAAATTTATCTGAATAATTTCTATTTGTTATTTCTTGTAATATTTTATGGTCGTTAGAAATCTGATAATATCTACAGTTTAATGGGTCAATAGCACTATTATTTTTATCATTAGACTTCTTGAAAGTGTTACGCCCAGTTCCAGAATAAATCCAATAACGGTATCCTGAAACAGACATTATAGTATTATCATTAATTTGTTTATATAATATGCTTTTTTTAACACTATTATATCCAAGTTCATACTCACCATCCAATACGAATCCGATAGCAGTTTGACCATGCAATGATTTTTCAAAACCTATTTTTATTTCAGCAAATTCAGGATGAACAATATCTTCAATACATTCTGAAATAGTTTCTGGATTTATAACTTGATAAATATATTTATCATCCTTTTTAATTGCAAATACAAACTTTTTACCTTTAGGTTTCCTAGGCAAAGAGCCTTCTATTAAATCTTGAAAGCTATAATTTTCGTCATACCATTTTTCTTGACCTACAAAAATCAACATGTCTTTTGACTTTTTTGCAACATAAGTAAAACCAATTTTTAAATCTTCTTTTTTTACTGATTTATGTTGTTTTTCTGTATATTCAAGAGATTCTAAATATTCTTTAGAGTTTGTAGGAAGAAGAATTAGTCTTTGACCAGACCATGCAAAAATGCATTCTTGCGCAACTTCTGATTTAGAAATATCAGAGTGACTTAAAATACCAGTTAAATTTTCAATTGTAATTTCGAATTCAAAATCACGGCTGTCATATACACGCATAATCGAACGCCCACTAGAAAAGTGATAGCCGTCTCTAACAATATCTCTGTTAAATATATAGCCACTTCTAGGAGTATTAAGCACTTCCATTATTTCAATGGATTTATCACGCCATCTTTCCCATGGACCTTCATAGAAAATTGCTCCTTTGGCATTAATGTAACTAATAAAAGCAAGCTTTCCTGTAAAGGTGTCTTTTCTTTTTTGAAAGCCAATTTTTAAGGTTTTAGGTATATACAAGTCTGTTTTCATTGATAATAATCCTTTAGAAAATATCGTTAAATTATATCATAGTGTTATAAAAAACGCAATTGAAAATAAAAAACTCCTTCTAAAAAGAAAGAGTTTTTATCCTGTTTTAAGCTGAAAGAAAACCCCATCATTTATGGTGGGTATGAATTTCAGCCATGTCATAGTTTTCTTTAATGTATTGCTTGCAATTAATTATACAATCAGCTATTATATAAAAGCAAGCTAAATATCAAGGAAAAAACATTAATGTCTTACGGAAGCACAAAAAA
>Ga0247812_10000229_pt1 | contig 52365 bp, 44 predicted proteins | sample UWRJL149409B1_FD_178011 | JGI IMG/M metagenome (GOLD analysis project Ga0247812, IMG submission 178011) | Plant litter microbial communities from Arlington Agricultural Research Station in Wisconsin, United States - UWRJ-L149-409B-1 | ecosystem: Environmental > Terrestrial > Plant litter >...
ATCTTCAACGCCATGTTGCAGTCGGCTGCGTCTGAGCACGCTGCACGTCAGCGCGCGATGAAGTCGGCAAGCGACAACGCCGACAAGCTCATCAAGGACTACACCCGACTGTCGAACAACGCTCGCCAGTCCGAGATCACCCAGCAGATTTCCGAGATCGTTGGCGGCGCAGACGCCCTCAGCTCGGCGAAATAGAACCACAGGAGAATAGGGAAGCCATGACTACCTCAGCCCCCGCCGCCACGCCGGATGTGGCCACGCCCACCGGCGTCGGCCGTATCGCCCGCGTAACCGGCCCCGTCGTCGACATCGAGTTCCCGCACGACTCGATCCCCGGCATCTACAACGCTCTCAAGACGACGATCACCATCGGCGAGCAGACGACCGAGATCACCCTCGAGGTCGCACAGCACCTCGGCGACGACCTCGTTCGCGCCATCGCGCTCAACCCGACCGACGGACTCGTCCGCGGCCAGGAAGTACGCGACTCCGGTGAGCCGATCACCGTGCCCGTCGGTGACATCACCAAGGGCAAGGTCTTCAACGTCATCGGCGACATCCTCAACAACGAGGGTGGCGAGCCGATCGAGATCACCGAGCGCTGGCCCATCCACCGCAAGCCCCCGGCATTCGACCAGCTCGAGTCGAAGACCGAGCTGTTCGAGACCGGCATCAAGGTCATCGACCTCCTCACGCCGTACGTGCTCGGCGGAAAGATCGGCCTCTTCGGTGGAGCCGGCGTCGGCAAGACCGTCCTCATCCAGGAGATGATCCAGCGCGTCGCGCAGGACCACGGTGGAGTGTCCGTGTTCGCCGGTGTCGGCGAGCGCACCCGTGAGGGCAACGACCTCATCGCCGAGATGGAAGAAGCCGGCGTCTTCGACAAGACCGCCTTGGTCTTCGGCCAGATGGACGAGCCGCCGGGAACGCGTCTGCGCGTCGCCCTGTCGGCGCTCACGATGGCGGAGTACTTCCGCGACGTGAAGAACCAGGACGTGCTGCTCTTCATCGACAACATCTTCCGCTTCACGCAGGCGGGTTCCGAGGTCTCCACCCTCCTCGGCCGCATGCCGTCCGCCGTGGGTTACCAGCCGAACCTCGCCGACGAGATGGGTGTGCTCCAGGAGCGCATCACCTCGACGCGTGGTCGCTCGATCACCTCGCTCCAGGCCATCTACGTGCCCGCCGACGACTACACCGACCCCGCGCCGGCCACCACGTTCGCCCACCTCGACGCCACCACCGAGCTCAGCCGCGAGATCGCGTCGAAGGGCCTCTACCCGGCCGTCGACCCGCTCACCTCGACGAGCCGCATCCTCGACCCCCGCTACCTGGGTGCCGACCACTACCGCGTCGCGACCGCCGTCAAGGCGATCCTTCAGAAGAACAAGGAACTCCAGGAGATCATCGCGATCCTCGGTGTCGACGAGCTCTCTGAAGAAGACAAGATCACCGTGTCGCGCGCACGCCGCATCCAGCAGTTCCTGTCGCAGAACACCTACATGGCGAAGAAGTTCACCGGTGTAGAGGGCTCGACCGTCCCGCTCAAGGACACGATCGAGTCGTTCGACGCGATCACCAAGGGCGAGTTCGACCACGTCGCCGAGCAGGCGTTCTTCAACGTCGGTGGCATCAACGACGTCGAAGAGCAGTGGGCGAAGATCCAGAAGGAGAACGGCTAGTCATGGCCGAACTCAAGGTCAGCGTCGTCTCTGCAGACAACGAGGTGTGGTCGGGCGTGGCCAAGCAGGTCGTCGCCCGCACCACCGAGGGCGAGATCGGTATCCTCGCGGGTCACGAGCCCCTGCTCGCGATCCTCGGCGCCGGCGAGGTGCGTGTGACCGAGGTCGGCGGACACGTCGTGCGTGCGAACGCCGAAGACGGGTTCCTCTCGGTCGAGAACGACACCGTCACGATCGTCGCGCGCAACGCGGCACTGGTCTGACGACAATGCTCATAGCGATGGCCGGTCTCCCCGGAACGGGGAAATCGGCCATCGCTGAGGCAGTCGGCGAACGGCTGCTCAAGCCGGTCGTCTCCGTCGATCCCATCGAGTCCGCCATTCTGCGGGCCGGCATCGACGCCGACCAGCCCACGGGCCTCGCGGCCTACCTCGTCGCCGAGACCCTCGCCGAGACGGTTCTCCGCGCCGGTCACGGCGTCATCATCGACGCGGTCAATCCGGTCGATCCGGCCCGCGAACAGTGGGTGCGTCTCGCCGCCCGCGCCGGGCAGCCGTTGCGATTCATCGAGGTCGTCTGTTCGGATGTCACGGTGCACCGCAACCGGCTCGAAGCGCGTCAGCGCAACCTCCCGCACATCACCGAGCCGACGTGGCACGCGGTCGAGCAGAGTCTCGACGAGTACGCCGAATGGTCGGGTGCCAGCGGCGCCGTAGAGCGTCTCACCCTCGACTCGGTCGAACCCCTCGACGTTCTCGTCGAACGCGCCCTCGAGTTTCTCGGGCGCCCCACCACTTAGGACCGCATGCTCGTTCTCCTCCCGCCGTCAGAGACCAAGCGCGACGGCGGCGAGTCCGACCGGTCGCTCGACCTCGCGGGGCTGCGCCATCCGCACCTCGAACCCCAGCGCCGCGCCGCCCTCGACGCACTCCGTCGGCTCTCGCTCGACGAGGTCGCCGCCTCCGCCGCTCTGGGACTCGGTCCGAAGCAGGCCTTCGAGATCGCCCGCAACCGCGCGCTCGGTGCGTCGCCGGTCATGGCGGCTATCGACCGCTATACCGGTGTGCTCTACGACGGTCTCGACGCCGCGTCGCTCGACGACGACGCACGCGCCTGGCTCGTCGAACACGTCGTCATCAACTCGGCGCTGTTCGGCCTGGTCGGCGCCGGCGACGCCATCCCCGCCTACCGCCTGTCGCACGACTCCCGGCTGCCGGGTTTGCCGCTGAAGAAACACTGGCGGGCGGTCAACGCCGAGGTGCTCGCCGCGACCACCGGGGTCATCCTCGACCTGCGCTCCGAGTCGTACGCCGCCCTCGGCCCGCTCCCGGTGCACGACGACGCGCAGTACCTGCGCGTCGTCACGCAGACCGAGACGGGCCAGAAGAAGGCGCTCACCCACTTCAACAAAAAGGGCAAGGGTGCGTTCGTGCGCCGGCTCGCGGAGGCGGGGCGCGATCACGACAGCGTGCGATCGCTGCTGGAGTGGGCCGCGGCGAGCGGCATCCGGCTCGACCGTGGAAAGCCCGGAGAACTCGAGCTCACGGTCTGAGCGCCGCACGGGGCCGCCGGTAGAGTGAGGCCACGGCAACGTTTCAGTGACCCGGGGGAAGCCATGGATTCGTACGACAGCTACACGAGCGACGATCAGGCGTTCGCGACGCTATTTCTGATCTGGGGCATCACGTTCGCGATCCTCGCGGTCGTCGTCATCGTCAGCTACGTTCTGCTGGCGATCCCGCTCGCCGCGCTGTTCGCCAAGACGGGCATTCCGGCGTGGAAGGCGTGGGTGCCGTTCTATTCGACGTTCACCTGGCTGCGGCTCGGCGGTCAGAACGGGCACTGGGTCTGGGCGAGCCTGGTGCCGTACGGCAGCGTGGTGACGTCGGTGTTCCTGTACATCGGCATGCACCGCACAGGGAAGGCGTTCGGTAAAGAGTCGGGCTTCCTCGTGCTCGGGATCTTCCTGCCCTGGGTGTGGCTGTTCATCCTCGGCTTCGGGCGCGACGAGTACCGCCCCGAACTCATCGCGGCAGCCGGCCTCGGCGCTCCGCTCGAGGGCCACGGCGCGCAGGGGTACGCGACGCCCGGCGTGATGCAGCCGGCGCAGTACGGCGCCGGGCAGCACGGCGCCGGCCAATACCCGGCCGGGCAGAACGGCGCGGGGCAGTACGGCGCCGGGCAGTACGGCGCCGGGCAGAACGGTGCCGGGCAGTACGCAGCGGGTCAGAACGGCGCCCAGCAGGACGCAGCGGGTACGTACTCGGCCGGGCAATACCCGCCGCCGATGCATCCCGCCGTGCAACCGCCGGTGCAGCCGCCCCTGCCGCCCGAGGGGCAACAGCCGCCCGCGACGCCCGGCCAGTGACTCCGCCCGGCCGTCGCAGATGAGCCGCTTTCGGCCAGATGACGCGTCCGCGGGCGGCTCATCCGGCCGGAAGCGGCTCATCTGTGGTGCTGGCGCAGAGGTGCTGGCACGGGCGACGGGTGCTGACGCGAGGGCGCTGGCGCCCAGACGGGTGCTGGCGCGGGATGCGTGTGCCGACGCGGGGCGGTGGCCCTTAGCGGGTCGCCGTCCGAGCGTCTAGGCCGCCGCCCGCGGCGCCGCCCGGCTAGTAAAGCCGCCCGGCCGTCGCAGATGAGCCGCTTTCGGCCAGATGAGGCGTCCGCGGGCGGCTCATCCGGCCGGAAGCGCCTCATTTGTGGTGCTTGCGCGGGCGACGGGCGCCAGCGCCGCCGACGCCGACGCCGCGCGCCGCCGCCCGCGGCTACCGGGCGGCGCGGAAGCAGCCCGCCACGTGGTCGTCGACCATGCCGCTCGACTGCATCAGCGCGTAGAGCGTGGTGGGCCCGACGAAGCGGAATCCGAGCGCCCGCAGCGCCTTGCTCATCGCCGTCGACTCTGCGGTGACCGCGGGAATCTCGGCGAAGTCGGCGGGAGCCTGCTCGCGCGCCGGGGGAGCGAAGCTCCAGAGCAGCGCGTCGAGCGCACCCGGCGTCTCGCGGGTGAGCTCGAGGGCAATGCCGGCGTTCGCGATCGTCGCCTCGATCTTGGCCCGGTTGCGGATGATCGCGGCGTTCTGCATCAGCTCGTCGGCGTCGGCGGGTGTCATCGCCGCGACGCGGTCGAGGTCGAAGTCGTGAAAGGCGGCGCGGAACTTCTCGCGCCGGCGGAGGATGGTGATCCAGGAGAGGCCGGCCTGGAAGCCCTCGAGGCTGAGCTTCTCGAAGAGCGGACGGTCGCCATGCAGCGGAAACCCCCACTCGGTGTCGTGATAGCGCTGGTACTCGGCGTCTGTGCCGGCCCAGGAGCAGCGCGCGACCCCGTCGGCGTCGGTGACGAGGCTCGGCCGCGGACGCACCGTGGCGGTCTCGCTCATGCCGGCTGCTCTGCCCGCGCCGTGGAGCCGGACGCGGCCGCCGACCCACCCGTGGTGCCAGACGCGCCTGCAGACCCCGCCGGAACCACGGTGCGGTGCACGATGCCCTCGTGGTCGAGCAGCCAGGCCTTGGTCGGGATGCCGTTGCCGCCGCTGTACCCGGTGATCTTGCCGTTGCCGGCGAGGATGCGGTGGCACGGCACGATGATCGGGATCGGATTCGCACCGACCGCCCCGCCGACCGCGCGCCCCGCGGTGGGCCGACCGGTCGCGAGCCCGACGTCGCCGTAAGAGGCGACTTCGCCCCAGCCGAGGGTCGACAGCTCGGCCCAGACCGCCTGCTGGAACGCGGTGCCGGAGAGTCTGACCGGAACGTCGAAGTCGTGACGGGTGCCGGCGAAGTACTCGTCGAGCTGGGACTTGGCGGTCTCGAGAACCGGGGTGCTGTTCTCGGGAAGCTCTTCGAGCGGCAGCGAACCGGAGCGCTCGATGCTGAGAGAAGTGACGGCCTCGCCGTCGCTCGTGAGTTCGAGCCGGCCGATCGGGCTCTCGACGCGCACGAGGTACTGCGGGGCGGTGACGATGAGGGGTCGATTGGACATAGCTCGACACTAACGCGAGCGCCCGACGTCGCTCTGGCACTTTTCGGACATGGCGGAAACACCAGTGGCGACAGCGCTTGGGGAGGACAAGAGCCCCCGGTCTACCATGAAGTCATGGCAACCATCGAGTACCGCAACCTCGGCGCGAGCGGCCTCCGCGTCTCGACCATCGGCCTCGGCTGCAACAACTTCGGCCGCGCCGACACCCCGACCGAGACGCAAGAGGGCACCGACGCGGTCATCCACGCGGCGATCGACGCGGGCGTGACACTCTTCGACACGGCCGACATCTACGGCGCCGAACGCGGCCTCAGCGAGACGCTGATGGGCAACTCGCTCGGTGCCCGCCGCCACGACATCGTGCTCGCGACCAAGTTCGGAATGGACATGGCGGGCGCGAACGGACCCGATTGGGGCGCGCGCGGCTCCCGCCGCTACATCCGTCTGGCGGTCGAAGCCTCGCTCCGCAGGCTGCAGACCGACTGGATCGATCTCTACCAACTGCACACGCCCGACCCGTTGACTCCGATCGAGGAGACGCTCGGCACCCTCGACGACCTCATCACCGAGGGGAAGGTGCGCTACATCGGCCACTCGAATCTCGCCGGCTGGCAGATCGCCGAGGCGGAGTACGTGGCCAGGCTCGCGTCGCATCCGAAGTTCGTGTCGGCGCAGAACGAGTACAGCCTGCTGGTGCGCGACGCCGAGGCCGAGGTGCTGCCGGCGGTCAACGCCTACGGACTCGGATTCCTGCCGTTCTTCCCGCTCTACAACGGACTGTTCACGGGCAAGTTCTCGCGCGAGGGAGGTCCGGCAGACAGCCGCATCATGCGCATCCGTTCGCATCTCCTGACGGATGCACCGTGGGACACCATCGAACGGTACGAGGCGTTCTGCGCCGCCCGCGACATCACCATGCTCGAGGCGACGTTCGCCTGGTTGCTCGCGCAGCCGGGGTTGACGAGCGTCATCGCGGGAGCGACGCGGCCGCAACAGATCGTGCAGAATGCGGATGCCGCTGTCGCGTGGACCCCGACTGCCGATGAGGTCGCCGAGATCTCGGAACTGTTCGAACCAGCGAATCTCGCCTAGGGGACGGTGAGCACGATCTTGCCGAGGCCGCTGCGCTCTTCCAGCCGGCGGTAGGCCTCGACGACCCGGGCCAGCGGGTATTCGGCGAGGATCGGGAAGACGAGTTCGCCCGCCGCGGCCGCCCGCACGAGCTCGCCGAGTTCGGCGCGGTTCTTGCGCCCGCCGCCGACCGTGCCGATGCCGGGCGTCTCGTAGTCGACGATCGAGTTGATGCGATCCGGCGCGATGCCGAGCTCGAGGCCGACCGCCACGGCGCCCGCGTTGTCGAGCATCGCGGTATAGGCCGAGGGTGCTGCGGCGCGGAGGCGCTCGAGCTGGCCGTCTCCGTAGGCGACGGGGATCGCGCCGAGCGAACGCAGGAATTCGTGGTTGCGCCCGCTCGCCGTGCCGACGACGGTCGCGCCGGTCGCGAGCGCGAACTGGGTGGCGAGCAGCCCCACCCCGCCGGCCGCCGCCGTGACGAGCACCGTGTCGTCGGGGCCGAGCGCGAGCGCGTCGGTGGAGCGGCGCGCCGCGTTGCCGACGAGCCCGATGCCGCCCGCGACCGCCCAGTCGAGACCCGCGGGTTTGAGCGCGACGTTCGCTTCTTTCACCACGACGAATTCGGCCTGCGCCGCGAACGAGGTGAATCCGAGCACCTCGTCGCCGGGGGAGAGGTCGGCGACTCCCTCGCCCACCTCGTCGACGACGCCCGCGAACTCGAAACCCTGGCCGCTCGGCAGGGCGCGGTCGGTTCCGTACACCCCTGCCCTGGCCTTGTAGTCGTAGGGGTTGAGGCCGGCGGCGCGCACGGCGACCCGCACCTGGCCGGGGCCGGCGTGCGGTTCGTCGACCTCGACGACCCGCAGGACGTCTGCGCCGCCGAACGTGGAGTATCTGACTGCGAGTGACATGGCAGCCAGCCTATGCACAGCGCGGGGTTCTCCACAGATGGCGGCGCGGCGGGTCAGGGGAGCTGGCGGCGGTCCAGACTTCCCGCATGTCGACAATCGTAAAAGCGGCCACCGCCGCAGACTTCCTCGCCGTCGTGCCCCGACTGGTCGGTTTCGAGCCGGCAGAGAGCATCGTGTTCGTCGCCTTCCGCGGGCGCCGCACCTGCGGCGCCATGCGGTTCGACCTGCCAGAGCACGTCGCGTCTCCGGTCGCGAGGGCGCGGTCGGCGGGGGCGGATGACACGGAGCGAAAGCTCCACCGACGAGTGGCGACCACGCTCGTCGGCACCCTCAGCAAACTGTCCGGCGTCGACGCCATGGTGCCGGTCGTCTACACGGGCGAGGCGTTCGCCGACGCCGGTCGCGCGCCACTCGCCGCGTTCGTGCGGCAGGTGACCGAGCGGCTCGAGTTCTCCGGCTTCCTCGTGCGCGACGCCCTGTGTGTCGCCGCCGACGGCTGGGGCTCGTACCTCGACCCCGACTGTCCGCCCGGCGGGCGACCGCTCGACGCCATCGCACGGTCGCGGGTGTTCGACGACCTGCCGCCCGATCAGCGTGGCCCGCTCGAAGGCGTCGCCGACCGCGCGGCGCTGCCGGCGGCGGGCCTTCTCGAGTGCGAGCGTGTCGCCATCCTGCTGCGCCGCTTCCGAGCCGTCATCGACCGCGACCCGACCGGCCAGGCGCCCTGCTTCGATCCGCCGGGCCGGGTGCATCCGGCCGTCCGGGCGATCGGGGCGCCGTGGCCGCGATCGAGCGACATCCCGCTCACCCTCGAGCGGATCCTGCGACACGAGCCGACCTCGCTCGACCCCGTCGTCGCGGCGTTCGTGATCACGATGGTGCGCTCGCCGGCGATGCGCGACGTCGTGATGCTGCAGTGGGCCTTCGACCTCGCCACGGGCGAGCGTGTGCTCTCCGACGCGCGACGGTTCGCGGCGGGCGCCCCGGCCGACGAGCTCGACTCCGCCGTGTTGATGCTCGGGCAGGGTCCGCGCCCCGATCCCGCGCGGGTGGAGACGGCCATCACGCTGCTCAAGCGCGTCGCCGCCCTCGCGCCGGCGCGCGACCGACCGCCGGTTCTCTGCATGCTCGCCTGGCTCAACTGGGCGCTCGGTCGAAGCAGCGTCGCGAACGCGTTCGTCTGCGCCGCCGAAGACATCGACGCCGACTACGGGCTCGCCGAAGTGATGCGTGTGGTGCTCGAGCGCGGCATGCTGCCCGAGTGGGCGTTCGCCGACGAGCGTTGAGCTGCCGGTCGTGGCTTCCCGGTCAGCCGTTCAGCACCGCGAGAGCGGCGTTGAGGGTCGTGGCGAAGAGCACCCACGCCCAGTAGGGAACGAGCAGCCACGCGGCGACCTTGCTCACCCGCCAGAACGACAACATCGTCAGCAGCACGGCGATGTCGAGCGCGACGATGATGCCGAGTGCGATCCAGAGCGCGGGCGCCCCGACCGACGGGTAGAGGCCGAAGAACACGGGCGTCCACAACGCGTTGAGCACCAGCTGCACGACGTAGAGCGTGAGGGCGGGGCGCACCCGCACCCGCCCGCGCTGCCGCCAGACCAGCCAGGCGGCGACGCTCATCAGGGTGTAGAGCAGGGTCCAGGCGGGTCCGAAGAGCCAGTTCGGCGGATTCCATGACGCCTTCTCCGCGTCGGCGTACCAACCGTCGACGTTGCCCGCCGTGGCGGTGGAGCCGAGCGCCGCCACCGCGAACGAGATCGCGAGGAAGGCGACGAGAACGAGGGCCGACCGCACCTTCGACGTGCCGTCGGTGCTGGGCGTGGACCGGAGGGTGGATGCTTCTGCCATACGTTTCACCCTACGGAGCGGCGTCGTCGAGGGCGAGCCCAGCCCCGGCAGGTCGCCGACGTGGAAGCGCGGAAGCGCGCGACAGGTCGCCGCCGTGGTAGCGCGGAAGCGCGCTACAGGTCGCCGCCGCGGGGCGCGATGTTGATGCTGCTGTTGAGATCGTCGACGTCGGCGTTGAGTCCGTCGAGTTCGGCGAGCTTCGCCTGATAGCTCGCGTCGCGCTCGGAGATCGACGCGTAGAGCGCGTCGAGGTCGTCTTGGCGTCGTAGCAGCGCGTCGCGTTCGCGGTCGAACTGCGACTGCGACACGAATCCGCCCGAGTCGGCGCGCTGGTTGAACGACGCGACTTCCGCGTCCAGCTGGTCGAAGCCCGCGGTGTACGCGGCGTAGTCGGCTTCGATGCCCGCGGCGAGCGCCTCGAGCTCGGCCACGAGCGCCGTCGCCCTGTTCTCGAGGTCGACGAACACCTGGTTCGACACCGCGAACAACCCGACGAGCTGCTGGCGGTCGGAGAACAGGTCGGCGTAGTGCTTCTCGAGCCGCGGGTCGAGCTCAGCCACCTCGGTGCCGACGATCGAATGCAGTTCGTTCAGGCGTTCGCCGGGCTCGCTGCGCGCGTAGAACTCCATCCGCTCGACGAACGCCGGGTCGCCCGTCATCAGGGCGGCCTGCGCCTCGAGCAGCGGCGACACCACCGCGAGTTCGTCGTCGCTCATGCGCGCCCACGCCGCGTGCAGCATCTCGTGGGAGGCGATGACCTCCTCCATGCCGTCGAGGCGCTCGTCGGTGATGTCGTACAGGTGGATGGCGCTCGTCGCCGGCAGGTAGCAGCCCAGGGTGCCGATGCCCTCTTCGTCGTTCGAGCAGATCGCGTCGAACGCCTCTTGGTCGTCGATCACGGGGTGTGTCGCATAGAACAGGAACTCGCCCTGGTCGGTCATCGTCGACCGCTCGACATAGCCCGCGAGTTCGGCGCTCGGCTCGAACTGCCAGACCGCGATCTGGTCGGCGACGCGCTGCCCGTGCAGAGACGCCCAGGCGAGCGGGATGGCGAGCGCGAGCTGGGCGGCGACGACCACCACGACGGCGATGACGCCGACCACGGGAAACCGCGCGCGTGTGCCGCGTGCTGTGGGCGTGGTGGTGTCGTTCAGAAGCTCGTCTCCGATGTGCGGGCGGCAACGCGGGTGGTGTTGCAAAACCTTAGCAGCGGGCACGGGCGCGGTCGGGGCGGCGCTCGCCGGAGAGTGCGCCCCGCGGCCGGCCGGCTGGCAGGATGGACGACATGCCCGCCCCCGATACCGCCGCAGACAACGCCGCCGACACCGCCCGCGTCATCGTGATCGTCGCCGCCATCATCGTCGACGCCGACGGACGGCTGCTTCTGGTGCGCAAGCGGGGAACCGAGCGGTTCATGCAGGCCGGCGGCAAGATCGACCCGGGGGAGACCGCGGCGGTGGCCTTGGTGCGCGAGCTGCACGAGGAGCTGCTGCTCGTCGTCGCACCGGGCGACCTCGACTACCTCGGCCGTTTCCACGCGCCCGCGGCGAACGAGGCCGGCCATGTGGTCGACGCCGAGGTGTACTTCGTCTCCGTGACCGGTACCGCCGTGGCATCCGCCGAAATCGACGAACTGGTCTGGGTGTCGCCGGCCGACGCGCTCGACCTCCCGCTCGCGCCGCTCACCAGCGAGGTGCTGCTGCCGTTGCTCGCGCAGCGCGCCCGCTAGCGCCCGTTCGCCCGCTAGCGCCCGTTCCGCCCGAACGCCCGACGCCTCAGCCCTTCTTGTGCGGGTGCTTGTTGTGCTTGTGGCGCAGCTTGGGCGGGTCGGCGGCGAGAAACTCGACCGCCTCGTCGATCGACGTGACCTCGGCCGGAACACCGTCGTCGAGCTGCGTCGGCTTCCACGCCAGAATCACATCTTGGCCCTTTTCGATGAATCCGACGGTGTTGCCGTCGGAGAGCACCTGCCAGTCGAGGGTCACGTCGGGGATGCCCATTCCGAGCCTGCGCACCTTGGCGGTGGGCATGATCGTGATTGTGTGGCCCACGGCTTCGAAGTCGATTCCTTGGGGTCGCAGCGTTGCGAGATCGTCGAGAGTAACCATGGGGCCACCCTAGGCCGCGCACCCGGGAGAGGGATAGGCCGTCGGGCCGCGGCCGGGGCGGGCATCCGGATGATCCGGGGCTAGTGCCCGACGAGCGGCCCCATCACGCGCGCGGCGAGCGAGGGGCGCTTTGTGACCCGTTCCTCCGCGTCGGCGATCGTCATCGCGGCCAGACCGAGGTTGGCGCCGGCGAAGCGCAACGGCTCCGGTTCCCACGGCGGCGAGCGGTGCCCCACCCAGGGCAGCCCGGTGAGCGCCGTCGACGCGCCGGTGAGCAGGTCGGCGAGGGTTCGTCCGGCGAGGTTGGTGGTACTGAGGCCGTCGCCGACGTACCCGCCGGCGCGCGCGATACCCGTCGTGCGGTCGAAGGCGACCGAGGCGTGCCAGTCGCGCGGAACACCGAGCGGTCCGCCCCAGCGGTGGGTGACCGCGGCGCTCGCCGCCTGCGGGAACAGGTCGACGAGGCTCGCCCGCAGGTGCTCGAACACTCCGGGCACCCGGTCGTACTCGTCGCGGATCGCGCTGCCCCAGTGGTAGCGCGCGCCGCGTCCGCCGAACGCGAACCGGTTGTCGGCCGTGCGTTGCCCGTAGACGAGCAGGTGCCGGTAGTCGGTGAAGGTCTGTCCGTGGGAGATGCCGATGTCGTCCCAGACCCGGTCGTCGAGCGGTTCGGTCGCGATCATCAGGGAGTAGAGGGGTAGGATGCCGCGGCGCGACTTCGGCAACGTGGCGCCGTACCCCTCCGTAGCGACGACGACTTGCTCAGCCTTCACCGTGCCGCGAGCCGTCGTCACGGCGCCCGCCGACCAGTCGAGCACCTCGGTCTGCTCGTAGATCACGGCTCCGCGCGCCTCGACGACGCGGGCGAGCGAACGCACGAGGTTCGCGGGGTGCAGCCGCGCGCAGGCGGGGTCGAGGGCCGCCCCGAGCGCCCCGCCGACGGTCGTCTCGACCAGCCGCAGGTCGTCGACACCGAATCCGCGCGCCTCGAGCACCTCGGCCCGCGCGGCGGCGAGCTGCAGCGGGCTGCGGGCGAGCGACAGCGTCCCGCCGCGCACGAAGTCGCAGTCGATACCCTCTGCCGCGGTGACCCGGCCGACCTCGTCGACCGTGTCGACCATCGCCCGGCGCATCGCGAGGGCCGCGGGGCGACCGTGCCGTCGGGCCAGCGCCGCCGTCGACGCGGGGAACAGGGCGCTGCACCAGCCGCCGTTGCGGCCCGAGGCGCCGAACCCTGCGATGTGCTTCTCGAGCACGGCGACGCGCAGTGATGGGTCGCGCTCGAGCAGGTAGTACGCCGTCCACAGGCCGGTGAGGCCGCCGCCGACGATGGCGACGTCGACCGTGGTGTCGCCACCCAGCGGAGGGCGGATGCCCGCGTCATCCGAACTGCTCCGATCGGAAGCGGCGGAATCGGCAGAAGCGGCGGAGTCGTGCCAGAAGCTCAACCGGCGGTAGTCGCGGGAACCATCCACCTACAGCTTGGTCCACGCCTCGGTGAGCACCGACCGCAGGATCTGCTCGACCTCGTCGAACTCCTTCGGCCCGACCGTGAGCGGTGGCGCCAGCTGGATCACCGGGTCGCCGCGGTCGTCGGCGCGGCAGTAGAGCCCGGCCTCGAACAGCGCCTTCGACAGGAATCCGCGCAGCAGCCGCTCCGACTCGTCGGCGTCGAAGGTCTCTTTCGTCGTTTTGTCTTTCACCAGCTCGATGCCGAAGAAGTAGCCGTCGCCGCGCACGTTGCCGACGATCGGCAGGTCGAGCAGTTTCTCGAGCGTCGCGCGGAACACGGGGGAGTTCTCGCGCACGTTCTCGTTGAGCTTCTCCTCCTCGAAGATGTCGAGGTTGGCGAGGGCGACGGCAGACGAGACGGGGTGACCGCCGAACGTGTAGCCGTGATAGAACGACACGTCGCCGTGGGTGAACGGCTCGTAGATCTTCTCGTTCACGATGGTGGCGCCGATCGGCGAGTAGCCGCTCGTCATGCCCTTCGCGCAGGTGATCATGTCGGGCTCGAAGCCGTAGGTGGTCGAGGCGAACATGTTGCCGATGCGGCCGAACGCGGTGATGACCTCGTCGGCCACCAGCAGCACGTCGTACTGGTCGCAGATCTCGCGCACCCTGGCGAAATAGCCGGGCGGGGGAGGGAAGGCGCCGCCCGAGTTCTGCACCGGCTCGAGGAAGACGGCGGCGACGGTCTCGGGGCCCTCGAACAGGATCATCTCTTCGATGCGATTCGCGGCCCACTGCCCGAACAGGAACTCGTCGTCGGCCGGTGCGCCCATCTCGGCCGCGCGGTAGAAGTTGGTGTTCGGCACGCGGAATCCGCCTGGCGTGACCGGTTCGAACATCTCTTTCATGCCGGGGATGCCGGTGATCGCGAGGGCGCCCTGCGTGGTGCCGTGGTAGGCGACCGAGCGCGAGATGACCTTGTGCTTGGTCGGGCGCCCCTGCAGCTTCCAGTAGTACTTCGCGAGCTTGAACGCGGTCTCGACGGCCTCTCCGCCGCCCGAGGAGAAGAACACCCGGTTCAGGTCGCCCGGGGCGTACGACGCCAGGCGGTCGGCGAGCTCGATCGCCGCGGGGTGCGCGTACGACCAGAGCGGGAAGAACGCGAGCTCTTCGGCCTGCTTCGCGGCGGCCTCGGCGAGGCGCTTCCGGCCGTGGCCGGCGTTCACGACGAAGAGGCCCGAGAGGCCGTCGAAGTACTTCTTGCCGCGGGTGTCGAAGATGTGATGACCGCTGCCCTTGACGATGATGGGCACACCGCCGCCGTCCTCCATGACCGACTGGCGGTTGAAGTGCATCCAGAGGTGGTCTTTCGCCTTCTGTTGCAGGGAGCTGTCGTCGAGGCTGTCGGATGGCACGGGCTGCACTGTCGTGGTCATGGCGGTTATCTCGTTCCCCAGTTGTAGAACTGCTTGAAGAGTTTCAGGTACACGAACGTCTCGGTCGACTGCACGCCCTCGATCGCCCGGATCTGCTTGTTCAGCAGGTCGATGAGGTCGTCGTCGTTCTCGCAGACCACTTCGGCGAGGATGTCGAAGCTGCCGGCGGTGAGCACGACGTAGTCGACGGCGGCGAGGGCGCTGAGCGCCTCCGCCACGAGCGTCGTGTCGCCCGAGACGCGCACGCCGATCATCGCCTGGCGGAAGAAGCCGAGCTGCATCGGGTCGGTCACGGCGACGACCTGCATCACTCCCGACTCGGTGAGCTTCTGCACCCGCTGCCGCACGGCCGCCTCGCTCAGCCCGACGGCCTTGCCGATCTCGGCGTACGAGCGTCGACCGTCGGTCTGCAGCTGTTCGATGATGGCCTTCGAGACGGCGTCGAGCTGCAGGGGTTTGGCCGCGGCCTTCGAGGTGGTCTTGCCTGTCGTGGTCATGAGTCGATTGTGGCAGTCGGCCCGAGCGCTCACAAGCGATTCCGCAACACAGAACCGGAATCACCTACGCAATCCGTCGAATCGGCGAGGTGCCTGCCGCGGTGCGGGCGTCGCGGAGGATAATCTGAGACCGTGCAACCCGACCTCGACGACACCGTGCGCAGCGCCGCGCGCCCCGCGGTCGCGCCGACCCCCGACTTCGACGACACGATCGTGCGCGGAGGGGCGCCCGTCGCGCCGGAGGCACCCGCTGCCCAGTCACCCGCGCCGGCCGCCGGCGACACCGCCCCGATGCCCGACGGCGTCGTGGCCGAGCCGCAGACCCCGCGTTACGGGTTCCGGGTGGGTTCGAACGGCCGCACCGTGTTGCTCGATGCCGCGGTGTACCTCGGGCGCGCGCCGACGTCTCCGCGCATCCAGAACGGCGTCCTGCCCCGCCTCGTCAAGGTGCCGTCCGCCCGCGGCGAGGTATCGGGCACCCACCTCGAGATCCGTCAGCTCGGCACCTCGATCATCGTCACCGACCTGCGCTCGACCAACGGCACGGTGGTCTCCGTTCCCGGTAGCGCACCGCGGGCGCTGCGGCAGGGCGAGGCGATGGTCGTGTCTCCCGGTACGCTCGTGGACATCGGCGACGGCAATGTCGTCGAGATACTGCCCCTGCAACGTCAGACTCGAGGGATGCACCATGACCAGTAACGCCAGCGACGACAGGGGTGCGGCGTGACCGAGATCGGTGCGAGCAATCCCGAGATCCCGATCCCGCTGCCGGGTGACGGCGATGCCGAGATCCGCATCGCGTGGGCGGCCGTCACCGACGTCGGGCGCCGCCGCGCCGCGAACGAAGACAGCTTCATCGCCGCGCCTCCCGTGTTCGCCATCGCCGACGGCATGGGCGGGCACCTCGCCGGCGACCTCGCCAGCGCCGCCGTCGTCACCCGGCTGGCCGAGGTGCGCACTTCCGACTTCATCGACCCCGACTCGATCGAGGTGGCGCTCGAGAAGGCGACCGCCGACATCGACATCATCTCCGACGGCAGCGAGCTCGGTGTCGGCACGACCGTGACCGGCGCCGTGCTCACGCTCGTCGACGGCGACCCCTACTTCGCGATCTTCAACATCGGTGACAGCCGCGTCTACCGCTACGAGCGCAACGAGCTCGCCCAGGTCACGGTCGACCACTCGCTCGTGCAGCAGCTCGTCGACAGCGGCGTCATCTCGCAGGCGCAGGCCCACAACCATCCCGACGGCAACGTCATCACCCGCGCCGTCGGATTCCAGTCGCAGCCGACCCCCGATTTCTGGCTTCTCCCGCTGCGTGCGGGCCTGCGCCTGCTCGTCTGCTCCGACGGCCTGACCGGGGAGATCGACGACGAGCGCATCCGCCTGCACTTCGCCGCGGGCCTCTCGGCCGACGAGACGGCGAGCGCTCTCGTCGACGCCGCGCTGGCCGAGGGCGGGCGCGACAACATCACCGTGCTGATCGTCGACGTCGTCGCCGCGCCCGGCCCGTCCGATCTCGAAATCACCGCGCCACGCGCAAACCATAGAGTGCTCTGACGCGAGCCGCCTACAATAAGTCAAAGTCTGTCGGTGATCTGAGGGGGGTCTGGGTGGCGCGTCGACTGCCTTCGCAACCCCCGATCCTGCCGGGGTTCTCGTACATCCACGTTCTCGGATCCGGCGGCTTCGCCGACGTCTTCCTCTACGAACAGAACATGCCGCGGCGCCAGGTGGCCGTCAAGGTCATGCTGGCCGAGGTCGTGAACGACCAGGTGCGTCAGATGTTCCAGGCCGAGGCAAACCTGATGGCCCAGCTCAGCTCGCACCCCTCGATCCTCACCGTGTACCAGGCGAGTGTGTCGTCCGACGGGCGACCGTATCTCGTGATGGAGATGTGCTCGTCGTCGCTGAGCCAGCGTTACCGTGCCGAACGCCTCCCCGTCGCCGAGGTGCTGCGGGTCGCCATCAAGATCGGCAGCGCCATCGAGACCGCGCACGTGGCCGGCGTGCTGCACCGCGACATCAAACCCTCCAACATCCTGCTCACCGCCTACGGGCATCCGGTTCTCTCCGACTTCGGCATCGCGGCCACGCTGAGCGAATCCGATTCGCAGCAGGCCGTCGGCATGTCGATCCCGTGGTCGGCACCCGAGGTGCTGATGGATGAAACGGCCGGCACCGTCGCCTCGGAGGTGTGGGCCTTCGCCGCCACCGTCTACTCGTTGCTCGCCGGACGCTCGCCGTTCGAGGTGCCCGGGGAATCGAACACCTCGGTCGACCTCATCTCGCGCATCAACCGTGCGAAGGCGCAGCCGATCGGCCGCAGCGACGTACCGGCGAGCCTCGAGCGCGCACTCGCCCAGGCGATGTCGAAGGCGCCGAAGAACCGGCCGGCCAGCATCATCGAACTCGTGCGCGAACTGCAGTCGATCGAGACCGAGCTGGGCGTCGCGCAGACCCCCGTCGAAGTCGCCATGGACGACTGGGCGCTCGCGACCGTCGCCGACCTCGAAGACCGCACGCGGGTACGCGCCGTCGCCGGCGCCTCCGGGCCGGTCTCGCCGAACCGTCGGCGTCGCCGGGCACCGGCCGCCTCGTCGGACTACGAGGCCGTCGGAACGCTGATGAAAGACAGCGACCACCGCGCCACCGACGGCAACCGCGGTGTGGCGGGCCGCAGCCAGGGCCGCAGCGTCGCCCATCGCAGCGTCGGGCAGCGCAGCATGGGCCAGCGCAGCGTCGGCTCGACCCGAACGCCGGGCGGCAAGCCGACGCAACTGCTCGCCTGGATCCTGGTGGCATGCGCCGTACTCGTGATCGCCTTGGGCGCCACGGCCACCTTCGTGCTCATCAAGTCGACGTCGAACGACATCCCCGTCGTCTCCGACATCACCGCGAACGTCGACGGCGACAGCGTGAAGTTCTCTTGGCAGAATCCGGGACTCGAAGAGTCCGACGCCTACCAGATCGCCCTCGACGGCGGCGAAGTCAGCGTGCAGACCACCCCCGAGTTCCTCACCGACGGCGACCCCGGCGAGCAGGTGTGCATCTCGGTGCGCGTCACGAGGGACGGCACGCTGGGCGACTCGAGCAACCCGAAATGCGTAGACATCACCGGGTGATCACCATCGAGGTTCCCGAGAGATGAGGCGGTGGATCCGCGCTCACAGATCGCTCGTCGCTACCGCGACGAGCGGTTTCGTTGTCGCCGCCCTCGTCGCCGCGGTCGCGATCGTCTCCACCGGGTACACGGCGCAGCGTCTCGACCTCGGCGACGCGTCGGTGTGGGTGTCGAACAGTTCCGAGAGCTTCATCGGGCGCGCGAACACCGAGGTGCTCGAACTCAACAGCGTCGTCTCGGGCAGCGGTACCGAGCTCGACGTCGTGCAACGCGGCTCCACCGTGTTGATGTTCGACCGTGCCGACGCCACCCTCGAGATCGTCGACGCCGCGACATCCGCCGTCTCGGAGAGTGTGCCCCTGCCGCCCGCCCAGCCCGGCGTGCTGCTGGCTGGCGACAACGGCGTCGTCTATTCCGAGGGCAGCGGCGAGATCTGGATCATGCCGATCGCCGACCTCGCCGACTTCGACGCCGAACAGGAACCGACGCTCAGCCTCGGCGCCGGGTCGGTCGTGAGCGTCGACGAGAACGGGCTGCTCTTCGCCTTCTCGCCCGAGGCCCGCAAGGTCTACCGTGTCGACGCCGCGACCTCGACCGCGGTGAGCGCGACCGACGACACCGAACTCGGCGACGACACCGGCGAGTTCGCGGTGACCTCGGTCGGCGGTCGCTGGGCGGTGCTCGACCTCGACGAGAACCTGCTGGAGACGGCCGGCCGCGTCGTCGACCTCGACGAGGCGCTCGACGGCGGCAACGCCCCCGTGCTGCAGGCCGCGAGCGTCACGGGCGACGCCGTGCGGGTGGCCTACTCCGGCGGCCTGCTCGAGGTCGGATTCTCGGGCCGAGAGGTCGAGCCGCTCTTCGACGGCGGCGGCGGAACGGCTGCCGCGCCCGTCGTGCTCGACGACTGCACCTTCGCGGCCTGGTCGAACGGGCAGTCGTGGCGCCTGTGCGCCGACGACGACGCCGCCACCGTGCTGCAGCTCGACATGCCGGGCGACGCCTCGCTCGCGTTCCAGGTGAACGGAACGCGCCTGCTGCTCAACGACGCGCTCGGCGGGGCCTCGTGGGCCGTGCAGGAGGGCGGCGAGCTGATCGACAACTGGGACGACCTGATCAACGTCGACGAAGACCAGCAGCAGGTCGAGCAGAACGACGAGAACACGCCGCCCGAGGTGGAGAAGAACCAGCTGCCGCCCGTCGCGGTCGACGACGACTTCGGTGCGCGCCCCGGGCGGTCGAGCCTGCTGCCCGTGCTGCTCAACGACTACGACCCCAACGCCGACGTGATCGTGATCAACGCGGTCACCCCGATCGACGAGGCCGTCGGGCGTATCGACGTGATCGAGAACGGGCAAGAGCTGCAGCTCACGCTCGAGCCGACGGCGCAGGGTGTGGTGAGCTTCGGCTACACGATCGACGACGGACGCGGGGGATCGGCGAGTGCCACCGTCACGGTCACGGTGCGCGCGCCGGGCGAGAACTCGCCGCCGCAGCAGGTGCGCAACAGCCAGGCCACCGTCGCGACGTCGGCGCAGGTGACCGTGCCGGTGCTCGACGACTGGATCGACCCCGACGGCGACCCGTTCTACCTCGCCTCGGCGACCGTGGCGAGCCCGATGTCGGTGAGCTACAAGCCGGAAGGCACGGTGATCGTGACCGACGGCGGCACCAGCCTCGGCACCTCGACCGTGACGCTCGTCGTCTCCGACGGAACCGCGTCGGCGAACGGCTCGCTCACCGTCACCACGCGCGCCCAGGGCGACGTGCCGATCGTCGCCGACCCGTTCGTGGTCTCCGCCTACTCCGGCCAGGAGATCACCGTCTCGCCGCTCGAGCACGTGCGGGGCGGCAACGGGGCGGTGCGGCTGAACGCGGTGCCGCCCAAGACCGGCATCACCATCACGCCGAGCTACGAGACGGGCACCTTCCGTTTCGAGACCGACGAGATCAGGTCGCACTACGTCGAATTCGTGGTCACCGACAACGACCAGACGGTGACCGGACTCGTGCGGGTGGATGTCACGGCGCCGCCCGACGCGAACACCAAACCGATCACGATCCCGAAGACCGTGTTCATCCCGACGCTCAACAGCCGCACCGTCGACGTGGCGGGCACCGACATCGACCCGGCCGGGGGAGTGCTGCTCGTCACCGGCGTCGTCGGTGTGCCCGAGACATCCGGTATCCGCGCCGAAGTGCTCGAACAGCGCTCGGTGCGGGTCACGCTCACCGGGCCGTTGCCGGGGCCCGTCTCGTTCGGCTACCGCGTCACCAACGGCCTCGCCGAATCGGAGGGCACGATCACCGTCGTCGAGGTCGCGCCGCCCGCGCGGCTGCAACCGCCGATCGCCCGCGACGACTCGGCCACCGTGCGGGTCGGCGACGCCATCACGATCGACGTGATGCGCAACGACGAACAGCCCGACGGCGAACCGATGACCCTCAACCCCGTGCTCGTCGACGGGCTCAGCGGCGAGTCGGGCCTGCTCTTCGTCTCGGGCGACAGCCTGCGTTATCTCGCGCCGAGCACCACCGGAAACTTCACCGCCGTCTACGAGGTGATCGGCCCGCTCGGGCAGACCGCGCAGGCGCAGGTGAGCATCGAGGTGCGCGAGCCCAACGCCGAGACCAACCACCCGCCGGTGCCCGAGACGGTGACCGCGCGCGTGATAGCCGGCGACAGCGTGACCATCGACATCCCGCTCGACGGCATCGACCCCGACGGCGACTCCGTGCAGCTGCTCGGGCAGGAGAGCAGCCCCGAGAAGGGCGGCGTCGTCGCCGTCGGTACCTCGACGATCGAGTACGAGGCGGGCATCTACTCGGCGGGCACCGACGAGTTCACCTACACCGTGAGCGACACGCTCGGCGCGCGCGCCACCGGCACCGTGCGCATCGGCATCAGCCCTCCGCTCGCCGACGCCCGCAACCCGGTCGCGATCGAAGACGAGGTGAACGTGCGCCCGGGCGCCACCGTCTCGGTGCAGGTGCTCGCGAACGACTCCGACCCCGACGGCGGCCCGCTGCGCGTGGTCGCGGCCCAGCCGAACGACGAGAATCTGACGGCCACGTTCGACGACGAGACCATCGTCGACATCACCGCGCCCGACGAGCCGGGCATCTACGGACTCGTCTACACGATCGAGAACGACAAGGGCGGAACGAGCTCGAACTTCGTGACAGTCGTCGTGAGCGACGACGCCCCGCGCGCCTACCCGGTCGCGCGCGACACGGTGCTCTCGCTCACCGACGTGCTCGACCGCACGACGATCAACGTCGACGTGCTCGCCAACGTGTTCTTCGCCGACGGGGCGTCGAGCGACCTCGACCTCTCCATCGTCTCGGGATACGGCTCGACGGCGAGGGTCACCGCCGGCAAGCAGATCTCGGTGACGATCGCCGACGAGCGGCAGATCATCCCGTTCGCGGTGACCAACCCCGACGACACCTCGGCCCGTTCGTACGCGTTCATCTGGGTTCCCGGTTTCAAAGACGCCCTGCCGCAGCTCAACCGCGACGCTCCGCGCCTGCAGGTGGTGAGCGAAGAGGTGCTCACGATCGAACTCAACGACTACGTTCTCGCCGTCGACGGCAGACGGGTGCGTCTCACCGACTCGAGCACCGTGCGCGCGACGCACTCGAACGGCGGTTCGCTCGTCGTCGACTCGAACACGCTCACGTTCAAATCGGCCGACCTCTACTTCGGGCCCGCATCGATCTCGTTCGAGGTGACCGACGGAACCTCGGCGACCGACCCGGCGGGCCGCAAGGCCAACCTCGTGCTGCCGATCACGGTGAACCCGCGCGAGAACCAGCCCCCGGTCTTCACGGGTGCGACGATCGAGTTCGAGCCCGGCCAGCAGAAGGTCGTCGACCTCACGCAGCTGACCAACTACCCGTACAGTAACGACGTCGACGAGCTCGCCTACTCGGTGCTCGCGCCGTTCCCCGAGGGCTTCGACTACGAGCTCGACGGAACGAGCCTCACCATCACCGCCCAAGACACCGTGCCGAAGAACACGACGACGGCGATCTCGCTCGGCGTGCGCGACGCGATCGCCCAGGGACAGGCGGGGCGCATCCAGTTGCGGGTCGTGCCGTCTACGCGGCCTCTCGCCGTGCCGGCGGGCGACACGGCGATCGCCCGGCGCGGGCAGTCGACCACGGTCGACGTGCTCGCCAACGACCAGGCCACGAACCCGTTCCCCGGGCAGCCGCTGCGTGTGATCGCGGTGCGCGGCATCGACGGTGCGTCGTTGCCCGCCGGCCTCTCGGTCAGCGCCTCGAACGACAACACCCGTCTCACCGTCAATGTGGGCGCGTCGGCCGCTCCCGTCGACACCATGGTGCAGTACCAGGTCTCCGACGCCAGCCGTGACCCCGATCGCAACGTCTGGGGCTCGGTACGTATCTCGGTGCAGGATGTTCCGGATGCCCCGGCGAAACCCGTGCGTCAGGCGAACAGTTTCGGCGATCCGACCCTGACGCTGCGCATGACCGCGCCCCAGGGCAACAACTCGCCGATCACGAACTACCGCGTCGTGAGCGCCGCGGGCAACTACAGCTTCGACTGCGGCACGGCCCTCATCTGCGCCCTACCGAACCTCGCCATCGGCGAGCCGTACCGCATGCAGGTCATCGCGGTGAACGCGGTGGGGGAGAGCGCGCCGAGCGCGCCGAGCGACCCGTACACCGTCGACTACCTGCCCGCGGCACCCGAGGTGACGATCGCGCCGGCGACCGCCGAGGTCGCGCCGAGCGGCGGCGCACTGACCGTGTCGTGGCCGGCGGTCGCCGACCCGAACCCCGGAACGGCGGTCACCGGTTACAGCGTCGAGTTCAACGGCCAGACCCGCGACCTGTCGCGCACCGCGACGACGACGACGTTCAGCGGGTTGCCGACCGCGACCGAGTTCTCGGTGCGCGTCTACGCCCGCAACAGCGCGCAGGTCTCCGCGACATCCGACTGGATCCGGTCGTCGCCGCGCAGCGCCGTCACGGTCGGGCTGCCGACGGCGCCGAACCCCGCCCCCTCTGCGGCGAGCGGCCTCAACGGCGAGATCGAAGTGACGTGGGGAGCGTTCGGCGCGAACGGCGGCAGCGGCCCGACCTACAGCGTGCGTCGTGTGGCTGCGTCGGAGGCCGCTCCGTCGACGTGTGGTGCGGCGAACGTGTCGGGACTGACGACCCTGACCTGGACCGACACGACCGGGACCGACGGCGGCAAGTACACCTACTACGTGTTCGCCGACAACGGCCGGTACTGCTCGATAGCGTCGACCGGGCCGGTGGAGAGCAAGTCGCCTCCCGGCAAAGCCAGCGGAACGGCGACCCTCGTCGCCCGCGGACCGCAGCTCGACGTGCAGGTGGGCAGCGTGACCGCCGCCGGCACCGTTGCGCGCTACGACTACCGGATCAACGGAGGCGGCTGGGCCCCCGTCGCCGGTGGTCAATGGCTCACCTCGGTCGGCAACACCGCGGTGTACGGATCGCCGCAGACCGTGTCGTTCCGCGCCTGCCGTGACGCCACCGAGATGTACTGCGGCCCCGAGTCCAATCCGACGACGCTCACCCCGCTGAACGCGCGCTCGACGATCGATTCGTGCATCGCGGCCGCGCTCAGCGATCCCGGAAGCATGGTCGTGCGCGCGCCGAGCGCCGGAGGGTCCCAGACGGTGACCTACCGCGCCTCGTTCAACCGCCCGCAGGCGCTCGGCCTCCCCAATTGGGAGCCCTACGCCGCATACACTGATGGCGATCCGGTACCGTCGGGAACGACGGCCGTGCGGGTCGAGACCACCGCCAGCGCAGACGGCAAGTCGGTCACCGACGTCGTCGAAAGCGCGTGCGTGGTGCCGGCACCGCCACCCACCCCGACGCCCACCCCCGACCCGTCCAGCCCCGCACCGATCACGCCCGACCCCGCCCCGAGTCCATCCAACCCGACCCCCGGCTCGACGAACTAGAGAGACCAGAGATCACTGCATGACGATGACACCCGAGCAGGCCAGCTGGTTCTCCGACAACTTCACACGACTCGTCAGCAACGTCGAGACAGTCCTGCTCGGTAAGACCTTCGTCATCCGGCTCGGATTCACCGCGTTGCTGAGCGAGGGCCACCTGCTGCTCGAGGACTTCCCCGGAACCGGCAAGACCAGCCTCGCCCGCGCGATCGCGCAGAGCGTCGACGGCGTGAGCAACCGCGTGCAGTTCACCCCCGACCTGCTGCCCGGCGACATCACCGGCGTCAGCATCTTCGACCAGCGTTCGGGCGACTTCGAGTTCCACCGCGGGCCGATCTTCGCGAACATCGTGCTCGCCGACGAGATCAACCGGGCGAGCCCGAAGACGCAGAGCGCGCTGCTCGAGGTCATGGAGGAGGGCACCGTCACGGTCGACGGCGTCACCCACGAGGTCAGCCTGCCGTTTATGGTCATCGCCACCCAGAACCCGATCGAGCAGGCCGGAACCTACCGCCTGCCCGAAGCGCAGCTCGACCGCTTCATCATGAAGACGTCGATCGGCTACCCCGACCACGCGTCGACGCTGCGCATTCTCGAGGGCGCCGGAACGCGTGCCCACGACGTGACGGTTCCGGCCATCGCTAGCTCCGAGGTCATCATCGAGATGGCGAGGCTCGCCCGCACGGTGCACGTCGATCCCACCATCAACGACTACGTCTCGCGGCTCGTCGAGTCGACCCGCACCGCCACCGAGGTGCGTCTCGGGGCGAGCGTGCGCGGCGCCCTCGCGCTCGTGCGCACCGCGAAGACGCTCGCCGCGTCGAACGGCCGCCACTACGTGATCCCCGACGACGTGAAGGCCCTCGCCGAACCCGTGCTGGCCCACCGCCTCGTGCTCGACCCCGAGGCCGAGTTCGACGGCGTCACCGGCACGAGCATCATCGCCCAGCTGCTCATCGAGACGCCTCCGCCGAGTGATCGGCAAGCCGTGTGACCCTGCGGAGCGACACCCAATTCCCCACGGCGACCGAGGGGCTCACCAACGCGCGCACGAGGATCGTCGGCAACCGCACCGGCTTCCTCGCCGACACCGTCATCACCGCCGTGCGCATCGCCCGCGTCGTCGGCGCGGTGGTCGGCGGCGTGTTCCGTCGTGTCGCCGCCGTCGTCACCCCGCTCGGCTGGGTCGTCGTCGCGGCCATCCCCGTCTCGCTGCTCGTCGGCTACGGACTGGGCTGGCTCGAACTCGTCGTCGCCGGATTCGCCGGTGTGGTTCTCGTCGCGGTCGCCATCCTCTACCTGGTCGGCCGCAACTCCGTCGCGATCTCCCTCGACGTCGCCCACTCGCGCGTCGTCGTCGGCGAGGAGGCGGCGGGCACCGTGGTCGTGCGCAACGCCGGCATCGGCCGCACTCTCGGCGTCACCGTCGAGATCCCGGTCGCCCACGGCCTCGCCGAGATCGCGGTGCCGAGCCTCGCCCGCGGGGCCGAGTCGGTGCAGCGCTTCGCCATCCCCACCCGACGTCGCGGTGTGGTGTCGGTCGGCCCCGCCCGCACCGTGCGCGCCGACCCGATCGGACTGGTGCGCCGCGAACTCGTCTGGACCGGCAGCGCCGAACTGTTCGTCCACCCGCGCACCATCGGCATCCCCAGCATGAGCGCCGGTCTGGTGCGCGACCTGGAGGGCACCCCGACGCGCGACCTCTCCAACTCCGACATCGCCTTCCACGCGCTGCGCGAATACCAGCCGGGTGACGAGCGCCGCAACATCCACTGGAAATCGACGGCGAAAACCGGCACCTACATGGTGCGGCAGTTCGAGCAGACACGGCGCAGCCACATCGTGATCGCGCTCAGCCTGTCGAGCGCCGACTACCTCACCGACGACGAGTTCGAGATGGCGGTCAGCGTCGCGGGGTCGCTCGGCTCGCGCGCCATCCGCGAGATCCGCGAGGTGTCGGTCGTCGTCAGCGAGAAGACGCCGGAGTTCGCGGTGCGCAAGGTCGTCGCCGTGCGCTCGCTCTCCACCCGCAGCCGTGAGCGCCTGCTCGACGAGCTCGCGGTCGTCGACCACGCCGAGACGGCCATCGCGATCACCGACATCGCCCGGGTCGCCGGCAACCAGGTCGTGGGCGTCTCGGTCGCCTTCCTCATCTGCGGGTCGGCGACGACCCCCACCGAACTGCGCGCCGCGTCGACGAAGTTCCCCGCGGGAGTCGAAGTGATCGCGGTGGTGTGCGATCCGGATGCCGCTCCGAAACTGCGCACCGCCCCCGGTCTCTCGGTGCTCACGATCGGCTACCTGGAAGACCTGCCGAAATCGCTCGCCCGGGTGGTGGCGGTATGAGGCGCCGGCGGCTCACTCCGACCTACGTCGTCGCGAACACGCTCTTCCTCTGGCTCGGCATCGGCATCGCCGGGGTCGCGCTCTGGCCGATCTACCAGAGCCCGGCGATCGTGCTGCTCGTCGCCGTCACCACCGTGGTCGGTTCGGCGATCGCCGTGCTCGGCGCCGTCTTCCGCTGGTCGTCGCCCGTCGTGCTCGCCGCGACGGTCGTCGCGTTCCTGCTGTTCGGCGTGCCGCTCGCGGTGCCGCTGCAGGCGCTCTACGGCGTGCTGCCCACCCTCGAGGGGCTCTGGCAGCTGGTGTCGGGCGTGGCGCTCGGCTGGAAGCAGCTGCTCACCATCACCCTCCCGGTCGGCAACTACCAGGGGTTGCTCGTTCCGGCGTTCGTGCTCGTGCTCGCGACGAGCGTCGTGGCGCTCACGACGGCCTTGCGGGCGAAGCGCGGGGGGCTCGCGGCGATCGGCCCGCTCGCCCTGTTCGTCGTGGCGCTCGCGTTCGGCCCCGACTACGCGACCCTGCCGTTCGTGCTGTCACTGGCGCTCATCGTCATCACGTTCGTCTGGCTGATGTGGCGTCGCTGGTACGCGCGGCGTGCGGCGGTGCGCCGGCTCGCCGCCGATGCGCGCAGCACCGACGGAACCGGCGCACCCGTGCCATCCGACCACCGTCTTTTCGGAATCCGCACCATTCTCGCCTCGGCCGTCATCCTCGCGATCGCGGGGGCCGCCGGGGTCGCCGGGGCGGTGTTCGCGCCGCCGACCACACCGCGCGAGGTCGCCCGTTCGACCGTCGTGCAGCCCTTCGACCCGCGCGACTACGTGAGCCCGCTCGCCGGATTCCGCCGCTACCTGCAGCCGACGACCGCGAGCGAGGTGCTGTTCAGCGTGAGCGGCCTGCCCGAGGGCGGCCGCATCCGCATCGCGACGCTCGACACCTACGACGGCATCGTCTACTCGGTCGGCAGCGAGGCCGTGACGAGCGAGTCCGGGTCGTTCACTCGCGTGCCCTACCGGTTCGACCAGTCGGGTATCTCGGGCCAGACGGTGGTTCTGGATGTCGCGGTGCAGGGCTACACGGGCGTGTGGGTTCCCACCGCGGGCCAGCTCGAGTCGGTCGACTTCGGCGGCTCGCGCGGCGGCGAGCTGCGCGACTCGTTCTACTACAACGACGCCGCGGGCAACGCCGCGGTCATCGGCGGCCTGCGTTCGGGCGACGACTACTCGCTCGAGGCCGTGCTTCCCGACCAGCCCGACGACCTCGCGGCGCTGCGGCCCGGAGCGTCGGTCGTGCCGGCCATCACGGTGCTGCCCGACGAGACCGAGATCGTGCTCGACCGGTACGTCGACGGCGTCGAGGGCGAGGGGGAGCGGCTCGCGGCGATGCTCGACGGGCTCGCGGCCGAGGGGTACATCAGCCACGGGATATCCGACGACGAGCCGGCCAGCCGCTCGGGCCACTCCGCCGACCGCATCACCCAGCTGCTCACCGACCAGCGCATGATCGGCGACGCCGAGCAGTACGCGGTGACGGCGGCGCTGATGGCCCGCCAGCTCGGCTTCCCGGCCCGCGTCGTGTTCGGTTTCGTGCCCGAGGTGAACGGGTCGGGCGCGACCCCGGTGACCGGCGCGTCGGTGTCGGCCTGGATCGAGGTCGACACCGAGCAGTACGGCTGGGTCACGATCGACCCCAACCCGCCCGTGCGGGAGATCCCCGAAGAGCAGCCGGAGGAGCCGACCACCGTCTCGCGGCCGCAGTCGGTCATCCCGCCGCAGGCGCTGCAGCCCGACCGCCAGGTCGAGCAGACTCCGCAGGAACCCGCACCCGACGAACCCGAGGCCGACGACGGCTGGCTCGCCATCGTGGTCTTCGTGGCGACCGTCGTGGGCTGGGTCGCGCTCGGCCTGGCCGTGCTCGTCTCGCCGTTCCTGGTGATCATCGCCGCGAAGGTGCGCCGGCGCCGGTTGCGTCGTCGTGCGTCGACGCCGCTCGCCCGCATCAGCGGCGGCTGGCAGGAGTACCGCGACGCCGTGGTCGACCACGGCGTCGACCTGCCCGCGACGGCCACGCGCCGCGAGGTCGCGCTGACCGTGGGCGGCAGCCAGCCCACCGTGCTCGCCGCGATCAGCGACCGCGCCGTCTTCTCGCCGCGCGAACCGAGCACCGAGGAAGCCGACAAGGTGTGGAAGGCCGTCACCGAGTTGAGCGCAGGGTTGGGTGCGGGAACGACGCGCTGGCAGCGGATCAAAGCACTGGTCTCCCTGCGCTCTCTTGGTACTGTGGCACGAGGTGGTCGCGACTCGCGGCGCACCGGTCGACCGGGTTCAGGGAGTAAGAAGCCGGCACGACAGGGTCCGGATCGTCAGGGGGCGACCCCGTGAATTGCAGAAGCTGCGGCACAGTGTTGCCGGCCGGCGCCATGTTCTGTGGCGAGTGCGGAGCGGCCGTCGTCGTGCCCCGCCTCGTCGAACCGCAGACCCGCACGCGTCCGGGCGACACCGCGATCATCCAGCCGCTCGACCTGAGCGCCTCGGTGCCCGAGTTTCTCGAGCCCGACTTCCGTGCCGCGGGCGCTGCTGCCGCCGACCCCGCGCCCGCGCGTCCGACCGTGGTGCCCGCGACGGACACCCCGCCGGCCGCCCGCATCGAGACCACTCCGGCGCGCCGCGTCGTGGCGCCCGCTGCTGCTGCGCCTGTAGCTGCGCCCGCGCCTGCTGCGCCCGTTGCTGCGCCCGCGCCTGATGCTCCCGTTGCTGCGCCGGCTGCTCTCGTAGTTCCTGCTCCTGCTCCTGTGCTCGCTCCAGCGCCGGCTCCGGCATCAGCGCCGACTCGCGATCCCGCGCCCGCCCCGTCGCCTCCCACGGTCAGGCTCTCCGCTCCGGTCGCGCCGTCGGCCCCTGTCGCCCCTGTCGTACCCGCTGCGCCGGTCGCCCCTGCTTCTCCCACCACTCCCGCCGTTCCCGTCGACGCGTCGTTCTCCGCCTCCCGCGCCGCGTTCGACAGCCAGCACGACGACGTCGAGGCGACCCGCATCGTGCGCAACCGACAGGGCGACCGGTTCGTGCTGCAGTTCAGCACCGGAGAGAACTCCACCGTCTTCGGAACCGGGCTCATCGGCCGCAACCCCGTCGTGCAGCCGGGCGAATCCGTCGACCAGCTGCTCGCGATCGTCGACCCCGGCAAGTCGGTGTCGAAGACGCATCTCGAGTTCGGCCAGTCGGCCGGCGTGTTCTGGATCGTCGACCGCTTCTCGGCCAACGGCACGGTCGTGCGCCAGCCCGATGCCCGCCCGCAGCGCCTCGACCCGGGCAAGCGCCAGATCCTCGCCCGCGGCACCCGCGTCGATATCGGCGAACAGTTCTTCGTCGTCAGCTGAGTCCTCCCCACGGCCCGCCGTGACGCGGTAGTCCACCGGTCGGGCGTCGCCCCGTGTCTCGGCGCGCCCGCGTGATGGCATTGGCCCGTGACATCCGAATCCCACCGCATCGCCGCGCCAGCGCTTCCCGCGCCGCCGCAGCCGTACAGCTTTCCGGTCATGGCGACGATCGCCCCCGTCGTCGTCAGCCTGGCCATCTGGTTCATCACGAGCTCGCCGTTCGCGCTGGTCTTCGCGGCGTTGGGGCCGGCGGTCGCCGTCGCGAGCCTGGCCGATGCGCGAATCCAGTCGCGCCGCCGACGTCGGCGCGAGAGCGCGCGGTTCCGTGCCGAGCTGGCGGCGGCGCAGAGCGAGGTGGCCTCGGCGCACGACCGGGAGCGAGCCGACCTCGTCGCGGGGTCGCCGTCGGCGCGACGACTCGTGCTGTCCACGTGGAGCGAACCCGAACGCTGGCTCGGCGGTCTGGCCGACCCGGTCGAGGTGTGTATCGGTGCCGGGCGGCGGGCGAGCGTCGTCGCTCTCGACGGGGCGCCGACCACGACGCGGTCGCGTGACGGCACCCATACGCAGCTGCGCGCGCTCGTCGAGGCCGCCGCCCGCCTCGACGACGCCCCGCTGCTCGTCGATGCCCGGCTCGGCATCGGCGTCGTCGGCGCGCGGGTCATCGCCGAGTCGGCGGCGCGAGGGCTGCTGTTGCAGCTGCTGGCCCTGCTCTCGCCCGCCGACCACGGCGTGGTGGTGCAGACCGACGACGCCGAGCAGTGGGCCTGGCTCGAACGGTTGCCGCACTCTGCCACGATTCTGGCGGGCGCGTCGCCGTCGCGCACGGTGATCCGTGTGCGGTCGACCGCGCCGCCGCCGGTGGGCGCCGATCCGCGTGACGCCGAGGTGCTCGTCGCTGTCGCCGCTCGTACCGAGCAGCTGCCGCCGGCCGCCCGCATCGTGGTCGAGACCGACGGGCTGCGTGCGACCGTCGTGCACCACCCCGACCGGGCCCTGCTCGGGCCGTTGCGGCTCGAACGGGTCTCGCGCGAAGAAGCCGTCGCCGTCGCGCGCGGCATGGTCGCACACGCCGCGCGTGCCGGGTTCGGCGAGAGCGTGTTGCCCGACAGCGTCGCCTTTTCCGACTGCGGCCCGCGCGCGCAGACGAGGGAAGGGAGGGCGCCCGGTTCGCTCGCCGCGGTCGTCGCCGTGACGGCGCACGCCCCGCTCGAGCTCGACCTGGTCGCGCAGGGTCCGCACGCGATCGTCGGCGGCACCACCGGCAGCGGAAAGAGCGAGCTGCTCACCGCGTGGATCCTCGCCATCGCCGACGACCACTCGCCCGACGAGGCGACCGTGTTGCTCGTCGACTTCAAGGGCGGGTCGGCGTTCGCCTCGCTCGAAGGGTTGCCGCACTGTGTCGGCATGATCACCGACCTCGACGAGGCGGGTGCCCGGCGCGCGTTGTTGAGCCTCGCCGCCGAGCTGCGGCGACGGGAGCGCGTGCTCGCGGGGGCGGGGGCCAAGTCGATCGATGTGTTGCCCACGGGTGTGGTGTTGCCGCGCCTCGTGATCGTGGTCGACGAGTTCGCCGCCATGGTCTCCGGCTTCCCCGACCTGCACGCGGTGTTCGCCGACATCGCCGCGCGCGGACGCTCCCTCGGTGTGCACCTGGTGCTGTGCACCCAGCGGCCGGCCGGGGTCATCCGCGACTCGGTGCTCGCGAACAGCACACTGCGGGTGTCGTTGCGGGTCAACAACCGCGCAGACAGCGCGGCCGTGATCGGTTCGGATGCCGCGGCGAACCTCCCCCTGAACCCGCGGGGCCGCGCGTTCGTCGCGGCCGACGGCGCCCGCCCGCAGCTGGCGCAGTTCCCGCTGGTCACGCAGGCCGACATCGACCGGGTCGCCGCGCGGTGGCCGACCGACGGTCGGCATGCCGGGCACATCACCCCCGGCCCGCACCAGGCCGGGTCGCCGCGTTCCGGGCCGCCTCGTTCCGGGTCGCCGCGTTCCGGGCAGCGCAGGTCCGCGCCGCACCGCCCGTGGCTCGACCCGCTGCCGTCCGTGCTGGCGCTCGACGCGGTGCGCGCGGGCGACCACGACGGAATCCCGTTCGGCCTGCTCGACGATCCGGCGAACCAGGCCCAACCGGCGGCCGTCTACCGTCCCGACGAGCACGGCAACCTACTCGTCGTCGGGGCGGCATCGTCGGGAAAGTCCACGTTGCTCGCGACGCTCGCCGCATCGGCCGCCGTGCAGCGGGTTCCGGCGGGCATCGAGGCCGCGTGGGACGCGCTCGTCTCCCTCGCCGCCGAGATCTCCACGGCCGACCCGGGGACTGCCTCGACCGCGCGACCCCGCCTCGTTCTGCTCGACGACGTCGACGCGCTGCTCGCCCGGTTTCCCGAGGAGTACGAGTCGGCGGCGACAGAGCTGGTCACGCGCAGTCTGCGCGAGGGGCCGGCCCTCGGCATCCACTGGGTGGTCACGGCGCAGCGGCTCACGCCGGCGCTGCATCCGGTCGTCGGGCTGTGCGGCAGCCGCCTGTTGCTCCGGCTTCCCAGCAGACAGGAACACGTGCTCGCGGGCGGCGACGGCGGCGACTTCGAGCAGCGGCTGCCGCCGGGAGCGGGCCGGTGGAACGGCCTGCCTGTACAGATCGCCGTGCCCCCGACGCCGGCGGGCGCGGTCACCGCCGCTATCGCGGCGCACCCACCGCGCGTCGTCGACGGTTCCGTGCCGCTCGCGATCGTCTCGACCCGCCCGGCCGAGTTCGCCGCCCGGCTCGCCCGCGCCCTGCCGGGCTTCGCGCGCCCGGGCGCCATCGTCGACGTCGGCGGGGCGCCTGCGCCGACCGCGAGCGAAGCGCCGGTCGACCCCGCCGCTCTGGCGGTCTCGCGCGCCGCCACCACGGTCGCCGGCACCACTGCCGCCGCCATCATCGGCGACGTCGACGCCTGGCAGTCGCAGTGGGGCGCGCTCGCTGCCGCGCGCTCGAGCCACCTCGTCGTCGTCGACGGCTGCACGGCGAGCGAGTTCCGCGCGCTGACCCGCATCCGCGCCCTTCCGCCGGTGCTCGACGGCTCACGCGCGGGTGCATTCTGGCTGCTCGACCGGGCAGGCACGGTGACCCGCGCCATCCTGCCCGACCATTGATTCCGCACCATTCCGCGGTTTTCGCTGCTGATTTCGTGAAATCCTTGTTACAAGGTCGAGGTTTCGGTCGCTTTTTGCTGGTCGCCGCGCGCCCGCTATGCCAGTATCGAGTCACACATTCGCGGCCCGCCGCCGCGACCGGTCCGCCGGTCGCCCGACACGGTCGCACGGTACCGTCCGCAGCGTATTGAGGAGCACCCGTGAGCAGATCCCGACTGAACGCAGCCCTTCCCGAAGACCCGATGATTCGAAAGCTCGTTCAGCAGGCTCGCGCTTCCCAGTTCTCCCGCCGCGCGTTGCTCGCCACGGGCGGCAGCGCCGCCGCCGCCCTCGCTCTCGCCGCGTGCAGCACGGGCGGCCCCGGTGCCAAGCCCACCCCTGCGGCCGACGTCTCCGACACCGACAAGACCCTCACCTGGGCGAACTGGGCCGCGTACATCGACGAGGCCGACGACGGCAGCTACCCGACCCTCGACCGGTTCACGGAAGAGACCGGCATCGACGTCACCTACCTCGTCGACGTCGACGACAACAACTCCTACTACGGCAAGGTCAAAGACCAGCTCGCCTTGGGCCAGGACATAGGCGCCGACACGGTCTGCCTCACCGACTGGATGGTCGCGCGCCTGATCAACTTCGGCTACACGCAAGAACTCGACCACGCCAACATCCCGAACATCTCCAATCTGATCTCCACCCTGCAGAACCCCGACTTCGACGAGGGCCGCAAGATGTCCCTGCCGTGGCAGGGCGGCTTCGCCGGCATCTGCTGGAACAAGGAGAAACTGCCGAACGGCCTGAAGAGCGTCGACGACCTGTGGAACCCCGAACTCAAGGGACGCGTCGGGGTGCTCTCCGAGATGCGCGACACGATCGGCCTGATCATGCTGCAGGAGGGCGTCGACATCTCGGGCGACTTCAGCGACGACGAATTCAGCGCCGGCGTCGAGATCTTCCGTCAGCAGGTCGAGTCCGGCCAGATCCGCAACGTCAAGGGCAACTCCTACCTCGAAGACCTCACCAACGAAGACACCCTCGCCGCGATCGTCTGGTCGGGCGACATCACCGTGATCAACGCGGAGGCCGGCGACAAGTGGGAGTTCGCGATCCCCGAGGGCGGGGGCACCATCTGGAACGACAACTTCGTCGTACCGATCGGCTCCGCGCGCAAGGCGAACGCCGAGGCGCTGATGAACTACTACTACGAGCCGGAGGTCGCCGCCGAGGTCGCCGCCTGGGTCAACTACATCACCCCCGTCGAAGGGGCCAAAGAGGCGATGCAGGCCATCGACCCCGAGCTCGCCGAGAACCAGCTGATCTTCCCGAACGAGGAGACGCTGGCCACGGTCAAGCTGTTCCGCACCCTCACGTCGGAACAGCAACAGAAGTACGGCGCCGAGTTCCAGAGCGTCCTCCTGGGCGTCTAGTCCACGACGGCAGAGGGGCACACACCATGGCAGGATCATTCGCCGAATCCGGCGCCGACCTCGAACTCGTAGGCATCACCAAGCGCTTCCCCGGCTTCACCGCGATCGAAGACCTCAACCTCACGATCCCGGCCGGGTCGTTCTTCGCCCTGCTCGGACCGAGCGGCTGCGGCAAGACGACGACGTTGCGACTGGTCGCCGGCCTCGAAGACGCGACCGCCGGCCGCATCCTCATCGGCGGCACCGACGTCACCACCACCAAGTCGTTCCAGCGCCCGGTGAACACGGTCTTCCAGAGCTACGCGCTCTTCCCGCACATGACCGTGCTCGAGAACGTCGCCTTCGGTCTCAAACGCCGCAAGATATCGGATGCCACGGCGAAAGCCCACGAAGCGTTGCGCCTCGTCGAACTCGACCACCTCGCCCAGCGCAAACCGCAGCAGCTCTCCGGAGGGCAGCAGCAGCGCGTCGCGCTCGCCCGCGCCGTTGTCAACCGCCCGGCGCTCCTGCTGCTCGACGAGCCGCTCGGCGCCCTCGACCTCAAACTGCGCCGCCAGATGCAGATCGAGCTCAAGAACATCCAGCAAGACGTCGGGCTGACCTTCCTGCACGTCACCCACGACCAGGAGGAGGCCATGACCATGGCCGACACCGTCGCGGTGATGAACAAGGGCCAGATCGAACAGATGGGCGCGCCCGAAGAGCTGTACGAGTTGCCGAAGACCGCGTTCGTCGCGAACTTCCTCGGGCAGTCGAACCTGTTCACGGGTGCCGTCACGGCGTCGAGCGACCGGTCGATCGTCGTCGACGTCGCCGGCCGCAAGATCGAGATCCCGCGCGAGCGCGCGCAGCGGCACGCGGGCCACGTGACGATCGGAGTGCGTCCGGAGAAGCTGCGGCTGCACACCGAAGCGCCGCCCGCGCAGGCGGGCAGCAACGTCGTCGGACCGGGGCGGGTCGTCGACGTCTCGTTCAGCGGGGTCAGCACCCAGTACCAGGTCGCCGTGCCCGGGCTCGGCACCCTCGTCGTCTTCGCCCAGAACATGGTGTTCGGCCCGGTGGTCTCTCCGGGAGCGGAGGTCTGGCTCACCTGGACCACCGACCACGGCTTCGGGCTCGTCGACGACCCGGCCGACGCGCCCCGGTTCGCGGCCGACACCGACACGCACTCGCTCGCCGTGCAGCGGCGCGAGAAGCTCGAGGCGGAGTTGGAAGAGGCCTAGCGATGGCTTTCGGAGCGTTCGGGGCGACGGCCACCGCGACCACGCCTGCGGAGCCCGCCATCCGCAGACGCAGCAGGGTCGTTCTCCTGCTCTTGTTGCCCGGCGTGCTCTACCTCGCCCTGTTCTTCCTCGCCCCGTTGCTCTCGCTGGTCATGACGTCGTTCCAGGCGCCGGTCGAGTTCGGCGACATCGGTCAGTACCAGGCGGCGTTCCGCTGGGAGAACTACACCACTGTGCTCGACGCGTACGGGCCGCACATCGTGCGCTCGTTCGTGTTCGCCGCGACGGCGACGGTCGCCGCCCTGCTGTTCAGCTTCCCGCTCGCGTACTTCATCGGGGTGAAGCTGCGCCGGTTCCCGCTGTTGCAGGCGCTCGGCCTCACCCTCGTGATCGCGCCGTTCTTCATCAGCTTCCTGCTGCGCACCCTGGCCTGGAAGCAGCTGCTCTCCGACGAGAGCTGGTTCGTCTCCGCCCTGCACGGCCTGCAGATCCTGCCGCCGGGGGAGCACGTCACCGGCACGGCGTTCTCGGTGATCTTCGGACTCACCTACAACTTCATCCCGTTTATGACGCTGCCGATCTACACCTCTCTCGAGCGCCTCGACCTGCGCTACGTCGAGGCCGGGGGAGACCTGTATTCGAGCCCGGCGTCGACGTTCTTCCGCGTCACCGTGCCGCTCGCCGCTCCCGGCATCATCTCGGGCGCGCTGCTCACCTTCATCCCGGCGGCCGGCGACTACATCAACGCGAGCCGCGACTTCCTCGGCAGCACCGACACCGCGATGATCGGCAACGTGATCGAGGCGAACTTCCTCGTGCTGCAGAACTACCCGGCGGCGGCCGCGCTGTCGCTCATCCTCATGGTGGCGATCCTGATCCCGGTCAGCGTCTACGTCATGCGAAGCGGAACGGACGACCTGCTCTGATGTCTTCCCTCACTCGCTGGTTCGGGCGCTACGCGCTGTGGATCTACTCGACCATCGCGTTCGTCTTCCTGCTCATCCCGATCGTCTACACGATCGTCTTCTCCTTCAACGACTCGCGGCGCTCGAACATCGTCTGGCGCGGGTTCACGCTCGACAACTGGACGCAGGTCTGCCAGTCGCAGGGGGTCTGCGAGGCCTTCGGCAACAGCCTCGTGGTCGGTGTCGCGGCCACGCTGATCGCGACCACGCTCGGCACCATGATCGCGATCGCCCTGGTGCGGTTCCGCTTCCCCTTGCGCAAATCGACGACGCTGCTGCTGTTCCTGCCGATGGCCACCCCGGAGGTCGTGCTCGGCGCGGGGCTCGCGGCCGAGTTCCTGACCGCGGGCGTGCCGAAGGGCATGCTCACGGTCATCCTCGCGCACACCATGTTCTGCATCAGCTTCGTCGTGGTCACGGTGCGCGCCAGGGTCGCGAGCCTCGACCCAGCACTCGAGGAGGCCGGCCGCGACCTCTACGCCTCGCCGACGCAGGTGTTTATGCGCATCACGTTCCCGCTGCTGTTGCCCGGCATCATCGCCGCCGCGCTGCTGAGTTTCGCGCTCAGTTTCGACGACTTCATCATCACGAACTTCAACTCGGGGTCGTTCGTCACGTTCCCGAAGTACGTCTACACGGCGGCGGCGCGCGGAATCCCCGCCGAGGCCAACGTGATCGCGTCGGCGGTGTTCGTCGTCGCGATCGTGTTCGTCGTCGCGACGCAGCTCTCGGCGGCGGCGAAGCGCAAACGCCTGGCCCGCCAGGGTTAGTGCGGCGCGGCTGCCGGGGGAGTGCGCCCGCGGGGTCACGCCGGCGGAGCCCTGCCGCGCATTCCGCGCGGCCACGCTTTCGCCGACTGGCCACTTCGTGCTCTCTGGCGCGCCCGGAACACGGCCGAACTGGCCAGTCAGGCCAGTCAGGCCCGGTAGTTCGACCCGCGTGCCACGCCCGTCGCTACAGCTGCGCGAACCCCTCGGCCAGCACCCCGACCGCCTCGAGCAGCAGCTCGTCGCTGATCGCGAGGCTCGGCAGGAAGCGCAGCACGTTGCCGTAGGTTCCGGCGGTGAGCACGAGCACACCGTTCTGGGCGGCGTGGTTCGCGAGGAAGCTGACCGCCGCGGCGTTCGGCTCGGTGGTTCCGGGCTGCACGAGCTCGATCGCCATCATCGCGCCGATGCCGCGCACGTCGCCGATGATCGGGTACTGCTTCTGCAGGTCGAGCAGGGCCGTCTTCAGCGTCGCGCCGATGCGCGCGCCCTCGGCGAGCAGGCCGTTCGCCTCGATCTCGTCGAACACCGCGACCGCCGCCGCGGCCGAGACCGGGTTTCCGCCGAAGGTGCCGCCGAGCCCGCCGGGCTGGGCCGAATCCATGATCTCAGCGCGGCCGGTGACGCCGGCGAGCGGCAGGCCGCCCGCGATGCCCTTGGCCGACAGGACCATGTCGGGCACGAGGTCGAAGTGCTCGCTCGCCCAGTACTTTCCGGTGCGCGCCATGCCGCTCTGGATCTCGTCGGCGATGAAGACGATGCCGTTCTCGGTGCACCACTGCTGCAGCGCGGGCAGGTAGCCGGCGGCGGGAACCATAAATCCGCCCTCGCCCTGGATCGGCTCGACGATGAGGCAGGCGAGGTCGGATGCTCCGACCGTCTTCTCGAGGTAGGCGACGGTCTTCGCCGCGGCCTCGGCACCGCTCAGCCCGTCGTGGAACGGGTACGAGCTCGGCGCGCGGTAGACGTCGCCGGCGAACGGTCCGAAGCCCGTGCTGTAGGGCGAGGCCTTGAAGTTCATGGCCATCGTGAGGTTGGTGCGGCCGTGGTACGCGTGCTCGAGCACAGCGATGCCGTAGCGGCCGGTGTGCTTGCGGGCGATCTTCACGCCGTTCTCGACGGCCTCGGCGCCCGAGTTGACGAGCACGGTGCGCTTGGCGTGATCGCCCGGCGTGTGCTCGGCGAGCAGTTCGGCGACCCGCACGTAGCTCTCGTAGGGCGTGATCGTGAACAGCGTGTGGGTGAAGTTCTTCAGCTGCTCGGTGGCCGCGGCGACGACGGCGTCGTTGGTGTGGCCGATCGTGGTCACGCCGATGCCGGCACCGAGGTCGATGAACTGGTTGCCGTCGACGTCGACGACGATCGCTCCGTGCGCCTTCTCGATGTAGACGGGGAGGGCGGATGACACGCCGGGAGGCACCACCGCGAGACGGCGCTCGTGCATCGCCAGCGACTTCGGACCGGGGACCGCCGTGACGACGCGGCGCTCCTCGACGACGGTGGAAACGAACGGGGTCGCGGAAGGTGCCAGCAAGTCAGTCATGATGGAGTACAGATTACTCGGGAGATGACCAGATGAACCTCGAACACCACTACGCCACGAACATCGAATGGGTCGGCAACCGCGGAACCGGAACGAGCGGCTACAAGGCCTACGGCCGCGAGACCGTCATCACCGCCTCCGGCAAGGAATCCATCGACGGGTCGAGCGACCGGGTGTTCCACGGAAACCCCGACCGCTGGAACCCGGAGGAGCTGCTGCTCGCGGCCCTGGCGGAGTGCCATCTGCTCAGCTACCTGCACGTCGCCGCGAGCAACGGGGTGGTCGTCACCGACTATTCCGACGCCGCGACAGGCACGATGGTGCAGACCGCCGACGGCGGCGGACACTTCACGACCGTCACGCTGCGCCCCCGCGTCACCATCTCGACCGGCGACGCCGAGCTGGCGCTCGCCCTGCACCACGAGGCCAGCACCAAGTGCTTCATCGCCGCGTCGGTGAACTTTCCCGTGCTTCACGAGCCGGAGATCGTAGTCGTTCCGGCGTAACCGGGGCATTGTGGGGAAACGCGCCGCCGCGGTGTGACACGATGGGAAAATGAGGCGTTTGTGGGCAGTGGCGGTCGCGAGCGTTCTTCTCACCGTCATGGCCGCCGCGGGGCCGGCCAACGCCTGTGGCTGCGGCGCCATCGTGCCCGAGCCCGGTGCCGTCGTCGAGGTCACGTCGGAGTCGGCGATCGTCAGCCTGAACGACGGTGTCGAGACGATCGTTCTGTCGCTCGGCGTCGATTCGGCGGTCGCCAACGCCGGTCTGATCGTGCCGACGCCGCGTCCCGCCACGATCACCGCGGGCGATCCGGCCCTGTTCGACGCCCTCTCCGACCAGACGCTCCCGCGCGAACGCGTCGTCGACGACTGGTGGGGCAACCTGGTCACCATCGACCACGCCACCGCACCCACCGTCGTCTCGCGCGTCGCCGTCGGTGCGCTCGAAGCGACCACCCTCGAGGCCACCGACACCGCCGGTCTCTCCGGCTGGTTGTCCGCCAACGGATTCGAGGTGCCCGCCGCCTCGACGGGTCAGCTGCAGGAGTACGTCGACAAGAAGTGGCAGTTCGTCGCGGTGAAACTCTCGGCGTCGGACACCGCCGACGGCGCACTTCTCGACGGCACGCTCGCGCCCATCCAGATCGCCTTCCCCAGCGAGTCGCTCATCTACCCGATCGGCATGGTGAAGTCGGCCGAGTCCGAGCAGTCGCTGCGCCTCAACGTGTTCTCCGACACCCGTGTCGAACTCGTGCGGGCGGGCACGACCGACGAGCCCCTGAACGCCGCCGTCCGCACGGTGTGGGCGGGGCCGGTCTCCGACGACGCCCTCGTCGCGCTCGGCCCGTACCTCACCGTGGTCGACGTGAGGTTCGATGCGCCGGCGGCGCAGATCTCGACCGAGATCGGAATGGTCCCCGCGGCCAACGACGACGTGGTCGACCCGGCGGTCGTCGTCGTCCGGCCGATCGAATTGCTCGGTTTCCCGCTCGGAACCGTGCTCGCCGTCTGGGGCGGGCTCGGCCTCCTCGGCATCGCCGCGGTGACCATCGCGCGCAGCCGCCTGCGCTGATTCACACGAACCCGTTACCCGCTGCGCGGCTCAGGCTCACGTCGCCCTCAGTTTCATGGGCCACAATGGGGGCTGCTCCTCGCAACGGGGAACACCGCAGCACAGCTATAGAAGGGTGCGGAATTGCGCACAAAAGCATTGTCACTCCTGGTCGTCGTCGGCCTCGCCGGATCTCTCGCGGCCTGTTCGACGGCCGCCCCCGATTCGAGTGCGGACTGCACACCCACCAAGTCCGGCAAGGCGTCGGACAGCGTGAAGGTCTCGGGCGAGTTCGGCGCCGCGCCGACCGTCACGATCGACGACCCGCTGACCACGACCACCACCGAGCGCACCGTCGTGATCGAGGGTGACGGCGACGTCGCCAAGGCCGGCGACACCGTCACGCTCGAGTTCACGATCTTCAACGGCACCACCGGCGAAGAGATCGAGGGTGGCGGCACCGGCTACGCCGACCAGCCCGGCGAGCTTCCCCTCGACGACAACCTGATCGTCGGATTCACCAAGACGTTCGAGTGCAGCACCGTCGGCACCCGCGTCGTCGGCGTGCTCTCGCCCGAAGACGGCGTCGCCGAAGCCAGCCTCGAGAGCCTCGGCCTCGCCGCCGACGACTCGATGGTCGTCGTCGCCGACCTGATCTCGGTCGGCACTCCCGCCGCCGTGCTGCCCAAGGCCGACGGTGAAGACCAGCCGCTCCCCGACGACTTCCCGGCGATCGAGGTGAGCATCGCCGACGACGAGGCGGGAACACCGACGCTCACCCTCCCGGGTGGCGACGCGCCCACCGAGACGCAGATCGCCGTCCTGAAGAAGGGCGACGGTGAAGAGGTCGGAGCCGGGGCCGACGTCGTCGTCAACTACACCGGTATGAACTGGGCGACCAGCGAGGTGTTCGACAGCAGCTGGGAGCGCGGATCCGCGGCGACGTTCAACACGGCGGGCGTCATCCCCGGCTTCACCCAGGCGCTCGAGGGTCAGACCGTCGGATCGCAGGTGCTCGCGGTGATCCCGCCGAAGGACGCCTACGGCCTCTCCTCCGAGGGTTCGACCCACCAATTGGCCGACCAGACGCTGGTGTTCATCATCGACATCGTGGGCCTCAAGTAACAAGCCACCACCCGAAAGGGACCGTGCCGACAGGCGCGGTCCCTTTTCGCTTTAAGCTGGGCGGCGTGCGCAAAGTCATAGTCTTGGGGTCAACCGGTTCCATCGGCGTCCAGGCCCTCGAGGTCATCGCCGAGAACCCGGAACAGTTCGAACTCGTCGGCCTCGCCGCCGGCAGCAACCGCGAGAAGCTCGCCGAGCAGGCCGCGGCCTTCGGGGTCGAGCACACCGCGCTCGGCGCCGACGCGGCGAGCGACCTCGTGCGAGGGGTGAGCGCCGACGTCGTGCTCAACGGCATCACCGGATCGGTCGGACTCGGGCCGACCCTGGCAACCCTCGAGACGGATGCCACGTTGGCACTGGCCAACAAAGAGTCGCTCATCGTCGGCGGCGAGCTCGTCAAAGCCCTCGCGCGGCCCGGGCAGATCGTGCCCGTCGACTCCGAGCACTCCGCGATCGCCCAGGCCCTCCGCTCGGGCACGGCGGCCGAGGTGCGCCGGCTCGTCGTGACGGCCTCGGGCGGTCCGTTCCGCGGACGCTCCCGTGAGTCGCTCGCAAACGTCACCCCGCGCGAGGCCCTCGCGCATCCGACCTGGGACATGGGGCTCGTCATCACGACCAACTCGGCCACCCTCGTGAACAAGGGGCTCGAGGTCATCGAGGCCCACCTGCTCTTCGACGTGCCGTACGACCGCATCGACGTCACGGTGCACCCGCAGTCGATCGTGCATTCCATGGTCGAGTTCGTCGACGGGTCGACCATCGCGCAGGCCAGCCCGCCGAACATGAAACTGCCGATCTCGCTCGGACTCGACTGGCCGAACCGCATCGCCGGTGTCGGCACCCCGCTCGACTGGACCGTGGCGAGCACGTGGACCTTCGAGCCGCTCGACGACAGCGTCTTCCCGGCCGTCGAACTCGCGAAGACCGTCGGACGCCTCGGCGCGACCTTCCCCGCCGTGTTCAACGCGGCGAACGAACAGGCCGTGCTCGCCTTCCACGCTGGCCGCATCGGGTTCCTCGACATCCTCGACACGGTCACGCGCGTCGTCGAGCAGCACGAGGCGGGGGAGCGGTCGCTCGAGGGCGTCTACGAGGCCGAACGCTGGGCCCGAGCGGCGGCCGACGCGCTCATCGACGAGCGCTAGCCGCGTGCAGCGCGCGCACAGCGGTTCCATGGTTTCGCGGGGCTACTCTTAGCCAGTGGAATCCGTCCTTCTCTATGTGCTCGGCATACTCGTCGTCGTCGTGGGCCTCGCGCTCTCGATCGGCCTGCACGAGGTCGGGCACCTGCTGCCGGCCAAACTCTTCGGGGTGAAGGTCGGGCAGTACATGATCGGCTTCGGCCCCACCCTGTTCTCGCGCAGGTACGGCGAGACGGAGTACGGCTTCAAGGCCATCCCCATGGGCGGCTACATCTCCATGGCGGGCATGTACCCGCCGGCGAAAGACGGCAGCGCCCCCGAGCGGTACTCGAGCACCGGCTTCTTCCAGACCCTGGTGCAGGATGCGAGAACGGCCAGCGCGCAGACGGTCACCGTCGGGCAGGAGGAGCGCGTCTTCTACAAGCTCGCGGTCTGGAAGCGCATCGTCATCATGCTCGGCGGCCCGGCGATGAACCTGCTGATCGGCATCGTGCTCTACGCCGTGCTGCTCATGGGCTTCGGAGCCCCGCAGGTGTCGACGACCGTCGGCAGCGTGTCGGAGTGCGTCGTCAGCCAGACCGACGCCGCCGCTGCCGAGTGCGGGCCCGACGACACGCAGGCCCCCGGGGCCGCGGCCGGCCTTCTGCCGGGCGACCGTCTGGTCAGTCTCGACGGCACGGCGATCACCGACTGGGACCAGGCCACCGCGATCATCCGCGACTCCGCCGGAGACGACCTCGGCATGGTCGTCGAGCGTGACGGCGAGAACGTCACCCTCACCTCCGTTCCGCTGCTCACCGAGCGCTACGTCTACGACGCCGACGGCGAGATCGTGACCGACTCCGACGGAAACTCCGTCACCGAGAACGTCGGCTTCCTCGGCATCGGGCCCGCTTCGGAGATGGTGCGCCAGCCGGTCACGGCCGTGCTGCCCGCGGTCGGCGACAACATCGGCCGGGTCGGCCACATGATCCTCAACCTGCCCGCGCGCCTGGTCGACGTGGTCGACGCCGCGTTCGGCACCGAGGAGCGCGACCCCAACGGGCCGATCAGCGTCGTCGGTGTCGGCCGTCTCGCCGGCGAGATCTCGAGCCTCGACACCATCCCGATCGTCGACAAGGTCTCCGGACTCATCGGGCTGCTCGCGTCGCTGAACATCGCGCTCTTCGTGTTCAACCTCGTGCCGCTCATGCCGCTCGACGGCGGCCACGTCGCGGGGGCCCTCTGGGAGGGCATCCGTCGCTTCTTCGCGAAACTCTTCGGCCGCAAAGACCCCGGCCCGGTCGACATCGCGAAACTCGTTCCGCTCACGCTCGTCGTGGTCGTGCTCCTCGGCAGCATGAGCGCCCTGCTCATCTACGCCGACCTCGTCAAACCGATCAGCATCCTCTAGCCGGCTCGTCGCCACGACCAGCGAACCGGCCCCTCCCGAAAGTAGAATCGACACCGTGCCTGCAATAAACCTCGGACTCCCTAAAGCCCCCAACGTTCTCACCCCGCGCCGCAAGACCCGCCAGATCAAGGTGGGCAAGGTCGGCGTCGGCAGCGAGTCGCAGGTCAGCGTGCAGTCGATGACGACGACGCAGACCACCAACATCAATGCCACCCTGCAGCAGATCGCCGAGCTCACCGCCACCGGCTGCGACATCGTGCGTGTGGCCGTGCCGCACCAGGACGACGCCGACGTGCTGCACATCATCGCGGCCAAGAGCCAGCTGCCGATCATCGCCGACATCCACTTCCAGCCGCGCTACGTCTACTCGGCCATCGACGCCGGTGTCGGCGCGGTTCGGGTGAACCCGGGCAACATCCGCAAGTTCGACGACCAGGTCGGCAAGATCGCCGCGGCCGCGAAGGCCGCCGGCGTCTCGATCCGCATCGGCGTCAACGCGGGGTCGCTCGAACCGAGCCTGCTGCAGAAGTACGGCAAGGCCACCCCCGAGGCGCTCGTCGAGAGCGCCGTCTGGGAGGCGAGCCTGTTCGAAGAGCACGACTTCCACGACTTCAAGATCTCGGTCAAGCACAACGACCCGGTGACCATGGTCAAGGCCTACCGCCTGCTCGCCGAGCGCGGCGACTGGCCCCTGCACCTCGGTGTGACCGAGGCCGGTCCAGAATTCCAGGGCACCATCAAGAGCGCCACGGCGTTCGGTCTGCTGCTCGGCGAGGGGATCGGCGACACCATCCGCGTCTCGCTCTCCGCGCCACCCGCGCAGGAGGTCAAGGTCGGCCTGCAGATCCTGCAGTCCCTCGGCCTGCGTGAGCGCAAGCTCGAGATCGTCTCCTGCCCGAGCTGCGGGCGCGCCCAGGTCGACGTCTACAAGCTCGCCAACGACGTGACCGAGGGGCTCGAGAAGATGACCGTGCCGCTGCGCGTCGCCGTCATGGGCTGCGTCGTGAACGGGCCGGGCGAGGCCCGCGAGGCCGACCTCGGAGTCGCGAGCGGAAACGGCCGCGGCCAGATCTTCGTCAAGGGCGAGGTCATCAAGACCGTGCCGGAGGCCGACATCGTCGCCACCCTCATCGAGGAGGCGAACCGTCTGGCCGCCGAGATGCCCGTCGGCGCCACCGGCTCGCCCGTCGTCGTCACCTCCTAGCCGTCGCCCCGCCGACAACAACCCCGGGGTAGCTCAACTAGAATCGGCGGGTGTCTACTCGTCTTTCGCAGCTCTTTGTCCGCACCCTCCGTGAAGACCCCGTCGATGCGGAGGTGGCGAGCCATCGCCTGCTCGTGCGCGCCGGCTACATCCGCCGGCAGGCCCCCGGCATCTACGCCTGGCTGCCGCTCGGCCTGAAGGTCAAGCGCAAGATCGAGGCGATCGTGCGCGAGGAGATGGAAGCCGCCGGCGCACAAGAGGTGCACTTCCCCGGACTGCTGCCGCGAGAGCCCTACGAGGCCACCGGCCGCTGGAAAGAGTACGGCGACAACCTCTTCCGCCTGCAAGACCGCAAGGGCGCCGACTACCTGCTCGCGCCCACCCACGAAGAGGTCTTCACGCTGCTCGTCAAAGACCTCTACTCGTCGTACAAAGACCTGCCGCTGTCGATCTACCAGATCCAGGACAAGTACCGCGACGAGGCCCGCTCGCGCGGCGGCCTGCTGCGCGGCCGCGAGTTCACCATGAAGGACGCCTACAGCTTCGACTACACCGACGCCGGGCTCGACCTCAGCTACCAGGCCCAGCGCGACGCCTACGAGCGCATCTTCACGCGCCTCGGGCTCGAGTACGTCATCGTGAAGGCCGACGCCGGAGCGATGGGCGGCAGCCGCAGTGAAGAATTCCTGCACCCGACGCCGGTCGGCGAAGACACCTTCGTGCGCACCGATGGCGGCTACGCCGCGAACGTGGAGGCGTTCGAGACCCTGCCGGCCGAACCGCGGTCGTTCGACGGCCTCACTCCGGCCGAAGTGCTCGCCACCCCCGACACTCCCACGATCGCGACGCTCGTCGAGGTCGCGAACGCGAAGCACCCCCGCCCCGACGGCCGCGCGTGGACCGCCGCCGACACCCTGAAGAACGTCGTGCTCGCCCTCACCTCGCTCGACGGAACACGCGAGCTCGTCGTCGTCGGCCTCCCCGGCGACCGCGGTGTCGACATGAAGCGGGCCGAGGTCGCCTTCGCCCCCGCAGAGGTCGAACCCGCCACCGACGCCGACTTCGCCAAGAACCCCGGGCTCGTCAAGGGCTACATCGGCCCGTGGAGCGCCGACGGCGCCGTGCTGGGCACCGAGTCGTCCACCAAGATCCGGTTCCTCCTCGACCCGCGCGTGGCCGACGGCTCCGGCTGGATCACCGGCGCCAACGAGCAGGGACACCACGTCTTCGGCCTCGTCGCGGGACGCGACTTCACGGCCGACGGCCTCGCCCAGGTCGCCGAGGTCGTCGCCGGCGACCCCGCGCCCGACGGCTCCGGCCCGGTCGAGCTCGCCCGCGGCATGGAGATCGGCCACGTTTTCCAGCTCGGCCGCAAGTACGCCGAGGCGCTCGGCCTCAAGGTGCTCGACGAGAACGGCAAGCTCGTCACCGTGACCATGGGCTCGTACGGCGTCGGCATCACCCGCATCATGGCCGTCATCGCCGAGAGCACCAACGACGGCAAGGGCCTCGTCTGGCCCGCCAACGTGAGCCCGTTCGACGTGCACGTGGTCGCGGCAGGCAAAGAGCCGATCGTCTGGGAGACCGCCGAGTCGCTCGTCGGCGCGCTCGAAGCGAGCGGCAAAGACGTGCTCTTCGACGACCGCCCCAAGGTCTCGCCCGGTGTGAAGTTCGGCGACGCCGAGCTGCTCGGTGTTCCGCTCATCGTCATCGTCGGCCGCGGGGCCGTCGACGGCAACGTCGAACTCTGGGACCGCCGCACGAACGAGCGCACCCCCTACACGGTCGCCGAGCTCGTCGAGGTGCTGTCGAAGTGAGCCGGTTGACGGCCGACGAGCTCGCGCGCGCGAAGTCCATCCTGAAGACGATCACCGGCTCGTTCGAGCACACGGTCGTCGGCCAGGACGGACTGCGTTCGAGCCTGATGATCGCGCTGATGACCGGCGGGCACATCCTGCTCGAGAGCGTGCCGGGGCTGGCCAAGACCACGGCGGCCAAGGCCCTCGCCGACGCCGTCAGCGCGAGCTTCAAACGCATCCAGTGCACGCCCGACCTGTTGCCCTCCGACATCATCGGCAGCCAGGTCTTCGACTACGCCACGTCGACGTTCTCGACCCAGCTCGGGCCGGTGCACGCGAACTTCGTGCTGCTCGACGAGATCAACCGGTCGAGCGCCAAGACGCAGTCGGCCATGCTCGAGGCCATGCAGGAGCGCCAGACGACGATCGGCGGCGAAGTCTTCCACCTGCCGCATCCGTTCCTTGTGCTCGCCACCCAGAACCCGATCGAGCAGGAGGGCACGTACCACCTGCCCGAGGCCCAGCTCGACCGGTTCCTGCTCAAAGAGGTGCTCGACTACCCCGAGTTCGCCGAAGAGATCGAGATCCTCGCCCGGCTCGAGGCCGGCGTCTACGACGACGAGACCGACCGCGAGTACGCGGTCGAGCAGCCCGCGACCGTGTCGATCGACGACGTGCTGTTTCTGCAGTCGGTCACCAAGCGCGTGTTCCTCGACGAATCGATCACCAACTACATCGTGTCGGCCGTCTACGTCACGCGTCACGCCGACCAGTACATCGGAGCCGACCTCGCGAACAGCATCGAGTACGGGGCGAGCCCGCGCGCGAGCATCGCGTTCAGCAAGGCGGCCCGCGCCCTCGCGCTGTTGAACGGGCGCGACCACGTGATCCCCGACGACGTGAAGAGCCTGCGTCACGTGGTGCTCCGGCACCGCATCATCCTGAACTTCGAGGCGATCGCCGACAACATCGTTCCGGAGACCATCATCGACGCTGTGTTCGACGCCGTGCAGGCGCCCTAGGACCCTGTGACTTCGCTGCTGCGTCGCGTCAAGACGACACTCTCGATCCGCGCCCACCGCAGGGTGCGCGGACTGCTCGAGGGGGAGTACACCTCGGTCTTCCACGGCCGCAGCATGGAGTTCGACGACCTGCGCCCCTACGTGCCGGGCGACGAGGTGCGCGACATCGACTGGAAGGCGACCGCGCGGCTGCGCATGCCGATGACCAAACGGTTCATCGCGTCGCGCAAACACACCGTCCTCGTGATCGCCGACACCGGGCGAAACATGGCAGCCCTCGCCGAACACGGCGAGTCGAAGCGCGACCTGGCGGTGCTCGCCGCGGGCACGATCGGCTACCTCGCGATCCGGCACGGCGACCGGGTCGCGATGGTCGCCGGCGACGCCGACCACACGGCCTTCGTCGAGCCGGCGTCGACCGAGGCGCACCTCGAGCGGATGCTGCAGCGCATCGACACCGCCACGCGTGTCGACGCCGGTGCGAGCGACCTGACCCGGCTGCTCGAGTACGCGGCGAAGGTCTTCCGCCGCCGCATGATCGTGTTCGTGATCGCCGACGACCGCGAGCTCGGCGCCGAGGAGCAGCGGCTGGTGCGCCGGCTCTGCGTCCAACACGAGGTGCTCTGGCTGCGCATCGGCGACGCCGACCTGATGAAACCCGAGTGGGGCCGCAGCGGCATGCACGACGTACACGACGCTGCCGTGATCCCGGCCTTCCTGCGCGGCGACCCTGCGCTGCGCGCCGAATTCCAGACCGCCGTCGCCGAGAGCGCGGCCCGCGCAGAAGACGTCTTCGACAGCTTCGCGGTGAGCAGCCGCAGGGTCGGCCGCGAGTCGCAGGTCGTGCCCGAGCTGTTCCGCCTGCTGGAGGTGCACCGTCATGCGCGCCGTTGAGGCTTTCGGCGGCAGCTTCTTCCCGCCCGTGCAGTACTCGCCGCTCTGGCTGGTGATCGGCGTGGTGCTCATCGCGCTCGTGATCGGCTGGATCGTCTTCGTGCTGGTGCTCACCCGCCGCCGACCCGAGCCGTACGAGTTCGTCGACACGATCCCGCAGCTCACCGAGACCGTGCGCGACGAATACCTCGGACGTATCGACGACGTCGGCCGGCGGTACGCCGGGGGAGCGGTGAGCTTCAGCGACGCCCACCACGAACTCAGCGCCCTCGTGCGCGGATTCGCGGCCGACGCGCAGGGTGTCAGGGCGCAGTACATGACGCTCGACGACCTGCGGCACACGCCGCACCGCGCCCTCGCCGAGACGGTCGAACGGCTCTACCCCGGCGCCTTCAGCGGAACGACCGGAAGGCGCATCGACGACGCCGTGGCCAGGGCGAGCGAGTTGGTGCGGTCATGGAACTGATCGCCTGGTGGGCGCCGCTCGTCTGGCTCGCGGCCCTCGCAGCGGCCGTCGGCGTCGCCGCCGTTCTCGCCCGCCGCAGCCGCGCCCGCACCGCGGCGTCGCTCCCGATCGCGCACCGCGACCGCCTCACCGCCCTGCCCGGCTACGCGCGTGCCCTGCGGCGCTACCGGCTCCTGCTCGTCGGACTCGTCGCGAGCGGGCTCGTGCTGCTGATCGGGGTCGCCGCCATCACCGCGCGGCCGGCCTCCGTGTCATCCGTCCAACCCGAACTGAGCAACCGCGACATCGTGCTCTGCCTCGACGTCTCGGGCTCCATGGTCGACTACGACAAGCAGGTGCTCGACGTGTTCGGCGAACTCGCCGAGCAGTTCACGGGCGAACGCATCTCGCTCGTCGTGTTCAACGCGTCGGCCGTCACGCGCTTCCCGCTGACGACCGACTACGAGTACATCGCCGAGCAGTTCGCGGCGCTGCGCGAAGACTTCGACTCGGAGAACAGCGACTACTACCGCGGAACCCTGTTCGGCAACGGCTCCTCGCTCGTCGGCGACGGCCTCGCGTCGTGCGCCGTGCGCTTCGACACCCCCGACGCCGAGCGCAGCCGCTCGGTGATCCTCGTCACCGACAACCTCATCGCCGGCGAACCGATCTTCTCCCTGCCCGAGGCCGGCCGTCTCGCCGAAGAGCGCGACGTGCTGGTCTACGGAATTAACCCGGGCGACTCCGAGGCGAAGGCCTACCTGAGCGACCTCGCGACCGAGTTCCGCTCGGTGGTCGAGGCCACGGGAGGCGCGTACTACGCGCTCGACGACCCGCGCGCGATCCCGTCGATCGTCGACGAGATCACCGCGCAGCAGGCGGCAGAGATGGTGGGGGAACCGCAGATCGTGTTGACCGACCAGCCCGCGATCCCCGTGCTCGTGGCCTTCATCGGTCTCGCCGGACTCTTCGTGTTCGCCTGGAGGTTGCGACGATGACCTTCGACCCGCTCGTGCCGTTCTGGCTGTTCGCCCTGCTCGCCGCCCCGTTCGCCGTGTTCGCCGTCTGGCGCCTCGTGCTGGCGCCCGCGTGGGGTATCCGCGGCGCCTGGGCGATGCGCCTCGTCGCCGTCGCCCTGCTCGCGCTCGTGGCGGCGCAGCCGGTCATCCCGGCCGAGCCCGCCGAACGGGCGACGACCGAGGGCGGGCTCGAGGTGTACATCGCCGTCGACACCACGAGCAGCATGGCCGCGGAAGACTGGGCGGGCAGCGCGCCACGGCTCGAGGGCGTCAAGGCCGACATCCGCGCGATCGCCCGCGGCCTCGAGGGTGCGAGTTTCTCGCTCGTCACCTTCGACGGCGCTGTGGTGCAGCGGGTGCCCTTGTCGACGGATGCCACGGCTCTCGTCTCCGCAGGCGACGTTCTCACGCAGGAGGTCACGGCGTACTCGCTCGGCAGCAGCGTCGACGCCCCCGTCGAGGTGCTCGAGGAGATCCTCGGCGAGGCGGCCACCGAGAACCCGCGCCAGAAGCGTGTGCTGTTCTACCTCGGCGACGGCGAGCAGACCTCCGGCGTCGTGCCCGGCAGCTTCGCCTCGCTCGCGCCGCTGATCACCGGGGGAGCCGTGCTCGGCTACGGCACGACCGAGGGCGGCGTCATGCGTGAATTCGACGGCGGGTTCGTCGACCCCTCCGACGCGGCCGGCTACATCCAGGACTTCAGCGGAGGCGCGCCGGTCGACGCGGTGTCGCGCATCGACGAGACGCGGCTGGCGACGATCGCCGGCGAACTCGGCGTCGCCTACACGCACCGCACGATCGCGCAGAGCCTCGACCCGGTGCTCGCCGGATTCGACGTGGGCGAGGTCACGGTGAACGACGGCGCGCGCGGTGTGCGTACCGAGCTCTACTGGATACCGGCGATCCCTCTCGGACTCATCGCCCTCGTCGAGATCGTGATGCTCGCCGGGGCGCTGGCCGAGCTGAAGCCGCGCCGGCGCGCACCGGGGGTGTCGGCCCGATGACGACCACCCATCAGCTGCAGGCGCGGGCGCGTCGGCGGCGTCGCGCCAAATACCTGCTCTGGTCGCTGCCCGTCGTGGTCGCGCTCGTCTACGTGGCCGTGCGGCTCATCTCGTTGTCGGTCGTGAACCAGACGGCCCTCGAGCTGTTCGACTCGGGAGCGTACGCCCAGAGCGAGGAACGGTCGACGAGCCTGCTCGACCAAGACATCATCGAGCCCTACCTGCCGTATTTCAACCGCGGCGATGCGAAGGCCGCGCAAGAGCAGTACACCGAGGCCATCGACGACTTCGAGCGCGCGCTCGAGCTCGCGCCGGCCGACCGGCAGTGCGACGTGCGGGTGAACCTCGCCCTCAGCTGGGAACGGCTCGGCGACATCTACTCCGCCGCCGGGTACCCCGACGGCGCCAAACTTCTCTACGAGGCGTCGCTCGCCGTGATCGCCGAGGGCGAAGACTGCGTGCCGCCCGAGCCGGCCGGGCTCGACCTCGCCGAAGCGGGGCCGCGCGTGCAGGCCAAGATCGACCAGGCCGAGCAGCAGAGCCAGGCCGTCGATCCGGGCGGCGAGACCGAATCGGGCGGGCTCGACGAGCAGCTCGAACAGCTGGGCCAGAAGGGGCAGGCGGGCGAGCAAGACCTGCAGAACGGCGAGTCGCTCGACCGCGGAGAAGAGGGCGGCGACGGGGGCTATCCGGTCAAACCGTGGTGACCCCGGTAGGCGGGAGGCGCGCGGCTCGGGTAACTTAGTGTTCAGGTATTCGCGACCCAGAGGTCGCGGACCAACAAAAACCTGAATAGTGGAGGCCCTCAGTGGACATCGATCTGAGCGTGCTGCGTCTCATGGAACGAGAGCGCGAGATTCCGTTCGAGGAACTCGTGGGCATCATCGAGCAGGCCA
>Ga0247812_10000230_pt1 | contig 52301 bp, 43 predicted proteins | sample UWRJL149409B1_FD_178011 | JGI IMG/M metagenome (GOLD analysis project Ga0247812, IMG submission 178011) | Plant litter microbial communities from Arlington Agricultural Research Station in Wisconsin, United States - UWRJ-L149-409B-1 | ecosystem: Environmental > Terrestrial > Plant litter >...
TCTTCCCATCCCGAACAGAGAAGTTAAGCCCGGAACCGCCGATGATACTTGGGTCAAACCTGGTAAAGTAGGTAGCCGCCACAATAACATTACACTAATCCCATCTTCATAAAAGATGGGATTTTTTGTGTTTACCTCCTAGCCTGTTTTCTATCGCATGTCTAGCCTTGCTAAAAGGCTATTAATTAAATCTCATCTTTACACAAGATGGGATTTTTTGTTTAGAACTATTAATGGTTTATTGCGCTACTTAAATTAATTCACAGAGTGGTAATATTATACTGGTTACTAGGTCCTATCGTAATATGAAAATCACATTAAATGAGAATAGCTTTCGTGTTACATTGCGACTTCTTATTAGAGGTTTGTCATAAACATATTCTTTCATAATATCACTTTAGTTTACGGATTATAAGAAATTTTAACAGATTACTATAAACTGGAATAGCGTGACGAATATGATATACGTGGATTTAAACTTGATAAGCACTTATTTTATCAGAGTAAAAGGATTTTGCTCACAAATATAATTCTAAGAGATATGAGAATAGTTTTCATACTTTATATAGTACTGTTATCAGCAAACCTTTTTGGACAAAATTATATTACTCTAAAAGGGGAATATATGGATACTACGGTTGTAACCAATTCTAATTGTAGCCCTCCTTATAACATAAATTATTATGATTTAAAGGCAAAGTATCCAGCTGCATCACTATCCATTTTGACTGAAGCTAAGGAATTTATGAAAAATACCAGAAGTAAATATAGTGGTACCGGCTATATCACATTTCGATTTTTTATAAATTGTGAAGGTGTTGTAAGTCGCACGAAAGTTATGCAGACTGACGAAAATTATAAAGTAGTACACTTTGAAAAGAAGTTTGTAAATGATCTTTATAGCTTTTTACTAACAATGGACAAATGGAAGAAAAATATCGAAATTCAAGATATTAAAAATGTGAATTACCTTTCATTTATTTCATTTAAGATTAAAAATGGTGAAGTCATTTCTATTATTCCTTAGTTTAATTATTGTTTTTCAAGCTAGGGCCCAACCAGTAATAGACTGTTATTCTAAGGTAGTTCAGGATAGCCTGGTCAATATTTATGAAAAGAAGGCGTCTAAATATGGATTTAATCATCCGCATTGGGAAGAAACGTGGGATAGTTTATTAACAATTTGTCCTAATGTTGCGGAAGCTTATCATGAAAAGGCAGTACCTTATATCAGGAATGGAGATTATGCTAAGGCCTTTAAATTTGAAGAAAAGGCTGTTGACCTGGATCCGAAAAGATGGATTGCCTATTATGCTTTTATGAACTGCATCTTTAGCAAAAACTATGAAAAAGCTTTAATTGAATTCAATCGTGCTGACACGCTTGTTCCTAATGCGAGTGTGATGGATCACACTTATTCATTTTATCGCGGAATTTCTTACCTAGAGTTGAATGAACTTGATAAAGCAGAACTCGAATTTTTAAAAGATATCCGGCAACAAAGAAGGAGTAACGAGCACAATGATATCCATTTTAACTCTTTACTCTATCTTGGAATTGTATATATTGAAATGAAGGAATTTGATAAGGCGGAGAAGTATTTCAGGGATTGTCTTCAACAATATGAACAACTGCCAGAAGCAAATTATTACCTGGCTCAAACACTGAAAATTATCGGAAACCGTGAATACAGCCTATATTTTGAAAAGGCAAAACAATATTTTTTAGCAGGATTTAGGATAAATGAGCCTACGGAAATGTATGTTAATTATCCAAGGCAAATTTCCGAACAGGAATTGGCAGCTAAGAATTAAGATAAACCTCAGCCCATTTTAAATCTTCCGGAGTTGTAATCTTAATATTCTTATAAGACCCTTCGGTCAAATAAATCGGATAACCTTCAAATTCCAGTACACTGGCGCAATCTGTGAACAGTGATTGGTAAGGATTGTTAAACGCTTTTTTCATCCAGTCTATTCGAAAAGTTTGGGGCGTTTGAATTAACCTAAATGCGGAACGATCCATAGCGGTATTTTTTTCGGAATTTTCAACAATCCGGATTGAATCTTTTAATGCTACACTTACTACTGCAGTACCAAATTGAACAGCTTTTTGAAAACTATCCAAAATAATTTCTTTACTGATTATCGGACGGACGCCATCATGAACCGCTACAAAAGCGTTGTCACGATCCGTAATACTATCCAGACCATTTTTAACAGAATGAAATCTTGTTTCCCCGCCCACTATAAGTGAATACGATTCAGCAAATGAAAACTCAGTGCAAAGTTGATTCCAGTAAGTAAACTGAGCTTCCGGAAGAACCAGAATAATCCTTAAGGTATCCGAGTAATTGCTAAATGCTCTAATTGTATGCATCAAAATGGGTAAGCCATTAACAGGAATAAACTGTTTTGGTATATCGCTTTTCATACGGCTACCTGAGCCACCTGCTACAATGATTACATATTCCTGCATAACAAAAAAAGCTTTAGTAGCTATTCAAAAAAATGTCATTTATCAACACAAAGCTGAGCTCAGATGTTAATAAATGACAAAAGTAGTTATTATTATTGCGAAGATCAGATGATCAGCATCGCATCGCCATAAGTAAAGAATTTATATTTTTCTTTGATAGCCATTTCATAGGCTTTCATTACCAGATCAAAACCTCCGAAAGCACAAGCTGACATTAAAAGAATTGATTCGGGAAGCTGGAAATTAGATAACATGGCATTAGCAATCTTGAAGTCATAAGGAGGAAAAACAAATTTATCCGTCCAACCCTCTACTGCTTTAAGATGGCCACTTGCAGAAACCGAGGATTCAATTGCTTTAAGTGACGTTGTACCCACAGCACATACACGTTTTTTGTTATCCAAAGCAGCATTGACAATGTCTGCACTGGACTGCGTAATACGATAGTTTTCTGAATCCGTTTTGTGTTTTGTTAGATCTTCAACGTCAACCGTGCGGAAAGTTCCAAGTCCTACATGCAGAGTAACCGGTGCAAAATTAATGCCTTTAATTTCTAGGCGTTTCATCATAGCTTTGGTAAAGTGCAACCCGGCAGTGGGAGCTGCTACTGCTCCAATGTGTTCAGCAAAAATGGTTTGAAACCGGTCACGGTCAGCACTTTCAACTTTACGGCGGGAAATAATTTCTGGAGGAAGTGGTGTTTCACCCAATTGATCTACCAGTTTCATAAACTCGTCATTGTCTCCGTCGTATAAAAAACGGATTGTACGGCCACGTGAAGTAGTATTGTCAATAACTTCTGCTACCAGGTCGCTATCTCCAAAATACAGCTTATTGCCTACCCGGATTTTACGTGCGGGATCTACTAAAACGTCCCATAAACGCATTTCGCGATTCAGTTCCCGCAAAAGAAATACTTCAATTTTTGCACCTGTTTTTTCCTTTTGACCATATAAACGTGCAGGAAAAACTTTGGTATCATTAATGGCCATAACATCCCCATCTCCAAAGTAATTGATAAGATCAGGAAAAGTTTTATGTTCTATTTCTCCTGTTGCACGGTTTACTACCATCAGGCGGGATTCGCCGCGATCGGAAGGGTGAAGTGCAATTAGACTTTGAGGGAGATCAAATTTGAATTCGGATAGCTTCATAGCTTGTAAATCGGTGAAAGTCGATAAGTCGTGGGATAAAGAGGCGGTCGAAATTTCATTCTAATAAGAGATATTGAACGTACAATCATTTATGTATTGGCCTGATCAATAAATATTTATCCTATAAAGAATGTAAATTTCAGTTGATACTTAAATTTATTAGTAAAGTATTGCCGAAAATTCTTAATTTTTTATATACTGAAAAATTAAGAGCGCAAAAGTAGAAAAATTTTAATGTAAATCCAACAAAAAATATATTTTGTAGTATTACTTAACGATTCAACCTCCACTTAGAGGTTTTTTTTATGAATGAATCATCCTGAATGATTTGACCGGATTTAAAATTCAGCATGATAAAAGCGCTCATCAGGGCAGCCAGCTCTTTGTTTTCCGTGTCTTGTGCTTCATTCAGCAATCCGGGGTGAAAGTGTAAATTCACAAAGTTGGTATCAAAAATCCCGGAACGGAAAACTTCATGATTTACAACAAACCGGCAAAAAGATAAAGTTGTCTGCACTCCGGAGATATGGTACTCGTCAATGGCACGGATCATTTTCTCTATGGCTTCTTCCCGGTTTTGTCCGTAGGTAATAAGTTTCGCCAGCATAGGGTCATAATAAATCGGGATTTCCATACCCTGCTCAAATCCGTCATCCACCCGCACGCCATTTCCCTGCGGTCTGATATACGTTGCGAGTGTGCCTACATTAGGAAGAAAATTGTTGGCAGGGTCTTCAGCATATACCCGTACTTCAATAGCGTGTCCTTTTAATTGTAAATCTTTCTGTGTTATTGTGAGCGCTTTTCCCTCAGCTATGAAAATCATTTGTTTAACCAGATCCACGCCGGTGACCAGTTCTGTTACAGGATGTTCTACCTGAAGGCGTGTGTTCATTTCCAGAAAATAAAAGTTTTTATCTTCATCCATAATAAATTCAACCGTTCCTGCTCCATAATAGCCGCATGATCTAGCAACATCAATGGCGCAACGGCCCATTTCTTCCCGTATAACAGGAGTAATGGATATAGATGGAGCTTCTTCAATTACTTTTTGATGTCGCCTCTGTATGGAGCATTCACGTTCAAAAAGATGAATAATATTTCCATGCTGGTCACCGAGTACCTGAATTTCAATATGCTTGGGAGAGGAAATGTATTTTTCAATAAAAACGGCACCAATACCAAAAGAAGAAATAGCTTCACTGACTGCCCGGTCCATTTGTTCATCAAATTCTGCTTCATTTTCAACAACACGCATTCCTTTGCCACCACCTCCTGCACTAGCTTTGATTAAAATGGGATAACCAATTTCTGCTGCGATATATTTTGCCTCTTCGCGGTTGTCAATGGCCGATGCTGTTCCGGGTACCATAGGTATGTTATACCTGCCGGCTACTTGTTTGGCAGCAATCTTACTGCCCATTATTTCAATAGATTCAGGCGAAGGTCCGATAAAAATCAGTCCTTCCTCCCTTACTCTTCTGGCAAAATCAGCGTTTTCCGATAAAAAACCATAACCCGGATGAATGGCATCCACCTTTAACTGGTGGCAAACTGCAATAATTTTATCAGCATTTAAATACGATTCTGAAGAAGTGGAAGAGCCAATACAAACAGCTTCGTCTGCATACCGGACATGTGGTGCTTTACGGTCTGCTTCGCTGAATACAGCTACGGTTGCAATGTTCATTTCACGCGCCGTACGAAGGATTCGGAGTGCAATTTCACCGCGGTTAGCAACAAGGATTTTTTTGATTTCAGGCATGTAATTGGATCACAATGAGGCCACAAGATATGCGAAAATAAAACAAAATATAAAACTGATATTTATATGTTTTAACTAACTTTCAGTTCCCTGAATGACAGGTTTGTACTTAATGTATTATTATTTTTTTTATTTTTGCATTAATCTAACATAAATTACAAGGTTGTTACCCACATAAATTAGAAGAGAGTGGATATTTTTGAGAAACTGCACAATAATTCAGGCCCGATCGGAACGCCGGCTAAAATGCTGAATAGCCATCATTATTTTTCATTTCCCATGCTGGAAGGTGATCTGGGACCGAAGATGCGGTTTATGGGGCGTGAGGTATTAAACTGGAGTCTTAATAACTATTTAGGGCTGGCAAACCATCCGGAAGTTCGTAAGGTTGACGCAGAAGCTGCGGCAAAGTGGGGATTGGCTTATCCGATGGGTGCGCGTATGATGTCAGGAAACTCGACGTTGCATGAAGTATTCGAAAAGGAATTGGCAGAATTTGTAGGGAAAAAAGATGCCTTCTTACTAAACTACGGATACCAGGGCATTATGTCAGCGATTGAATGCATCTGTGATCACCGTGACGTGATCGTTTATGATGCTGAATCACATGCCTGTATAATTGACGGGATCCGGCTGCATAAAGCGAAGATGGGGCAATACTACAAGTTCAACCATAATGATATGGCCAGCCTTGAAAAAAATCTTATCCGTGCTACAAAAGCAGCCAATGAAAAAGGAGGAGGAGTGCTGGTGATCACTGAAGGTGTATTTGGAATGTCGGGTAAGGTTGGTGATCTGAAAGCCATTGTTGAGTTGAAGAAAAAGTATGAATTCCGTCTATTGGTAGATGATGCGCACGGATTTGGTACGATGGGTGAGACTGGCGCCGGTGTAGGCGAAATGCTGGGTGTTCAGAAAGAGGTAGATCTTTATTTCTCTACATTTGCCAAATCTATGGCAGCGATCGGTGCTTTTATTGCCTCGGATGATCCGGAAATTATAATGTACCTGAAATACAACATGCGTTCTCAGACCTACGCCAAGGCATTGCCGATGCCTTATGTGGAAGGATGCCGGAAGCGTCTTGAAATGGTTAAAACGATGCCTGAGCTTCGTTCCAGATTGTGGGAAAATGTTGAAGCAATGCAGAATGGTTTAAGAAGCCGTGGCTTTAACATTGGTGACACACAATCGCCAGTAACACCGATTTTCCTGCATAGTGAAGGCGGAGTACCTGAAGTAACACGTATGGTTCGGGATTTGCGTGAAAACATGGGCGTATTTTGTTCTATTGTTGTCTACCCGGTTGTACCAAAAGGCCAGATTATGCTGCGTATTATTCCAACAGCTGCGCATACGCTGGAAGACGTTCAGTATACACTGGAAGCTTTTACAACCCTGGCAGATAAATTAAAGAACCGGGTATATCAGATTGAAGATGTTCAGGAAGTAGCAGAATAAAGAAAATCTTGCTTCATTGTTTTAAAAGGACGTTTTTTAATTAAAATGTCCTTTTATTTTTATTTCAAGCAAAATATTTTATTTAACCTAAGATGCTGTATTTTAGATTGTTAGCTGTTCTCTAAGTAGTGAATTGCATTATAGGATTGTTTTTTTTTGTTTTTTGGGTTGCGGTAATGCTTTTAATTACTAAATTTCGGGCAAAACATGCGTTTTTAGCGTGTAGAGGCATTTAAACTAAAACCAAATAATAACATGGCAAGATTTGATGAAGTAAAGGATTTGATTCTTTCGCTTGAAGGTGATTTCGATAAGTTTTACAACAAAGCAAACCAGGCTGCTGGTACACGTGTACGTAAAGGAATGCAGGAGTTAAAGACTTTGGCTCAGGAAATTCGTTCTGAGGTACAAAATAAGAAGAACGAAGAGGGAGAATAAAATCCAAGATAAGATTATGGAAAGAGCCGGGCTGAAAAGTCCGGGTCTTTTTTTAAAATATTTCCTGATTTATCATGGTTGCGATTCCTCGGGTAACTACTTTTTTGGTATTAACATCAACAATCTCAGTCGATATTTCTGCAATGTGTTTGGCCGGGTCAATAGACTTAATGGTAAAAACAGCTTTATAGTCCGTTTCTACGAACATCGGTCTAAGAAACTCTAAGGTCTGCTTCAGATAAATAGATCCAAATCCTGGGAATTCTGTTCCCAATACTTTCGTGAAAACAGTTGCGCCAAGCATTCCGTGGATGATAGGGCGCTTAAAGCTGGTTGTTGCCGCATATGCGGCATCCAGATGCAATGGATTATTGTCGCCTGTCAGTTCAGCAAACTGAATAACCTGGGCTTGTGAAAAGCGGAAATGGTGATCAAACGCGGAACCAACAACAGGTTTTATATTCATACTTTATTATTTACAGTGGTAATTTTTGGTAAAAATCTCTTAATTCATCGATTCGTGCAAACCTGATGATTCAAATAAAGAAAGCTACTCTTTTAGAGTAGCTTTCTTTATTTACATCTATATTTTTATTCTTCAATGTCCTCCGTTATGACAGCCACTTCGTCTGTCTGTATAACTCCATCAACCGGTTTTGGAGCCCTTGCCTTGTTCCGCTTATCTTTAAATTTTTTTACCTGCATCTTCAATGTGTCAATCGCCAGATCTGTGGCTTCTTCAAACGTAGTTCCCTGTTCTCTCACAAACATTGTACCGCCCGGAACATATAGTTTAACTTCAAGAAGTTTAGTATGTAATTTAGCGTTGTCACTCTTATCTAATTTAAGAAACACTTCACCACTCGTAATCTTATCGTAAAACGTATCGAGTTTATCCATTTTTTGTTGAATAAATGTCAACAGTTTAGGGTCAGCGTCGAAGTGAATTGCTTGCATCTGCAGTCTCATAAGCACTTTAAGTTTTATGGTAAAACATTACTTTCCAACCGTTCTTCAGATCGTACTAAGTGTAAAAAACAGATCGTATTTCATATGAATTGAATCCGAATTATTATTTTCCTACCTAATCCTGAAGACATACGGTATATTAAATAAAGGGAAAGATTACCGTAATGTCAAGTGATTGTTAAGGTTTTGTTCAAAAACTTTTTTGTACAATGAATTCTATACTGGTGGTCAGGCTTCTTCCAGAAGTGTCCGGAAAGAAACATATTGGCCATTAAATTTCTGATGGTGTTTATCTTGCAGTTCTGCCTGGTAATTGGTTTGATAAGCCAGAAAATCTTCCATTGTTCTGAAAATAAACTGGTTTGTATAGGTTACTCCCTCGTTATCAATTTCGGTAAGCAGGCGGAGCAGTTTCGTTTCCAGAGGTAATCCACTGGCCATTATTTCGGGAATGTGAACTTCCTTCATGAACCGGAGCCAATCTTTTTCAGCAGCCTGGCTGATATTTACGGTAATGTTGAACAGGATCATTTTATCAATTTTTATTTCGATTTATAAACAGATACAAATATGATGCTTTAAATACTTTATGCCTAATCACTAAACTATGTCAATTCAGTGCCTGTGATTCTTGGGATATGCCTATTTGGCACTTACCTTTGTAATCTTACGATTTCACCATAATCTGTTAATAACCTATGAATGCTCTTATACGTGCCCATTCCGGCTTACGTTATGTTGTACTTGGCTTGTTACTTGCCTCAGTCGCCATCTCTTATTCCAACTGGCAAAGCAATAAACAAGGAGATAGCAAAATTTATTTATTTGCCTTGATTGCCACACATACTCAGTTGCTGATTGGTCTGGTACTTTATACAATGAGTCCTCTGGTAAATTTTGGAGAAATCAGTAATAAAGTAATCCGTTTCTATTCAATAGAACACGTTTTCATGATGGTGATAGCTATTATCCTGATTACAGTAGGACGGGTTCGTTCTAAAAAACTGTCTGGTGCAGACAAGCATCGTACTGTTTTGTACTTTTATGGAATGGCATTAGTTATTATTCTGGCTGCTATTCCATGGCCTTTCCGCAATTTGGGAGCAGGCTGGTTTTGATTTAGCTGTTGGCTATTAGCTCTTAGCTGTCGGCTTTTTGGACCGCAGATAAGCGTTAATAGCCAAAGTTTTTTTAGTTAATAAATAGCAACGAATCACAGCAGATGAGGTAGCCAAACAACCAGCTATTTTATAGGTTAAATTTTCTCATCAGCCACAGCTAAAAGCCAGTAGCTATTGGCTAACGGCTAGCAATCATCCAAATAAATCGCTGGAAAGATAGCGGTCGCCACGGTCGCAAACGATAAAGACGATCACTCCCGAGGTTAATTCTTTTGCCAGTTCCACAGCTGCCCAGGCTGCCCCGCCGCTGCTCATTCCGGCAAATACAGCTTCTTCTTTTGCCAGCCTTCGTGTCATCTGTACGGCATCTTCCTGCATTACTTCAATAACCCTGTCGACACGTTCTTTCTCAAATATTTTTGGAAGATATTCTACCGGCCATTTTCTGATCCCGGGAATACTGGAGCCATCTGTAGGCTGGCAGCCGACAATCTGTATATTTTCATTCTGTTCTTTCAAATAACGGGAGACGCCCATGATGGTGCCGGTTGTACCCATAGAAGAAACGAAATGTGTTACCTGCTGATTTGTATCCCGAAATATTTCCAGGCCGGTTGTACGATAATGCGCCTTCCAGTTATCCGAATTAGCAAATTGATTAAGCAATAGGTATTCTCCGTTTTTTGCTTTTTCTTCAGCATAATCCCGCGAGCCCTCCATCGATTCCAGAAGCGTGACTTTTGCACCAAATGCCTCCATAGCCAGAACGCGTTCACGCGTCGAGTTTTGTGGCATGACCAGTTCTATGTTTAGATCAAATAACCTTGCAATCATAGCCAGTGCAATTCCGGTATTGCCGCTGGTAGCTTCAATCAGCTTGGTTTCTGGCTTTATTTCTCCTCGGTCCAGCGCACCTTTGATCATACTATAGGCAGCACGATCCTTTACACTTCCACCAGGGTTGTTTCCTTCCAGTTTGCCGTAAAGTGTAACGTTTGGATTAGGGTTGATTCGTTTTAATTCAACTAATGGGGTATTTCCTATTAAATCAAGAAGTGCAGACATGGAAAGATCTAAAAAAATGTGCTATTATATGGTATTATCATTTTTTAGATAAACAACATCGCATATCACCCATACGGTTCACTTCTGGCCGGTGATTTAATTTGTTGGGAGAAAAAAATATTTTACTTACAACCATAGTGTCCTTATAGACTTAATTGACTGCAAATATACTATTTTATTGATATTTTGAATCGGTAAAGAAAGTTAATGTTCCCAGTAAAAAAGCCGTGATAGAAGAGGAGTGGGTTCCTCCCGGAATCGTTATTAATTGTACATCAGCCGCACCACGTTTTTTCATAGCAGCTTCTGCATTGACGGAATTAAAGTAAAATACCAGCGGATCAGCATCACCATGAAACAGCCGTGTTGGTGTTTTGGGCTTCCAGTCGTATACATCATTATCGCCTATTGCTGCAATGAAACCTGTGTCTGTTCCGGTATTTACGGCTGTTTTAAAGGAATCGTTAAGTATTGTATTGAAACTTACATTTATTGGATTCTCTGTGCCCAGTTTCTCGATCTGTGCAGCATAAGGATCTTTAAAGTAATAGCTCTTTGGTTTATTTAATTTATAAATTCTGTCATACGTAAGCATGACCCATAAATATAGCGAATTGTAAGAAGCCACAGTATTGACCGAACTGTTAATAACATATTTCATAAATGCCGTTTTGTCATAAGCTCCTGCGCCGCAGCTGGATGCTTTCAGATTAAATTCAGAAGAAGCTTCTTCTTCGATTTTTTTCTGCAGGCTCATCGTGGCATACCCTCCTTCTGAGTAACCGGCTATATATAATTTTTCATTCCATTTTACAGCGGTTTGATCTTTCAATAATTCTTTCACTGCCCGTAACATATCCAGTGTTGAAGAAGCAAGGCTGGCGCGGTGTTCATACGGATGAGGCAGATCTTTGGAGGCTCCGTAACCGATATAATCCGGATAAGAAACAATATATCCCATCGATCCGAATACAGCACCAAAAGTTGCAGCTTCTGAACCATCCTGAAATTTTGAAGGAGCACTTTCATCTGATGTTATTGTACCATGCTGAGCACTGACCATAGAAACAGACTGGTCTGTAACAGGAATTAAAACTGCTCCTGAGGCCGTAATTTCTGTACCATCCGTATTGGTGGTCTTATAAGTAATTCTATAAGCCTTTACATTATTTTTGGCATAAACTGCCAACAGGGGATTTATCTTTGCGATATCTTCTTTTGAAATGTCTTTAACAGGAGCACTCGTTAAGAGATATTTGTTTTCTTCCTCAGGCGTTACGACTTTGTCATCGTCACTGCATGCAGTAAAAAATAATAAAATCCATATCAGAAGCAGCGTACTTGTATGGAAATGAGAAGTAAAAGTTTTCTTTTGCATATCGTTGTAAAAAATAAGTCAGTGTTTATCTGAGATAACGAACACTGACTTATTTTTGATCAATATAATTTGATTTTCTGATAATTATATTCTGCCCATGTACCAGCTTATCATACGGGCAGAAGCGTCCGGCCTCTCAACCATTCCCATATGACCTGCTTCGGCCAGAATAAAGGGATAGCTTTGCTTTGGATATTCTGATAAACTGATGCAGCTTTCGAAAGGTAAAATTTTGTCCTGCATGCCAATAATAAATAGTACCGGAAAGGGCATAGCCGCTAAAACGGCTGTTCTGTCTTTACGTTCACGCATCGCGTTAATGCCGGTAATGAGTGCCTCAGCAGGTAACTTTCCGAAGCGCAGGATATGCTCTTTGATCTTTTCAGGATAAAGTTCTTTAAAACGTTCACCATACATATTGGCAGCCGTGTTTTTGATAAACATTTCAGTGCCGTAATTTCTGAGCATATCAATCGTCTGGTTGCGCTGGTGCTTTTTTGATTCATCGTCCGCATAAGCAGTGGAGTGAAACAAACCGAAACCTTCAAGCATTTCCGGATATTTTTCAGCGAAAGCCAAAGCAATATATCCACCCATAGAATGACCAATTAATGTAAACTTTTCTATCACTGCACTGGTTAGAAAACGGTGAAGTTCATCGGCATATTCTTCAATGGTTTTACAAAAAGTAAAGAGAGAAATATTAGGTCGCACTACAGTATAATAGTCGTTTATGGAGGCATCAATACTATCCCAAATGGAGTCATCTACCCCGTGACCATGCAATAGTACCAGTGTTTTTCTGTGTAGATTCATAGTTACTTACATTCAACGTTGGAGAATACTTTTTATAAATATACACAATGCAAGCACCAGATTCAGCTTTTGACGTGAATTGATTGTTAAATGTGGAATAGGAAAAGTATTTTGAAGAAATCAAAGATCAAAATCCTGATTACCTTAATAGAATAGGAATTTCAAATATTGTCTTTTATTAAGTCAGGTTATTTACAACGCAACTTGTTGAAAAGTTAAGGAAATATTGATATTTTGTGCATCCATATTTCTTATAAATTAATTCACCTATAATCTTCTTGCCTGTTAAACCGAATAATAAATTTATTTGTTCAGCTTCGCAATTTCTTCCTCTCTTAAAGCCCTACGCAAAATTTTGCCAACATTTGTTTTTGGCAATTCCGTTCTGAACTCGATTTTTTTAGGGCACTTGTAAGGAGTAAGATTTTCTTTACAATATGCTCTTATTATTTCCTCCGTAAGTTCAGAATCTTTTTTTACTACAAAAAGCTTTACCAACTCACCTGATTTTTCATCCGGGATCCCGACACAGGCAACCTCCAGCACGCCTGAACATTGAGAAACAACATCTTCAACTTCATTAGGATAGACATTAAAACCAGAAACCAGGATCATATCTTTCTTGCGATCGACAATCTTGAAATAGCCGTCTGTATCTTCATAACCCAGATCACCGGTCTTAAACCATCTTTTTCCATCCTTTTCAAAAATAACCTGTACCGTTTCTTCCGGACGATTCAGATATCCAAGCATAACCTGGGGCCCGGAAGCACAGATTTCTCCAATCTCTCCGGTATCAGCCCATTCTCCATTTTCCTGCAATATGGCCAATGCTGTACTTGGCCAGGGAATACCAATGGTTCCAATCCTGTTTTCTCCTATAATTAAATTGGATGATAAAACCGGAGAAGTTTCTGAAAGCCCATATCCCTCACAGGCCGGACAGCCCGTTGCGGCAAGCCATCTTTCTGCCACTACTTTTTGCAAAGCCATACCGCCGGCTGTTGTTGTTTTTAGCTGACTAAAATCGATTTCACCAAACCGTGGATTATTCATGAGCCCATTAAACATGGTATTTACGCCTGTAAAAACGTTGACCTGATATTTTTTTAGGTCGTTAATAAAAGCGCTCATATCACGCGGGTTTGTAATCAATACATTAAAGGAACCAATTTTCAGCCCTGTCAGTGCATTGATCGTCAAGGCATATACATGATAAAGCGGTAGCGCAGCTACAAAAACGGGTACCCCCATCTCGGGCATGACTGGTGTAAGCCATGCATTATTTGCTTCTACATTTGCAATCAGATTGCGGTGTGTCAGCATTGCACCTTTAGAAACTCCGGTTGTGCCACCTGTATATTGAATAAAAGCTATGTCAATGTTAGAAACTGCCGGTTTTGTATACGTAAGCCCTGCACCCAATGAAAGTGCTTCCTTAAACGAGGCTGCTCCCGCAATGTCATAAGCCGGAACCATCTTTTTGATATACCTTACCACTGCATTTACGACAAGCTTTTTAGGAAAGCCCAGCATATCGCCAATTTCCGTAATAATGATATGTTTGATGTCTGTAACAGCAACAATCTTTTCAAGATGAGAGGCAAAATTGGCCAGGATCACAATGGCTTTGACGCCGGAATCCTGAAACTGATGCTTCATTTCACGTGGCGTATAAAGCGGATTTGTGTTGACAACAATCAGTCCTGCACGTAAAGCTCCAAACATAGCCACCGGATATTGCAGCAGGTTTGGCATTTGTATGGCAATTTTATCTCCTTTTCTAAGACCCAGATTTTCAAGATAAGCAGCAAAATTCCTTGAAAGTTCGTCCAGTTTACCAAAGCTCAGCTCTTTACCCATATTTACATAGGCTATTCTGTCTTTGTACAACCGGAATCCGGTTTCCATTAAATCTATCAGTGAAGAATAGGCATCAGGATCAATTTCATATGGAACACCTACTGTGTAATGTTTTAGCCAGGGATAGGTTTCTTTGGATACGGCAACCATAAGTTCAATCTCAAAATGAATGAAAATCTCTTTGAGGATTTAAGTTAAGCAATTGAGACAAAATATTATTGAAGTAGTCCAATTTATTTAGCCATTGTTGTTAAATCCTGTCCCTAATGCTATGATTAAAAATACTTTTATCTCTTGGAAAGCTCCCAGCGCCACAGCAATAATTCTTCCTCCGGATCATTTATATCAACATCTGTTCTTTGGAAACCCAGTTTTTCAAGAATATGGACTGAAGCATTTTCTTCTGACATGGTATGTGCGATGACTTTCAGTACACCGCTTTGTTTAAAAGCATGTTCTACCAGTGCGCTGGCTGTCTCATATCCGAGTCCTTTTGAGCGGTGCGAAGAAGCGATTTCATATCCGATTTCCACAGTACCATTAGAATCCGGTTCCCCTTTATAGCCGCAAGAGCCAATTAAAATATTGTCCGGCTTGTAAACAATGAGATAAACCCACCATTCCCGCAATGGAGGGTGCGCCTTCCAACGGTCGTAAGAAGGTGTAAATGTATCCCGGAACTCGGTCCACTTTTTAGGAACATTTACGCCCATTACACGTCCTAATACACTATTACCCATGCGAATCGCATCAAAAAGGGTATCATCACACGGCACTATATCTAAACGGGGACTTTGAAGCATTTTAAAATTAAATAGTCAGGCTAAAAGCTCAATTTACAAAAATCACTGCGAATTATTTTCATCAAACCGATCTGTGATTGCTTTGCGGATGGCCTGATGAGGCCGCATTCCTGAATTTCCGGAACGTGTTACAGCGCGATCCGAGTCATTGGACCTGGCACGTAAAGCCAGATTTGAAACGGTCATATGCCCATTTCTCCATTGCTCATATTCTTCTTCGCTCATGATATCGCGCGTAACCTGTCCATGTGCAAAGCCATCACTGAAAGACTGGATACGGCTATCCGTCAAGGCCAGTTTACGTTCTTCTTCCAGGTTTTCTATTTCCGTGCGAATCGATTTTTCTTCCTGTTTCAGTTCTTCCCAGGTTGGCAATACGGCAATGTTATTTTCCAGAATACTTTTATGTGCAAGCTGTTCTGAAATAATGGCCTGAAAATCATCCAGTTGTTTTTCAATTTTTTTCTTACGTCTTTTCAAACGCCACAATTTTGGGTCGATCTGCAGCCAGCGCATCCAGAATCCCTGCAACACGGGTAGAGCCATGCCTAGTGAAACTGCACCTGCAATAGCAAATAAAACGCCACTCAGTACAAACGACATCAGAGCCCACGGACTATTAACCAGGTCTAAATTCAGCTGATCAGAATTTCTGAGTGCCTGTTCTATTTTATTGGTTAGTTCAGGGCTGTTGATCGGTGCGCCGGTTAGCGGATCTACGGCGTTCAGCTGCAAGCCTTTCACAGATTTATTGATAGCCTCTTTTAATTTATCTGTACGATACGCTTCATAACGAAACCAGCCCAATACGATTAAAGTAACAATCGCAAAGATGGAAAGGATCAGTTTAAAACGTGCATAGCGTGTTTTTGCTTTTGGAGACTCCTCGTTATGATACGGTTCTTCAATCAGACGGTCGTAAGCCGGTTTTAGTAAAACGGATAACATAGCCAAACCGATTGCAAAAGCCCAGGCTTCATTTGGATTACGAATGTTTAAAGCGTAGGCAACAATTTCATGGGAAATGATAAGATCACCTGCAATAAAGGAAATACCGGCTGCAAGAAATATCAGCCCTGCAATAAGAGAATAAAAAGGAGCCGAACTGCTTCTTTTTTCTTCCAATCCTTCGGTCTGAATATTGATGGCAGAAACAGAAGCATCCAGGTCCTTCATTTTTTTTGCTGTTTTGTTGACGCCCATAAGCTGCTCCTGAAGCTTATCAAAAGATTGTTTGTGCGTCTGAATGGTTTCCTGCCTTGTGTTTTTTATGGTTTGAAGTTCGGCTCTTTTCTGGTTTAAACGATCCAGAACCCATTCATGGCTCACATTACTCGACAGATAGGCTTCATAAACCTGACGGTCCAATCCTTCCAGACCACTTGAGTAGCCATGCTGATAGTCGTAGTTTTGATTCGGTTTTTGCTCGTTCATAACGATGAATATTTTAGTAAGAATAAAAAGATTGTACAGAAGATTTATTCTGCACCTTTTCTGATTTCCTGTAATTGCTTGTTTGTTAACTGATTTTTCATGCGACGTGCCAGGGAAAATTCACTTTCAAAAAGTTTTATCAGCATATCACGTCTTGCATAAATACGGTCACGTTCCGTTTCTGATTGGCCTTGTTCCCGTAAAATCTGCCATTTTTTTATACGCAACTGATCAACCTCAGCCTGTAAAACCTGCATCTCATTCTCCCAGCTTTTAGAATTATTCACGAAGTATTGCTTATCCTGTTTTACACTGAACCAAATCTGCAGATCTTTTCGTAAAAGTGTTACAGTACTTAGGAAAAGCTTTCCTGCAAAAAGGAACAGAAAAAAAACAAAGACGAATAATGCAACTGCCTGCCAGATGCCCTGATAAGGCAATGCATTGGCAAAAACAAATAAAGCAGCTGCGAAGGGCAGACCGGTTTCTTCCAGCATTGACTGCCAGGAAACCCTGGATTCGGTATCATGAAATAGTGACATACGTCCAAAGAGACTGAACATGCCGGCCAGGAATATGCCCAGAGCGATCCATGAACTTTCTGCGAAAGCAGGTTTCAAAGATTCCTTGATCAGGAAAAAATTACCAACACACATGACAGTGGAAAGCAATAATCCGATCAATGTTCTTGGCAGCTGATGCTCGCTATCTGATTTGGTTACAACAAGAGCTTTTAGTTTATTTTCAAGTTCCTGAAGGCGGTTGCCCTTTTGTCCGATAAATAAATTCAGCTCCTGAATACGTTCATTGTGCTGCTCAATACTGCTCAGATACTCTGCTGCCAGATGGGAAAAATATTTATAAATGATATCCGTTTTCTCCGTCGGGTCTGATTCTGATAATCCGAATAATACGCCTTCATCCCGTAAAGTATCCTCGTCTTCAAGCCAATAGGGAATATTTACTTCTGTTCTGACGGGTGGTATCTGATTTTGTTCAGTCTGAGCGATAGTATTATTTGCTGTCACATAACTGACAGATGTATTCGTTATATTTTGAGGCATGGTGTCATGGAAGCTTAATGGAGCTTCGATCGTTGATTCAGGTTCGGTATCTTTTAAAAATCCTTCATCATGATGTGAAGGACGGAACCAGTTTGAAATACGCTTCGTGAATTTGGCCATAATGCATCATGGTTTAGCCCGCAAGTATCCATCAAAACTGACAAATTACTTACATTATTGTGATGACTAGTTTTTTTTGCAGGCAGTATGTTGCGGATTAAACTTTCGGGAACATTTGTTTCAAGGCTGCCCAGAGTTTCTTTTTCAAAACTACATCTGCTTCAATCACGGCAAGTGGATCCGTCAGCAAAAACCAGATACCTTCTACTTGTTTAGGAGTGTAAGGCGGCAGGAGCAAATCTAAACGAAGTTTAATCAGGGGAACACCAAAGGTGATAAAATAATTGATCTTCTTCTCGGCCAGTACGCTTCTGGCATCCGGCCCGGATAGAAAACTAAAGTTAAGTATGTCTGAATTTTCAGAAGACTGACCAACTGCTTTCAAAATGTTGTCTAGAAACAAGGCTTCTGAAACTAGCATTTCTTTCTTTTTCGGCTCATCAATCAATATTAATACTTTATGACTTAGTTCCGGAAACTGAACTTGCTGCACAACGGGCTTTACGGGTTCAGCAGTAACTTTGGCAATTAACTGACCTGGTATTTCAACTTTTGGCTGTATAACCGGCTCCTCTTTTTTAACCGAAATAATTGTTTCAGGTTTAACCGAAGCAATCGTTTCAGGAATTAATTCTTTTTCTTCTACGCGGACAATCATCTCTTCCGGTAACTGAAAGAGCGTTTCATTCTGGTATAAAATCTGAAAAAGTGCTGCTGAGCTCATGGGCTAAATTCCGGGTTGAAAAGCGGATTATTGAATACTCCAGATACCTAGTTTTTTCTTCTGTGCATCCAGTTCAAGATTGGCGTACTCTACACTTTTAGAATACTTTTTAAAGTGGATAGCAAGTCCGCGTTTCACCAGCTCTTTATTAAGCACCGAACCATTTAGTAAAACCACTTCACCTAAAAGACGACCATATCGGTCAAACTCTCCGGTATGTCTTATCGTCACAATCTTATGAAAACATCTTTCAGAAGTATACTGTTTGGCAATTTTATAAAATGGTTTTCCTCTTTCCGGCGAATTGATATGTAAAAAGCGGATTCGGACTGGTTTTCCCTGCCGGAAACCGGCCTTCTTACCATCAAAAATAAATTTCAGCTCAATCGTATCTCCATCCTGAATGCCTATTACCTCTGCTTTTAGAGGATTTGGCAAGTTGGCCGATTTTGGAATGGGTTGTTTTTCTTTCTGTTCAGGATTTTCCTTTTTCTGAAAAGACAGTATTCCAGGCAGTAAAAAAATAGCAATTAGGTAATGGATTAGTACTCGGGATGTTGTAATCTTAAAGAAGCGCACGCGTATTGATTATGGTAAGTTGAGAGGTTAAAGATAAGAAATACTTTTTGACCAGTAGTTTGCGGATTTTTATTTTACCTTTAAATCATACCACTGAATGTCTTTCAGTGGAGCACGGCGGGATACCATTTGGGTAGGAGCATAATTCTTTTCTAGATAATCCAGTACCTGCTTTTCAGTTTCTCCCAAATCCCATAAATTATGATTTGCCTGCATCCAGCGGATTTTCTGCTTCCATCCGTCTCTTGTAAAATGATTGGCAATAATCAGCTTGGTAGAATGGCAGCCTGTACATTGTGCTTTTACCATATACAAATTCGGATCAACGATCAGGCCTGTTTCAGGATCTGTTTTTGTTGTATCTGTCTTAACTTCAATTTTATTTGAAACCGTTTTTGTCTCTTGGCGAAAAGAACTTAATATCAGTCCAAGTCCAAGAAAAAGGATAAGCGATATTTTTACCTGACCTGCTATTTTTTTCATAATCTGTCTTCTAGCTTACTTTCACTGCAATTCTTTCACATGCATTGTTCAGGTAACCACCCGGGTTCCAGGCCGGAATAACCATAGGCTGTGCAATGCCCTTGTCATCTGTTGCTTTTACCCACACTTCATAATATCCTTTTACAGGAAATTTTACATTCGTATTCCAGTGCTGCCAGGCCAGGCGGTTTACCGGAGCTTCCAGTTCGCATTCCTGCCAGGTGGATCCAAAGTCAATCGAAACCTCTACTTTTTTTACGGAATGATCTCCCGCCCAGGCATGTCCGCGCAGAGGAAGCATTTCAGCAGCGGTAATAACTGCTCCTGTTTTTGGAAAAGTGATCATGGATTTTACAGGCATTGATTCAATGATTCTGTAATATTCATCCGTAGTTGGAATTTCCGTACCGGGAGCAACGGGGCTTTTTGGCATTTTATAACTGTGTCCTTCCATTTTGGCTCCGTCATGAATTTTATTCCGGACAGAAATGCGGCTCAGCCATTTACCGGATACAGAAGCCGGCCAACCTCCAATGACAAGCCGCAAAGGATAACCGTGAAATTCCGGAATATTTTTTCCATTCAGCTGCCAGGCAATCAGTGTTTCATCTTCAAGCGCTTTCGCCATAGGAACACCTCTTGAAATAGCTTCTTTTTTAGGGTCTTTGCTTAAATGTAAATCCTTTCCATGATAACCGATATAAACAGCATCTTCCTTGATACCAACATCTTTCAGAATATCTTTTAACCGGACACCTGTCCATTCCGAACAATGCACAGCACCTTGTCCCCACTGGTTTCCCGAAGCAGCAGGATAGTAGCCAGAGCGGCCATTACCGCCACACTCTAATGTAAGCTGGTATGTATAATGTTTGAATTTCTTTTTTAAATCTTCCAGAGAATAGGTTTTTGTTTCTTTTACTGACTCTCCATCGATTGTTAATGTCCAGTTTTTAACATCGATTGTTTCCGGGATCAGTCCATTGTTGCGGATAAACATCTTATCAACCGGTGTTACACGGTCATCCAGTAAGTTGAGTGGAGATTCAACATTCCACGGCTTATCACCCTGAACAATTAAATCCGAGTTTTTACCTTTCAGTGCATCTTTTTCTCCAAAGCCCAGCGGAATATATCTTCTTGGTAATTTATCAGCAAAAACAATTTCAGTTCCTAGTGTTGCTGCAATGGCTGCAAGACTTGTTTTTTTTAGGAAACCGCGTCTGTCAAAATTTAACTTCATAAAAATCGGGTAGGACTATTGTATACTAAAACGTTTGAGTTGAAATAACCTTATCAAATAAAGCCGTTAAACTTTCAAACTTACTGAATTCCTGATTGTATCAGCAGATTTAAGTAAAGAAAAAAGGTCATCCAGATTATGGATGACCTTTTTTTTAAGAATAGCGTGTATCACTGACTTTGAACTTCACTCGCACATATCGTGTATGTATAGGTTCAACAGAGGGGTTATTAAAATTCAATTATTTTATAAGAAAAGACTGGCAATAGCAAGAACCTGATCTTTTGTCAAAGGTTCGTCAAATGCTTCGGTAATAGCTGCATCAGATTTTCCCGCTAAACCTGTCAGGTTAACTCCACCTTGTGTTTTGTTATCATCACCTGCGTAAACTGCTGCCGGTGCACCTTCTGCATTTGTAATCCATGATTTGATAGCAGGTTTTCCGGTAGCCGCACTAAGTAGTTTACGAACAATAGAAGCGTGTCTTGCTTCAACCGAATGAACTTGTAAAGCATATTGTAACAAATCAGGATCTCCCATTAATCCGCCTGCCTGTCCTTTGTATGCTCTTACACCTGTATCTTCGAGTGCATGTGAAACTGTAAGGAAAGTATTATAATCAGAGAATACAGTAGCAAAAGCACCTTTACCTGTAAAATCAAAAGCAGGTTTCGCAACGGCCTTTGCTCCTAATGCACCTTTAAGAAAGGCAACATGCTGGGTTTCATGTTTACCGATTTGTGTAAAAATAACTTTGTCCGAAGCTGGAATCAAACCGGATGTGCCGTTTGCAGCTTTATAAAAATCATCTTCCAGATATTCAAGTGTCAGTGCAAAATTTAAAATATCAATGGCACCGGCAGATTGTGCATAGGCTTTATTCACAATGGAAGCAAAAGCAGTAGGTACAGCTACCGAGGCTATTTTACTTCCAATTCTGTTCATAAAATGACGGCGTGTTGCATGTTCCAAACGGTCCACTGCGTCACCATCTATTTTTTGAATCTCATCTATTATTTTGAAAATATTCATATCAGCAAAAGTTGAAGTCTGTTGGGGAATTATTTAGGTAAGTTAGATCCGCTAACTTTCGTTTTCAAATAAGGCTGAACGGCTGCAAGAATGGTTGCAGAAGCAATTGCTTTATCCAGTCCATTTGAATCAATCTGCGAATCACTTGCGAAATCAGCAGTTTTCGGAGTAAGAAGATCGCTGATTGCTGCGGCATGACGTGCCTCTACCGAAACAATTTTACCGGCTAATGTAAGATAGGTAGCATCTTTAATGAATTTACCGGCGCCATTGTAAGCAGCTACACCTGTATCTTCAAAAAGTTTAGCGGCTCCCAGAACAGCTGCACGGTTTGTGAAATCAATTTTAGAAAAATCTACTTCCAGTGCGGGAATAATCTGTGTAGGAGCTGCGGCAGTTAACGCTGCTTTGAAAAAATCCCTGTGAATTACTTCGTGGTCACGAATGTCTGTCAAAATTGTAGTTTCAGCAGCTGTAATTCCTGAATAAGGTGTTTTTACAACTTGTTCGTAGAACGCTGCTTCCAACTGTTCCAGCGCATAAGCATAATTCAAGATTCCTACATCACCTGAACCTAGATCAACAGTACCGGCTGGCGGGGTAACCACCATGTTATCGTCATCATCGTCGCTGCATGCACCTAAGGCAAGTGTGCTCACTGCCGTTGCCACACCTGCTGAGCGTAAGAATAGTCGTCTGTTCAGAACTGATTCCTGACCTTCCTTACCGGCATCTTTTGGTGAAATTTTATTTTTGATCATAGCAATTAAAGGTTACGATTTTCTTTCGCCCATCGAAAGAATGTTTTAAAAACCTACGACCATTCATTTGCTTTAGATCAGTAAGTATGAAAAAAGATGTAATTTATTTACTCTTTTCTATATCCTCTTTTAACTGAAATAGTTACATAATAATGAGAAAAGCCTTCCGGATTATCCAGAAGGCCTTTTATATCGTTTTGAACGCTATTTTTTCATAAGCTATTGTTTAAGTACTTTGTGAGAAATTGTAGATCCGCTTTTGTTTACCATTTGAATAATATACAGCCCGGAAGGCAAACTCTGTACATTGATTTCACGGGTAGGTCTTACGGCTGACTGGTAAACAGTCTTTCCGGTTGCATCATATATCTTTATACTTTTTACCAGATCAAAATCATCCGTTTTAATGATCAGCTTTTCAGTAACCGGATTTGGGTAAAATGAAGTCGTAAAGCCTGATTCGAAAGTTAAAGCCTGAATCCGGCTATAAGCATACGTTGCATCACGATCAATCATTTTCAACCGGTACAGATTTTCTCCAAACTGAGGTTTTGCATCTGAGAAGCTGTAATTTTTCAAAGATGTGCTCTCACCATTTGATCTTTGTACTCCGATCAGATCCCAGTTTTTCCCGTTCTGGCTACGTTCAATTTCAAACCTGTCGCTGTTTGCTTCCATTGTTGTAGTCCATTGAAGTAACGCGCTCTGACCTTCTTTTATAACCATGAAAGAGGTTAGTGTAACTGGGAGAGGCGTAGTGGATTTTACCAGTAAATGCAGCGTTGCATTAGCACAGGCTGATGTCGCACCATTGTCACAGGTTGTATATATAAACTCAACCGGGCCGGAAAAACCACTTGCAGGAGCAAATGTGAAGCTTCCATCGGTTTGCAAGGTAAATGTCCCTGCCGATGCATTCACTGTCTGAGCCGTTATTGTCTGCGTATTTCCTTCAGGGTCTGTATCGTTTGCAGAAACATTCCCTGACACAGAGGTACTTATATTGGTACTTGCATAATCATCGGCTGCGTACGTAGTATTTGTAGCTCCGGGCTGTTTTACAGTAATATTAACGGTAGTCGTAGCACAAAGATTTCCTGGTGTTTCACAGACCTGATAAGTGAAAATATCCTCCCCAAAGTATCCGGCAACGGGTGTGTATACAATATTGCCGTTTGAAACAGTAGCAGTACCGTGAGCCGGTGCTGAAGGTACCGGATCTCCGAGTACACCGCCGGTGTTACCAGGAGTATCATTGGCTTTAACATTGATTGTAACAGAACCGGGAGTAGTTGCACCGCCTGTCACTGCTGCAATATCTTTATTTGCTATCGGCGGATTTGTTGATAGGGTAGGATTCGTCACTGTAATGGTCAACGGAGCCGAAATGCAAGGTAAATCCGGAACGCAGACCGGAATCTGATACGTATAAACACCAACTGTCGGAGCAGAGAAAGTGTAAGTACCATCCGGGTTGAGGCTAAAGGTTGCGCCAGATGGATTGCTGCCATCTGCCGTTGCAGCAGGCCCGTATGTTGTACCTGTGGGTACTTTGTCATTTGTGCTTACATTTCCCGGTACTTGTACATTAACGGATGTTACATTAAAATCAGGATTTCTGACCACATTACAGCTTAGTGCACCACCACCTACAGACGTTCTGGTATCTACGAAAGCTCCGAAAATATCATTTTCATTGATTACGTTTGCCACTCCTCTCAGCTCAATCCTTACCTCATCAAATGGCTTGGTTGTTAAAAATCCGACGTTGACATTTGCGGCAGGATTAACGGTTACGACTAAAGAACCTAATAATTCAACATTAAGCAGTCCGGCACCTGTTTGTGATTCCTGGAAAGTACCATTGTTATAGGTAGAAATCGTAATTGAATTTAACAGATCTACCTGAGCGATACTTCCTAAAGGCCTAACGATAAAACCCGTACCCGTTCCTGCCGGATACGTATCAATAGGATTAACTACAGCGAGGGAAGCAGTAGCAGCAGCATTCGCTACTAACGTCACTCTGGCAAAATCCGAAGTGCTTGCCGAAACTACATTCCATGGGTCAGCAATCAGACAGCCTGCACAGACAGCTCCTGTGATTCCTGTATTCGCTGAGTTAATAACAACAGGGAAAGAAGGTTGTGTTAATAAATAACTATTGTTGCAGGCAATGGTTCCTGCACAAAGCTTATCAAAAATAGCCCCGTAGATCTGGATGTTGCCCAGATTGGCACCTGCTATCTGGTTGAAGGTAATCTTCACTTCATCATAATCGGTTGTAGCAACAATACCAACAATTTGCCTTGTAGTTCCTGTCAAAAGCGCAGAAGAAGCACCAACAATCAGGGCATTTCCTGTTCCTGTTTGAACTAAGGTTCCATTATTGTAAAGTGATATCGTTGCAGCGCTGAGTGCATCTGCTGAAAGCAGCGTAGCTGTTTCAACATCAAAACCGGCAAAAGAGGTGGCAGCATACGTATCAAGAGCATTCGCAACAGCAAAGCTCCCGGTGCTTACAACACCTGCAGCTAATACAAGAGTGGCCGCTGTTGAAGGATTATTGTCGATTGCAAATCCGGAATTATTTATTGTACAGGCAACACAGGCTGCTGTGCTTATGCCCGTATTTTTTCCATCAATAAATACCGGAAAAGCAGGATTTGTCACACTTGTTGGTGTATTGCAAGCCAGACTGGTTCCTGTACAGAATCGGGTAAATACAGCTCCGTATACTTCTGTTGTTGTTCCTGCTGTAAGGCCAACGGTCTGATCTACTGTTAATTTTATTTCATCGAATTCTCTTGTAGTCAGAAATCCAATCACTTGTCTGCCTGATCCGCTTAAAAGAGGTACCCCAACATTGGCAAGGCTTCCGTTCCCGGAAACATCGCCGGTGGCTAAGCCGTTCAGGTACGTTTCAATCCGCAAACCACTTGCTACACCAACTCCAATGATAGTAGGACTATTGATATCAAAGCCTGCGAAAGTTCCGGCCGGGTAGGATTGTTCCACGCTTTTCACGGCAATTGATCCACTCACAGCAACTCCAGCGGCCAATACAATATCTGCATGAGTAGCCGGATTGCCGTCAATAAGATTGTCAGGGGTGGTTATCTGACAATTAACACAGGCGACACTGCTTATTCCGGTATTGGCAGAACTGATAATTACCGGGTAAGAAGGGCTTGTAAGTGCGGTAGGTGTGTTACAGGTTAGTTCTGGGCCGTCAGCAAAAGCTTGTAGTACTGCATTGTAAACGGATGTTGTTCCAAGATTGACATTCAATGTAGAGGCAACCGTTATTTGTATTTCATCAAACTCTTCATTGGTAATAAATCCTACCCGTTGCCTGCCGGAACTATTTAATAATCCTAACGACACAAGTCCGTTGTTTGCATTTATTGTTTCTTTTGGAACTCCATCCAGGAATGTTCTTAGCGTAATATTGTTAAAAATACCCAGATTTAAAACCGTTGTATTTTCAATATCAAAGCCGGCAAACGTTTTAGCAGGATAGTTGGTGACCTGGTTTTTTACAGATAGGGATGCACTTCCAATTGCTGTTACTGAAAGACTTGCTGCATTTGAAGTACTTGCATCAATTGCAGCATCAGCATTTGCAACCGTTCCGACAAGGGTAGTACCTGTGTTTGCCGGGCTGATAATTACCGGAAACGTGGGATAACTTACAACGGCTGGTATGTTTGAAGCTAAAGCAGGCCCTGCTTTGTAAGCTCTTTGAACAGCATAATACACATCATATGTCGTTACTAAGCCAAGCGGATTGGAAAATATTATTTCGACCTGGTTATAGGGCTTGGTTGCATAGATTCCCAGTTCCGTAGCACCATTCACGAGAGAAGTGCTTAGCCCTAAAAGACTTGCCGATGTACTTGTTTCCTGAGGCGCGTCATCAAGATATGTTTTAATGGTTACCGAACCTAAAAGGTTAGCTCCGACAACGGATGTATTTCTTACAAGAAAACCGACAAAATTTCCAGCATCATAGGTATTTGCATCAGCGACTTTTAGAGATACAGAGCCACTGACCACTACAGTTCCTTCTGCCGGTTGATTTAAATTATTATCGATTGCTCTAGGAGCAGTATTAGTAGTGCTGAGAGGAAGATTCCACGTACTAACCCCGGGAGAAGTATTTGTTTGTGTTACAGTAAAGCCCAGGGTTGTGCCGTTGACCCATGGAGTGGATTCTGTAGGATTTTGTGGGAGCTTGGATTGTTGAGCGACTGTTTGGGTGCTCGAAATTAAACCAAGAAGAATAGCAAAATAGCATGCAAAAGCCCAACCTCTTGCGAAGGCGATTAAATGTAAAGAAGATTTCATGATTTCTATATTATAAAGTTAAAGGAATGGATATTGTCGAAACCTGATAAAGCCGAAATGACTTTTTGAAGGATGCGAACCTAAAACGATCCGGTAACAAATACAGAGAGAATGAATTTATTTGAGAATGTAAAGGAAGTAACATAGCAGAAAGCCAGTGTACAATCTTTCCACAGATGTTGAAGATAGAGTTACTCATAACAAACTTATTTAAGGTGAGAAATATTTAGTAAAAGCAAAATTGGATCAGCAGGGACATGGCTTTCCCATTCAGGCAAAACATATGTCTTAAACCTGTTGTGAAATTATAGCTGTTTGCTGTATTGTTTAAAGGATTTTACAAAGGTGCGGGAACCAGTGTAAACAACTAACGCTTATGAGCGTACTTTTAGCCAGGTACTGATCATATTGACGCTGTCGTTCCAAAAATGGAAACTGAAGTAGGGTATTAATCATAGTATATACTGTTTATAGTGAGAAATATGTTTTTAAAAATCAGGGTACAGAAACAAAGCCATAGATGGCTTATCCATAAGTATAATTCCTTTGCATACCTTTAATTACCTACTTGAGTAATCAAGGATAGCGCTATATGCTTAATCTTATTTCCGTTTTTAATTTTGTACCTGTCAGTACTTATTGTAGAGTTCCAGCCTTGGTTGGTTACAGGCTAATTGCCAGTAAGTGGTAAGCTTAATCTGGCAAATGTGTAGATACTTACCTTAATAATTTTCCGAAAATAATTCAGAGACCATTAAGGCATCCGTTTATATAGGGTAATATTTCATAGCTTATTGGATCCAGTTAAAAAGGTTACAATGATAATTTTACTATATATTTTGATATAAACATAGTAAAGTTTCTACAATTAAATAGCAAATAGTTGATTTTTTTTTGCTAATTTAATTAAACGGTAATTTGGAGATAATTCTATATGCCTGAATTGGCAACTAGGATAGGTTGAACGGTTTGTTAGTTGGGGAATCACGCAGGTTTACCATAAATGTTAAAACCCTTTATAGTGAAGATTTGTATATAAGTTGACCCGATTTACTTGTATACAAAAACATCAAAGAAAATCATTTAAGTAGCTGTACCTGAATGTTTTCTTTGATGTAAGTAAAAATGAATGTGCAAATTTTAATATAACGTTGAGTAAAAGTTTTTTTTATGTCGTATCAAGTTTAGCGTTGATAATCTATTTTAATAATTTAGAGTGAAGTTGATTGTAATATTTATTCTACAAATCAATTGTAAATAACTTCGGTGTAAATATATAAATATATTATTTAATATGTCATCAGTATTCGCTAAAAAAATCATTTTTATTGCGAATAAATTTCTAGCTCTGAAATTACATGAAAATTTTAAGGACAAAATGGATTTAATTTGTTCTTTTGTTAATCATAAATGCTCTGTTTACCTGTTTTGAAATTCAGATCACAGCTGTAAATGATGAACTGTATATATAAGTTAATGTGTACTTCCAGTTATCTGGCATATTATTGTTGAACTACAAGCAAAACTTTTATTGTATAAATTTTTATTAAATAAACTCGAAGCGATTATGAAAAAGTTATTGACAACGATACTAATCCTAGCAATCATTACGCTGATTTCTGTACCATTTTATTTTTCTGCAGGAAGTGCTGACATAGAACTTTTTGTACAAGATAAAGTGTCAGTAAAGCCTGATGAGCTGCCGGAACCTATTAAGGCCTCGCTTGTTAATGGTGCTTATGCAAACTGGGAAATTACAGAAGCTTTTCTAATTACGAAGGAAGATAGAATCCAGTATTATGAGATTACCGTAAAAAACGGCAGTGAAACAGCAAAAATTAATTTAGATAAAGACGGTAGAAAGGTGGAATAAACGTTTTAAAGCAGGAAAAGCCAAAAAGCCGGATATTTCTCCGGCTTTTTGGCTTTTATTTTTGCAATTTTGCATTTCCGTAAATCGTTAATTAAAGAAATTTTATACTTTTTAAACTAATCTGCCCTTATGGCTCACCTGCTCCTTGTTGAAGACGATACTACATTTTCTAAATTGCTGAGTAATTTTCTTGGCAAACATGGGCATGAAGTACAGGTGTGCTCAACAATAGCCGGAGCCAGAGAGGCTATTCGTAAAAATAATTTAGCCGGAGCCAATGAATATGCAGTGCTGATGCTGGATTACCGCCTTCCGGATGGCAACTCTCTGGATCTGTTAAAATCTCTTCGGGAAGAAGGAAACCGTACACCCGCGCTGATCATGACTAGCTTTAATGATATTCGAACGGCGGTAACAGCAATGCAAAGCGGTGCTTTCGATTACATTACTAAACCTGTGAATCCGGAAGAATTGCTGATGGTTTTGAAAGAAGCATTAAACCGGAATGAAACCGTTCCTGTCACTACAACCAGAAAGCCGGAGAAACAGTCACTTGAATTTATTGAAGGAAACAGTAAAATTTCAAAAGAGCTTTACGAATATGTCCGCCTGGTAGCACCTACGGATATGTCGGTCATCATACAAGGAGAAAGCGGAACCGGAAAGGAGCATGTTGCAAAATCCATTCACCGGCTCAGTAAGAGAAAAGAAGGTCCTTTTGTTGCTATAGACTGCGGATCATTGTCTAAGGATCTGGCAGCAAGTGAATTGTTCGGCCATAAAAAAGGAGCATTTACAGGGGCTTTACAAGACAAAATCGGACAGTTTGAAGCTGCGGATGGAGGTACTTTATTTTTGGACGAGATTGGAAATCTTGGTTATGATGTTCAGATTAAATTGCTCCGTGCTTTGCAGGAACGTATTGTAGTGCCAATTGGCAGTACAAACCCCATAAAAGTGGATGTACGTCTGATTGCAGCGACCAATGAAGACCTAATGGTTATTTCACAGACCGGAGATTTTCGGGAAGATTTATATCACCGCTTGAATGAATTTAAAATTCAGGTTCCGGCACTTCGGGAAAGAGGGGAAGATCTGGGTGTTTTCATTCAGCATTTTGTAAATAAGGCTAATGAAGAATTAGGTAAAAATGTTCGTCAGCTTTCAAAAGAGGTCATGGATATTTTTCAAAAATACGACTGGCCAGGTAATTTGCGGGAATTAAATAATGTAATCAAAAGACTGGTTTTATTGTCGAAAGAAGAAACAGCTGACTTAAAAGCCCTGCCTCAGGAAATGATTACTTCCATGGAATCTGTACCTGCCGGTTCTGTGGCTGCGGCAAAAGTATCTGCCGGCTCAGATTTAAAATTGTTACAGGAAACACACGAAAAGGAAATGATTGAAAAGGTTTTGCAGGATGTTCGTTACAATAAGAGTAAAGCGGCGAAGCTGCTCAACATTGACCGTAAAACACTTTACTATAAAATCGAAAAGTATCACATCGAATAAGAAAGAATTTTTTCATCGATCTGTTCCAATAACATAGTGGCCTCTGCAACTGTTTCATTCAGTTCGGAGGCTATTATGCTTTTGGGATCTTTCCTTAGAGAAACTTCAATTTGCCTGAACCGGGCAGAAATTTCAGAAGCGCCTATCTGGCCGATTCTGCCAGACAGACGATGGGAAATTTCTGTAATAATTTCGGTATTATTTTTTGATATAGCAGATTGAAATTCTGTAAGATCATATCGGGAATCTTTAACAAATTGTTCCAGTATTTCTTTTAGCAGAGCCTCATCACCAAAAGTCATTTCTTCCAAAAGACTAAGATCCGGCTGGCTTAAAGAGGCAGGAATTAATTTTACTGGTTGTTCTTCTAATAATGTTAAAGGCTGGTTATCTGAATTCGCCTGCAATAAATCTAAAATTTCATTGGCATGAAACGGTTTCATTACTATACCATCAAACCCTGATTCCAGCAGCGCACTTTGTTCCTCAGGTAATGCCTGTGCTGTGAGCACATATATTTTGACAGAGGAAGGTGCAATTTTTCTTAAAAGCTGGCACAATTCGGCTCCATTCAGGCCGGGCATGCGCATATCCGTTAGTACGACTGTCACTTCATGGTCCCAGGCAGTATTTAAAACTTCTTCTGCTGAGGAAAAACATTGATGTGAAATATGGTGCGATTCTAAAACAGAAGCACACCACTTCAAAATAAAGGCGTCGTCATCCACCAACCAAACTTTGCCTTTGATGTTATATTCTTTTTCCAGAGACTTGTCTTTTGAGATGGCCGGAACTACTGCTTTGGTAAAGTCTGTATGAATCGTGAAAGTAGTCCCTTTTCCAAGCGTACTGTCTACTTCTATAATGCCACCCATGGCATCCACCAGTGCTTTTACAATGCTCAGGCCTAAGCCGGTACCACCAAAACGCCGGGCTATGGATGGATCAGCCTGTTCAAACTGATTAAAAACACGGAGGGATTGTTCTTTTGAAAGGCCTATACCTGTATCTTCAATTTCAAATTTAATGGACACACTATCTTCATTTTCAATACCGCTGATCCGTAATACTACTTTTCCTTTTTCTGTAAATTTGATAGCATTGGTCAGCAGGTTGTACAAGATCTGGCGAAGCCGGAACGGATCGCCCTTCAGATATAAATCGGGCTCCAACGTATTTTCCAGAGACAATTCCAGCGACTTGGCATTAGCCGTGGGCCTAAGCATTTTTATTACTTCAATGAGCAGAGGAGAGAGTGCAAAGGTGCGTTCTTCAAATGTAAACTGATCAGAAATAATCCTGCTGTAATCCAATACTTCATTGACCAGGTAAAGTAGATGCTCTGAGGCAGAATGCAATGTTTCAAGATCTTCTTTTTTTGGTTTGTCTTCTTTTTTTAAGGCTTCGGCATATCCTATAATAGATTGTAGCGGCGTCCGGATCTCATGGCTCATGTTGGATAAAAAACGCTGTTTGGCCATGCTGTGATATTCAGCTTCTTCTTTTGCCTCTTCCAGAGCATATCGGTATTTGTTGCTTTTTGTAATATCGGCAAAGATCAGGTAGGCCAGCAAAGCAGTTAGCAGAAAGAAGCCAAGTATAATATATTCGATCCGGTTAATACTTTCACTAACCATATTCTGCGTCTGAAGTCCATCCGAACTATCCTGCCGGACAATTTCCCTTTCCACTTCCTGCATTACTTTGCGGAGCTGCCCTACCAAAGCATTTCCAGCAGTAGTCAGTTCTTGTTCTCTGTCGACAAAGCGATTGGTTCTCATTCTCTGAGATTTTTCGATGGCCTGCACGGCTACACCAACCTTTTCAATTGTACTATCTTCACGAACAATGGAAAGCGTATCAATATGTGAGGTAACTTCTTCTTTTCTTACCATTTTAGGCAGAATAACAGGTGCAGGCGTTTTGCTTCTTTTTGTACCAAATACCCGGGTTAAAAATCGTTTTTTTACTTCAACCGGCTTTGTAGAATCAGGAGCCTGCGTATAAACCGTAGTGGTTGTTGTTCTTCTTTCTGTGGTAATAACGGTGCTATCCGGTTTCGCTTTTTTTGTTGTGATTAGTCCCGAAATGGTATTGACTTCTTCTGAAAGATCTTTATTCGTAACCAGCTTGGACCGTACTTTTACATAATCACTGTAAATACTATCTCTGGTGATAAGGATACTTTTCATCGAGTCAATGCGGCTTACCTGCAAAGGAGTATCGCGGCAGAAAAACCTTAAAGTATCCAGTGTACTGATCAGCTGAGCTGACTGGTTTAAAAACTGCTGTTTTATAGAATCCTGCTTTTCAGGTGCAGGCCTCGCATTTTGTAGTTGATCCAGCAGTAAAATATCTTTAAAAACTTTGTTAACAATACGTAATTTCTCGTTTGGTGTAGACAGTATTTCCAGTTTGTCCAGCATATTTTCAAAAGCAATCTTGCTGATTACCCATGAAGAGGCCAGGGCAATTGCTGCTACCAGAAATCCCAGCAAGACTTTGCCTTTAACCGAATTTGAAAATGAATGATTGCGTTTCAACGATAATATGAAATTAGCTGTGTATTAGATAGTAACGCAATTTTACAAAAAATCGCTTACTTATCATGCTCTGTTCTTCTTTCCTGATAGAATGGTTAGCTCTGAATTTGAGTAAAACAAAAAAACAGGCTGCCTCAATGAAGAAGCGGCCTGTCTGAAAATATTTGATTCTATTTATTTTGCAAGAGAGTTTATATAGGCTGCAATCTTCATTGCTTCAGCCTTTGGTACCTGCGGCATCGGAGGCATTGGCGTTGCATAATCCGGCCAGTTTTCAGGCTTGGGAGCGTAAATTAGATCAACAATTTGCTGATTGGTATACTTACGTTTAGCAACATCTGTATAGGATGGTCCAACTACTTTTTTGTCAGTAGCGTGGCATGCCAGACAGGTATTTTTTGTCAGTAAAGGTTTTACTTCTTCCCATGTTGGTGCCTTGGCAGTAGTAGCTGCTGCCGTTTTTGCAGGAGCAGCTTTTCCTTTTCCATCCGGAGAAATATGTTCTTTTACAGGAGCAGCTTCAGTTGCTTTAACATTACCTGATCTTGTGGTTTTCAAATCTGAAGTTTTCAGTTTTTCACCATCAGGGATATTATTCAAGGTATAATAAGCATCCGGGTGAACCAGTGACCAGTAATTGCCGGCAGCACGCACACCTTCCAACTGAATTTTGTGTACATAATACTGGCGCATACCGTCCAGTACTACTCTTACTTTTTTACCATCATCAGACAATTTTACACCTTTCACCGTTACATCTTCCAGGTTAATCGGAGGACTTCCGTATACCGGATAATGTTTGTACAGATAGCTGCTTACTTTGTATGAATCAAGATCTTCTGCTGATTTACGGTCAACCGGCATGGTAAATTCGATTTCAAAACCGTCAGGCATTGCTTTAACCGTGTACATTTCAAACGGCATTTTACCATTCCAAACCAAACGCTGCAATCCCTGGTTCGCATCACCTGCTGAACCCCATCCGCGGTTTGTTTCACCTACGAACATAGAACCATCTTTATCAAAAGCCATACGCAGAACACCAGATTGGAAACCACTGCGGAAACCGATCGAAGCACCCTGGTATTCACCTTTTACTTTTTCAAGCACAAGGCGCATGATGTTACTTTGTCCCTGATCACCTACAAAAACCTGACCTGTAAATGGTCCGAAACCACCTTTTGTCTCATCCATAATTAATTCAGAAGTAGAAACTCCGTGCACTCCATAAGGAAGCCAAACAGCCGGAAGCTGTACCATCGGATATTTTTCTTTCAGCTGATATAAAAACTGAGGTTCTTCTTTTCTTGTATTTTCAGGTTTGATCGCACGGTCATTTGCATCTCTTTCCTGACGGTTATCACGTTCAGCAAAAAATTGCTTTTCTGTAAGTTTAACTGGTGAGTTGGGTAATTCAGCCCATTTTAAACCAGCCGGATGTCCCATAAATCCACCTTTTTTGACAGGGAAAACACCACCTGTTCCCATCCAGTCACCCTGGTTATCAGTATACCAAAGTTCACCAGCCAGCATACTGATACCTGCCGGAGAGCGTACACCGGTTGCATACGGTTCATATTTTCCATCAGGCGTGATACGGAAAATCCATCCGCGGCCGGGAACACGGCTTTCGCCTCTCCACCATTCTTCGTTACCAAATGCAACGTTACCACTTACGAAGAAACTTCCGTCCGGTGCTACTTTCGGACCGAAAGAATATTCGTGGTAATGGCCGGATAGAGGCCATGAATAAACAGTCTCGTATACATCTGCTTTACCATCACCGTTTTTGTCGATCAGCTTGGTCAGTTCACCGCGCTGGGCACAATACAGCACACCGTCTTTGTAGGCAAGTCCAAGGATTTCGTGAAGACCTGTTGCAAATTTTCTGAAATAAGGTGTACGGCTGGTTGGGTTATCGACAATCCAGACATCTCCGCGGCGTGTTGAAATCCCTAATGAGCCATTAGGCAAAGTAGTCAGACCACCTACTTCCAGTACAATCCCTTCGGGGATTGGCGGGGTAATGATCTTATAAAAATCTTCCTCTTTCGGCGATTCCTGAGCTTTTACCATCGGTAGAGCCGCCAAAATGATTAATGCTATCTGAGCAATTTTTTTCATTGTTATTTATTAGCTTTTTGGCTTTAAGCGGTTAGCTTTTAGCTATGATTACTTTAAATTAGAACAAGATGGCATACTTAAGATCACCATTTTTCACCGGAACAATCAGTTCCTGATTTCCATTAGCCGTTCTGATTTCAGGTTTAGCCGATTTATCGGTAATCTGAATAAAGTACGATTTGTTGTTGACTGCATAAAGTCCATCCGAAACTTTCTCGATTGAAGTACCTTCTGCCAGTTTTGCCATCAGATCTTTCGCCGGGTTGGCAACTTTTATTTCACGTTCAAAATACTGGTTATTTACCACAGACAAACGGTCAGAAACTGCTGAACCAAATGCCATATAATTGAAAGTAGGAGCATCTGTATCATCCAGTGAATAGCCTTTCGGACGGTAGCCGCTTCCTGTCGTATCAGCAACCCAGCCCGATTGTCCGTTGATTTTCCCTAAAAGCATGTCATTTCCTAATAGTGTAACGCTGCCGCGCGGACGGGAAGAACCGTCACCACGGTCATGCCACATCGGTGTTGCATCCAGGAATTCGCCACGCCAAACCTGTAATACGGCGCCTTTATCAAGATCATAGGTATAATGCAGGTTAGAAGGACTTCCTACTGAAACTGCATGTACAATACGTACATTTTTCGCTTCCGGAGTTTTCTTGAAATCCATAAAACTGCGCATCACAGTATTGGTAGGGGCAGTAACCAGAATCGGGTCCACACCGCCGCCTGTAGCACCAGAGCTCAGTGTATTTAAAGAAGTCTCTCTGAAACCAGGACCAGAAACCCAAAGTCCAAGAACAGGTTTCATCCAGCCTTCTGTTTTATTGCTAAAAAGCTCAAGGGTGTGTTCACCTGCTGTAAGCGTAGCTTTTCCCTGACGGAAGCTATTGCTGTTTTGTGATTCCAGCGGAAGCACAAAAAGTCCGTCAATTTTCAGGTAAGAATTTCCCGCAGCCTGCAATCTGAAATTATATTCACCGGCGGTCGGTGCATTATATTTTCCATTGTAAACAAAAGAGTAGTTATTAGCTTCTTTCAAGATTTCCCAGGTAAGTGCATCCGTCTTGCCTGACTCAGCAACTTTCTGCTTTGACAAATCTTCTTTTTCAGACAGATTTCCGTAATACGTTTTATACGTCAGATCTGATAACGTTCCCGGCTTTTTGTCGAAATTATTGATGATTATATTTTTGATTGCCAATGAACCATGATCACCCTGAATGCGGATAGGACCCATCGGTACATCTTCTGCTGTAAGGGAGCCGCGTGTCGGGCCACTCACGGCAACGTTGTCGTGTATAAGTACACCATTCAAAATAACTTTTAGGAATACTGCATTGGATATTTTCTTACCATTGGCATCGAAACGAGGTGCCTGATAAGAAATTTTAATGTTTTGCCATAGGCCTGGCGCTTTGGCTACATTGAAACGGGGTGCATACCCTTCGTAGCCTTTTTCACCTTCCGGTTTGGAATCATTCCAGCGTTCGTAGATTCCACCGTTGTCATTGTACTTGGCTGATTTTTTACCCCAGCTGTCAAAAAGTTGTACTTCATAATTTCCCTGAAGATAAATTCCAGAATTGGATTCTTTAGTCAGCATAAAATCCATTTCAATATCCAGATCTCCGTGTTTGAAATTTGATATCAGTTCATATTCCTGGCCATATTTGCCTTTTTCATGAACAGAAGCTAAAACTCCTTTACCGGATTTGGTATTTAAAGCATTGACTTTGGAAATGTCGACAGAGGCGTCGCCAACAATTTTCCAATTGCCGGCTTTGTTGGTAAATGCGCTAAGATCGTTCAGAGGAATAGCTTCTTGTGCAAAAGCAGATTGCACAGCTATCACTCCCAGACCCCAGGCGAGAAATTGTAAAAAGAAACTGTTAGGTTTAAACATACAAAAAGTAAGCTTAATAGGTTTATAAATAAAAAGAGGTACAAATTACGATATAAGAATCGGGAAAATCATCTTTCTTTTAGGCCGAAAAATCATTTTCTGATTCATTTCAACACACTATTTCAGAATACATAAGGAAATTTCCAGGCTGAAATATTTTTGATCAAGTTCCTACCTAAAATACCGGCAGGCTAATTTAAAAATTGACAGATCCAACTCAGGTTCCTTGTAAACCATTGTTGGATCTGTCGGGAAAAAGTTAAAGTAGGAATAGGTATTTCTTAATTGTAACCTTCATTCTGTTTCAGGTTCGGGTTAAGTGTAACCTGTCTGCGCGGAATCGGGAAAAGCTTTTTAGTCGGATCTGATGGCTTGTGATCCCACCAGCTTGCTGTGGTAAATTTATTGGAACGGATCAGGTCATCACGGCGGAAACCTTCAAAAATAAATTCACGTCCGCGTTCGGCCAGCAATTCATCTATTGTCAGTGTTGCAGTGGTATATTTCTCCGTATTCCAGTCTGCAGCCGTAAAGGCACGCTGCTTCACCTGATTAATCAGCTCAACAGCTTCAGCTGTTGCCGTATTTCCGTTTTTACGCATCAAGGCTTCTGCTTTGGCAAAATAGATCCATGACAGACGGTAAAGTGCCCAGTCCGTACCATTGTAGTTAGGATCTTCAAGCGCACCAAGTTTGTATTTGTTGAAACGCACACCGCTGTTTTCTTCACCCTGTGTCATATCAGAAGGCAAGGTAGCAGGATCTTGTCCGGGCTTAAGCGTTTTGTTTTTACGGATATTGTCTACAAAAACCAGAGGCTGGTTGTCATATTCATTTCCTCCGGTTGCCAGTACAGGTTTTGTAGGATCGGCATACTGATACTGCGTTCCTTCCAGAATCCATTCTTTCTTCCTTTTATCTGTTGTCTTAAACGTAGTATAAACACCCGGAATTACTACAACACCATCGTTTCCATTACGTGCGCCGCCATAAATGTAGCGTTGCTGAAAATGGAAAAAGTCACTTGGCCATTGTGGGTCAAAGGTTGCTACTTTATATTCGTAGGCAATGTTGAAAAGGATCTCTTTAGAATTGAAATTGTCAGGGTCGAAAGTATCCGTCAGGTTTGCTTCTAGAGCCGGAGCACCGTTCAATCCTCCTGCTTCGCCTTTGATCAGTTTATCAGCTGCGGCAATACAGTCATCCCAGCGGGCAGTGCCCGTCCACGCTTCTGCATTCAGGTATAGCTCTACCAGCATGGCATAGCCACCTGCCTGTGTCATACGACCGATCATGGCCTGTGAAAGTTTTGGGGCAGCAGCGATGTTATCAAGGATTTCTTTTTCAATGAATTTGAAAACCTCTGCACGCGGCTGGGTAGGAGGGCTCACCGGATCACCTACTGTGGTAACCGTTGGAATGTTCCCGTAGAGGCTCATCAGTTTAAGGTAATGGAAAGCACGCAAAAGTTTCAATTCAGAAACAAAAGCGGCTCTTTCTGTATCTGTAATACCCATAGAAGCCGGCGTACGGCTTTCCAGTGCCTGAATAGGATCTGTACAAAGACCTAGCCCCCACCACATTAGATTCCATGCACCCCAGACAAAATCATCATCGGGTGTCCAGGTATGGTAATGCATACGCAACCACACACCGCCGTCCTGACCATGCCGACCTTTTACCGGCCAGGCAAGTTGGTCAGCCGTCAGTTCGTTCATGCGCCAGTACCCGTTTTGGCCAGGTGTTGCCCACGCATTGGCGTGCGTATAAGGGCGAAGAACGGCTGAGATTACTTCGTTTTTATTATTATAAAAGTTATCGGTTACCAGCTGATCATAAATATTCTCGTCAAGATCAGTACAGGCAGTTGTTGCAAACAAAGGCAGTACCAAAGCTGCAATTTTAAATGCTCTTTTTATTTGTATCATTTTTGTTAACATTAAAATCCTAAACTAAGACCCACCAGGAATGAACGGCTGTTCGGATAAGCGCTGCGGCCATCAATGCCCAGGCGGCGTTGTCCATCGTCCTCTCTTCCAAGTCCTGTATCATTTACAAAGTCAGGATCATTGCCTGTGTATTTGGTAAAGGTGGCCAGGTTGGAGCCTGTTGCATACACACGCAGATTCCGGATTGTGTTACCTTTTAAGTTAAAGTTATAGCTCAGGGTAATTTCATCCAGTTTCAGGAAGCTTCCTGATTCAAGATAGTAGTCAGAATATTGGTACGTATCGTTCAGCTTGGCGTATTTACCAAATGTGCTGTTCAGCACGTTGTTTGGAAGCGACACTTTGTTGGCATACGAAATAGCCATGGTATTCAGAATGTCATAATCAAAACGACCTCTTAAAAACACACGAAGGCTCAGGTTCTTGTACGTAAAGTTGTTTGTCAAAGAAGCATTGAACTTCGGAATACTGTTACCGATCACAGCAAGGTCTGTCACAGCAGGATCTGTTGAATTATTGATCTGATCAAAGCTTACTTTTTCGTTATTACGGTTGTAGAAAAGCCATTTTCCATCTTCTGTAAATCCTGCAAAACGTTTTCCGTAAAAGTTTCCTAATTTCCCGCCTTCTTCGATACGGATAGCTTGCCCCAAAGCACCATATCCGCCGATATCGCTGGTAGAAATAGCTTCTACTTTAAATACATCATTGGAAAGATCATCAGCCCGGTTGGTGATATAGCTGCCTGTTGCATCAATATTCCAGCTAAAATCCTTTGTTTTAATGGCCACAGCGCTCAAAGCAATCTCGGCGCCTTTATTGGAGATAGATCCTACATTGGTATAGATTGATTCACGTACAAAAGGAGGTAGCTGAGAAGTATAGTTGTACAAAAGGTCATTGGTAACCCGTTTGAAAACATCAAAAGATCCGCTCAGCCGATTATTCAGCAAAGCAAAATCAACACCTACGTTATACTCTTTTTTACGTTCCCATTTCAGGTTCGGATTCGGGTTTCTGTTTGGCCCGTAGGTTTCTCTCCATTGTCCATCCGGGTTGATGTACACTCCACCGCCTCCCAGCGTAACCAAAGAAGAATAGTTGGCAATATCCTGATTACCCGTTACCCCAAAACCTGCTCTTAGTTTCAGGCTGTTGATTACCTTGATGTCTTCCATGAACTTCTCTTTGCTCAGATTCCAGCCTACAGAAGCAGCAGGGAAATTTCCCCATTTGTTATTGACACCAAAACGTGAAGAACCTTCATGGCGGAGAATTACAGACAATAAATATTTATCCATGAAAGAATAGTTTGCTCTTCCAAAGAAAGCGATCAGGGTATTGTCTCCCTTTCCGCTACTCATATCTGCTTTTCCGGTAACCAGCTGGCTTCCTGCACCTATATTATTTTCTTCAAAAACATCGTTTACAAACCCGTAGTTGACGGCTTCAAAGTTCTCTTCAACGTTGTACTGGTAACTATAACCTCCCACCGCACTGATGGTATGGTTCGTTCCAATGGTTTTGTCATAGGAAATAGTCGGCTCTAAAGTGTAGTTATTCCGTAAATAAGTATATCTGCGCGCATAACCACCGCCAGGGTATACATCATTCTCTTGTGAAAATTCAGAGGCAAGCGTACGGTAGGCTCCGTCAATGTAGCTGTCACGCTGTACGGCTCCAAAAACAGAAGCCCGCAAACCTGGTAAAATATCTAGACTGAATTTTGCATCTGCTGAGGTTGTCTGCTGCTGACGGCGATCAGTTTCCTGTTTCAGACGGGCTACTTCGTTGGTACTGGTTTGTTCAAAATAATAACTTCCGTCCGGGTTCAGGAAAGACAAAGTCGGGTTCCGGAACAGGGAACCTTCCCAACCGCCGCCACCCAACTGGTTAGCCTTATTAAAATTTGTGGCCAGGTTTATCTGTGCAGTCAGGCGGTCTTTCAAACCTGTTTGCATGATACTCACACGTCCACCGTATTGTTTACGCCCGTTTTCCTTGGCAATACCCTGAAGATCCTGGTAGTAAAGGCTGGCACGGTATGTTGTGGTTTTTCCTCCTCCTGACATAGCCAGGTTATGGTTTTGGCTCAGGTTTCCATGATTAATCAATGCATCGTAAGCATCTGTCGTGGTACCATAGTCAGCGCTTGCCGGGATTGTTCCGTCCGCAATTTTAGCACGGTACTGTGCAGCCGTCATGAAATCGGGACGGTTACGAACGAATTCTTTCCTGAAATAAGTATTGTAATCAAACTGTGCATTACCTGACTTACCTTTTTTGGTAGTCACCAGGATAACACCGCCGTTTGCACGAGTACCATAGATAGCAGCTGCCGAACCGTCTTTCAAAACACTGATCGATTCCACATCGTCTTGCTGCAGCAGATCAAGATTACCTCCCGGGATACCGTCAATAACAACCAGCGGAGCCAGACCGCCTGTCAGCGAAGTCACTCCGCGCAGCTGTAATGCAACACCCGAGTTTGGATTGGAACCGCTCCGGTTGATACTCAGACCGGCTACTTTGCCCTGAATAAGGTCCATAGCATTACGTGCACCGGATCTGTTGAACTTGTCAGATGTAATGTTGGCGATGGCGGAAGTAGTTCTTTCACGGGTTTGTGTACCGTAACCTACGACCACAACTTCATTCAGTACCTGTGCATTTTCAGCCAGGTCAACGTCAATCACCGATCTGTTTCCAACCGTTACCTCCTGTGTAATGCTCCCTACAAATGAAAAAGTAAGTACATCGGTAGGGGCAGAAACCTGGATGGTATAATTCCCGTCAACATCGGTGGTCACACCTTTTGATGTTCCTTTAATGACAACCGAAACACCGGGCAGAGCACTTTTGTCTTTGGCACTTACAACTTTTCCTTTTACCTCAATATCCTCAGCTGCTTCTCTTATTGCGGCAGATTGAGAGGAAACAGAAGCAGTTGATTTATTTTTGCTTTCTGCGTAAGATGAAGACAGGCACAGCGTCATTGCCAGAGAGCTCAGGCAAAGCATCCGGAACTTCCCAACTGGCCAGAAATGATTCACTAGTACTTTTTTTCTCATGTACTTTTTTTGTTAAAAATGACGATTATTAGCTAAATCGTTTTAGTTGTTAGATTGGGTTATTTATTACTGGTTTTTATTAATTGTTAAAAAAGGTTTTTGAAAATTCTGGAATAGACACGGGTACTTACCCGCTCAATAAATTCTTGTTTTTGTAATATTGTTATAATTATATTCTCTTATTTAATGCTAAATCGATTTAGCATATTATAAACCAAAAATGTTGTTATTTTAATAATGTACTTAAAAAAGAAATAATGGGGGGTCTTGAACTGAAATACATAAAAGTTTAAAGCGCGGTTCTAATAACCATGTAGCTTCAATTCGGTAGCTAAGATAAAGCGTATCTTATTATTCTGCAAATTGTAATAAAAAATTAGATCATATTCGCCTTTTTTTAAGCATTGTGTTTTATTGAAGACTCACGAATAATTAAACGGGCAGGAAGAACAATTTCGTGTACAGTACTATCTGTTTCTTTCAAAGCATCTAACATCAGGCGTATGATATGCGTTGAAAGTTCGGGGACAGGCTGGGCAACAACAGTAATCGAAGGACTGTAAAACCGGAACAGTGACTGGTCATCAAAAGAAATCACCCCTATATCATCAGGAATATTCAACTTTAATTGCTTAATAGCCTGCAAACCCCAGACGCCTATATAATTGGTAGAGAAAAAAACGGCATCCAGCTTTTTGCTGGTTTTGATAAAGTCTGCAATGGCCTTTACATTTTTTTCTTCGTTGTCATAAAAATCAAGTTTTTTAACATAAGATTTGAGCTGAGCATATTCAACTGCTCTCAGGTAACCGCTGAGTCTGTCGGCCATTTGCATTTGCTCTGATTCAATGGTTATGAAACCGATATTTTTAAAACCATTTGTGATCAAGTGGTTAATGGCTTCATACGTACTGTTTAAATTTTCAATGCCAACGTAATTGCATTTTAATTGCGGTAGATTTCTGTCGATCAGAACAACAGGAATGTCTTCATCCATCAGTGCCTGGATTTCCTCTTCAATCCCTTCGGGCGGCGTAATAATAAACCCGTCAATGGAGCGATCGCGGAACAAACGTATCAGTTCTGCCGCTTTTTGTGTTTTGTTATCTGTGCTGCAGTAAATTATTCGATATCCTTTGCTGTGCGCTTCTTCTTCGATCAGCCGGGCTACCTGAGCGAAAAGCAGGTTGTTGGAAATATCCTCTACCATCAGGCAAATGATTTTGGACTTTCCGGTTCGTAAGCCCTGCGCCATCATGTTAGGTTTAAAGTTTACCTCTTCGACAAACTTCAATACTTTTTCAGTAAGCGCTTCACTGATTCTTTTTTCCTTGGCCTTACCATTCAAAATGAAGGAAACCGTTGTAATCGATATTCCCAGTTCTTTACCGATATCCCGGATGGAAATTTTCTTGCTCATTTTAAAGGCTGGTGTCTTTGTAAGGTATAATAAAAAATTCATTGGAAACCGGAGCTTCCAATGAATCTGCTTCGAATATAATTATATAAAAAGTTTAAAAGGTAATAGATGTCATCATTTCTTATCCGAACCAGCTGCTACTCTTTTCTTATTAGGTTTTGCACCCATATAAAAACGAATGTTACCTCCGTTCATAATTTCTTCATGTGTAATGAAATTGCGGGTTAGCACTTTCCCGTTCAGTTCTATTTTCTGAATGTAAACATTTTTGTCACTTTGGTCTTTTACGTCAATCTCGAAAGTTTTTCCATTTTCAAGGTTCAGTTTGGCATTATGAACGGTTGGACTGGTAAAAATATAATGGTCAGAACCTGGAGCGACGGGATAGAAACCCAAAGAACTGAAAATAAACCAGGCACTCATTTGCCCGAAATCATCATTTCCGCCTAAACCATCCACCGAAGACTTATACATCGCTTTTAGGATCATCCGGGTTTTTTCCTCCGTTTTCCAGGGCTGATCCAGCCAGTTGTACAAATAGGCTACGTGATGCGAAGGTTCGTTTCCATGAACATAATTACCAATAATACCATCGCGGGAAATATCTTCCGTGTTTTCAAAATATTTGTCCGGAAGGTTCATACTGAAAAGTGAATCCAGATGTGTGGTGAAACGCTTTTTTCCACCCATCAGCTCAATCATCGCTGCCGGTGCCTGCGGTACGTACAAGCTATAATTCCATGAATTTCCTTCAATAAAACCTTGTCCGTGCGTATCCAGCGGATCAAAAACTTTTCTCCAGGTACCGTCATTCAGCTTTGGACGCATAAAACCAATGGACGCATCATAAACATTTTTATAGTTTTCAGACCGTTTGCTGAACTCTTCATAAATATCTTTTCTGTTCAGTTTCTCAGCCATTTGCGCAATACACCAGTCGTCATACGCATATTCCAGCGTTTTGGAAACTGATGAGGAATTTTTATCATCCGGAACATACCCTTTTTCCATGTAGTAATTCAGACCGTCGTAATATTGATTTCTGGCGGTGGTCACACAGGCATCCAACGCTTTATTCACGTCAAAATTCGCATTCCCTTTCATCACGGCATCCGCAATAACAGGGACGGAATGGTAGCCGATCATACACCAGTTTTCATTGGCATAATGCGACCACACCGGAAGCATTTTATGGACACTTTGATCATAATGTGCCAGCATGGATTGGATCATATCGGCATTGCGGGCAGGCTGCAAAACATTGAAAAGAGGATGCAAAGTTCTGTACGTATCCCAAAGTGAAAAACTGGTATAATTGCTAAAACTGTCCGTTTTATGCACATTCTGATCAATTCCCTTGTAAGATCCATCCACATCCATATAGGTCGTTGGGCCTAAAAAGGAGTGATACATGGCTGTGTAAAAGTTTACCTTATCATCTTCATTAATAGCTTTGATCGCCACTTTATTAAATTCTTTATTCCAAAGCGCCTGACCTTCCTGTTTCACTTTGTCAAAATCCCAATGCGAAATTTCTGCTTTCATATTGGCTAATGCACCTTCGGTACTTACCGGCGAGAGAGCAAATTTGATCTTGATCTTTTCGTTTTCAGCTGTGCTGAAATCAAAGTACATTTTCAGGTTTTTTCCGGCAACTTCCGGGAAGTTATGTGCCTGGTCAAATTTCCCCCAGAAACCTTTGTAGACATTTTTATCATCAATCCGGGTACCGTAGTTTTTGAATGGCTTGCTGAAAGTCATCGCGAAATAAACGATCCGGGTTCTTGCCCAACCGTTTGTCTGGCGAAAGCCGGTGATCAGCGTATCATTTTCTACACGCACAAAAGTCCATACGTTTTTATTATCATATTGATATAGTCCAGCCATCAAGTCCAGAATCACATGTGCTTCATCCGATTTCGGGAAAGTATACTGGTGCATCCCCACACGGTTACTGGCAGTCAGTTCGGCAGTAATGTTATGGTCGTCGAGTTTAACTTTATAATAGGCGGGTTCTGCCACTTCATTTTTGTGGGAAAAAGCAGAACGATACCCGCTTTCAGGTTTATCTTCGGTTCCGCTGTTTAGCTGCAGCTTTCCGGTAGTCGGCATGATCAGGAAATCACCCAGATCTGAATGTCCCGTTCCGCTAAAATGGGTATGGCTGAAACCGACAATTGTTTTGCTGTCGTATTGATAACCTGCACAAAACCGATAAACATCCGCATTGTATTTTCCATTGACACCATACGGCAATGTATCTGTATCCGGACTTAGCTGTACCATGCCAAAAGGAACGGTAGCGCCGGGATAGGTGTGCCCCATTTTTGCTGTTCCAATAAGCGGATGTGCATAAGGGACAAAATTCTCCGTTGTTTTTTGTCCGAAGGAGCTGAACGAAGCAAGTAAAAAAGCAGCTGATAAGAGCTTTATTAGGGTCATTTTACTGTTTATGTTTATAAAAAACGAGAGCATATGTATGAAGGTCAAGGATTAACTTTGCATTAAAAGTAGATATAAATCGATTTAGCATAAGCAACGGCAATTTATATTTTTAAAATTTGTGCTAATTATACAATTTAAGACACGTAAATTTGAAATCTCAGAGGGGAATCGCCGTTTAATATAGCATTCAGTTACCATCTCATGTCAGCTTTCTGAAAATAATGAGTAAATCAGTTCTTTTTTAACCTTATAATTCCAAATAAAATCGATTAACAATCTATGAAAAAAATTACAATGATTGTAGCTGGTATTTTAGCATCAGCTGCATCGTATGCACAATTACAACCCTCGAAACAAACTCCTGAATCAAGCGAATTATGGACTCCGGTTCCTCGCGTTGTTACACCTGGTAAAGCTGCTGTGCCTGGTTATGGCTTTTCAGCTCCTTCAGATGCGGTCGTATTATTTGACGGGAAAAACCTCGATCAGTGGGTTTCGGGAAATGAAGGCGGCGGAGCTGCTCCATGGACTGTAGCCGATGGTATCCTGACTTGCGCTCCAAAAAAAGGAGATATCATGACCAAGAAAAGTTTCTCAGATTACCAGCTGCATATCGAATGGCGTACACCTGCGAAAGTAGAAGGAAGCGGCCAGGGACGTGGAAATAGCGGTATTTTCATGCAAGGACAATACGAACTTCAGGTGCTTGACAGCTACAATAACCCAACCTATTCAAACGGACAGGCTGGTTCTATCTATAAGCAGACGATGCCGTTGGTAAATGCAGCAATCGCACCAGGTGAGTGGCAGACATATGACGTTGTTTACACAGCGCCGCATTTCAATAAGGACGGACAAATGACAATCCCACCTTACATTACTGTAGTTCACAATGGCGTTGTGGTTCAAAACCATACGGCTATCCAGGGAACTACGCCTTATATCGGACAGCCGATGATCACGCCTCACGGACCGGGACCGATCAAGCTTCAGGATCACAACAACACAACGAGCTTCCGTAATATCTGGATCAGAGAAATTTAAGCTTCGAAAATAGTTTAAAAGGAAAGGGATGCCAGCAATGGTATCCCTTTCCTTTTAATAAATAGTTGCTGACAACTATATTTCGATGCAAAATCTTAAAAGCTGTTTTAATTGCTCTTCGTTACGAAAATCAATCTCGTTCTTTTTTACATAATCTGATAAAATCCGGTGTTCTCTGGAATATATTCTGGCAAAACCTGCTTTGTTGGCTAAATGAAAAATCCCGTTTTGATCGATCAGGTAATAGGTTGTTTTAAATTTATATTCCGGTTTTGAAGTGTTGTTCTGCCATTGAAATTCACCGGACTGATTACTGATCAGCAAAGAGGACGGAATGGCGCTTTCACTGTTTGCAGTTAATTTCCGGTCAGACATATTTTTGGAATTTCCCTTTACAACCCAATGATTTTTTTTAGCCAACAGAACCTTGTTGAAAGTGTCAATAACTTCTAATTCTCCATTTTTTTGCTGACTATAAAATACACTTTCACCGATTGCAATGTGATCGATAAACGCTTTGTTGGTTAATAAAAGTGTATCGTTATTGGTGTGAAGAAATTCGACTTCGCCGTGCAGATAATTGTAATTCAGCTTTGCTTTGGTATATTTTCCGTTTTTGAAATAAACTTTACCTTCTTTAAATTTATCAAACTGGTAAATTCTGTTGGAAGAAGCAGAGTGTTCTTTCTTGACTTTGAATTCGGAAGAAATGTTCTGAGCAATAAGGTCTTTTACAGGGATAGTAAGCAATAACAAAAACAGCAAAGTTTTCATGTGGAAGTGGTTTAATGGATAAGTCAGGAGTTTACAAACTTTCAAAAAATCGGCACTGGTAACGCTTACTTTCTTATGACAAAGGCAAAAATAATGGTTTGGTTTAAAGATGTGATTTGCAGATTCTTATACTCTGTTTTATGTATTTATTTTTGAATCGGAATACTGTACTAGATGATGTTCGTTTCAGTTTTACAAACGTATCAGCTCTTTCTTACTTTTCACTATTTGCTCTTTATTAAACATTAGGATCGCAACCAGAATCAATCCATATGCGGACAGCTGCAAACCTGTAATTTCTTCTTTGAAATAGAAGACCGCAATAAAAAAACCGATCAGCGGATTAATATATAGCAGGATTCCCATCGTAGAGGAGTTTACACCCTGTAAAGCATAAAGACTCATGAACAAGGGCGCAATGGTAAAAACAACAGCGATGACAGCAATCAGTAAATAAAAGGAAAGCTCAGCAGGCACGGCTGAACTGAAAACCGGATAGAAGGGCAACAGAATTAAAGATGAAAACAGGATTTGAAACGTAAGCAGCAAAAATTTATCAAACCCGGTGCTTTTTCTCTGGCTCACTAGATAAAGTGCGTAGGAAGCCGCAATAATCAAGCTGTATAAAAGATCTGTTACGTGATCAATCGAAAGCAGCGCACAGCTGAATGCGCTCAGTCCAACCGCTGCCCATTGCCAGCGGTTCAGTTTTTCATGTAAGATAAAATAGGCGAGAACAGTTGTCAGAATAGGACAAACCAAATAAGCCAAAGAGCCGGCTTTTACACTGATATGGTTAACTGCATAGATAAAAAAGAACCAGTTTGCTGTTAACAGAAGCCCGCCAAGTAACGTAACAGCTACCACTTCTCTTTTCTTGGTGCGAGGTAAGGTTTTAAAATACTCATAATTATTTTTCAGGACTTTTACCCGAACTCCAAAACTGATAACAAGCATCAGAACAGCACAAAAAAATACTCTGTAAAATAAAATATCCAATGAGGCATACGTGTGAAGGGCTTTTAAAGCAAAACTGAAAAAGCCCCAGATAATAAAAGAAGAGAGTGCTGCAATGTAATATTTTGAAGGTTTCATGCCTGTAAATTCAGTAAGAGCTACAAAAGTAAAATTTGTAGCGGACTATACTGAGATAATCATTCTTTTCCTGATGTTATGATTTGTCATTTCAAAGCAAAAAACCTAAATCTGCCAAAACCCATGTTTATAATTTTCCCCATATTTCGGGAAAGGAAAAAAAGAAAAAAGTATTAAAGAAATATAACTTATTCTTAATTAGTAATTTAAGGGTGAAGCTGTTCGTTTGTGATCATTAGCACGACAATTTATAAGAATCATCAGTACTACTTACTTACTATTTATGAAATTAACTTCTGATTTAACAAAGCTTAGCATGGCATCTCCCGGCTTAGCTGGTTCAAAATACATTCTTTCTATCATTTTGCTTGCCTTTGTGGTACTTCAGTCCTGTAAAAAGGATGCCGAAGAAATGACAACGCATGAACTGACAAAAGCTTTGGGTAAAGAAAAGAAATACAATGAGCTTTTAAAATATGCAGAAAGTGCAGGTGTCAAAACTGAAAAATTTGCATACAAAGAAGCAGATGCACCCGTTTTTGCCCTATTGGAAGAAGTTAGCTACGGACATCAGCCTTCACTGCGTTACATTAATAAGAAAGTAAAAGCCGATACAGTGGTTTTGAAAGAAGCTGCGGTGTCTTTAGTAAAAGGAGAAGCTGTTGAAAAAGTGATGGAAAAGCTGGAACCTGAATATCCGGTTTATAAAAATCTTAAACGTCATTATAACCGTCTGATTACTGAAAACAAAAAGGATAGTGCTGCTGTTGTCGCAGAATCAATTAATGCCTATCGCTGGATTCACAGACAAGCCGGCGATGCTCCGCGTCTGGTCATGGTTAATATCCGTGGTGCCTATCTGACGGGAATGAATGCAGATGGGAAAGAAGGAATTACCATGCGTACCGTGGCCGGAAAAATGGATACGCAAACGCCAACCATCGATACCTATGCTACCAGTATTGTTACACACCCTTATTGGAACGTACCAAAAAGTATAGCGATTAAAGAGATCTTCCCTAAAGCCGCAAAAGACGAAGAATATCTGTCCAGAAATAAAATCGAAGTGATTGATAAAAAAGGCCAGGTTGTTAATACTGAGGAAATTGATTGGGAATCTATGACACCTGAAGAGTTTCCTTATCGTTTTCGCCAGGAAACAGGCGGAGATAATTCTCTGGGATTGTTAAAGGTAGAGATCAAAAATCCACTGGCAATTTATTTGCATGATACCAATGCCCGTTATCTTTTCAATTCAGACCAAAGGTGGAGAAGTCATGGCTGTGTACGAGTTCAGCGCCCAACCGAGCTTGCCAACTTCATGGCAGGAGAACAATTATTGGATAATGATTCTCTGATGATGGAACCGGATACTATTTCAATTCCTCCAAAATGGCATAAACTGAAAAAAAGAGTACCCGTGTTCCTTCTGTATCTTGGTGCAGATTGTAATGAAAAAGGCGATCTGCTTTATTTCGCCGACGTGTACAAAAGAGATGTACCAAGTGTCTGAGTTTTTTCCTTGATCAGGTTATTGATTCCTGAAAGCAAAGTAGAAGACTTAAAATAATTTGGATTCTGAGAATAGATAAACAGTCCTGCTCCGTCGTATAATAGTTGAATCAGTTTTTTACTGTCGGCAACAGAAACGGCGGGGCAGCCCTGGCTTCTTCCCAGGCGGCCGGTATTTTTAATAAAATCTTCGCTTACATAATCTGCGCCATGCATGACGATAGCACGTTCAAAAGCACGGTCGTTGATTCCTTTTTCCATTCCTTCCAGGCGCAAAGAAAGTCCATGTTTTCCCTGATAAGTCCCCATGGTACGATAAAACCCTAAGCTTGACTGAAAGGAAGAATTATCATTGGAAAAAGTTTTTGCAAACTCCTGACCGGAATTTCTTCCATGGGCTACAAAGGTATTCAGAATTAGCTTTTTCTTCAGCAAATCAATAACATACAACCTTTTATTACGCGAAGACTGGCTGAAATCGGCAATAGCCATAATCTGCTTTCCAAGTTTCATTTTATGGAATCCATACCATGCATATAAAAATGCGGTTTCAGAAAGTCCTTGTTTTTTTAATTCAAGAGAATCATATAATGCAGCCCACTCCGGTTTAGATATAGAATCTGAGCTGATGGATGTTGTATCTTTTACAGTTTGATTAGAAGATACTAATTGGGGATTAATTTTTTTAAAGCCAAAAGAAACGAAAATCGTAACGATCAATATTAGTACTACAATCTGAGCTTTTGTCATCTTGAATTCTTAAATGATTTGGTATAAGATCCTGTTATGAAGACCGCAACACACGGTATATTAGAAAACGCTGACAAGGAAAAACATATTTTCTAACTGTAAAAAAATCCTTTCAACGTGCGAGTTCAGTTAACAAAGCATCTTAGCGTAATGGTTCCGATGCCTGTTTAAATGATCTTGATTTTCATGAAGAATTTGATCTTGAAGTACAGTTTTCAAAAAATAAAATCATACGAAAAACCTTTCTGAGACGAATGAGTGCAACCTTATTGCATTATTTTTTAGATATAACTGATACTAGATTTTAACCGATAAAAAATAAATAAGATACTGTGTTTATGTAAAAGGCAGATTCTGTATAATAAGTCTTACTTACTTTTTAATTAATTTCTCCGGGGTAAATAGTGGCATGATATTGCTAATGCATTAAAGTAAAGATTTTAGTCACTATAATCAGGTAAAATGGAAAACGCAACTACTCAATCCAAGAGAAAATGGGCAAAATGGAAATTTATCGGAATAGCAATTATTGCACTTGCGATTTTTATAAAGTTTTTTGTTTTGAAAAACGAAGAAGAAGAAACGCTGGCTCCCATTGTAGAAGTAGATCTTAGCAAAGTAGCCTTCAAGAGTGAAAAAGAAGTAGAAGCGGTACTTGGAAAAGGTAAACTGGATAGTTACTGGCGTGATGCAGATGCCGGTTGTGACAAATGCCCGAAAGTGGTTTATAAAGAAGGAAAAATAGAAATTATTTATATCAACGAAATTGCAGATCGTATCACCATCAGTAACCTTTCTGAATTTGCCTATAAAAACAAGGTTATTCTGGGCCTGCTTGATCTGAAAAATGAGATTGACCCTACCTTTGAAAATAAAGATGTGAAACGCTGGGACAATTATGAAAAATACACACAGATCGCCGCTTTTTCCAATAAAGACAAGATCGATTATATTTTAATAAAAAGTAAATCGAAATAGCGTATTTATTAACTCATTAAGAGAAGTCTTCTTTTTTACCAAGGAAGACTTCTTTGTTTATCAGCTTAATTAGAAATTTTGCATCAAATCTGTTAGCACAACAAGAACCTGAATAATTGCTGTTACTTTTGCAGCTCAATTTGACTGTTCCCGTTATGCTTTCTTTTAAAAATTGCAGATCAGCTGTTCTTGTCCTTATCC